>Ga0299912_10004523_pt1 | contig 11403 bp, 14 predicted proteins | sample RVTome_2_FD_207667 | JGI IMG/M metagenome (GOLD analysis project Ga0299912, IMG submission 207667) | Soil microbial communities from uranium-contaminated site in the Upper Colorado River Basin, Wyoming, United States - RVT95D214 (version 2) ... | reverse complement strand
AATTCTCCATACATCTTCATCATAAGTCCACAATAAATCCGATAAAAGACAGGAATAGTTCGCTTTTTCAGCATTTTTGCCCGTCTTGTTTGTCTCTGTCTGCGCGCTAAACTGAAAGCAGAACCTTAAAATTTAAAGGAGAAAGGAAAAATGAAAGACAAAACAAGACGGATGGAACTCAGAACTGCGGACGGAAAGGTTATCCTTGTTCTCTATCTCTACGAAGAGATAGCCTTAGAGGATAATCCGAAGGCGAAAGAAAGCCCGAAACCGGACGCTGGCAAGGCCAAGCCCCAGAACAGCGGCCCGTCATCCGAGAATCCTCCGATGACTGACGCCCAGAAGCGGTATCTTTTCAGAATCATGGCCGAGAAAGGCTACGAGAATGACCAAGGCTATGCCAAGCTCAAAGAGCTTTTCCAGGTCGATTCTCTGAAAGAGGTAACGAAGCTCGAAGCTTCGAAGATGATCGAACGGCTTCTCGACGAAGCCAAAGGCGAAAGCCATGATGCCGTACCTTTCTAGCTCTCAAATCAATCTTTATCTGCTTTGCGGTCTGAAGTACAAATTCCAGTACATTGACGAGATCCCGAAACGCTTCAAATCTTCAGGATTGGCTTTTGGGAGCGCCATCCATTCGGCTCTTTCCTGGTATCACAAGCAGATGATGAACGGAAACGGAGTGACGATTGACCGGTTGCACAAGATTTTTGATGCTGACTGGTACAGCCTGAAAACGGAAAACGAGATTCGCTTCAAAGAAGGGGAAGAAGAGATGAAGCTGATGGTTTTGGGAAAGGAAATGCTGGCTCAGTATTTCGAGCTTCCGCAAAAGAAAGTCAAAGGCACGGAGATTCCGTTTTCTGTCTCGCTTATCAATCCTGAAAACGGCCAGAGCGCAGCCATCGAGCTTGAAGGCGTGATCGATTTGATCGAGGAGGACGACTCCATCACGGAATTCAAGACATCGGCCCAGACCATGGACTCTCAGGAGCTTGGAAACCACGTCCAGCTGACAATCTACAGCTACGCTTTCGAAAGGATCAGCCACAAGCCGTCCAAGTCCTTAAAAATCGTCAACTTTGTCAAATCCAAAAAACCGAAAATGATCTCGATGGAGACGCAACGCGGCAAGGACGACTATCAGCGGCTCTACTTCCTGGCCGGACAGATTCTTAAAGGAATCCAGCAACGCATCTTTTTTCCGAGAACCAGTTTCATGTGCAAAGACTGCGAGTACGCGGAGAACTGCAAGACGTGGAAGGGGAATTAGCTCTTTTTCAAACTCAAAAGGAAGCAGAAATCTGCTTCCTTTTTCATCAACAGATTTACAAAAATAATATTATGTGCTAAATTTAATAATAAGTAACTATTAATAAATAAGGGACTATTATGCCTTATACCGTGCCAGTTTCTTTTGATATATTCTTTGAAAATATAAATTTATCTGGGGATCACAGAGAAATAGCAAATAGCCGAAGAGAACGGCTCATCTCTTTATTAGAAAAGGAATTTACCATTATTGAATCTTTTTCTTCTGGATCAATTCCGAGATATACGGCAGTAAGAGGATACGCCGATTTGGATATTATTGTCGTTCTTCATTATGCTAAGCATATTAAAGATAAAAAACCGTCCCAGGTACTTAAAGATATCAGAGATTGCCTTGGTGATTATAAAACCAACGTTAGAAGAAATGGCCAAGCTGTGACTATGTATTATAATACCTGGCCAAATGTTGATATTGTGCCCGTTGCGCAAGTAACAAATAATAATGGTTCAATTGATCATTACGAAGTCCCTGACATGAATTCAGAAACCTGGATATCTTCACGTCCCAAAAAGCATTCGGAGACTCTTAACAAAAAAAATGTTGAATGTGGAGATATATTTAAAAAAATAATTAAGATGATTAAATGGTGGAATCATCAACACAGTAGTTTATTACAGTCGTATCATATTGAGGTAATGGCAATAAATATTTTTCAAGGGATGCTGAGCGATTATCCGTGGCAAATCTACCAATATTTCGATAAGGCCGTTGGACTTGTAGGTTCATCTTTGTGGTATGAACTCAGCTATGTTGATTCTTATTTAGATTCAGGGCAAAGATTAACAGTATTAGATAGATTAAAAGCTGCACGAGATAAATCTATAGATGCATGGTATTTTACCTATAACGAAAGAAATGAACATGAAGAAGCCATCAATTTATGGAGACAAATATTTGGCGATAAATTTCCAGCCTATGGTAGCTAAATTCTTTAATTATTTTAGGAAATAAAACAATGGAACAAAATGAACTCGAAAAAATCATTAAAGAAGCAAAAAGGATAGAAGAAGATTGTTTATTTTCTGCAAAAGGTCATTTTAATGCCGCTCAGAGCTGGAAAGCTATTTATTATTGGATTGGGATCCCTACTTCTGTATTTGCTGCTGTTGCTGGAGCATCGGCGCTAGCAAAATTCGATAATCATGATATTATCGCTGGAATATTAGCATTAATAGTAGCAATATTGGCCGGTGTTTCGACATTTTTAAATCCTAATGAGAAATCAAATATTCATCACCATGCGGGAAGTCAATATATCCGAGTAAGAAATAAGGCTCGAATATTCGCTGATTTGGAAGTGGATCATATTGAGGATCACCAAAAGATTATCGAGGAAATTAAGAAGCTTGATAGTCAAAGGAATGATTTAAATCATAAATCTCCTCAGATTCCAGAAAGAGCATATCGAAAAGCAAAGAAAAGTATCATAAAAGACGAAGCAAAGTATGCGGTTGATTTAGAATAGGAATAAAACAAGAATTACCGATGGGGCTTGAGGGTTCCGTTGAAGCAGGGATATAGAAATTCTCGAAATTACTCATAATCCAAGTTCGAACTTCATTCATTGCGAATATAATGAAGGATAATGAGTAGAAAGCAGTTGTCAGAAAAGAATACTTTTACGGAAGCGTTGTTTATAAGTCAACTCGGCGATAATACTACTATGACTGATTACAGTATAATGAAAAGAAATAGACGGTCATTTAAAGTAAGCACTATAACGTTGCTGACAAAAAGCATAGTAATTTCCATACCTTTGGAAATTTAAGTAATTGATTTCTTTAATGTCTTTACAGAAGAGGCTAAATTGCGGTATTTCGTTAAGTTGTTGCCGAAGCATTTCAAATTGAGCAAAGGATATATCCGATATAACCGAAGCGAAGTGAACACAATAATATTTATTGGGATTAATTGAGAGATTCGACGGTATGAATAGACTATTCAATCGTACAGAATGAGTTTTTAATAAGAAAGATATTTCGGGCTCATTTTTATTGCTTTGTATCTTTATGGGCAACAATAAATGGCCCACAAACCAAGATGGGACATGAATTACCTTCTTATAACTGGAATGAAGTGAAGTTTCTATCACTTTCCAATGATAGGACGATGAAAAATGTCGCAGGACATCCTCGACCCTGATTTCATATCCTTCTCGTAAATCGTCGATCGAACAAACACAGAATTCCTTTAATCTGTGAAATACAGTCTCGTCTTCTTCCTCGTCAGCGATTCTAATGATTGCGTCATAATTAACGTTCCCTTTTCGGGAATTAGATTTATAATATCGGATAAGCTTTCTTTCGGTTTTATCGGAGACGGGACATCTGCAACTTAGTAGGATTTTCAAGAGGATGAAATACGCTTTTAAATTAATGGCTAAGCTCATGACCTCACCTCTCAATCTTAGTTTTCTTTAAAAATATACTAATCTTCTTTTTCTGTCAACAACTACGGGCCTAAGTCCTTTGGATTGACTTATTCATAAGAGGATAATATAATTATATCAACTTCGTAACTCACAAGTATCTAACCATATATTTTCCTATCTGCTATATTTCACGATTACGAATTAGATCCGAGAAAATGCCCTTATTTTACGTTCTTTAATAACACATTTCAAAATTCTACCACTATGAGATGAGTTCCTAGGAAGGTATATCTTGCAATAGCTTCTTGAGCACTCGTCTCATAGAGAGACGCGTCCCGAGCCGATGAGGGTTCGGTATCTTAATGAAAAAAGGAGATGACAGTGTCAAGAAAAACATTTAATCCATCGGAAACAGTTGAGGAGAAACGGATTCGAATAATTAACCAGCGTGATGAGCGCATCGCCTTTCTCCATAAAACTGTCCGCAGACTCCGGAGAGAAAATCGCAATCTCAGGGAGCGGATTTGGCCTCTTGAGCCTAAAGATAAAACGCTATGATTATGATCAGTCCGTTTTGGGAATCAGTTCTTTCAAAGCCAAAAGGAAGTAGGCAACCTACTTCCTTTTCTTGTCAGATGTGATTCATATTGATATTATTAAGTAAAATGTTGGCTATTCTAACTATTAAAGAATCCTTGATAAATAAATGATTAATAAAGAGGAAATTAAGACAAAAGCACAGGAACTTGATCTTCATATTGCTAATGTAGAGAGGGATTATGTTTTTAGTTGGCTTCTTGCAGGAATATATACAGTAAGCAATTTGAAAGATATCTTAATCCTTAAAGGGGGGAATTGTTTTCGGAAAGGGTATTTTGTGAATACCCGATTTTCTAATGACCTGGATTTTTCTACTCAGACTGAAATAGATGAGAATTTGCTACATCAAGAACTAAATAAAGTTTGTGATTTTGTTCAAAATGCAAGTGGAGTGATATTTGAAAAGGATAGAAATAAAGTTGAAGAAAAGTTTTCAATTGATAAAGAACGCAAGGTTTATCAGGCTAAACTCTATTTCAAAGACTTCTATGGAAACCCAGATAGTATAACTATTAGTGTGCGACTCGATATTACGCAATATGATAAAATTTATCTTCCTGTCCAAACACGGTATTTGATTCATCCTTATTCTGATGTAAATGAATGCCGGACTGAAATAAAATGTGTAAAATTAGAAGAACTTCTAGCTACAAAATTAAAGTGTCTGTTGCAGCGAAGACACTCAAATGATCTATACGATTTTGTTTATTCGATCTTTTTCAATAGAGAGATAGATGTTAATCGCTCTGAAATTGCAAAAACGTTTCTAAAAAAGACTATATTTGAACCAAGTCCAGGGGTTGTGAAGGGATTGTTATTAGAATTGCCTTTTGAGGTCTTTCGTGCGATTTGGAATAAATATATTATTTGTCCGAAACAGAGCCGGCTAGATTTTGATGAGGTTCTAAGTCGCTTTAAGCAAGGTATAGAGGAATTATTTGGGTCTTTTGCTTTAGGCTACGCCCAGCTTGCCTATTTCCCGGCGAAACTGAGAAATCCGATTATTGATGCCGGCAGTAATTTAACTATGATTAAATTGACTTATGATGGGATACAGAGAGAGGTAGAGCCATATTCATTGATCTATAAAAGACGGAGAGATGGATATGGGCAAGAGTATTTTTATGGATTTGATAGAACTGGAGGTCGGACAAGTGGCCCAGGTATCAAATGTTTTATTCATAGTAAAATACAGGCGATAGAACTAACTGATCAAAAATATGATCCGCGCTTTCCTGTTGAATTATCTAAAGCTGGAGAATATAGTGATAAGATATATTTTGGGTCGCCATTCCCTAGGCATAGATTTGGATCAAGAATAAGAAAAGCCACTAGTTTCAAATCAGGCGTAGCCTATATTATTGCGTGTAGCTATTGCGGGAAGAGAATTAAAAGATCAAAATACGACATAAAGCTTAATGAACATAAAGATAAATATGGCAATAGATGCTATGGTAGAGTCGGATATTTAATAGAAACAATCCATAACTGAATTTTGCTACCAATCCTATAATCTTTAATAATGATGGTCTTATTCTTTACGGTCAAATTATTATGTGTTAGATTAAAATAATTAGTTGACACGGCCTCTTTTAATATTTTATTTAGTAACCGAAAAGTCTAAAAAGTGAAGAAATATTCGGGGAAATGCGAGAGATGATTCGTCTATAATCCAGATTTGAGCTTCATTTTCCCGCCGCCCCAATCCATTTTTTTTTAGGTTATCAAGTGATATATTTATATGAATTGTCTTCTCTACGCCCGTGTTTCCACGGACAAACAAGCGCAAAAAGATTTATCCATCCCCGCCCAGATCGAGGCCATGCGGGAATATGCAAAACGAAACGGCTGGAAAATCGCCGGCCATTTTGTTGACGAGGGAGAATCGGCGAGAACGGCTAACAGGCCAGAATTAAAGAAACTCATCGAGCAGTGCAAAGAAAATAAGAACGTTGATGCCGTTGTTGTCCATAAGATAGATCGCCTGGCGCGAAATCTAATAGACTACGCGACAATAAAAGCGATACTCAAGCAGAAGGGAATAAGACTGATTTCTGTATCCGAGCCGTTTGATGACAATCCTGTCGGCCATCTCTTAGAAAACATCATCGCCAGTATTTCGGAATGGTACAGCGCTAACCTGGGAGAGGAAATAAAGAAATCGCATTCAGCAAAACTTAAAGTGGGCGAGTGGCCGCAACGACCTCCCATTGGATATAAGAGCGTTAAAGGGGAGAAAGATCGAATAAAACATATTATTGACCCTGAAAAAGCTTCTCTCATTAGACAAGTGTTTGAGTTTTTTTCAACCGGCACTTATTCATTAAGAGTTATCGCTGAAGAGATGTTTGAGCGCGGCTTAAAAACCAGCTACGGAAAGATGTACAGTCCCGAATCTATAAAAGTTCTTTTAACCAACCGATTCTATATTGGTCGCCTCATATGGCTAAAAAAAGAATATAAGGGCGTTCATGAACCGATTATAACTCCCGAATTATTTTATAGAGTTCAAGAAATCATTAAAAGGAGAAGTGTCGAAACTGGCGAGAAAGGCAAATTGGAATTTCTTCTTCGGGGCGTAACCTATTGCCAATCCTGCGGCAGGAAACTTACCGGAGAAACCCATCCCAGAGGAAGCTATTATCGCTGTATTCCGGATTTTCAAGGCCATGAAAAATGCGAAGAACCCTTTACGCCGGTTAAGATATTGGATACTCAACTCGAAGCTCTATATCAGAGATTGCAGGCCCCCAAGAAGCTTTTAGTGTTATTGAAGGCCGAAATGGAACAGATCGCTCAAAATAGGCAGCAGTTAGCGGAGAAAGAAATAAAAACGCTGAAGAAGATCATTAAGGATTCGGAGAACAAAGAAATCAAGCTCATCGATGAAATGCTGGACGGAAGAGTAGCCAGGGACGTTTATGAGACAATGCTAAAGAAGTACCAGGACAAACGCAAGGAAGCCGAAGCCCGGCTGAGTCAGTTCGAGGTTGATTACAAAGATCCGCTGGATTTCCTCGACAAAGCTATTGTCGTCAGCAGCGCGCTTTCCTATCTTCACGAGCGGTTCGATTTTAAGAATAAAAAGAATTTACTTAAGGCGGTCTTTGATAAAATATACGTCCGAGACCGGGCGATAGTGGACGTAAAACTCAATCCGCCGTTTTCGATATTACTAGGGGAAGACCTCGAAAAGCTGTTCAAAGATAGTCCATCAGAGGCCACTAAAGAGGACATTTTCGAACAAATAAAAGAAATCACTTTGGCGAAAGATTTTCTAATTCAAAAAAGCGCTATTGAAAACATATATAAAAAGCAATTTAGCTCGAGGATAAACTGAAGATTAATAAAAAAGAAAGGAATAATTGCTTTATTAGCTAAAATTATCAGATTGGCTTGGTAGGATGTATCCAAATGAAATATGCAGATATTGCAGCAATAGGAATGATAATTCCCATTAACGGCAAAAATATTTCTTATTTGCATATCCCCCATAGGCTATATATATGAAAAATATTCACTTTGTCAATAAAACAAAAAGCCGATCCTTTCTTGGTGAAAGTCTCGGGGTGAATTCGGAGGGTCATTCCTCGCCGTCATCAATGACTGTGAGATCTGTGTCGGGGTCATAAGGGGGTTCTTCTTCTGGTTTTTCTTCAACAGGTTCAGACACAACTCTGTCCTCAGAGCTATAAATAGTCCTGGTAATGATTTTGGTGTGTCCTTCTTTTGTAACAATGATTTTAGTAAAATCAGAACAAGCTTTGACGATTTCTTTAATTATGAAAAAACCACACAAGGAAAATAATCCTATTCCTATAATCTTTAATACAGCGATAACATCATCGCTCGAGAGTTCAATTTTACTTAATGCCTCTATAGCATCATCTGATAGTTGAGTTTTATTCTTCTTTTCTGATTTTGGCGGTTTCTTTGTCTGTTATTTCTTGGGCTGTTTTTTCTTAGGCTTTTTTTTCGGAAGAAAACTCGCTACAAATTCTGCTGTTGCAATAAAATCTTCCTTTTTTCCCATTTTCCTCTCCTCGTAAGAACTAAATCCAGAATAGCGCAAATCCGCTATTGTGTCATAAAAACAATAATAAAGGTCTTCCATCAACAATCTTCCCCCCTTATCTTAAAAACTAAACAAAAGTACTCCTTTTGTTTAGGAGAACGTTTCTTATAAATCAAAGAATTTAAAAAAACAAGCCCTTTGGCGCTAGCCAATGGCCTAGAGAAATTAGGACGTGAAGGTGATTAGATGCACCCAATATCTAAGGCTGATCGTCATGTCCCGGAAGCAAAGCATTAAGGATAATAAAAGCTTATTTGACAAACCAAAAGAGAATGAGCGAGCGATTTGCTCTTTATAACCTATAAATAACACGAAAAAGGAGGTGTGTGATGAAAAACATCAGCATCAAACTGCTCGTTTTGCTTGCGATAGCCGTGATCGCGTTCTCTGCCTGCAACCCCATCGACGTACCCAAGTTTATGAAGGTCAAGGTCAGAGCGGATTACGTAAGAGACCTCGGTGTCTCCGGATGCCCCGTAGTCGACGCAAGTGGCAAAGTGCTCATGGGCGTGGAAGATCTTGCACGAACCATGGACAAGCTTGCTGAAGGCGCTTATGTGATCTACGATCTTGAGGTGCGAGTTGGATTTCCCCCCGAAGAATACAACGGGGGATATGTCAAAATCGGAGTTGGCGACAGAGTTTTTGGGGAAGGATGCAGGGGAAGGGCTCACTTAATTGCGTTCAATGGAGTGGGAATCGGGACAGAATGGATCCATATTGATAGTGATGGAACCAAGTACTTGCTTATAAGGTTCGATATCAATGGATACCCTCATCCCGAATGAGCACACGGAATCAACGCAATCGAGCAGTGAGGCGACAGGTTGGAAACCGACCTGCCCTCTTTTTTTATTTATCTCGCCATTTTTTATTGCTTAGTTTTTCCGATTCTTGACAGTTAGTTTTTTTCTATCTAGGCTTAAAAAGCAGGGAACCAAAATAATAGCTTATATTTTCTTCGCACGAATTCTCCGCTTATTAGTTTTAATCGGATTAGGAAACTAAACAAAAGGAGTACTTTTGTTTATATATTAAACTTTTACTACTATTTCGGGTGGAAGTCAAGGATTTTTTGATGCCACCAAATGAGAAGTTTTTAATACCTAATGCCAAAATATGCAGCATAAAAAGCCGAATCCTAAACATGGACTATTCGCGAGCTCAATTAGAATTGTCCCATATTTATTGCCTAAGGAAGTTCAGAGACTTGCAGCAGGTGCAAAAACGAGACGGAATGGAGAAAGGGATTATCTTTTTATTTTGCTTTTATATCAAACAGGGCTGAGGATCTCAGAGGCGCTGTCTTTAACACCGGCGATGATTGATAGCTTTGAGGGAAAGCCGGTGCTTCACATAATCGGAAAGGGAAGCAAGCCGAGAGTGGTTTCCTGCCCAGCGGGCTTGGCCGTGCAAATAGCCGCTTTTGTTGGAGGAAAGAGTCTTGGCCCCCGGGACCGAATTTTTGCTTTCAATAGGACTAGGGGTTGGCAGATCATCAAAGGGGCGGCGGCGAGGGGCGGGTTTGAGAAGCGAGTATTCCCACACCTTTTGCGCCACTCAGACGCAATAGAGAGGCTGAAGCAAACTGGAAACCCCAAGGCCCTCCAGCATCATCTCGGGCATTCATCGATTTCTATGACCATGAGGTATCTTTCAACCCTAAGTCAGGAGGAATCACTAAGAATTCAGCAGCGAGTGGAATTCGAAGATATTAGCTCCTAATATCATATTGAAATTAATATTGATATACTATCATGACTGTCCAAATTAGGGGAAAACCCAAAAATATTTTAATCGGCAATATGCTGTCCAAATTAGCTTATATAGCGAATATCCCCTATTTTCAGTGTTTTTTGGCTCTTTCAGGATTGCTCCGATTGTCCCCTAATAGCTAGAAATGGCCTGTGCTGTCCAAATTGGAATTTAAATCTCAAAATGAGCAACAAAAGCGAAATCCCTTTATTTATTAGTTTTTTTTCCCGAAAGTCCTATCTAATTTGGACAGCCATGATATACTATATCTAATAAGAGGGGGAGATCTTTAATGGAAATAACAATAACAATTTGGGAATCAATGTTAGATGCGGATATGAATGTGAGGTACTGGACACATTTAAGCAGACAATATTATAAATGGGAGAGATTGATTAAGATATTTCTGGCAATAATGGCTTCCGGGACAGTAGCTAGTTGGAGTTTTTGGGCAGATCTGAGTATTCTATGGAAAATATTATCTGCATTAGCTGCAATAACCGCAATAATTTCTCCTTTACTTAAGTTGGATGCAACGATTGAGAGTCTATCTACTATAAAAGGCAAATGGAAAAAAGTTCTAAGTGATTATGAAACTCTCTGGCTATCAAGGAAAAATAAAGCCAAAGATGAATTAATTAAGGAATACAGCAGAATTAAAGGCATAGAAAATGAGATTGATGAAAAGAATTTGCCAAAAAAGAAGAAATTAGTATTACAAATTCAAGACGAAGTGGAAATATCGAGAGGAATTCGTCATAAATAAGGAGTCAAATCATGAAAGATGTATTTAAGAAATCTTCTAATAAAAACGAAAGAAAAGAGAAAGAAATAAAAGAGAAAAAGAAAGATCGTGAACGGGTGATAATCGAAAAAGTGGAAAGAGAAAGGCCATGGTTGCCGCCCGAAGATGAAAAACCGGCAACTGAGAATGATAAAAAATAACTCTCCTATATAATTCTTTTCAGGAATAGATAGTTGTCTCATGACTAGTTCTATCCCCATCTTCTCCACAATTCTACGCTAAAATTGCCTGAAAAGGCAATTTATTGTGCCTTGTTTTGACTTTGCCCTCCGCTTATTCTGAATAGTATAACTATTAATCCAATCAAGGAGGGCATGAAAGGAGTCGATTTTAAAAAGGTTCCGAGCAGCCTTAGGAAATACAGAAAGGCCATAGGGTTGAAACAGAAAGATGTCGCAAGAATCTTGAACTTCAATAGCTAGAGCATGAATTACCGTTGGGAAAAAGGCGTCTTCCAGCCGAGC
>Ga0299912_10004522_pt1 | contig 11403 bp, 7 predicted proteins | sample RVTome_2_FD_207667 | JGI IMG/M metagenome (GOLD analysis project Ga0299912, IMG submission 207667) | Soil microbial communities from uranium-contaminated site in the Upper Colorado River Basin, Wyoming, United States - RVT95D214 (version 2) ... | reverse complement strand
CTTAGTTTTGCATATTTTATGATTATTGTGCTTGTAGGCAAACTAAATCTTAGGTAGGTGAGATATGTATCAGTTGAATGTTTCTTTACCGTGAGCATAGAGGTATTGTAATTAGTATTTGGATAAGCCTGTCGAACATAAGCATCGGCTTCAGGAGATATGATAGCCACGACTAGTTCATTTGAATTTGCTGAATTCGTTGTACTCTTATAGGCTCTTACACGGTATTTAGTTGAAGTACCAATAAGATTTATCGTATGACTATAGGAAGTCGTATTTGAGGCCAGAGTGGCAACATTAGTCCATGTTGTACCATTATACCGTTCGAGGTAAAAACCATCTTCATTGTTTGAATTATCAGTCCATGACAGGATTACCTGTGAACCGGTTATTGAAGTGGTTGTTAAGGCTGTTGGAGCATTTAATAGCGTAGTAAAATTCCAAACTGTTGACCAACTGCTTGGTCCACCGGCATTTGTGGCATTCACCCGCCAATAATACTTTGTGACTTCCGTTAGGGGGTTAGGTACAGAATAACTTGTTGAAGTTATTCCACTCTGGTCGTATACAGTACTGATAAAATCAGAAGCGTTAGATACCTGGAGTCTATAGCTCACTGCTCCAGTGGCTACATTCCAACTTAATGTTAGTGATAACGGCTGATTTATTGAATTGTTTGCAGGTGATAATAGGGTGGGAGCTAGAGTTGGTGTAGTTACCGGTAATTCATTAGAGTAATCAGAATTTCCGGCATTATTATAGGCACGAACACGATAGTTATAACCGGTGTTTCCCTGAACCGTGTTATCCGAATAGCTGGTACCATTTGTTCCGGTGGTCCCGATTTGTTCCCAGTTCCCGGCACCGGTTTTTCGCTCTATTTTAAAACCATCTTCATTACTAGCACAATCCGTCCATGCTAAATCAACCTTATTATATGATACTGAAGTAGTATGCAGATCGGTAGGAGAACATGGAACAGTCTGCAGAAAATTTATTGTCCCTGTAAATCCATTTCCACCGCCATCTCTATGGGTAGAAAATTTTATAAACATATATCTTCTGGTACTCACTCTTTCGCCAGTTATAGTGGCATCATTCGTTATAATTTCAATAATAGGAGCATCTGTTGTCTTACCATCATAAAGTATTAAATAATCATAGGCCCCAATCGAGCCACCAGAAATAGTATAGCTGACCGTATTTCCAATTCCGGCATCAATCAGATAACTTTCTTCAATAGCCGGTGAATAAGTTCCTCCATATTCAGAATTCCTGAGCGCCCCTGTTGTCATTCTTAGCGAATCATAATAAAAGTCCCTATCTATTATTTCTTCAGGTGTTGGTAAAATGGAATATTGATAATGCAATTCCTGTCCCGATACAGAATCATTTACGGGAATCCAGGTTTTTATATTATCAATATAACCATAACATTCAGTCAAAGGTTTATAAGGATCATCATCACCACCATAAAAATGCGATAATCTGAAAAGATCAATTTTCATAGTATCACTTTTATTTTGCATAAATTCAAGATTATCTTCCTGGATGATCATTTTTCCATCAATCCATAATTCCTTTATTCCATCTGCATTTGGGTTAATCCCACTAAAAGTATTCATTACAAGCCTTTGCGTGATATTATACCATGTTCCATTTGAAAAGAAAAAAGTATCCTGATCTGTAGTCCAGGGACAATATGGATATTCACCAGGAGTACGATCATAGTGATAAGATGAAATAGTCTGTCCCCATTTGAAAATATTATGCGCCCGAAATCCCTGACCAGACACAGGACAATTACCACCTTCATAGTCAGGTAATCCTCCTAATCCGGTTAATTTTCCTCCATGAGTAGAATTGAATTCTTCACTGAATTTCCAATTATAGGTCAGGTATAATTCATTATAATCTGTGTCTAAATCAATATCCAATTGAAAACCATATACTTCATTGGCGAGATTCACTATTTCCAATACCTTTGTAGCTGTTCCGTTAATAGTATCTGTTACAATTATCGATCTGTAAACCGGAGGTTCATTATTAGATTCATTATCAATAACATCAAAATAACTTTCAATTTCAGCATCTGTCCAATCCCCTAGAGTTTCTGTTTCAAAATCCCATGAATTATAAATTGTAAATTGTGCAAATTGATTTTGTATAGCACCAAATAGTAATAGTAAAAGTAAACGGGAACCAAATGAAATCTTCCTAATTGTTTTGGTCAGATTCAGAACATCGCATAGTCTTTTAAGTCCTATGCAAACAAACGGATTGATTGTTGATTTTTTCATAATGATTGGATTTAAAAAACGTTTAAAATACTTCTAAATAACTTCGATATCTCTCCCCTAACACGAAGTGAAATATCCGAAAAAAAATGATAACCTACTTCACAAATGCAGTATTTTTTTTTCATCCGATTGATATTGAATTCAATATTCGAATCGAATACTGATAAATTAGCCGGTTTTACGGGTGTAACAGAATAGGATCATCATGTCATACACGCTAATCAACCTTTCCCGACATACGTCGGGTCTCACCCTTCGACTTCGCACAGGGTGACTGCTTATCTTTTGTCATGCTGAGCGGAGTCGAAGCATGAGCGCCTGCCCGTAGCAGGTAAGTTTGTGAAAATTACATTACTGTCTATACAAGATTCAGCCTGCGCATCACGTCCATCCTGTAAGTCACCCCGATCGGAATAGTCTGTAATTCTTTTACTTTAACAGTGATCCGGTTGCCCCGGATGGAACGGATCTTATCTATGGCTATGATATAGGATTTGTGCACCCTCAGGAACTGGTCGAGGGGAAGTATTCCCTGAATGGAAGTCATCGAGCAATAGGTGATCAGCTTCTTCTCCGGGGTGCGGATGATGATGTAGTTCCTTGCCCCTTCGATATAGATGATATCCGAAAAGCCGATCCGCATCTTCTCCCCGTTCACATCCAGGAACAGGAAATCGGGCTTTGTCATGTTCCCGCTGCACTTATCGAGATAGGCCACGATCCTGTCGACTGATTGCTTAAAACGCTTAAAACTGACGGGTTTCAACAGGTAATCGAACACTCCGTATTCATACCCGTCGATGGCATACTCGTTATACCCGGTGGTGAAAACAATGACCGGCATGTTGCTGCCCCATCGTTGCCGTATGCTTTCAACCATATCAAGACCCGTTGCATCCGGCATCTGTATATCGGCGAAAACAATGTCGGTCTTTTCCCTGTCTAAATAGTTCAGGGCTTCAACGGAACTGGTGGTTGCCAGTTTCAGCGACAGCCGGCTGATCTTGCCCACATGATCGGCAAGCAGACTCACCGCTTCCGGCTGGTCGTCAACGATGATGCAGCTATACATGGGATGGGGGTTTGGCTGTTAGGTTAGGTTCTGAAAGCTGCCGGTTTCCCCGACTGTTTTTTGTGGGCCGGTAGGGTGCTTCGTTTTGCTGGCTGCCGGTCAATTCATAGTCCAAGTCAATATTCAAGTTACATATAAATTGCCCGTTATCGCTCCTCAGATCAAGCCGGTAATGATCCGAATAATAATATTCCAGCATCTGCCGCACATTTTCGAGACCTATACCCGGTTTCCCGGTTGTCAGTTTTGGAACGATTGCATTTTTTACATAAAATTCGAGCCTGCCTTTTTCGATCTTCAATAAGATGGTAACAGGGCTTTCGGGATCGTTATATACGCCATGTTTAAACGCATTTTCAATAAATGTAACCAGCATACGGGGTAATATAAAGTGGGACGGTAGGGGTTTCGGGTAAAGGTAATTCACATACACGGCAGCGTTCAGTATTTTTTTCAGACGTATAAAATTATGGATATATGTGATTTCCTCCTTGAGGGGCACTTTCTCATCGGGCCGAGTATTCATGGTATATCGGAGCATATCGGAAAACAATTCAATGGCCCGGGCAGCTTCTTTTGAGTAATTGTGAATGTGGCTGTAGCAATAATTCAAAAAATTGAAGGTGATATGTTCGTTAAAATGGTTTTTAAAAAACGAGAGTTCTTTCAGAAGTAGTAATTTTTCCCGTTCGTTCTGAAGTTTCAGGTTCCGTATGTGCAAGCGGTTCAGATAAAATGATGTGGCGCACAGAAATACTAGCGAGTACTGAAAGAAGGTATCGGCAACTATTTTCCGGGCGGGATATTCCCTGACAGGCGATCGGATATCGAAAAACGGGTACAGGAGGTGGTAGGTGGTATAATCGGCTCCATAGTAGATGGCATAGGAAAACAGGCACAGGAATAGGAATAGAGGATAATTCACCTTCCAGCTCATCGGAAGTAGGTACAGGCTAACAAAGTAGTACGCTAGGATATGCTTCCCCCAGAGCATAAGGGATACGGCGGAATAGGCCCAGATGTTCCGAACCGGTATGGGATCGATTAGTTTCACAAATACAACGATACAGCACCAGGTGATCACATGCCTGGCTACAACCCGATCAGCGTATTTTGTATACCTCATTGGAAATTTTTATATAAGATCTATTTTAAGTTAAAAAGATTTTTGTAGTCATACCTTCAATTTTTTATGCAGATTCATGTTCAATTCCTGATAATCGTAAATAACAGCTATATTTCTCATGATTACGCAGTTGTAATTCATAATTGTCTCCATAAAATACGTCTAGTAACGCTCGGATATCCCTATCATCATTTTCCAGGGTTTTTGTTGTTAATTGCCATAATTTGTTCGTATTCATTTTGAATTCCAGAAAATCCTTCCCGGTATTCAGCTCAAAATTAATGTGATAATCAGGGTTATCAGATTGTCCGTTTAAGATGGCTTTTTCAACCAAACTTACAATGATCTTTGGAACAATATATTTGTTCGTTATTTCTCCTGTAATGTTAAAATGAATCTTTAAGTTTTTGCTTAGTAGTCGTTGAAAGCTTATGTATTTCTCGGTATATTCAATTTCTTCGCGAAGCGGAACCGTTTTTTCCGGATTAAAATGTAATGAATATCGGATTAGATCGGTAAAAGCTTCAATCGATTCTGCCGCAACTTCTGAATACATATATACATGACTGTAGCAATAGCTGAAAAAATTAAATGTCAGGTGCGAATTGAACTGACTTTTCAAATAATTGAGTTCTCTCTGAATTAATATCTTTTCGTTTTCATTTTGAAGACTTATTTTAGATATTGTGGTCCGATTTATAGACCAGGCTGTTACTGCAATAATTATAAATAAATACCATATAACACGGGAAGTTATATATTTTTCAACAGGCAGGTTGACCAAACTGGACAGTGCACCGACACCGGGTATCATTACCCTGATAATGAAGAAATAATACATATAGTAAATGGCAAAGCATATGATCAGCCAGAAGAAGAAAATCACATAACGTTTCTTCCGGTATTGTGGATATACGTAGAATCCTAAAAAATAGTAAATGAGGAGATAATTGCTCAGAATAAAGGAATAACCCAGTATATTTGGCACTAGGCCGCCCTGTAAAGGATAAGCAACTGAACTTATTACTGTAATCAATAGCCAGTAAACCGAATGCCTTTTGATTTCTTTGCCCTTCAATGATTCCTTTGTTGATTATTTAAACTCTATAATTGACAAATCAGATAAAAATAAAGAATTATTCCTATTCTGATAACGGGCAGATATAATATTGATATCAAATAACATCCACTTTGAAAAGCATTGGAATTAATTCGTCCTGGAATGTATCTAATTGGAATAATAATTTCATGCATAAAGCACTCGCAACCTTTAATTCAACAGTTGCATAGCAACTCACTGCATTGATATAAAAAATTTTTTCATATCCCACCGAGGTTTTAAACTTGATTCTGAAGTAAACACAATTTATCATAACTATTTGTTAACCTACTAAGATTGAAAATAATTCAATGCCTGAAAGATTTATTATATCTGCTAGCAAGTAAGATAAAGCCCAAAAGCCCGTTATCTATAAGTTATGCTCAAGAAAGTTATAAGTTATTTGTTGTTACAGGGCTTTTGACTTTATCCATCGGGATATACGACGAAGCCCGGGTAGATAGTGTACCTGTTTTCGCCGGCGCCCTGAAACGTTACGAGTAATTTTTAAACCTATATTGACAATGAAAACACAGTATGTACATTCAATTCCGGGAAGAGTTCTTCCTGTGCTAATCTTATTATTTTTTTGCGCCTGCTCGAAAAATGAGCATCATGAGGACCCAAGAACAGGTCGTCTCAGTCTAACGATGGGCATATCAGTCGAAACATTCGATGTATACAACAACTTAAAAGCTGCCGAACCGGGTGAGTTTGCCGTGAGCATCTTTGATGTTTCGGGTACCGAAGTAGTTTCATTTGTCCATGCGGCCAATATGCCTGAATTGATCGATCTGCCCGAGGGTACGTATTATGCCGTGGCCCATTCGAACAACAACCTGCCGGCTGCGTTCGATAACCCCTATTACCATGGCGAGTCGGAGTTATTCAGTATTGTGGCTGGTGAAACGACCACTGCTTCGGTTACCTGTATGCTGTCGAATAGTATGGTAACGGTGGTTTACGCCCAGACCGTGATCGACGATTTTGACAGCTATGAAACCGTCGTCGGCAATGCGGGGGGCAGCCTTACCTTTGGCATGTCGGAAACCCGTGCCGGGTACTTCGACCAGGGACCGCTGGATATAGAAGCGACACTTACCTATACGGACGGAAGCGGAACACCGCAAACTCTTACCTTAACCGGGACCATTGCCAATCCGCTGCCCGGGCGGCATTATGAAATTCATATCGAAGCTAGTATGAACGACGGGTTTGGAACTATCCTGCTCAATGTAGATGAATCGTACGAGACGGAGCTGGTAACCCTGAGTCCCCCCATAGCTTATGGCGATCTGCTGATCACCGAGATCATGTTCAATCCCGCTGCGCTGGACGATGCACAGGGTGAGTGGTTTGAACTGTTCAACAATTCGGCATACACACAAAATTTAAACGGACTGGTGATCCGGCGGGGATCGAACAATGCCCTGCATGTGATATCGTCCGACCTGCTTTTGGCTGCCGGCGAATATGCTGTTATGGGCCGTGCAGCAGCCGCTGTCGATACTGTTGATTATGTATACAGATCAACGATTTCCCTGGGTAATTCGGGAGAAAACCTGATCATCAATACCTATGGCACAGACGGTACCGACGGGGATGTGATCTGTTCGGTCAACTATGGCGCTGCGGGTTTTCCAACGAGTGTAAACGGCAAATCGATCCAGCTGGATCCCGGTATTAAGAATGCCGACGAGGCTTTACTGGGTACAAACTGGTGCGAAAGCACACTGGTCTATAGCACAGGCGACCTGGGCACACCGGGGATCTCCAATACCATATGTCAATAACTATTTTGATATGGATTTTAGTAAGCCGTGCTAACGCTGTATGGTTTACGGTTTTTTCGTAATCCCTTAATTTTTCAGCTGGGAAATTGTAATTTGCGGGGAAATTTAACGATGTAATAAACACAATTCTGATTTACGTATACTCCACGATAAGCGGAAGTATAAATATTGACAAAACGCAGAAATGAGTTGAGGATATAACTAGTTAGGCTGCATTTTGACTCGTCCTAAAAAATGTCTACACAAAATGTAGTAGATATATATAAAAATGAAGGCCTAACACGACTTTCAGTGAGAGTTTTTAACTCAAGATTTTATAGGAACTTAGTACAGGAAATTTAATTATTTGTATATTTAAATTAAGTTGCATGTGTGGATGAAGCGCTTAAATGATTTACAATCAACAGGTGAGGTTTATCCTCTCCGGATAATCATTTATAGATTTTTATTATAAACCAACTAATAACAAAAATGAGAACGAAAACGAGAATTAAAGTAGGCATATTACTTCTTCTATTGAACATGTATGTAGTCCTAAATTCATTCGGCCAGGAGGTACCTCCCCTCGTCTATGATGTCGAAAACACGGGTGTGGATTGCACGAAGCCGCCATTACCAACTATCGACGAGCTCCCGATTGTTGAACCTCTGACCGACCCGTTCGAGTGGTCTGATGGAAGCGGCCGCGATACAACCTTCGCTAGCTGGCTTCGCCGACGCGCTGAGATAAGTGCTGAGATCCAGAATTATGAGATTGGACCCAAGCCAGTACGTCCGGACACCATCACTGCCAGCTATGCCGGGGACTCACTCACAGTGAATATAACTGAAAATGGACAAACACTCACGCTGACTTCGCATGTAATACTACCGTCAGGAGACGGACCATTCCCTGCAGTGATCGGAATGGGTAGTGGTTCAGGCAGTCTTCCGCCTGAAATCTTTACCAGTCGCAATGTTGCACTAATTCCATTCAACTTTTGGGAGGTAATGGCCTGGCAGCAAGTCCGCGGCAGTGAGCCGATCAATAGGCTTTACCCTGATCTGGCGTATATGGGCGCTTACAGTGCATGGTCGTGGGGAATCAGCCGCCTGATCGATGGCCTGGAGCTGGTTCAATCGGACCTCAAGATAGATCTCACGCACCTTGCGGTGACAGGTTGCTCCTTTGCAGGTAAAATGGCGCTCTTTGCAGGAGCGTTTGACGAACGTATCGCGCTTACTATTGCCCAGGAGTCGGGTGGTGGCGGCGCCGCAGCATGGCGTGTCTCGCAGACCTTGGGAAATGTGGAAACTCTGGGTGCTACAAGTCATGTTTGGTTTATGAATTCCATGTTTCAGTTTGCCGGCAACAATGTTTCGAAACTACCGGAAGATCATCATGAGTTGGTGGCAATGGTGGCACCCCGTGCATTGCTCGTAATCGGAAACCCAGATATGGTATGGCTGGCAGAGGAGTCCGGCTACGTCTCGTCTAGGGCTGCAAAACAGGTTTGGGATACTTTTGGCGTACCCGACAGGATGGGTTTTTCTTTTGTCGGGGGACATGGGCATTGTAGTCTGCCAACCAGCCAGTATCCCGAGGTAGAAGCTTTTGTAGATAAGTTCCTTCTTGGAGACACGACCGCAAATACAAATATCACAACCAACCCTTACGAATACGTCGATCATCAGCGCTGGATAAATTGGTGGGGAACTGATAACCCGGTTTTCCCGGATCGAGATGCATTTGGAACAGAGTCGGTTTGGCTTGAACCTGAGTGTGGGACCGTTGGTTCGAATTGGAAAATCGTAGAGGGTGGAGGAGCATCGGTTGGCTATCTAACGGTAATTTCTGGATTAAATAGTACTGAGGAAGTGCCTGCCGATAGTGCAAGTGACATTTATATTCCTTTTACCGTGAATACCGATACAACTTTTTATGTGTTTGAACGGTCACATTGTACAGATGAAAATAACGATTCATACTGGGTAAAAATGGACGATGGAGATTTTGTGAAGTATGACGGATTGTATTATGACGGCGGATGGGCGTGGAAAACATTAGGCAGTTATGATCTGACAGCGGGTGAACACACCCTTACCATTGCTTATTGCGAAGATGGAGCCAAACTTGATAAAATATGCGTTTCAAGTTATCGCTATTATCCATCTTTAAGGGGTGATACAGCCGTAAATATTTGTGTACCTGATTATACACAACCACCGACGGGATTAAATTTAATAGAATCTACTGAGGGTTATGCATTAGGACAGAATTATCCAAATCCGTTTAATGAAAATACAAATATTCCTTTTGAGATTCATACAGACACTTATGTTTCATTGAAAGTATACAATATACTTGGAGAAGAAATTGCAGAGTTGGCAGGAAGAAAATACTCACAAGGTGAGCATACTATAGGATTTGATGCCCAAAACCTTTCCAAAAGCATTTACTATTATACAATTAAAACGGACAAGTTCTCGGCGAGTCGAAAAATGATTATACAAACTGAATAGTTTATACATGTAAAACATAAAACATCTAAATTAGGGACTCTTCAATCGGTTGATTAAACGGTTCCTTCTTACTATTTCAATACTATCTACAGTTTTATGTGAACGATATTCAAGGGGTTCAGATCGATTAGATTTGAACCCTATTTTCATTACAGCCATAAATTGATCTAAAGCAATACTCAAATTTTGAATGAGTTGAGTTAAGTTACTGGTTATCTGATTAGGTAACGGCTAGATTACATTAAGGCCACTTCATCATGGCTCTTGATAGAATAAAGCTATTTTGGCCCCCGGTTTTGCTCAAACATTTCAAATTCCTGAATGGCTGACTGTCTGCTTATGGTATGGTATATATTTTTTATATCGGTAGTAAACGCATTTTTATCTTTCTAAACCTTATATTTGGAACTGGTACACGCTTGGAATTTACGCAGCCTAACACGCGGTCATAAGCAATGCTGGCATTTTGCACGTGGGATAATTCCTCAATTGGGTAAAACTTATTGTATCAAGATGCCTTTTCGCAGTGCCAGCCGCACTGCTCATACCGCAAAACGTTAGTGTTCATTTTAAAAGAACGTCAGACGATATAATCTAATATTATGAGACAAAGAAATATACTACTAATAATCTTATTGTTTTTCATTACCCAGCAATTGATGGGTCAAATGGAGGACAAAGAGGATTTCTATAGATATCCTTTAAAGACTATAATATCATACTGTCAAAAGGATCCAACAATACCCATATCAACCACTTCTTTATTTTATGACAGTGAAAATAGGGTAAGTATTGTGAGCGATGAAAATGGTGGTAAGATCAAATTTAAATATAATGAATATGGACTTCTTATATCAAAAGTATTCATAAATGAAACAGAAGATGTTGAAAGAACAATGACATATGAATATGATCAAGATTTAAAATTGATTTATGAAGGATATGAAGATGAGAGACCCAATAACACTATAAAAGAATACTATTATAATGGTTCAGGACAACTTATAAAAATGACTTTATCATGTAGAAATAACGTTGTTGAATATACATATGAATATAATTCAAAAGGACAACTAATGAACGAGTATAAGGATAATAGACTACTAGTTCAATATGTTTATCATGGAGATTTACTAGTTAAGAAAACAAGCAATAATATAGAGACGATTTATGAGTATAATATAAATGATCAACTTCTAAGGGTAATTGAAAATGATAAAATTATCGAGGAAAACGTTTTTAAAAACGGGAAAACTATAGAGAGATGGGTGAACTATTATGGAATTGATCCCTGTTTTAGAGCATGCTGTAGTCAATATCTTTTGAAATATACGTATTATTGATAAATACAAAATTATACTCTGAAAAAAACGAACACTAACACGCGTAGCTGTTGCACAACCCTCAAAAATGACAAAAAGTAAATTGTAATCGGATTTTTTTGGAGCTTTCATTTTATTTTTTCTGGTTAAAAATAAATACGGGGTTTAAACGAATCTCTGATTCCGGGT
>Ga0299912_10004519_pt1 | contig 11406 bp, 8 predicted proteins | sample RVTome_2_FD_207667 | JGI IMG/M metagenome (GOLD analysis project Ga0299912, IMG submission 207667) | Soil microbial communities from uranium-contaminated site in the Upper Colorado River Basin, Wyoming, United States - RVT95D214 (version 2) ... | reverse complement strand
CCCGCGCCGCCAGTGGCCAGCATAGTCAGCCGCGAACTGAAGACCTCCACCTTGTTTGCGCGATTGTCGTACACGTATACGCCATAACAGGTAGGACCGCTTGCGGGCATTTCCTTGCCGAGATGATATTGCGTAATCAGATCGATGGCCGTGTGATTTTCATACAGATCGATATTTTTTCTATCTGCCAACGCGGCTAAAAGAGCGCTTTCGATATTGCGGCCGGTATGATCGGCGGAATGCACAACCCGTTTACGCGAATGTCCTCCCTCTCGGCCGAGTTCGAATATCCCCCGGCGTTGTGTAAAATCTACTCCTAACCGGGCTAACTCCTTAATATATCCGGGTCCTGATTCGACTATTTTTTTTACCACTACCGGATTGCATAAGCCACAACCCACACGAAGCGTATCCTGTATATGGCTTTCGAAGCTGTCATTTTCGGAAAACACCGAAGCGATTCCGCCTTGCGCGTAATTAGTTGAGGTGTCCATCCGGTTTTTTTTGGTAATTATCGCGACCTTACCCAGGTGAGCGACCTTCAACGCGTACATCAATCCGGCTATACCCGATCCAATAATTAATATATCATACTCTTTACTCATAGTCCCAAACACTTTCTAAAATCATCTTTTCGACAATTACCATGTTCATCTATAATGCTGATATCCAGCTCCGCCGAATATACATCATAACCCTTAAAATCCAAACTCTGGATTTTAACCGCGTCTTTATATGTAGTAATAAGATAGTCCAATTTCAGGGGACCGGGAAGTTGTATTAATTTATCGATATCTGTTTGATTGTACCGGTAATGATCTTGAAAAACCTGGAAGTTTACCGGCCGGATATTCGCCCGATAGAGTGATTGCCAAAATTTCTTTGCGTTTCCCACGCCGCAAAAAGCCGCGCCGGTTTTATTGCGGAATTTCGCGATATTCATCACCGCGCCGGTTTTAATATCGCGTAGACCGGAGACCGCTAAAGATGAGTAATAATGCTTAATTTTCTTTACGAATTCCGGAACCGCCTGCTTGACGGCAGCAGCCTTATTATAATTTGTATAGATAATAATGTCGGCGCGCCTTAAAGCTTCAATAGGCTCGCGAAGCAGGCCCTTTGGCAATATGCCTCCCGGGCCAAAAGGTTCGTTCCAATCGAGGCAAGCGATATTAATATCGCGATGGAGTTTACGATGCTGAAAGCCGTCATCCACGATAATAATATCCGCGCCGTCAGCAGATGCTTTCTGGGCGGCACGGGTCTTTGATTTATCCACATAAACCCGGACGTTTTTAGTGCGCTGATAAATCTCCAGTGGTTCGTCTCCAACTTCAAGCCAGGTTGAATCGTCGTTGACCTCGACCAGCCCCGTAGTCGGCCGTCCATAGCCCCTGGCGACAACCGCGGTCCGCAGACCGCCTTCAGCGAGCAGATTGCCAACATATATTGCCAGCGGTGTTTTGCCGGTCCCGCCGGCCGTGATATTGCCAATAGAGATCACTTTGCCGGGAAGCTTCACTTTTTTTGCGCGACGCCAATACTGGTCCCATAGAAATACACTAACTCGGTAAATAAGCGAAAGTTTCCAGAGAATTAGACGCTTGAGACCGGACATTTATACAAATTCCGCCAGCTTTCGGGCGGTTTTGGCGGATGCTCCCGCATGGGCGGAGACGGTTTGGTGCGCGATTTGGCCGAGGTTTCGAGCCATATCCGGGTCTTTAGACAATTTTTTTATTAGGTTAAATAATTCATCGCCGTCATTAATATACAACGCCCCGCCTGATTCAACCAGGATATCCGCGAACCTGCGGGTGTTATCCATGTAGGGTCCGAAACATACCATGCAACCCGCCGAGGCCGGCTCGAGCGGATCGTGGCCGCCGATTTTTACCAGCGAACCGCCAATAAAGGCCAGATCGGCATAGCTATATAAGCTACTCAGTTCGCCCATCGTATCAATTATTAATACAGATACATTCGACTTTGCTTTAGGCAACTCTGACCGTTTAGTGAAAGACAAACTGAGCGCGTTTAAAGATATTTCCAGCAGATTTATATCTTTCATGTGCCTGGGGGCGATTACGGTTTTAAGATGGATGTTTTCCGTTAGTGCCGATTTAACGACCGTCAAAACCGATTGATACTCGCCGGGATGTACCGATCCGGCGATAAACACGAACTTATTATCATGATTTAGAAAATTCACCAGCTCTTCGGCCGGCGCCTTGGCGTTTTCGACAAGGACTTGATCAAACTTTGTATTTCCATAGATAACGACGTTTTCTGGCCTGGCGCCCAGCTTAATAAAACGAGCGGAATCATTATCGGTTTGGGTCATTATGAGTTTGATTTTTTGAAGCACAGAAGTCAATAAAGATTTAAACAGCCCGTAAAATCGGAATGATTTGTGCGACAAACGGGCATTAACGATGGCGATTTTGATATTTGTCGCGGCGGTCTGTCTGATTAAAATTGGCCATAACTCGGTTTCAACCAGAACCAATAGCGATGGCTTGACTTTTTGGATTACCCGGTTAACACAGCAACTCAAATCCAGAGGCAGATAAAATACCTCAATCGGCGCGAAGAGCTTCATGGCTTCGGTTTTGCCGGTCTTGGTTATAGTTGAAATAATTATTCGTAAATCGGGGTTTTTAATTAACAGTTGGGGAAGGATGCTGTTGATAACTTTCAGTTCGCCCAAAGAGGCGGCGTGAAACCAGACCACTTTCCTGTCATCGGCAACGAATTTCCACAATCCCAAGCGTTCCTTAAGGCCGTGTCCGCCCACAAAAGCCCGGATAAAAAGATACGGGCCGGTGACAATAAGCATCGCCAATAGCAATATCTGATAAATTACGAACATACCGCCAGCTCGTTTAATAATTTGGCCAGGTTGTCGGTTTGATTTTTAATCTGCGCCCGCCCCTTGATATTGCCGGCGAAAAAAGGTTTGCCCGTGCTGACTGTGACTTTCGCGAAAGGTTTTGGTATTTCGAAATTATCCCAAGACGGCAACACCCACTTCCTGGAGACATCGCACGAAATAGGTACAATATGAAGATTCGATTTGGCGGCTAAATAAATCACGCCGGGCTTAACTACCCCCTTGGGGCCGCGTGGACCATCAACGGTTATGGCCAGGTGCCAGACCTCCTCGTTGCGCAACATCGACAATAGACCGGCCGAGCCGCCCAGGGTAGAGGAGCCGCGCAAAGGATAATAACCCATGCGGCTGACAATGCGCGCGATAATCTCGCCGTCGAAATGCGAAGAAATGAGAATCCCGACATTTTTCAGGCGCTGGGTATAGGCCAGGCCCAGAAGTCGGTTGTGCCAGAAGCAATAAATACGCTTGGCGGTTTTCCTCCGCAGAGGATAAACTTCATGCGGGTCATTTACCCTCACTCGCCAGGTAGAGCCAAGAACATATATCATCACCGGTCCCAACCAGCCGACTATCAAAAGAAGCAATTTCTGCTTGAATGTAAACCGCTTATCCATAATAGGCAGATATATTAAGCCTAATCATATGCAAAGTCAATTTTAATGTGAGGATAAATGGCACTTGGCAATTATTTGCGCCCTCATAATACAGGGATCGCGGCCCCCAAATAAAAACAATATCAACTTGCTCTTGATTATATAGGCGAGGCCGGATCACTCGACCCGGCCTCGCGAGGAAATTTAATCTTTCTTGAATGGCGTAACGAAGATTGATTCGAAAGTGCTTTTCGATATCGTGTAGATATACGGCTGGCTCTCGACCATTGTGTAGAGCATATTCCCCGATGTATCGGCTTCCGCCCCGAAAGCGACGCGCGATATTAGGCCCTCATCGGTCGTTATCGATACAATATGGTCGGGTTCGGTCAATCCTTGTTCCGGTAGGGCTTCGCTGCCGATTATTTCGGTGGCGCGAAGGTTTGCCAGACGGCCGATAATGCCGGTGATTTTGTCCTCCTTAAGCTGGTCTCCCCCGGCCGGTTCAACCTGATACCAAACGGATTTCACGGCTTCGAGAGTATCCTCGGAAATTTCCTCTTTTTTCTCGAACCGATAATTTTGCTTCTTAATCTTGATCTCTACCGAACTGATTTTGTCTTTATCGACTTCGATCATTTTCAGTTCCGCCCACCTTTTGCCGGGCATTCTCTTCGCAGGTTCGGCGTTCCAGACAGCGAACCGCGACAGGAAATTGATATTTGCCATGTAGACGGTATCGGAACCGTTTTTGCGGGCGAAACTGGCTTTGGATGCCTGCGGTACGCCCTTGCCTACCAGTAAATAAGCCAGATCAGTCGAATCCGGCCCCATGAATTGCAGGCGCAGGGCGACGTCATCGCCGATTTCGTAATCGCCGAATAGTTCCGCCGAGGTCGATCGAACTTCACCCTGAAGCGTATCAACATCGCCCAAGAGCTTTTCTATATCGGTTGCCTTCGCCGGGGCGTTGAAATAGGAATCCACCACCCAATTGCCATCCTTTTTGGCAAACGACAAGCCGGAATCCGGGTAACCCTGTTTGAACACTTTGATATAACTGACGCTGGATGAATTAAAATCGGGGAATAATTCCACCAGGCTCTCGCTCACACTTTTCTTGCTGGTGCCCAGGGTTTGCGCCAGATAGATGATAATCAGAACTCCTAAAACAATGGCCAATGTGATTAGATTTTTACTTTTCATGCTTCACCTCATCCTGCTTGTTCGACCAGACGCTGATAAATTTCCCGTCTTTTCCGACGCATCATGTAGCGGGCTATACCAATGGCAATCAGAATGGCCGGGATAAGGATTATCACGAAGAACCGCCAGAACATCTTGGCCGCCGCCGAAGTTTCGCTGATATACCTTTGAGTCATTAATTTGGTTCGGACGTTAATTAAATCATCGCCGAGCACCAGCGCGTCCACCGAATTGAGCAACAGAAGCGCGTTGCCCACGGCACCCAGTATCTGATCGGAGAACATCTCGCCGCAACCGTAGAGAAGCAGTTGGCCAGGAGCTTCATTAATCTGTTCAACTGCATTAGCCACCGCTTCAACCGTATCCCCGGAAGCGGGCCAGTCCGGAGGCGGCATATTCGCGTAAGCGTTAGGGAATTGGCCCGTTACCTTTAAGCCAAGCGGCTGCAGTCCGATTATATCATGACCTTGCGGCGTGATATCGGCCGGCATCAAGGGCGCGCCGGCGAAAGGAATTGTCCAGGTGGTAGGCGATGACTCAAACAGCACCTGATATTCCAGACCCAGTTCCGCCAGTTTGGTTTTATCCGCATTTAGAGCGCTACCCCAGAGATACAGCAAACTGCCCACCCGGTTAGTGATTGAAACATCGGGATTCATGTTTTGGTCGGTGATCTTGATTTGAATCGGCAGTTTAACCGGAGTTTCAACCGTCGCGTTGAACAAGCCGCCGATATTTCGTTGTGTTGGCACCGATAACATTTCCTGATTATTATCCATCAATATGTCATCGTTTACAGCCAGGCCGTAATGGGTAAGCAGTTCGTTGACCGCCGGCTTGGCGGGATTGGGGGTAACCCGAAGACCGCCGCCGCGTTGAGGCGCGTAATCGAACTTATAATTTTGCACTCCCATGATAACGTTTTTGCCGGAAACCAAAGCTTTATTGATTTCATAACGCTGACGGTCGGATAAGTTATTAGGGGACAGCACTATTAACAATTCATAATCAGACGGCAGGGGATCGGCTTCCGTTAACTCTGTCCTGACAACGTTATAATTTTCGCTGGTAAGAATTTCGGCTATTTGTTTATACCGATCTTCTTTTTCCGGCATTTCTTGCCCCATCTGCCTCATATACTGCTGCATCCGGGGATCCTGACGGGAGATGTCGAAAGGTGCGAACAACGCCACGGTGGGTTTTTTCTCCATCGTCATGCGGAATATGCGAGATAGCAATTCGTATTCGAGCGTGGACATATTTTGAGGTACAACCTGAGGAATAACCTCCTCGGGTTTATCCAGATAAGAAACCGCCAACGCCGAATAAATCCTCTTTATCCCGAATGAATCTTTCTCGATAGACCGGGCATCGAAAGGCGCGATGCCTTTCTCTTCCAGGGCCGAAGTCATATCGACATCGCTGGTGGGATCGATTACTTCGAATTTGATGCGATCCGACACGAGTTCGAATTCGCGAAGCATATCGGTGACATCCCGTTCGATATTTTTCATGGCCGCCGGCATTTTATCGCTGGGCGAAACATAGTAGCGAATCGTTACCGGAGCGTCTTTAAGCCTGCGCAGAATATTTTTCGAGGCCGGGCTGACCGTATAGATTTTACCATCAGTTAAATCGAAACGCCCGATATTCAGGCCTCCGACTACGAGATTAAACATGATGATAACCGCCAGGCCTACCACCGCGTTAGCCAGGAAACGCTTATCGGCCAGCCGCCGCATAACTTGCTCGACAATAACCGAATTCAACCAAAGGAATAAGGCGGTATAGGAAATGAAATACGCCAGATCACGAAGATCGAGCACGCCGCGCTCTATCGAGGAGAAATGGTTAGCGGTGCCGACGGTGGCCATCAAGACAGAACCCAGTCCATTAATCCAGCCATCGAGGACTATCGAAATATAGTCGGTGCCCAGCATGTAGAAGATGAAACAACCGACCATGCACAGAATGAAAGCAATAATCTGATCCTTAAACAGGCTCGAAACAAAAAGGCCGATGGAAAGATAAAAAGCTCCCAGCAGCGCCGCACCGAAATAACCGCCGATAATCGGGCCAAGATCGGGATTGCCGAGAAACGATATCATTATCGGTATGACAAGAGTGCCGGCAAGAGCTATCAGATAGAAAAGGAAACTGGCCAGAAATTTCCCCATGACAAGCTGGCCGGGAGTAATAGGAAATGACTGTAAAAGCGCGATCGTGCCGCCCTTGGCATCCTCCGACCAGAGGCGCATAGTGATAGCCGGAATAAAAATAATCAGCGCTATCGGCAGCAGGGCAAAGAAACCCCGCATATCGGCGGAACCGGCCAGGAAAAACGAGGTCATAAACAAGCCGCTATTGACCGCCAAAAACACTATGATAAATATATAAGCTATCGGCGCGTTGAAATAAGCGGCAAATTCGCGATTGAATATCGTCTTAATATTATTCATGGGGCCGCCCTTCTTTGGTCAAGCGGATAAAAGCTTTCTCGAGGCTGGGCAAAACCGGCGAAAATTGTTTTACCTGCCAGCCCTCGCTTTTAAGCTTTTCCGAAATTATCATCTGGGTTTGATTAAAATCAGTGCCGCTTATTACGAACTTGCTGAAATTGTCATGGCCGCTGACAAATCTTACTTCCAGACTTGAACCATAATCGCTGAATGAATTTTGGATTTTATCCTTATCAGCTTTCAATTCCACCGTGAAACTGGTGGCCTCACCGGCAGAAAACCTGAGTTCATCCGGCGTGCCATCGGCAATGATTCGGCCCTCGTTGATAATGACTATCTTGTCGGATATTGCCTCGACTTCCTGTAAAATATGAGTCGAAAAAATGATTGTTTTAGTGGCTGATAAATCCTTGATTAGCTTACGGATACCGACTATCTGAAGCGGGTCAAGGCCGGAGGTTGGTTCATCTAAAATCAGCACTTTGGGGTCGTGGATCAACGCCTGAGCCAGGCCAACGCGCTGGCGGTAACCTCGCGAAAGTTCGCCTATTGGGCGACGGTACACTTCTTTGATCTTGCAGGCGTCGACTACCCAGTCAACCCGGGATTTCAACTGATTATTGGCCAGCCCGCGTCCGTTGCCGACAAAATTCAGGTATTCGGCCACCTCCATATCATTATAAAGCGGGGCGGTTTCGGGAAGGTATCCCACGTTTCGTCGGACTTCGATAAGGTTGGTCAAAACATCATAGCCATCAACTTCAGCCGTGCCCGATGTCGGCACCATCTGGGTTGTGATAATTTTCATGCAGGTGGTTTTACCGGCGCCGTTAGGGCCCAATAAGCCCATTACCTGGTTGTTAGTGGCTACAAATGATGCGTCGACCAAAGCCCGTGTCGTTCCGTAATTCATACAAAGGCTTTTGGCTTCAACCATTCGCAACTCCTTTTCTATTAGTTAAACAAGTTCTTTTAACCCTAAATCTCTAATGACCCAAATTAAAATTATACTTATAGGGCCAAAGATAGTTCATAAAGATAGCAATTTTTTTGTGCCGGGCAAGCAAAAAACTGGTTAAATATGTCTTATTCTTTAAAGCCGATGCGCGCTTGACTGGAGAATAAGTATTAATTATTATTACTCAATGAAGTTGTTAACAGGTTACTTTTTTTCTGCCTTGGTTATTTTAATATCATCCGTCAATGCCCGGGCTGATAGTATCGATCTATCGCCGTCATTCGATCCCCTGGACCCGCGATTGCCGGAACACAAGCTTGGCTTGCTTTATCATATTCAGGTAGCCTCCGGTCATTATCATTCCGACCGGGTCGATCTCGATAATTTCGACAGGCAATCCGGCCTTGACCCAGAACTCATCGAATATTTGAAGAAAAATAGCCCCTACCGATTTAATTACCGCAAGAGCGATTTTGATTTTGCCGCCGGTGTCAGGCTTAAAGAGGACTGGCTGGGTTTTGTAGAAGGCGATACCGGATATAGCGGTTTACAATCCTCTCTCACGTTTAGAGGTAAAGCGATTATAAAAAACAAGGTTGAAATCTATAACGATCTTACGCTATTCCGGGGCGATAGCTCGGTTGATTTTATGCACGCCTCCGGCACCGGTGAATTTTTAACCGACCCTTTATTAAGTTATAATTTCGCCCACCGTGGAGCCATCGCCTCGAATATAGACTTTTTTGAAGTACAGACTGATAGAGCAATAATTAAAACTGATCTCTATGGTGTTGGAATTCAAAGCGGGCGCGACCAACTTCAGATGAAATCGGGTTTTCGTAATGGCTTGTTATCATCAGGGCTAACCCGGCCAGTCGACATGTTTTATCGTTTGGATTATGATATCTGGCGGTTCGGCTTTACGGCTCTGGCCGGACAGCTAACCGAGGCCGGTAAACGGTATATTTCTATAAAACGAGTTTCGCTGGAATTGGCTCGCAATTTGCGCGTTGGGGCTACCGAGGCGGTTATCTACGCGGATGACCCGACCGCCTATATCAATCCCCTGATGCTTTTCTATTTTACTCACCGTCACCGGCCCAATAATGATGATAACCTGATTGCCGCCGTGGAATTCTCGTATACTCCGATAAAGGATTTCAATATTTATGGCGAATTTTTGGATGATGACTTGATTATTTTCGAGGGCGGCGCGTCCAAGTATGGTTTTATGCTGGGCATATATAAAACGCGCTTGATAACCGACAAACTTGATTTCCGGCTCGAGTACGCCCATGTGCGCAAATGGACCTATACCCATGTCAGCCATGTGAATGCCTGGGAATATCGCGATCAGCCGTTTGGCTTTTGGTTAGGCCCGGATGCCGATGAGTTGTTCGGTCAACTAAGCTATTTGGTATCTCCCCAGACTATGCTGAGTTTCAATTTGGATTATGTCCGTAAGGGCGAGGGTGATCTATTTCATCCTTTCGAGGACGAATGGGGCGACAAGAAGCCGCCATTTCCCTCGGGCATAGTCGAAAAATCGATGGGAACCTGGCTGGACTTCCGGCATGAGTTTTCTCATCTGGTTTTGCGAAGCCGGGCCGGTTATCACAAAATCGAGAACAGACACAATCAAACCGGCGATTTTGATAACTATTTTGCGCATTTGGTTGTCGCGTATATTTTATAAACAATTTGTTTTATCTTTAATGAAATATTTCAAACGTCCTTTGAGTACCGGCGCCATTCTCGGATTGATATTCGTTGGCGCGTTGGTTTTTAGAATAGGCATTATATACCTGTATGCCTGGAACACCGGGCTTCACTACGAGTATGCCGAAATTGCCAAGAATATCATTGATGGCCATGGTTATAGTTGGGGGTGGTATGGTTCTGTTCCGCTTCAACCCTCAGCCGCTTTTGAGCCACTTTATACGTATTTTTTGGCGTTTTTTATGGCTATTCTGGGAGAGCCTGCTCGCTTCATATATTTCAGCCAGGTAATCTTAAACGCGCTCGGGATCTACGCCGCGTACTTATTGGGCAAGCATCTTGGCGATAAAAATGGCGGTTTAATGGCCGCCGGTCTTTATGCGTTTTTCCCGGAAATTGCTTCCGCGCCAACAAGAATGGTTCCGGAAGCCATAATCAGCGGGCCGGTATTATTGGTATTTTACCTGTTTTTAAAAATGAAATCAGAGCTGTTAAATCATGTTATTACCAAGCGGTTTCTCTGGCTGGGAATTTTTATTGGCCTTCTGGCATTGATGAAAGCCAGTATGTTATTATTATATATCGCCCTTGTGCTGAGTTTATTGGTTTCCGGGTTTAAGCGCACACCTGTTATGAAAGCAATTATGCTCTTGAGCTTGGGCGTTGCTCTGGCTGTTTCGCCCTGGCTTATAAGAAATTATATCATTATGGGAAAACCGGTGTTTAGAACGACATACGGCTTTAATCTCTGGCGCGGCAATTATCCCGGCGCATCCGGTACCGGACGTTTATTGCCGGGCGCAACACGCGAGATTTTACCAAGCGATGGATACTTTAACTTAATCGAAAGAAACCAGCCCCATACCGAGATAGAAATAGACGAATTTCTCACCCGGGAAGCAGTCAGGCTTATTAAGCAAGACCCAATTAGGTTTTGCACATTAACCGCGAAAAGGATTTTTTATTTTTTAACATTTGATCCTTCGCACCCCCTAACGCGAAATGCCATATACCTCGGAGGTTATATATTCGCTGTCGTGTTCGGTTTATGGGGGGCAGTCATATTGATAAAACAAAAAGGGCTTGATATTTCTTTTATTTTAGCGCCCTTGCTGCATCTATTTTTGTACGCGCCGGTGATGATTTTACCGCGTTATCGAATGATTCTGGTTTGGTTGCTTGTTTGTCTTGCCTCAATCCCTATAGCCAGGGTTGTTGTCAGATTGGGCTGGCTTACGGGGAGAGGATGAGTATATTGTCTAGAAAAAGAAGGCCATGAAAGCTATTGAATGATAACAAACGAGACAACTCGTTTTAAAACGCCAGTTTTATAAAGACAATATAATATTTCTACCTTTTACATTAGCAAAATATTATTATTAGAAACATTATTGAGTTATATAATTGCTCTTATTAATACTGCCTTGTTACTATTAAATAAATTGTTTCAAAAAATATTTATTTCTCTTTTCTCCGCCCCTTAAAATATCTGCCCGTCTCCCGCAGTCCGGCCTTTAAATCGTATGATTGATCCCAACCCAGTTCCTTTTTAATCAACGCGCTGTCAATTACGCT
>Ga0299912_10004518_pt1 | contig 11406 bp, 9 predicted proteins | sample RVTome_2_FD_207667 | JGI IMG/M metagenome (GOLD analysis project Ga0299912, IMG submission 207667) | Soil microbial communities from uranium-contaminated site in the Upper Colorado River Basin, Wyoming, United States - RVT95D214 (version 2) ... | reverse complement strand
TCGAATACCGCATCGTGCGCAAGAACGGCGAGATCGGCCACTTCGTCGATCGCGGCCGGCCGGTGTGCGACGGCGAAGCCAAGCCGAAATATATCGACGGCGTCATGTTCGACATCACCGAGCGCAAACAGGCCGAGGAGGCGCTGCACCGTTTTCGCGCCGCGCTCGACGCCTCGGCCGACGCCATTTATCTCATCGACCGCGAACAGATGCGCTTTGTGGACGCCAACCGCGTGGGCTGGGAGGACCTCGGTTATACGCGGAACGAGCTTTTGCAGTTAGGCCCGCAGGACATAAAACCGGAGCTCGACCGCGAAACGCTGGCGACGCGCTTCGATGCCGTGATCCGCGGCGAGGATGCCGTGGGGAAAGTCGAGACCGTGCACCGGCGCAAGGACGGCAGTGAGTTCCCGGTGGAAATTTTCGTGCGCCATCTGCGCTCCGGCGGCCGCGACATGCTGGCGGCGGTGGGGCGCGACGTGACCGAGAGTAAGCAGGCCGCGGTGCGGCTGCGCGAGAGCGAGGCGCGCTTCAAGGGCATCGCGCAAAGCATGTCGGACTGGATCTGGGAGGTGGATGCTAACGGCGTTTACACCTTCTGCTCTGGGCGCGTAGAAGACATCCTGGGCTATCGCCCCGAGGAGATCGTCGGCCGCACCCCGTTCGACCTCATGCCGGCCGACGAAGTGGCGAAGATTGCCGGCGCGTTCGGGGATATCGTCGCTCGCAAAGCCCCCATCCAGAATCTGGAAAACTGGAATCTAACCAAAGATGGGCGGCGCATCTGTCTGCTTACCAACGGCATCCCGCTGCTCGACGAGAACGGCGAGCTGCTGGGCTATCGCGGCGTGGACAAGGACATCACCAATCGCAAGATCGCCGAGGAGGCGCTGGTCCAGGCCAAGCTGGCGGCGGAAGAGGCCAGCCGCGCCAAATCGGAATTTTTGTCGCGCATGAGCCACGAGCTGCGCACACCATTGAACGCTATCTTGGGTTATACCGAATTGCTGATGGACGGCGGGGGCGACCCCGTCAGCGAGGATCAGCGCGAATGCCTCGGCAATGTGCGCGACGCCGGCAAGCACTTGCTGGAACTCATCAACGAGGTGCTGGACCTCGCCAAGGTCGAAGCCGGCAAACTGCCGCTCACTATCGTCGATGTCGCCTGGCACGACGTGGTGAGCCAGTGCCTGGAATTGACGCGCACCGGCGCCGACAAGCGCGGTATCGCGCTCCACGATATGTCCGCCGGCGTCACGCCGTTGCGGGTGCGGGCCGACGAGCTGCGGCTCAAGCAAGTCGTGCTCAACCTGCTGTCCAACGCGGTGAAGTACAACCGCGCCGGCGGTTCCGTCACCGTGAGCGCCGGTGCCGGCGTGGCGGGGCGCCTGCGCATCGCAGTGCGCGATACCGGCAAGGGACTCACCTCCGAAGAACTCGGTCAACTGTTCCAGCCCTTCAACCGCCTCTCCGCCGAAAGTAGTACCACCGAGGGCGTCGGCATCGGTCTGGTCATCTCCAAACGCCTGTTGGAACTCATGGGCGGCGCCATCGGCGTGGAATCCACGCCCGGCGAGGGCAGCACCTTCTGGCTGGAGTTGCCGGTCGCCGGCTAATAGCCTGCTAATCCACGTTACGTTTTTTCTGTTCGCTCACGCCGCGGCCAGGGCATAGACCCGCAAGCGATGGCCGTCGGGATCGAGGGCGACGAAGGTGTGGCCGAAGTCCATGTCGACCGGGGCCTGCGCGATGGTCAGGCCGCGGCCCTTCCAGTCGGAATGGAATGCGCGAACGGCGTCCGCATCCGCCACCGAAAAGGCGAGCTCACCACCACCCCCGGCGACACTCGCGGCAGGCTCCACCGTGTGTCGTGACCACAGCCCAAACTTGACGCCCGAATCCAAGACGAACAAGACGAAGGTGGGTGAAGATTCCACGGGCGTTCGGCCGAGCAAGTCCGCATAGAAGGCGGCGCTGGCCTCCGGATTATCTACATAGAGGATGACGAGGCTGGGGTCGGTCATGGCGGTTCTCTCCTACGTTAATAATGAATTAGGCATTTTGCTGTTTTGTGCAGCGTGCCCAGAGTAGGAGAGATGGTTGTCAGATTCCGTCAGCAGTGAACTCTCGTTATTGGGGAGGGATGCCTTCCTGTTCGCGCCAGGCCTTGAGCAGCGCCTGGCGCCGACGCGGGTAGCGCGTCTCCGTCGCTGTCAGCGCCGCGATGCGATCGGTGCGGAAATGCCGGAACGCCTGGCGCAATTCGCACCAGGCCACCACGACGCGCACGCGATCGAAGAAGGCCAGGGCGAAGGGCCAGATGGTGCGATGGGATTCGCTCTCGGTGCGATCACGATAGCGGATGTCGAGCTTGTGTTCGGCGCGAATGGCCCAGCGGATGACGCTCAACTCCGCGTCTCCGGCGGCCAGGGGCTCGCCCGGTCCGACCAGCAGCGCCGAGGTATCCAGTTCATTGCGAAGATCGGCCGGCAGCACGGCGGCGATTTTGGCCAGCGCGTTGCGCGCCGCGGCGGCGAGCGGGGAGTCCGCCCGGTCCGCGACCCAGCGCGAGCCGAGCACCAGCGCCTCGATCTCCTCTTCCGCGAACATCAATGGCGGCAGCATGAAGCCGGGACGCAAGACGTAGCCCAGTCCGGCCTCGCCCTCGATGGCGGCGCCCTGGCGCTGCAAGGCGGCGATGTCGCGGTAGAGCGTGCGCAGGCTGATGTCGAGCTCGGCGGCCAGGGTCGCGCCGCTCACCGGATAGCGATGGCGGCGTAGAATCTGGAGCAAATCGAGCAGGCGTTCGGCGCGAGACACGTGGCGACTCTTCAAGGGGAGATACGGTATTTCACCACAGGCCTTGGAGACGTGCCTATTTTGCGGAGGCATTTTTCTGAAGGACGCGGCTGATCTGCTAGACTATCCGCCCTGTTTCTCTTTGGCCCAGGCCAGCAAAACTCCACGAGGAAGACCATGCCCGAGTACCGCTCCCGGACTACGACACACGGCCGCAACATGGCCGGCGCCCGCGCCCTGTGGCGCGCCACGGGTATGAAGGATGGGGACTTCGACAAGCCCATCATCGCCATCGCCAATTCCTTCACTCAATTCGTGCCGGGCCATGTGCATCTGAAGGATTTGGGCCAACTGGTGGCGCGCGAGATCGAAAAGGCCGGCGGCGTCGCCAAGGAGTTCAACACCATCGCCGTGGACGACGGCATCGCCATGGGCCACGGCGGCATGCTGTACTCGCTGCCATCGCGCGAGATCATCGCCGACAGCGTGGAGTACATGGTCAACGCCCACTGCGCCGACGCGCTGGTGTGCATCTCTAACTGCGACAAGATCACCCCCGGCATGCTGAACGCCGCGCTGCGCCTCAACATCCCCACCATCTTCGTCTCCGGCGGGCCGATGGAATCGGGCAAGGCCGTCATGCACGGCCAAGAGGTGCATCTGGATCTGGTGGACGCCATGGTCTCGGCCGCCAATGCCAAGGTGAGCGACGCCGACGTCATGACTCTGGAGCGCTCCGCCTGCCCCACCTGCGGTTCCTGCTCGGGCATGTTCACCGCCAATTCCATGAACTGCCTCACCGAGGCTTTGGGCCTGTCACTGCCGGGCAACGGCTCGGTGCTGGCGACGCACGCCGACCGCAAGCGCCTGTTCGTAGAGGCGGGGCATCTAATTGTGGCTATGGCACGCGCCTGGTATGAGCGTGACGACGCTTCGGTGTTGCCGCGTTCCATCGCCTCGTTCGCGGCCTTCGAAAACGCCATGTCGCTCGACATCGCCATGGGCGGCTCCACCAACACCATCCTGCACCTGCTCGCGGCGGCGCAGGAGGGCGGCGTGAATTTCACGATGAACGACATCGACCGGCTGAGTCGCAAAGTCCCGCACCTGTGCAAGGTGGCGCCCTCCACGCAGCAGTACCACATGGAAGACGTGCACCGTGCCGGCGGCGTCATGGGTATTCTCGGTGAGCTGGACCGCGCCGGGTTGCTGCACACCAACGTGCCGGTGGCGCACGCCAAGAGTCTGGGCGAGGCGCTGGCGCACTGGGACGTGATGCAGAGCCGCGATGAAAAGGTGCTGAATTTCTTCCGCGCCGCGCCCGGCAACGTGCCGACGCAAGTGGCCTTCAGCCAGGACAAACGTTGGCCGTCGCTGGATACGGATCGCGCCCACGGCTGCATCCGCGACCTGGCCCATGCCTATTCCAAAGACGGCGGCCTTGCCGTGCTCTACGGCAATATCGCCGAAGACGGTTGCGTGGTGAAGACCGCGGGCGTGGACGCATCGATCCTCAAATTCTCCGGCCCGGCGCGCATTTTCGAGAGCCAGGACGCAGCGGTGGCGGCCATTCTGGGCGATGAGATCAAGGCCGGCGACGTGGTCATTATCCGCTACGAAGGCCCGCGCGGCGGACCGGGGATGCAGGAGATGCTTTATCCCACCAGCTATATCAAATCCAAGGATCTGGGCAAGGTCTGCGCGCTGATCACCGACGGGCGTTTCTCCGGCGGCACCTCGGGACTATCCATCGGCCACGTCTCGCCTGAGGCCGCCGAGGGCGGCGCCATCGGTTTGGTGCAGGAGAACGACACTATCGAGATCGACATCCCCAATCGCACCATCCGCGTCGTGTTGAGCGACGAGCAATTGGCGGAACGGCGCCGCGATATGGAGGCCAAGGGAGATAAGGCGTGGAAGCCGGTGGATCGTCAGCGCGTGGTCTCAGCGGCGCTGCGCGCCTACGCGGCGCTCACCACATCCGCCTCGCGCGGCGCGGTGAGGGACGTGAATCAGATCAAAGGGTAGAGAAAAGAGGAAAGGAGTTTCCTTTTCTCTTTCATCTTTGCCCTTTGCTCGGAGTTATAACGAACTCCACGACGACTTCTTGCGAGGCCGCGGCCGGGTAGCGTGCGCCATGCGCACGACGCAACCTGACGTGCGCATGGCGCACGCTACAAACGGCGTCTCTGCGTTAAATCTTGGCTGAAGAAAGGGTTTTCCTGTTCTCTTTCATCTTTGCCCTTTGCGCTGTAGTTATAATGAACTCCAGCCGGACTTCTTGCGCGGCCGCAGCGAGGGCAGGATGAGCCCGAGGACGATGCCGCCGATGACGACCATCGCGCCGGTCAGAAACCACTCGCGGTCGGAGCTGTCGTTGAGCATTTGATTTTCCCGGCGCAGCAGTTCGTGCTCGTTTTCCAGGTCCAACAGCTGCTTTTTGATCTGTTGATTCTCGGTTTCAATTTCGAAGGGTTTGGCGGCTACCCGGCGCAGAGTGTCCAGTTCCTCCGTGAGTTTTTTCTGTTCGCCGGACACCTCCTTGTGCTGCTTGCTGACCTCCATCTCTTTCGCGCTCACGTCGGCCAGCTCTTTTTTGAGCCGGTCATTCTCTTCTTCCACTCTCGCCAGCTTGGTCTCGGCCTCGGCCAGCCGGTGCTTGGCGATGGGGGTGTTGCTGATGTATTGGTTGAGCACCCAACCCTCGGTGCCGTCCGAGGTGCGCACGCGGGTGTAATCCGACGTGGTTTCGAGGATTTCGAGTTTGGTGCCGCTGGGCAGGGTGCGAACGATCCGGTGCTGCTCACTTTGCCCCGAGCGTAGGTTGATGATGAGCTGATCGATGACGTATTTGGTTTCGCCGTGGGCGGCGATCGCCGTGGCGGCCAGAACCAGTGCAACGAGTGTTCTTTTCATTCTGTTGTTCCTGCTGCGGTGACTCCCCGCGAGGGGCTCCCTGCGAGGGAATGCCTGGATGATGCGGGCTATCACCGTGAAAGAAAAAGGATTTTCGCGGGAAGCATACTCTATCCCGAGGTGAGGCCGGAAGACTGTCGCGCCCGCATCGGGTCTGCGGCCATACGGGTTTCAACGCAGAGTGTGCCGGATTGGTTCCGGCGTTCGCCGGGGTATGGCGCAGTCTCGGCTCCGGCCCCGGAATTGACCGGGACGCGAGGCTTGATATACTTCTCCGCCTGCTTTTTGGAGGGGGCGCGGCGTTTCTGTCGAGGATTCGCTCTTTACGCCGCGATGAGAAAAACGATATTCAACCGTAGAAGGGTTTTGTTCATGACCAAAAGAATCGGAGTATTCGCGGCGCTGATCGGTTTGATCGCGTTCGCCGGGGGAGTGAGTGCGGATCAACAGATTGCCGGTGGCATGACTGCCGAGGGTGGCGATGCCAAGGCGGGCCAGGCCAAGTCCGAGCTGTGCCAGGGTTGTCATGGCGCCGACGGCATGAGCATGGACCCCACCACCTTCCCCAATCTCGCCGGGCAGTTCGCGGGATATATCTTCAAACAGGTGCAGGATTTCCAGTTAGGCAATCGCAACGACGACACCATGAGCGGCATGGCGGCGACCGTCACCGATCGTAAGGATCTGGAAGACATCGCGGCGTATTTCTCCAGCCAGAAGACCATGAAGGGCGCTTCCGGCAACGAGTCTCTGGCCAAGAAGGGCGAGGCGATTTTCAAGAGCGGTAACCAGAAGCTGGGCGATTATGCCGCCTGCGTGCGTTGCCACGGCGAGAACGGCAAGGGCAAGGGCAAGAACAATGCCCTGTTCCCGATCATCGGCGGTCAGCAGAAGGCCTATCTCACCAAGCAGTTGAATGACTTCAAGGCCGGCAAGCGCGCCAATGATCCCGCCGGCATGATGGCCATGGTGGCCCAGGGTCTGGACGACAAGGAAATCGAGGCGGTTGTCGAATACGTCTCCGGTCTGTAAATCAGCAGCGTCGAATAAAAAAGGCGCGTCTCCTTAGGAGGCGCGCCTTTTTTGTTGTCTAGCGGTTACTGAAAACGTTAAACCAATAGAAGCTCTAGCAGGGCCTTTTGCGTGTGCAGGCGATTTTCCGCCTCTTCCCAGACCACGCTTTGCGGGCCGTCGATGACCTCGGCGGCCACTTCCTCGCCGCGGTGGGCGGGGAGGCAGTGCATGAAAAGGGCGTCCGGCGCGGCTTCCGCCATCACCTCTTTACTGACTTGATAAGCCTGAAAGTCGAGACGGCGCGTTTGTGTCTCCGTCTCCTGGCCCATGCTGGACCAGACATCGGTGGTCACCAGATTCGCGCCGCGGGCCGCTTCGCGCGGATCGCGCACGATCTCGATGTGTCCGGCCGACGTGGCGATCACCTCCGGAGACGGCTCGTAACCTTCCGGGCAGGCGATGCGCAATTTGAAATCGAACACCCGCGCCGCGTTGATGTAGGTTTGGCACATGTTGTTGCCGTCGCCGATCCAGGCCACGGTCTTGCCCGCGATGTCGCCGCGCAGTTCCGTGTAGGTCTGCATGTCGCCGAGCAACTGGCAGGGATGATAGCGGTCGGTGAGGGCGTTGATGACGGGCACGCGGGAGTGGGCGGCGAAGCGCTCGACATTTTCATGCGCGAAGGTGCGGATCATGACGGCGTCCACCATGCGCGATAGCACCCGCGCCGTGTCCTCGATGGGCTCGCCGCGCCCCAACTGGGTGTCGCGCGGCGAGAGGAAAATGGCGTGGCCGCCGAACTGGGCCATGGCCGTCTCGAAGGAGACGCGGGTGCGGGTGGAGGATTTCTCGAACACCATGCCCAAGACGCGGTTCTTCAGCGGCTCGTAGATCGTGCCCGCGTGCTGCATGGCCTTGAGCTCGCCGGCGCGCACGATGAGGGTGCGCAGTTCATCGCGGCTCAAATCATCGAGGGTGAGGAAATGTCGTACCGCCACGGCCGGGATCTCTTGGAAGAATCAGCCCTGAGGGGCAAATTGGCGAATGAGCGGCACGAGCGTCGACACCAGTTGCCCGGCCTGCTCGTCGCTCAGGATCAGCGGCGGTAGCAGGCGGATAACCCGTTCCGAGGTGACGTTGATGAGCAGGCCTTGCGCCAAGGCCTGGCCCACCAGCGCGGCGCAAGGTTTGTTCAGCTCGATGCCCAGCATCATGCCGAAGCCACGAACGGCCTTCACCTGCGGGACACCGGCCAGTTGCGATTGAAGGTCGGCGAGCAGTTTCGCACCCAAACTTTCAGCGCGCTTGACCAGGCCTTCGCGCTCGATGGTGTCGATGACGGCCAGCGCCGCGGAGCAGGCCAGCGGATTGCCGCCGAAGGTGGAGCCGTGATTGCCGGGGTGAAACAGCTCGGCGGCCGGCCCACGCGCCAGGCAGGCTCCGATGGGCACGCCGTTGCCCAGCGCCTTGGCCACGGTCATGACGTCGGGCGCGAAGTCGTGATGCTGGTAGGCGAACCAGCGCCCGGTGCGGCCCATGCCGGTCTGGATTTCGTCCAGCATCATGAGCCAGTTGCGCTCGTCGCACAGGCTGCGGATGCCGGCGAGGTAGTCGCCTGTGGCGATGTTGATGCCGCCTTCGCCCTGCACCGGCTCCACCAGCACGGCCACCACATTGGGGTTGTGCTTGGCGATGTTGGCGATGGATTCCAGGTCGCCATAGGGCACACGCAGGAAACCGCTCACCAGCGGCTCGAAACCGGCCTGCACCTTGCGGTTGCCGGTGGCGCTCAGGGTGGCCAGGGTGCGCCCATGGAAGCTGTTTTCCATGACGATGATGGCCGGCTGATCGATGTTCTTTTTGCGGCCGTGTAGGCGCGCCAGCTTGATCGCGGCCTCGTTGGCCTCGGCGCCGGAGTTGCAGAAAAACGCCCGGTCCATGCCGGCCAGGGCCGTGAGGCGTTCGCCCAGCTCCTGCTGGCGTTTGACGCCGTACAGGTTCGAGGTATGCACCAATTGCCCGGCCTGCTCGCAAATGGCCCGGGTGATCGCCGGATGGGCATGGCCCAGGGCGCACACGGCCACGCCGCTGACCCCGTCCAGATAACGTTTGCCGGCGGTGTCCCAAAGCCATACGCCTTCGCCTTTTTCGAAGGTCACGGGTTGGCGGGCGTAGGTGCTCATAAGGGCGTCGGTCATGTGTGTACCAATCACGAAAAGGGCCAAAAACAAAAAGGCAGTCTCAAATGAGACCGCCGACAGTGGGAAAATTCTAACGGCTTACGTCTGAAGAAGTCAAAACAGGCCGAACCCAGGTTCTAGAAGCCGCTGTGGCTCTGCGCGCCCATGAAATAGATGAGGGGGATCGAGAGCAGGAAATTGGTGCGCGAGACCAGCAGAGCTATACGCCTGACTTTGGCACTTCCCCCTTCGGAGGCGGCGACCATGCCGAGTATCTTTTTCTGGTTGGGTCTGATGATAGCCGCACGTTAGTCAACATTTCGATGCTATCCGCGACGGCCAGAATAAGCAAAGGCGCAGCGACCTTCGTCGCTGCGCCTTTGCGTTGGTTTTTATTAACCCGGTGGTGTTTATTGCCGGGTTAATAGTTGAACAGTTAGCCGAAGTTCTTGGCCACGAAATCCCAGTTCACCAGATTCCAGAACGCCTCCACGTATTTGGGGCGGGCGTTGCGGTAATCGATGTAGTAGGCGTGCTCCCAGACGTCGCAGGTCATGAGCGGGGCCTTGCCGCTGGTCATGGGATTGGCGGCGTTGCCGGTGTTGACGATCTCGATGCTGCCGTCTTTATTCTTCACCAGCCAGGTCCAGCCGGAGCCGAAGTTGGTGGCGCACGAGGTGGAGAACTTTTCCTTGAACGCGGCGAAGGAACCGAAGCTCTTTTCGATGGCCTTGGCCAACGCGCCGGTAGGCTCGCCTCCGCCGTTGGGTTTCAGGCAGTTCCAATAGAAGGTGTGATTCCACACTTGCGCGGCGTTGTTGAACAGGCCGCCCTCGGATTTCATGACGATCTCTTCCAGGGAAGAGTTGGCGAATTGCGTCCCCTCGATGAGCTTGTTCAGGTTGGTGACATAGGTCTGGTGATGCTTGCCGTAGTGATATTCCAGGGTTTCCGCCGAGATGTGCGGCGCCAGGGCGTTCTGTGCATAGGGTAACGGGGGCAGGGTGTGTGCCATGTGAAATCTCCTTGTTGATTGGTTGTCTCGTAGCGCGGTTCGTCGAGGTCCGCAATTCTAGCTGCTGGATTGGTGCTGGATGAAGTCTTAGACTGATTCTACATTGGCCGCCATGAATAACCAAGTGCAGCTATTGGTTAAGGTGCGACGGTAAAACGGGCCTGTTATGATCTACGGCCTACCCTTTTCTCTTTCATCTTTCCCCTTTACTCTGAATCTCTATGTGCGGAATCTGCGGTGAATTGCGTTTCGATGGCGCGGCGCCTGACCTAACCGTCATCGGCCGCATGAACGACAAGCTGGCCCGGCGCGGTCCGGACGCCGAGGGGCGCTTTGTCGATGGGCCGCTGGCGTTTGGGCACCGGCGTCTGTCCATCATCGACCTCTCGGCACGCTCCAACCAGCCCATGCGCGACCCGGAACTCGGGCTCACGCTGGTGTTTAACGGCACTATCTATAACTACAAGTCGCTACGCGTGGACTTGCAGGCGCTGGGTTACACCTTCTTCTCCGATGGCGACACCGAGGTCATCCTCAAGGCCTATCACCACTGGGGCGAGCGCTGCGTGGAGCGATTGCACGGCATGTTCGCCTTCGCCATCTGGGACCAAAAGCAGCGCAGCCTGTTTCTGGCCCGCGATCGGCTGGGCATCAAGCCGCTGTACTTTTCCCGCACGCAAAACCATTTCCGCTTCGCATCCACCACGCAGGCGCTGCTGGCGGCGGGCGATGTGGATACCGGCATCGACCCCGTCGGCCTGCATCATCAGTTGACCCTGCACGCGGTCATCCCAGCGCCGCACACTATCCTCAAGGGCGTGCGCAAACTGGCCCCGGCCACCACGATGACCGTGACCCCCGACGGCCGCAGCGAAACGCGCCACTACTGGCGCTTGCCGGCCACGCGCCCGGCGGAGCCCAAACACGAGATCGAGTGGACGCACCTGATCCACGACGCCCTGCGCCGCGCGGTGGAACGCCGCCTGACGGTCGCCGATGTGCCCGTCGGCGTGCTGCTCTCCGGCGGGCTGGATTCCAGCCTGCTGGTGGGCCTGCTGGCCGAGGCGGGTGTGAAGGATCTGCGCACGTTTTCCATCGGCTTCGAGGATGTGCCCGAGGAGGCCGGCAGCGAGTTCGAATATTCGGACGCGGTGGTGGCGCGCTTCGGCACGCAACACAAAAAGTACCGCATCCCCAACGCCGAGGTGCTGCCGCGCCTGCCGGAGGCGGTGGCCAACATGGCCGAGCCGATGGTGGGTCAGGACGCGGTGGCGTTTTATCTGCTCGCCGAGCGCGTGTCGAAGGACGTGAAGGTGGTGCAGAGCGGGCAGGGCGCGGACGAGGTGTTCGGCGGCTATTTCTGGTATCCGCAGATGGACGCCGAGCATGGCACGGACCTGGAGCGCTTCAGCCGCCACTATTTCGACCGCCCGCACAGCGAATTTCTGGAAGCGGTGACGCCCGCCTACCGCGGTGAAGATC
>Ga0299912_10004517_pt1 | contig 11408 bp, 8 predicted proteins | sample RVTome_2_FD_207667 | JGI IMG/M metagenome (GOLD analysis project Ga0299912, IMG submission 207667) | Soil microbial communities from uranium-contaminated site in the Upper Colorado River Basin, Wyoming, United States - RVT95D214 (version 2) ... | reverse complement strand
AAAGGCAGTGCCATACCCGCCCAGATAGGCCGCAAGTGTCACCAACGCCGACACGAAGACGAGCAGGGCAACCCGCGCTAGGCGTCGCACGGGAGTCCTCGTCTGCCGATAGGTTGACATAACCCTCTTGATCCCGTCTTCACGACTGCACCGGCCAAGTAGTGCAGGGCTGCCTCCAACTGTGGATCCTGCCCTCGGGCCAAGGCCTCTGGGGATGGTGTAACCTCCACATCAGGAGCGAGACCGGCTCCCTCGATTTCATGGCGGTCGGGGGTTAGCCAATGGGCGATGGTAACGTGAACACCGGAATTGTCGCTAAGCTCGTGAATGCTTTGTAGCGAGCCCTTCCCAAAGGTGCGTTCGCCAACCAAGGGACCTCGCTCGTGATCCTGGATCGCCCCACACACGATCTCAGCGGCACTGGCCGTTCCGCCATTGACTAGGACCGCCAGGGGCATGTCTACGGCCGCTCCGCCAGGTGCGGTACTGAACAGCTTGTCGTTGCCGTTTTTGTCCCGCTCGTAGAAGATGACCCCGGTATCGATGAATTGGCCCGTTACCTCTACGGCCGCAGTCACCATGCCACCCGGATTGTCACGCAGGTCCAGTACCAGCCTAGTCACGTGGGCAGCCTTCAACTCTTGCAAGGCGCGGCTCACCTCTGCGCTGGTGCGTGCCCCGAAGAAGGAGACGCGGAGATAGCCAACACCCGCCCGGCGCACTTCCCAGACCGCCGTGGGCACCTCCACCTCCTCCCTGACTGCGCGGATGGTCAGAGGCTGGGCTTGTCCCTCCCTGACCACGGTCAGCACCGCCTCCGTCCCCACCTCCTGACCGCGGATAAGCAGGATGGCCTCGCTCTGTGAGAGCCCAAGCACTTCGGTGCCGTCCACAGCGATGATCACGTCCCCAGTGCGCAGGTCGGCCCGCTCGGCGGGGGAGCCCTCCACGACGGCCACCACCCTCAGATACCCATTGGCCATCACGTAGTCCGCGCCGATACCTCCATGCCGACCCTCGAGGTGGGCCTCTTCGATCTGGTGATCGCTCGGCTCGATGAAGTAGGTATAGGGATCGTCAACCGCCTGTAGCATGCCCCGGATAGCGCCATAGCTAATGTCCCGTTCGGCGGGTAGGTCTCCATAGAACTCGCCCTCCACGTGCTCCCAAGCCTCCCAGAATACCCGGAACTCGGGCGGTTCCTCAGCGGTGGGGTGCAGGACAATCTGGGGAACCTCGCCGAGCGTGCCCGTCCCAGACCCCAACCACTGTGCGGCGAAGCCGACAGTGTAGGCACCAGTCACGACCACCAGAGAAACCCAGGCCAGTAACAGCGCACGCAGCGCCACCCCCAGCCACCGCGACTGTTTTCCTCTATCCATGCGCTATCTCGCTCGTTTTCCAATACATCTCGAACTGTCCACTGCTGCAGCCCCGGCTCCTGATGCGGCCAGGCCACGTCACCCACATGGCCTTTTGTCGCACGTAGCTTATGTAAACTGAGTATGGTCTCGATCCGACAGATTTACATAACAGCTATAGTGTGAATATGCGCATGTCCTTCCTTTTGCCCCCTCCCGAGCCCACGATGTCTCTCTCAGGCCAACGGACTTGACACGGTGAACACGCTGCCATCGCGCCAGGGGGTTCGCGACAGGTGCAAAGGCACAGCGTGTTCAGAGCGCAGTCGGCGCGCAATGCTATCTCTCCCCTACCCACAGGCGCTATGTGCACGCACCCCGGACGCGCTATGGGGCATCCTCAGCGGATGCTTTGCCAGCGCTCCACACCCTGCGCCGAGCGTATCCGTCTGCCATAGTCAGACTTACTTCGTCCAGGATGTGTAGCGCCACCCTGGCAAAGGAAGACCCGCTCTGAGACAACCTGTGCAAGTGTCAAACGCTAGTCAGAACTCCTCCCATCTCTATTCGCGCCCGCTGACCTTTTCGGAGACGCGGTGACGAGATAGGGCTCGAAGTGGTAGGCCAGTGTCTGCGGAACCTTGGCCTCGATGGTGACCCCTGCCTGGCCATACTCCGCGCGTTGTACGACTCCCCTGCGATGCAGCAGCCCGATAAGACCATCGCTGCTGTAAGGAAGAAGGACCACCACAGACACCAGATCATCTACCAGGAGTTCTTGCACACGCCGTAAGAGGGCCTCTAGCCCAATCCCCCGAGCTGCGGAGATGGCCACGCAGTTCGGGAACTCTTGCATCATCTCCGTCATCACCCGGCCTAGCAGTTCCGCGGCCTCTACTTGCTCCTCCCCGCTCTCCTCAGCGGCAACTCCTGCCTGCTCTTCAACCAGAAGATCGATCTTGTTGAGCGCAGTCACCACGGGCTTGTTCTGAACGCCAAGTTCCCGCAGCACCCGCTCCACGGTGGTGCTTTGCTCTCGCACGTTGGGATGCGTTACGTCAACCACGTGCAGGAGCAACTCCGAGTCGTCGATCTCCTCCAGGGTGGCATGGAAAGCCGCCACCAGTTGGGTGGGAAGCTTGTGAATGAAGCCCACGGTATCAGTGAAGAGGATCGAGCTGCCGTTCGGCAACTCCACACGCCTGGTGGTGGGGTCCAGCGTGGCAAACAGCTTGTCCTCGACCAGCACATCGGAGCCTGCCAAGGCGTTAAGCAACGTAGACTTGCCCGCGTTGGTGTACCCTACAATGGAGACGACCGGCACAGCCGCTTTGCGCCTGCGGTTGCGGTACTGACTCCGATGAGCGCGCACCTCCTCCAGTTGCCTTCTCAGGTCCGCAATGCGCCGGCCGATCTCCCGCCTGTCACTCTCCAGCTGGGTCTCGCCTGGGCCTCGCAGGCCAACACCGCCCACCGCCTGCCTTGACAAGTGGGTCCACATCCTCGTCAGCCGAGGCAGCCTGTACTCGTACTGGGCGAGTTCGACCTGAAGGCTTCCCTCTTTGGTCCGGGCGTGACTGGCGAAGATGTCCAGGATCAGAGCGGTACGATCTAAGACTTTGACGTCCAGCTCTTGCTCCAGGTTGCGTTGATGTCGGGGTAGGAGTTCGTCGTCGAACAGAAGCACGTCGTAGCCCAACTCCCTTTTCCAGGTCAGGACCTCCTCCACCTTGCCAGACCCGATGTAGGTGGCAGGGTTGGGAGACTCCAGGCGCTGAATAGTCCTGCCCACCACCTCAATGCCCGCGGTGGCCGCCAGCTGGGCCAGTTCGTCCACCGAATCCTCTACCCGCCAGAGATGTCTCTCGCCCTTCAGTTCCACGCCCACGAGGAAGCCCTTCTCGGCGGGTGCTTCAACGGATCTCAGTTTTCTCGGGATATCCGCCCCCCTGTCTCCATCGCGAGATGATGGGCCATTCCTATTGGCCGCACCCCTACGCCTCTCAGTCCCCTGCCCTCGCCGCCAAACGCACGAGCCCGCCAGCCTACCCGCCGCGCGTCACAAACTCCTCCAGCACCCTCCCAACGCGCTCCAGGCTGTCCGCACTCACCTTGTCGCAGGTGTCTTGCACAGTATGCCAGTACGGATAATCGATATCGATTATGTCAACTGCGGGAATTCCCGCATTGACGAAGGGCAGATGGTCATCGATGATGGGCCGGCCCACTTCGGGGAGGAACTGCTCGTAGCCCAGGCCGGCGGCGATGTCCCACAGCCTCTCCCTCAGGAGCGGGTCGGAGTTGCCCTCGTAGTAGAGCTGCTGGTCTCGGTCCCCTACCATATCCACCACCACCACCCAGACAGGATCCGCGGTCAAGTTCTCCGCCATATACGCCGATCCCACAGAGAACGGCCAGCCCCCCAGGTTGCCGCTGTCCTCACCATCGAAGAACACCAGCCACACCTCGTACTGCAACTCGTACTGCGCCAGGACGTCGGCCAGCTCGAGCAAGACGGCCACTCCGCTGGCCCCGTCGTTGCCTCCCGGGACCGGCTCATTGGGGTGCTGGGTATCGCGGTCGGCCACCGGCCTGGTGTCGTAATGGGCCCCGACGATAACTACCGGCCCATCGCCATGCTTGCCGATGACATTGCGCAGGCGAACGCCTCGGTAGTCGAACTCCTGGGTCGCCGTGTCCCAACCAAGCTCTTCCAGCTTGGCAAGGATGTAGTCGCCTGTGGCCCAGCCTCCGCTGGACCCTGGCGGCCGAGGGCCGATCTCGCACTGCTCCAGAGCATACGGATAGGCTCGCTCCCCGTCGAAGCTCCTCTTCTCCGGCTCCGGCTGCAAGTCGCCCTGCGCCGAGCCTCTCCCCACACAACCGGCTGTCGCGGCCAGCAGAATCGACACTCCGGTCACGATGAGGGCCAGGAGCCCTCTTCTTCCCACGTCTTAGGCTACCTCGCTCGTGTGCTCAAGTTCCACCTCGACCACGTAGGCCTCCATGTCCTGGAGAGCCCGCTGGGCGTAGGCTTGGTATCTCCGCTTCTTGGCCCGCACGCGGTCCCCCAGCGGCGGAAGCAGGCCAAAGTTGGGTTTCATGGGCTGGAAGTCCTCGGCACCCGCTGAACTGATGTAGCCAAACAGCGCTCCCATCATGGTTGTTGCCGGGAAGCCCAGCAGCGGGCGTCCCTGGACCCAGCGCACGGCGTTGGTGCCAGCCAGAAAACCTCCCGCCACCGCAGAAACATAACCCTCGCTGCCGGTGATCTGCCCCGCCAGGAAGATGCCTGAGTTTCCCTTGAACTGGAGCCCGCCGCCCAGCACCGCGGGCGAGTTGATGAAGGTGTTGCGGTGCATCTGGCCGAAACGCATGAACTCCGCCTGCTCCAGTCCCGGAATGAACCGGAAGATTCGCTCTTGCTCGCTCCACCGGAGATTGGTCTGGAATCCAACCAGGTTGTACAGGCTCCCCGCCAGATCGTCCTGCCGCAACTGGACCACGGCGTGCGGCCGCTGGCCTGTGCGCGGATCCGTCAACCCCACCGGCCTCAACGGGCCGTAGGCCAGCGCATCGCGCCCGCGCCTGGCCATCACCTCCACCGGCAAGCAGGCTTCGAAGAAGCGCTCATCCTCCTCGAAATCCCTTAGAGGGATCGTCTCCGCCTCCAGCAGTTCGCCCACCAGGCGCCCGTACTGCCCCTCAGTCAGCGGGCAGTTGATGTAGTCAGCGTGCCCGCGACCGTACCGCGACCCACGGAAGGCCTTCTGCAGGTCTATGGAGTCGCCGGAGACGATGGGAGCCATGGCATCGTAGAAGGAGAGGTACTGCTCCCCGGTCAACCTGGCCAGGGCCTCGCTCAGGGCCTCACTGGTGAGAGGGCCCGTGGCTATCACCAACGGCCTAGCCTCAGGGATCTGTCGCACCTCCTCCCGTACAATCCGGATCTGGGGATGCGCTGCCAGGCGTTCGGTCACCAGCCGGGCAAATGCCTCCCTGCCCACAGCCAAGGCATCTCCCGCGGGCACCGCAGTCTGGTCTGCGCAGGCCACCACCAAAGAGCCAAGGCGACGCAGCTCCGTCTTCAAAAGCCCCAGCGCCCTGTCCGGCAGATTGGAGCCCAGGGAGTTGCTGCATACGAGCTCGGCCAGGTCTCCAGTGCGGTGGGCAGGGGTCATCTTGGCGGGGCGCATTTCATACAGGGCAACCTGGAACCCATGGCGGGCCGCCTGCCAGGCCGCTTCGCAACCCGCCAGTCCGCCCCCAACCACGGTGACTTCCTTCAACTGTCACAACCCCCTGTAGACAGTATATCACACCGGCCGCCCAAACGAAAAACGAGGCGCGTCCCCTCGCCTCGGACGAAGCCCCCTGCCCTACACCCCATGCCCTTCGTCAACTGGCTTACCGCTCCTGGTCAAGTTCGACACGGCGCGCTGCCCACGGCTGCCCGCCTTGGCGAGAAGCCAGCGCATGTGGTACTATGTCAATATCTGCTGCCTAGTGGAGGTCCACCTGCATGGAAGCTCAGGAGATCATCGCCCACAAACGGGACGGGCTCGCTTTATCCAGGCAAGAGATTGAGTTCTTCATTGAAGGGCTCATGAGCGGAGAAATCCCCGACTATCAAGTCGCTGCCTGGCTGATGGCCGTCTACCTGCGCGGGATGACCACTGAAGAGACGACCAATCTCACCTACGCCATGGCCCACTCCGGCCAGACTCTCGACGTGGCCAGGATCGTGCCACTGGCCGTGGACAAGCATAGCACAGGGGGCGTGGGTGACAAGACCACGCTGGTGCTAGCCCCGCTGGTGGTAGCAGCTGGCCTGGCGGTGGCCAAGATCTCCGGGCGCGGGCTAGGTTTCACTGGAGGGACTCTTGACAAACTGGAGTCCTTCCCCGGTTTCACCTCCGACATCTCTGTCCCCAGGTTCCTGGAGAACCTCTCGCGGTACCGTATTGTAATAGCGGGACAAACGCCAGATCTGGTCCCGGCGGACGGAAAGCTGTATGCCCTGCGCGATGTCACGGCGACCGTGGGCTCTTATCCGCTGATTGCCAGCAGCATCATGAGCAAGAAACTCGCCGTTGGTGCCAAGGTCATCGTCTTTGACGTCAAGATGGGACGAGGCGCCTTCATGAAGACCAGGGAGGAGGCACGCGAGTTGGCGAAGATCCTCATCCACCTGGCCAAGAGCCTCGACAGGCGGGCCACAGCCTTGATCAGCGACATGAACCAACCCCTGGGCTATGCGGTCGGCAACGCTCTGGAGGTGAAGGAGGCCATAGACACACTGCGGGGTGCCGGCCCTGACGACTTCACCTCACACTGCCTCAGCATGGGCACTCAAATGCTGCTTCTGACGGGGCAGGCGAACGACGAAGAGGCCGCACGGGCCCAGCTGCGCAAACTTCTCCACTCGGGGGAGGCCCTCAACAAGCTGAGGGACCTGGTCAAAGCACAAGGGGGTGACCCCGCGCCCATTGACGATCCTGCGCTACTGCCCAAAGCCCCGATAGAGCGTACTGTCAAGTCCACGGAGGATGGGTACATCTCCGAGCTCGATGCCATGACTGTGGGGCTGACGGCTGCGGGACTCGGAGCCGGCCGGCAAAAGAAAGACCAGACCGTGGATCACGCCGTCGGCGTGGTCTTGCACGCCAAGGTCGGCGACAGGGTGACTAAGGGTGATGCCCTGGCTACCATCCACGCCAGGAGCTACGAAGAGGCCGCGCGGGCTGAGGAGAGCCTTCTCAAGGGCTACGCGTTGCGGCAGGAGCGCGTAGATCCACCGCCAGCGCTATACGGCATAGTGTGTTGAGCCACCACCTGTAGTGCTCAGCGCCTGAAGCTTCGCTCACAACCCACAGTACAGGCAACTCACCGGCTGTCCAGGATACTCCAGACCTACTATCTCGTAGAGAAAAACCCCGCGCTCCACCGCCTGCCCCTGAGAGTCAAAAGATATCCGACCAGTCACGCCCTGGTACTCCTCCAGGGCCGCCAGGCACTCGGCCAGGCCAGCTCTCGAGGGCTTGCCGTAGAGTTCGATGCTCCTCTCCAGGGCCTCCAATAGCAGGCCGCAGGCGTCGTAGGCCAGCGCTGCACGCGTGCCTGGCCGGCTTGCCCACAGTTCCTCATAGGCCTCATAGAAAGGCCCTTCCGAGAGAGGCGGCGCGTGGCTCAGGTAGACCGTACCCACAGCGGCCCCCCCGGCCACCTGAACGAATTGGGGGGTGTCCAGACCCGGTCCGCCCAGGATGGGGACCTTGAGACCCGACTCCCTTAGTTCCACCACCAACTCCGCTGCCTCAAGACCCTGCTCCACCAGAAATGCCAGCTCGGGCGCTTCGCGGCTGAGCTCTGACACCAGATCTTCGGCAAAAGGATCCTCATGCACGAAGACTTCGGCACCCAGAGACCGGGAGGTGGCAGCGAAAGCCTCCGCCAACTCCTCGTCTTCCCCCACGACGGCCAGCCGCTGGGCAGCCCTATCCAGTACGGCATATCGTGCTGCCACAGCGCCTACGGTCTGCTTGTCCGCCACCAAGCGAAAGACCAGACTGTGGGCTTCTGGGGTGGCAGCACCAGCACTGCTGAGGGGAATTACCAGGGCCAAACCCAACTCCTGGTATACGGGGAGCGCCGCCAACGTGGTCTGCTCACCCAGATGTCCGATGACTCCCATGACGTCTGGGTCAATGCCCATCTCCCTGGCCCTTTGGCGAGCCCAGTAGGGGTCCTGGTCGTCGTTCAGGGCTACCAGTTCTACAAGATATCCTCCCACCCCGCCAGCCTGGTTGCGCTCCCTGAGGGCCAGTTTCGCGCCGCACAGGGCCTCGTAGCCCGAATCTCGATGCAGCCCCTCGAAGGGGGCCACCAACCCCACCTTTACTTGGGGCTTGACCGAGGACCCGGTGCCGCACCCGCATGTACCCAGCAGCACGAAGACGAGCAGCGCGGACGAGAACGACTTACTCACGGCGCAGGCTGGCCCTGGTATCGCTCCTGATTGAGGAGATGCTCCTCATAGGTCTCGGCGAAGGCATGGGAGCCATCGAACTTGGAGTAGAAGAAGAGATAGGGGGTCTCAGCAGGCTCCAAAACTGCTTCTATCGATGCCAGGCCTGGGCTGCAGAGCGGGCCGGGCGGAAGCCCTGGGTACATGTACGTGTTGTAGGGGGAATCGACCACTACGTCCTCTTCCAGGGACATGGGTATCTTCCACCACTGGCCGGCGTCTTCCTGGTACCCCAGAGCGTATTGGACAGTCGGATCCGACTGCAGATACATACCTTGCGCCAATCGATTCAGGTAGACGCTAGCGATGATGGGGCGCTCCTCCGGGACGACCGCTTCCCGCTCCACTATAGAAGCCAGAGTAACCACCTCGTGGACGGTCATGCCTTTGTCAGCCGCAGCCTGACGCATCTCCGGCGAGAAGCGCTCCCCGAAGGTAGCCAGGAGGAGGTCCAAGATCGCCGCCGCATCGTAGTCAGCAGGAATTCGGTACGTCTCAGGGAACAGGTATCCCTCCAGCGAGCTGGAAGCGCCCTCTGGACGGCCCCCAAGGAAGCCATAGGCGGAGGAGCCAGCACGCACCAGCGACAAGAACTCCTCACCATCTGAAATGCCTCGCTCCTCCAGCAATTCGGCGACCTCCTCGGCCCTTTTGCCTTCGGGAATCGTTATGGAGACCTCGCGCAGGCGCCCATGTTGCAGCGTGTCTATGATCTCATCCATGGTCATGTTGGGTCTCAGTTCGTACTCCCCTGCTTCTAACTGCGCGTCCACGCCCCTGTATCTCACCAGATACAGGAAGAGTTGACCATCGGACACCAGGCCCTCTCGGTCGAGCCGCGGCGCAATCGTGGCGGCTGTCTCACCCGGATTGACCGTGAACACTTCCGCTGTATCGTCGGCGCTGGCCCGCGTTTGCAAGTCGCTCCTTCGCAGCCTGAGGTAGAGACCGATCAGAGTTCTCTCCAGCGACGACATCTGCACAGCCTCCGAATCCACCTCCTGGACCGTCTCCCCCTCAAGCAACCGGCCCCCCACAAAGAGGATGGCCGCCGTCGCCACAACCAGCACTGCCAGGGTCAGTCCCCATCGGAGCAAGCCCCTCAGGACGTCCTCTCTGCTCAAAGAAACCTCCTGTCCCTCACTACTGATCTCGTCCCAGGCTGTCCAAGTAGTCTTGCAGAATTACTGCTGCGGCCACGGCGTCAAGCCGTTCCTCTCGCTCCTTGCGCCTCTTGCCCGCCTCGATCATGACCTGTCGAGCACGATCCGTAGAAAAGGCCTCGTCCCAGAGCACGACCGGAACCCCCACCGCCCGCTCCAGCTCCGCGGCATAGCCCTCGGCCCTCCGGGCCTGCTTGCCGGCACTTCCGTCCAGGCGCAGCGGGTGACCAACGACGATCTTCTCTACCGCGTGCTCCTCGACCAGAGATCGCATGACTTCCATGTCCGCCTTCAGCGAACGGCGCCTGATGACGCGCAGGCTGCGCGCCAGCACCCTCCCGGGGTCGCTCAGGGCAACGCCTATCCGCCTGTCTCCGACGTCAAGGGCCATCAGGCGCATCTGGTCATCCGCCGCCCCTTCGCTACTCAACTGCATCCTGCTCAGAAAGGACTCGCACCGCTATGCGAAAGGGAAGCCACGGAACGCGTTCCCACCAGTCCGGCGAGACCTCGACTGTGGGCTCGGCTGCCAGGCTCAAGTGCCTGGTCAGGTACTCCTCGGCGGCGCTAGCGGACTTGCCCCTGATGCTTTCCCTGATCTCCAGCTCGTCAATCTCCGCCCAGCTTCGCCCCCGCGCAGTCACCACGATGGTCATCGTACCGTCGTACTGCACGTCACTGACTTCGCCGATCTGCACTTCTGTCTCGCCGGGAAGGAGCTGAAAACCCTCGCGCACCTCAAACTGAAGCATTCGCAGCCCGAGGAGTTCCGCATCTTCCCGCTGCATCACCGTGCCTCTCACCAGAGCTCTCATGTGCAGCTTCAGATACTCAGCAGCCTCGCCAGGGAACCTGTCGTAGGTTTCCGAGAGAACAACGGCGACCAGGGATTCGTGTGGCAGCATCTCCTCGTCAGCGAGCTGCGAGAGGAGAGTGTTGTACCCTTCTTCCCTGAGGCGATGGAGCGCCAACTCTCGCAACTGCTCCTTGTCTGCACTGGTCACGTATAGTACCTGGCTCATTCCTCCGCCCGAGGTGGGAGCGACGTTGATCGCGTTGACCTGGCGGTCAAGAGGGCCTTCGACCCTGTTGATCGAGTACGCGGTCGCATTGCCGCTCGGCCCGGGCTCCACAGCCTCGATGGGCGCTCTCATCCGGCTACCCGCGCCAGGCGGCACCGTCACTTCTGCGGTTGTTCTGAACCGGATGGTGGTGCCGCCGCTGGTGGCCACTATAGTGTCCGAAACCACCGTGGTGGCCTGGCTGCGCCTGTTGGTGAACACTACCTCCCCGGTAGCCCTGGCGAACGGTTCGTCCCTGAGCGCGGTGGTGGCTAGCTCGTCGCTCCCTACTATCTCTGTCTCCGCTACCCTGGCAGGAACCCGCAGGTTGATGAAATCGATGTCCTCCAAGCCTGGACTAGCCTGTATGGTGAGAGTAGTGCTCACCGGATAGACAACCGGCTGCAAGCTCACCGTAGCCGTGGGGACGAAGACCGCGCCCATCACTCCCAGGAAGGTCAACATGGCCAGGAAGGCCAGGACAAGAATGGCGCTGCCTCCTAGGGTCACCGAGCCAGACGCAGGAGGGGCAGGGATCGCCTTGCGGATCGAACGTTGCGTTAACGGGGCACGAACGCCGGTCCCGAGAGACCTTCTAGCATGCGACCATTTCGCCCGCCGCGCCCAGGCTGTGGACGAATAGGTCTCGAACCCCAGACTCTTCGCCTGCTCCCTCAGTTCACGATTCCGCGTGACGAGAGCTACCTCCTTCCCCAGAGCCCCAGACTGGCGACCCAGTAGCTTCAGATCCACGAGGCTGTTCAGGCCTGGGCACCCCTTGGGAACCACGAGCAAT
>Ga0299912_10004516_pt1 | contig 11410 bp, 10 predicted proteins | sample RVTome_2_FD_207667 | JGI IMG/M metagenome (GOLD analysis project Ga0299912, IMG submission 207667) | Soil microbial communities from uranium-contaminated site in the Upper Colorado River Basin, Wyoming, United States - RVT95D214 (version 2) ... | reverse complement strand
CATTCCTCTTAATGCCAAGCCCGTCCTGTTGAAATGGGTAAAGAGCCACATAAAGGAGACCACAATGATTCCTATGCCTATAACGATAATCCGTTGAAAGTCGACAGGAATGCCTCCTATATTGACGCTGCCTTCAATGAAAACCGGAAGCGTATAGGTCATCCCTTTGAACCCTCCCCAACGCAAGAACTCGAGAATAGCAAGTCCCAAGGCATAAGTTGCGATGATTTCAGAGGTGGCCATCCCTCTCACTCGAATGAGAACGAATCGATAAATTGCGGCTCCAACCAGCCCCATAATAATGAGTGCTAAGAAAATAGAAAGGACATAGTTTAATTTGAGGAGGTTTATTAAACTCCAGACAAGAAATCCTGTGATGACATATAACGCCCCATGGGCAAAGTTGGGGAGTCGACAAATTCCGTAAACTAAAGTAAAACCGATCGCCATTAAAGCGAGTGAGAAACTATTGATGATCCCGTAGATAAGTATAACCATTTTGGAATTATCTCACGTAAAAAAGGGGAGGGGTTACCCCCACCCCTTTCCTTTAATCTGGCATAGCCAGAACCAGTTTAAATCGCCATTGCAAAACTAACATTTCAAAATTAGCAATTATCAATTTATTTCTTCTCATTGATCACTTTGTATTGCTAATTTTATATTTTGCAATGATTCTTTTTCTTTACTTCTTCATCCAGGGAGGAAGTTTAACCTCGCCCATCGCAATCTTGGGCGGGAAAACCACAATTCTCTTTCCTGCCTGCCACTGAAAGATTGTCCCGACTGCTCCCTCATTCGGATCAACACTGGGGATGACCTGGTGATTCTTTGGATTAAATTTTATTCTCCCGTAGACTCCCATCAAGTCCGTCTTTTCAAGAGCAGCTATCACGTCCGCTGAATCAAGAGTGCCAGCGCGCTCAATCGCATCTTTCAGGGTATAAACCGCCATATAGCTCGATGAAGTCCCATAACCTTCAGGTTCTACTTTCCATTTTTTCGTATAGGCTTCAACGAACTTCATCGTCCACGGGGTGGCTTTCGATGGCGCATTCCCTGCATTCACGACACTGGCCATGGCATATTCGCCTTTTCCTTCTGTTGCCTTCCAAAATCCGGGCTCCTCAGCAGCAGAAATGATCGTGCCATAAGGAAGGGCAGGGATTTTCATGTCATACCATTGCTTTAAGAGAATAGAGGTTTCCGGCATATCCATCCAGATAAGGATCACCTGGGCATTTTCTTTTTTGGCCTTCAACAAACCCACCGAGTAATCTGTTGTTCCAGTTGGGTAAACCTCTTTCCCCAGCACTTCCCATCCCCTTTCCTTAGACATCTTTTCAACGAGATCCCCACCTGCTCGGGCATGGGCTACATCCTGGATCATAATGAAGAGTCTGTTGAGATTATGTTTCGCTTTAATTTCCATCAGACAGGGAATAAATTCCCCTACCACCATCCAGGCCACTTCTCCGGAGATTCGGAAACAATACTTAAATTTCTCATAATCGGATTCTATCCTTTTATGATACGCAGGGGTTAAAACCCCTGTCGTGAGGATGGAGACTTTCTTATATTTGGAGAGTAAATCCATTGCTGCAAGGGCTGCTTCAGATCGAACAGGGCCACCCACAATAAAATCAGCATTTTTTTCAAGAATGAGTTTTTCTACCACCAACAAAGCATCACTTGTTGGTACGCCGGGTTCGAGGTCCCGGGTATCCATGAGTTCCACTTTAAAAGGTCTTTTTTCTTTCCCTACTTTAACGCCTCCTGCCGCATTAATTTCTTCGACAGCCAATTTGATAGCTCTTTCCGCGTCCCAGCCATAAAGAAAAGCAGTGGCAAGAGGGGCCCCAATGACAATTGGTTTCCCTTGCGCTGTGGCTTTATGACCAAAGAGAGGTATGCTTAACAAACCTATTGCTAAAACGAGGACTCCCACCCAAAGAAATAGTTTCTTTCCTTTCATACGGTTTCCTCCTTTAAAAGAATTTCTTCCACCCATGAGATGGTTCGATTTCTTTATTCTTTTACTTTTATCAGTCAAATTTGTCAAGATAATTAAAAGGGGGGAATCACTTTTTCTTTATCTACCAACAGAAATGAAGCTCGTATGTCTGGAGAGTTTTCCGTCTTTAACAATGAAGATCCGGGATTCCACACTCGGGCGATGATCTTTCGAAGTAATGGTAAGGGGAGGGGTGAGGCCTCCTGTCACGAAATCTTTAAAACCTTCCAACGCAAACTTTACATTCTCGCGAGATAATCCTTGTTCAGAAAGAGATTTCACCAAAGCCCTTGAGATCACCTGTGCCGTCGCCCAACCTTCGACGTAAGAAAGTGTATGAGAATCATAGGGGTGCCATTTCTGGTGGGCTTCCTTAATTGCGGCCATCCCTGGAACATCTTCTCCAAAAGGAGAAATGGGTTGAACTCCAAAAACTCCATTAAATGGCATCAAATTTTCGTCAAAAGCCCTCATGTGGCATATCCATTTGGTCTTGATATCCATTTTCATGACTTCCTGCAACAAGGAAGAGGCTTCCCTGGATGTTAGACACAGGTATGCGAAATCAGGGTTGTATGCCGTTATCGTTGCGAGGAGAGGGGGGATAAGTTTCGATACCTTATCTCCAGATGAGGATATATCGGATATCCAGATGTCCGGTCCGATGTCGATTCCCAGGGCTTTGGCGTATTCCTTCGTTTCATCTAAAAAATGGCGGCCGAAGTGGTCAGGGGATCCGATAAAGATGACTTTTGGCTTTCTCGCTTTGATTCCGGATTTATTTGAAATGAAACTCATTGCTATTTTTGCCAAATCGAGAGGGGTTGGAGTGATTGAAAAAATGTAGGGATATTTGGATGCGTTGGCAAATTGAGAAGGCAACGAGCTGACAAAGGTAGGAATTCGATCATAGTGGAAATGTGGAGTCAGAGAATAGGTTGTCTCAATTGAGTAGATGTAGAGGACCAGAATCCGATCTGCTTCGTTCAATTTTCTGTAAGCCGCTATGGTCTCAGCAGGTTGGGAGGTGTCGTCAATCAGGATGATCTCTAATTTCTTTCCGAAAACTCCCTCGCGCTGATTGAGCCATTTTGCCGCATCCAACATTCCTCTGGCACATTCTCTCCCTGAATCTCCCCATCGACCGGTGTAGGGGATCAACGTCCCCACTTTGAGGGTGGACTGGCTACGAGCAGAGATGGGCAGCAACAGGAGAACTGTCAGAGAGATAAGAAATGGTGCTATTATCTTATTCATAGGCTAAACTCGAAATCCGAATATCGAAATTTGAAGCCAATTCGAATTTTGTAATTCGGATTTATTATCAAGTATTGGCTGCATAAAGCACAGCCAAAATCCTTGTCACTTTATCTTGATGGCATTGGACCCGATGAGGAATATTGGAATCATAATATATGGAGTCCCCTGGGTAAAGGATATCGGTGTGGTTTCCCAGAATCACCTCCATTTCACCTTCGAGAACAAAGATGAATTCCTCCCCATCATGGACAGAAGTCTTGGAAGCTCTAACTGTGGCGGGTTCCAGCGTGACGATGAAAGGTTCCATATGGCGGTTTTTCTTCTCAAAACCTAAAGATTCATAGGAATAACCATACTTGACTCCTTCTTTTGAGGCAAATCGAGAGATCGTTTTTCGTTCATCCTTCCTCACAATCGCAAAAGGTTCTCCCTCTGTTTCACCTAAAAAATCGCCTACTTTGACGCCCAGCGCTTTCGCCAGCTTGATAATCGTTCCAAGGGAGGGAGAGACGAGGTGGTTTTCCATCTGGGAGAGCAACGCTGTCGAAAATCCAGTCAGGTCGGCCAGCTCTTTCAGTGAAAGACCCTTCTGCTCTCTCAAAACCTTAACCTTTTCTCCAACACGGATCTCTTCAAAATCTCTTTCTTCTTCCATGAAATCCCCCATTTTGCTCTTATCCCTGCCTAAAGGCAGGGAGGTTAGCTCTCTCCTCTGGTCATCCTGCTTGCGCCTATCCGCCGCCCCAGGGAGACACAAGCAAGCATAAAGGCCCATCCTCCGTCATTGCTTTGCTATGAAGCTTTGAGGGGAGAGGATCCGGATAAAGATTTTACATAATCGGCTCCCGTTTGAATGGCCTTGATATTTGATGGGATGAGATGATGGTAGCGTTCATCCAGCACCTTTTCTATGGACTCAAATAAAGAGCTCATCCGAACCAATTTTGTTTTTTCATTAAAAGCGCCTAAGGCCACCATATTCGCAAGTTTTGGGTTTCCATGATTAATAGCGATCTCATTGACAGGGGTTGAAAAAATTTCAATGTCTTTCCGATAAGTCTCTTTGGGCTCAATGAGAGAGGAATTAAGAAATAGAAGACCGTTGGGTAGAAGGAGCGGTTCATATTTTACCAAAGAAGGTAAATTCATCACGATGGCCGTTTGAGGTCTTCCTACTACAGGAGATCCGATCTCGTGAGAAGCAATCACCACAGTGCAATTGGCTGTTCCACCTCTCATCTCGACTCCGTAGACGGGAAGGTAAGTGACATGTTTTCCCTCAATCATAGCGGCATAAGCGAGAAGGTTTCCAATGACCATCACGCCCTGTCCACCAAATCCAGCAACAATCACGTTGTAATAAAAACGATTGGTTGACATAAGCAATCATCCCGGAAAACGTAATGCGTTAGGGGGTCATTCTTTGTTTTGCGGTGTTCCAGCGCTGCGGTTTTGAAGTTAACGGCAACACGGCAAAACAGCATAACGGCAGCACAACAATAAATTCGCTTACGACTTGCACCTAACGTCTGACGATGAGTTTATAGGTAGTCTGCCATTTTCCTTTCCTTTAAGATGCCCAATGGGAAATAGGGTATCATTTCCTCTTCGACCCGGCGATTGGCCTCTAAAGCCGTCATCCCCCAATTGGTGGGGCATGCCAATAATACCTCGACAAAAGAGAAGCCCATTTCTTCAATCTGCATCTGAAAGGCTTTGCGGACGGCTCGCTTGGCTTTCATCAAATTAGCGGGATTGTTGACCGCTACTCTTGCTACGAAAGCGCATCCCTCTAATGTCGCCAACATCTCCGCCATTCGGATGGGATAACCATCATAGGTAAAGTCTCTTCCATAAGGGCTTGTACTTGTCTTTTGTCCAAGAAGCGTGGTGGGTGCCATCTGCCCCCCGGTCATCCCATAGATCCCATTGTTGGCAAAGATGAGGGTGATGTTTTCCCCGCGATTGGCCGTATGTATCCCCTCTGCAATCCCAATGGCAGCAAGGTCTCCGTCTCCCTGATAGGTAAAGACAATTCGATCCTTCTTAGCTCGTTTTACTCCAGAGGCCACAGCCGAAGCTCTTCCGTGAGGAGCCTCCAGGACATCAATATTGAAATAATCATACATAAAGACAGAACAGCCCACAGAGGCTACCCCTATTGTCTTTTCCCTGATTTTAAAATAGTCAATGGCCTCTGCCACCAATCGATGGGCGATGCCGTGATGACACCCCGGGCAAAAGTGGAATGGAATATCAATCAAACATTCGGGACGTTTAAAGACAAGTTCCATCTCCCCTCCTATTTTAGATTTAAGATTTTAGATTTGAGATTTTTTCAATCTGCAATCTAAAATCTACAATTATTAAGGATAGATTTTTTTAATCTCCTCTAATATTTCTTCTGGAGAGGGAAGGGAGCCTGGTGGCCTTCCATAAAAATAGACTTGAGCATCCCGGGCCACTGAAAGCTTCACATCCTCCACCATCTGTCCGGTATTTAGTTCGACCGTTAAAAATATTTTGATTCGCTGGGAGAGATCATCAAGCGCTTTTTCCGGAAAAGGGAAGAGAGTAATGGGTCTGAGAAGTCCCACTTTCATTCCTTCCTCCCTGGCCAGATCGACAGATGTTTTTGAAACCCTGGCCATGCTTCCAAAAGCGGCAACAATCAATTTGGCATCCTCTGTAAAGAAACTTTCAAAACGGACTTCCACTTTTTTCATCTCCTCATATTTCTGATAGAGTTTCCAATTGTGTTCTGAAAGTTCGCCGTCCTGTAGATAAAGAGATTTAAGTCGATTTGGTTTTCTCCCTTGTGCTCCGGTCAGGGCCCATTCCTTCGGAGGGAGTTCCATCTTTGCGCACTGACTGCGGTTGAGGGGCTCCTTCATTTGACCGATCAGGGCGTCTCCAAGAATCATAGCAGGGTTTCTGTATTTGTCAGCTAAATTAAAAGCAAGGCAAGTCAGGTTATACATCTCTTGGACCGAAGAAGGAGCGAGGACAATCATTCGATAATCACCATGTCCCCCACCCCGTGTCGCTTGAAAATAATCCCCCTGGGAAGGAGAAATGCCTCCCAGGCCCGGCCCGCTTCTTGAGATATTGACGATTAAAGCTGGAAGTTCACTCCCTGCCATATAGGAAATTCCTTCTTGCATGAGAGAGATCCCAGGGCTTGAAGAAGAAGTCATGGCCCTTGCCCCGGTGGCCGAAGCCCCGAGGAGTAGATTGATCGAAGCGATCTCACTTTCTGCCTGGATGAATTCTCCACCTAACGCAGGCAGATGTTTGGAAAGATATTCTGGGATGTCATTCTGTGGAGTGATGGGATACCCGAAGTACAGGAGACATCCCGAATCAATAGCGGCCATAGCAATGGCTTCATTCCCTTTCGCCAATATTTTTTCAGAATGTTGGTCTGTCAAGCTTTAACCCTTTCCTTCTAAATTACGGTTTCCTCTTAGCCGTTTACCCCGTTAGAAATAATGCTCCGCTGCTCTGCAGCGGGGTCAGGTTTTATAATAATTCCGGATGGGTTTAATGCCCCGCTGGAATTTCTAACGGGGTTTACTTTCTCTAATGACCCTATCTATTTTGAATCCCTCCAGACTCGGATGGCGACATCTGGACAGATTTCCCCGCAGATCGCACACCCTGTGCATTGTCCATTCGAATCCCAGACTACGTAAAAATATCCCTGGCGATTGATTTCTTCCCCAATCTTCATCAGGGTTTTTGGGCAGGCGATCGTACAGAGCCCACATCCCTTACAACGCTCTTGGTCAATTTCAATTTTAGCCATCACTCGTAACCCATAAATACGAAATTCCGTGAGTGCGTAAGGCGCAAGTCGTAAGTGGATTTATTATTATGCTGCCTTTATGCGGTTTTGTTGTTGTTGCCGTTAACTCCAAAACTGCAACACCGCAACACAAGAATGACCCCTTGACCCCTATCCCTTAAATTGCTTTCACTTCTTTGAAGTATTTAATCTCTTTTTCCGAATAACCGATCTCCTTCAGGGCCTCCATTGTATGTTCACCCCATGCAGGGGAGGGGGTACGAATCTCAAAAGGGAATTGAGAAGACTTGATGGGATTTCCCACCTGGCGAATCTTTCCTTCCACAGGGTGTTCATATTCTATCACCATCTTCCGATGTAGAACGTGTGGATGTTGAAAGACCTCTCCAAGAGATAAGATGGGCTCAAGGCAAGCATCTACATTTTTAAAGAATTCGACCCATTCTTTCTGAGTTTTGGTTTTGAAAAGTTCTCGAATCTCTTCGATGATCTGAACTCTTTCTTCTTCTATAAATTGTTTCAGAACAAGGTCCTCTCTTCCAATTGTTTCGCAGAAGTTCTTCCAGAACTTCGGTTCGAGCGCCCCCAGGGAGATATGTCTTCCATCTTTGGTTGGATAGACCTGATAGCAGGCATACCTTCCAGAGAGATGCATCTCTCCTCGTTTTGGAAGTTCTTTATCCACGAAGTATCTTCCCGCATGGATGGAGAGCCAGGATATGACGCCGTCGTGCATGGCCACATCGAGATATTGTCCTTCGCCTGTTTTCTCACGGTGCACGATGGCGGCGAGAATGGCGATGGCCGCCATCATTCCTCCCCCACCGATGTCCGCAATCTGAGTGCCCGGGATGGTGGGATCCCCATCCTTTGGTCCGGTCAATTCGAGGATACCCCCCAAACCGATGTAATTGATATCATGGCCAGACCTCTCTTTGTAAGGTCCATCCTGTCCATATCCTGAGAGAGAGCAGAAAATGATTTTAGGATTTCTACTTTTCAACTCTTGATAGCCGATTCCAAGTCGGTCCATCACTCCTGGTCTGAAACCTTCTAAAAGAATGTCATAGGTATTGATTAACCTATTAAAGATCTCTTTTCCTTCTTTGACCTTGAGGTTCAGAAGCATACTTTTTTTATTTCGGTTTAGAGCAAGAAAGTAGGCACTTTCTTGCTTACGGACAGGACCCATCCCCCTCATATAATCCCCCAGTTCAGGGTCTTCGATCTTCAATACTTCCATCCCTAAATCGGCGAGGAGGAGAGAACAGTAAGGACCTGGCAAAAGCCTTGATAGGTCGAGCATTTTGAGGCCTTTTAAAAGTCCCACCCATTCCTCCATTGAGATAATGAATTGAAAAATTAATAACATATTAACTTAGAAAATAAAAGTCTTTGGTTTAAGTTCATGATGTCAATTAACTCAGCGCGATGCGCTATGCTCTTAGCACTTTGCGAGGTTTTGGGTGGACAAATACTTCTTGACGGGAAATCGTAAGAGTGATATTCAATGGTGGTCAATGCACCAATTTTATATTTAAGAAGGGGGGATATTTATGAAAAAACCTTTGAAAAAGACCTCGAAAAAAACTTCAAAGAAAATATCTAAAAAACCTATAAAAATGGTTAGGAAGAAGGTATTGAAAAAATCTGCAAAAAAACCTTTGAAAAAACCTCCGGTGAAGCCATCTAAAAGGTCTGCCAAGAAGGTCCCCATTAAAACTGTCACCGTAACTTTATCGTCTGTAAAAAGCACAAAAACGCCTCTGTGGGCGCCCTCCCAAGACCAGATCAAGAACGCCAACATGACGCGATATATTGAATTTGTGAATCAAAAGTACGGGAAAAAATTTGGAACTTTTGATGAATTGTATCAATGGTCTGTTGATTCGATCCCTGATTTCTGGGCTTCCATGTGGAAATTCGCAGGGGTCAAGGCCTCAAAGAAGTGGGACCGGGTGGTAGAAGACTTGAAAAAGTTCCCGGGGACAAAATGGTTTCCAGGAGCGAAGCTGAATTTTGCAGAAAATCTTCTGCGGTATCGTGATAATCGAGTGGCTTTTATTTTCAGAGGGGAGGCACAGAAATATTCAACCATGACTTATAGAGAACTTTATCATACAGTGGCCCGGTTGGCAAAATCTTTGCGTGAACTTGGAATTAAACCAGGAGACCGGGTGGCAGGCTATATGCCGAACATGATGGAAACCGCTATCGGCATGCTGGCCACAACCAGTATTGGAGCTGTCTGGTCTTCTTGCGCCACAGACATCGGACCACAAGCTGCTCTGGATCGACTTGGTCAAATAGAGCCCAAGGTCTTGTTCTCAGTGGACGGCTATTTTTATAAGGCGAAACCCTTTAATACCCTGGGGAATGCAGCAGAGTTGGCCAAAGCCATTCCTTCCCTCAAGAAAGTTGTCATCGTTTCCTATACGGGAAATAAGATGGATATCGGAAATATTCCCAATGGCGTTCATTATGGAGACTTCTTGGCCCCGGAGAAGGAGCCAACCCTTGAATTTGAACAATTACCCTTTGATCATCCCATCTTTATCATGTTCTCCTCCGGGACGACGGGGAAGCCCAAATGCATGGTGCAGGGAGCGGGTGGCATTTTACTCCACCATATGAAAGAGCTCATGCTCCACAGCGATCTAAGGCGTGAGGACAAAGTCTTTTACATCACCACCTGTAGCTGGATGATGTGGAACTGGCTAATCAGCACACTCGGCGTGGGCGCCACCATTGTCCTGTATGACGGCAACCCCAACTACCCCGATGCCTATGCAATGTGGAAAATGGTCCAGGACGAAAAAATAACCTTTTTTGGTCTCAGTGCCAGCTATATCAACTACCTCCGAGGCGAAGGGATTCAACCTGGAAAGAATTATGATCTCTCCTCCCTCAGAGAGATTTCTCAAACAGGCTCCGTTCTTTCAGCAGAAGGGTTCGAGTGGGTCTATCGGGAGGTGAAGAAAGACCTCCATTTTAACTCCATCGCTGGCGGCACGGACATCAACGGCTGTTTTGCCATTGGCAGCCCGATTCAACGTGTCTATGCCGGGGAACTTCAAGGTGGGGGTCTTGGTATGAGGGTGAAGGCCTATGATGAAAACGGGAAACCCGTTTGGGATCAGGAAGGCGAGTTAGTATGCGAAGCCCCTGCTCCATGCATGCCACTTTATTTCTGGAATGATCCGAATGGTGAAAAATATAAGAGTGCCTATTTCGAACACTATCCCAATGTTTGGCGACACGGTGATTATGTCGTCTTCCACGGTGACACCCAAGGGATCACTTTTTATGGCCGGTCCGACGCCGTTTTGAAGCCATCCGGAGTCCGGATTGGTACGGCTGAAATCTATAATGTGGTCGAGAGGATTGAGGGAGTTGCCGACAGCCTGGCCATCGGACAAAACTGGGAGGGCGAACAGCGTATTATCCTCTTCGTGAAACTTGCCCCCGGTGCCCAGTTGACAGACGGATTGAAGGATACCCTCAAAAAGACACTGAGAGAGAAAGCCTCTCCCCGTCATGTCCCGGCGATCATCATGGAGATGCCGGATGCTCCCTATACGATGAATATGAAAAAGGTGGAAAGCGCGGTCACTAATATCATCCACGGGAGACCCGTTTTGAACAGGGATGCTTTATCAAACCCGCAGGTTCTGGATTATTTCGAAAAGATCGTCCCGGAGCTCCAGAAATAAAAAAGGGTTCAAGGATACTAGCCTGCCCGCCGGCAGGCAGGGGTTCAAGGGTTCCAGTCACGATTTTAATTTTAACTAAGAATCCTCGAACCCTCGACCCCTTGGCCCCTCGAATCCTTAGAAATGAAACTGACTCGAAAAGAGTTTGAGGAGGCAGTGGTCTTAGCGCTGAAGAGGCTTCCCAAGTTTTTTAAAAAGAAAATGAAAAATGTGGATGTGGTAGTGGAGGACCGGGCATCACAAGACCTCCTCTTAGAGGTGGGACTGCGATCCCCCTCCGAGTTATTGGGACTTTATCAAGGTTTCCCATTAGATCGGAGGGGATTTTATTACGGAAATGTCCTCCCGGATAAAATCACAATCTTCCAATTTCCTATTGAGTCAATGTGTAAAACGAGGGGGGAGGTTGAAGAGAAGGTCAAAGAGGTAGTGATCCATGAAGTCGGGCACTACTTCGGGCTGGATGATGAGCGGTTAAGGGAACTGGAGAATGAATAAACTTAAGGCAACCTCTAATAATTCCAAATTTGTCACTCCCGCGTAGGCGGGAGTCCAGTGATGTCAAAAGCTTATAGATTCCTGCTTTCGCAGGAATGACATTTATAGAGGTGCCCT
>Ga0299912_10004515_pt1 | contig 11413 bp, 9 predicted proteins | sample RVTome_2_FD_207667 | JGI IMG/M metagenome (GOLD analysis project Ga0299912, IMG submission 207667) | Soil microbial communities from uranium-contaminated site in the Upper Colorado River Basin, Wyoming, United States - RVT95D214 (version 2) ... | reverse complement strand
CCAACCACCTGCCGTCTGGACGGCGCGCTCGGCGACCTTGACCGCATCTTCGTCGGTCACACCCCCTCGCTGGATGGTGAAGAACAGGACGGCGCCATCGGCATCGAACCGCGAGATGTGGGCGCGGGTCGCGGCGCCGACCGCGCTCGTCTGCATCAGGACGGCGTGATAGACGGCGCGGAGCTTGCCGGGCGTCGCCATCACCTGCAGCGATGGGACGGGCCCGGGCGTCGGCTCGCCCGCATGCAGGCGACGCCACCACAGATCGGCGAGCTCGTCATCGGTGGCAGAGCCGCCCTCGGCAACGACCGCGCTCGTGATGAGATCGCGATCGCAGGCAGCGAGATCCGTCGGGCCTGCGGTCCCGGCACACATCAGGGCGTGATTCGCAGGGAGGGTGAGCCCATCGAAGTGCTGGGCGGCCTCGGCATGATCGTAGATCCTGAGGCCCGAGGGCGCCGCTTCCTCGCGTAGCGCGAGATACACCGCGGAGATCGCGGCGTCGACCGACGGCAAGATGTACGCGGCGACGAGCCGCGCCTCGGGCTTCTGGTGGATGCGCAGCACCGCGGATGTGATGAACCCGATCGTGCCTTCGCTGCCGCACAGCGCGCGCGACAGATCGGGACCGGTCGCACGCCGCGGTGCGACGCGCGTGTGGACCGTACGGCCGTCCGCGAGCACCGCCGACACGCCGACGACGGCATCCTCGAAGAAGCCGTGCCGCGCGCTCGACTTGCCGGGGGTGCGGACCGCGATGATCCCACCGAGCGACGACGTGAGCACGACGGGTGGGTAGTCCCCGATCGAGAGCCCGCGCGGACCGAGGATACGCTCGAGCTCGAGGCCCGTGAGGCCGGCCTCCGCGTGGACGAGGAGCGACATCTCGTCGAGCTGCAGGACCTGATCGAGCCGGCGCGTCGAGACGAGCACGCGGCTACGCGAGGCAGCGAGGCGGGGCAGGCGGCCCATCGCGCCGATCGGATGCACCGCGGCCTTGTGCTCGCCCGCGCGCCTGATCACCTCGGCGACCTCGGCGGCCGACCCGGGCCGGACGCGCCAGGTGTGCTCGGCGATCGCCTCGACGTGCTCTTCCCCGACCGCGGTCACCAGCTCGTCGTGGAGCTTCATTGGACCGCTCCGGTCATCGCAGGCTCCGCGAACGCAGCCCCATCTTGCCGGGGTTGAAGATGCCGTCGGGATCGAGGCTCGCCTTCGCGGCCTCGAAGATCGCCATCGCCTCGCGATGCTCGCCGACCATGTACGGCGCCTTGAGCAGACCGACGCCGTGGTGATGGCTGATCGTCGCGCCGACGCGCGTCGCAGCCTCGAGCCCGTCGCGCCAGATCGCATCGTAGAGCCGCTCCGACGCCGTGGCATCGGGTGCGGTCGCGGCGAACGTGAAGTAGATCGAGCAACCGTCCGGGTAGGCGTGAGAGAAGTGCGCCATCACCACCGCGTGCTGGCCGATCGCGGCTCGCACCGAGTGGTAGAGGTCGAGCAAGCGCTCCCAGCTACACGCGACCTCCATCGTGTCGACGAACGCGCCGTCGCGGAACATCGGCGACATCCGGTACGAGACCGCGTAGCGATGCCGGAGCCAGGCCCAACCCGGGTCTTCCCCCTTGTCGCGACACCCGGCCGACTCGAGCTCGGAGAACGTCAGCGCCGCTTCGATCTCGGTGCGGATCCGCGCACCTTCGAGGCCGATGATCATCCGGCAGCCGCGCCGCGCGATCTTCTCGGCCACCGTACCGACGAGCTTGTTGACGAGGTGCGAGTGGCCGAGCGCGGCGTTCATCGCGTTCCGGCGCAGGCCCTTGCCCCTCGCCATCGCGAGCAATCGCTCGACCACACCGTCGGGTTTCGGAGGTAGTGCCGCGGGCCACGCGGGGAGGGCGCCGGTCTCGATCGGCGGCAGTGGCGCGCGGACGCCCTGCATGTCGGACGGTGCCGGCGCGTCGTCGTGCGAGCCGAGCGAGTTCATCAACGTGTCGAGCTCGTCGTAGAGCCGGATCACCGCCGGCCGCAGCCCACGCTGCAGGACCCGGCGGATCGCCTCGGTGCCCGCCGCGACATCGTCGACCTCGAAGCCGCGGAACACGCGGAGCTGCGGTGCGGGCGAGACGCGAAGCCGCGCCGACGTGATCACCCCGAGCGTGCCTTCGCTGCCGACGATCAGCTGGGTCCAGCTCGGCCCGCGCAGCGCTCGGTTCGGGCCGTCGGTCTCGATCACCTCACCGCGGCCGGTGACGACGGTGAGGCCGGCGACGCGATCCTCGACCTTGCCGTACTTCGTCGAGAGCTGGCCGGCCGCGCGCGTCGCGAGCCAGCCACCGACGGTGGAGCAGTAGATCGACGAAGGAAAGTGACCGAACGTGTAGCCGCGGCGCGCGAGGTCGCGCTCGAACCGCTCTCCGTTCAGGCCGGCCTCGACGTCGCAGATGAGCTCGTCGCTCCGGACGGAGCGCAGCTGCTGCATGCGCTTGGTGTCGATCGTGATGCCACCGTGGATCGGGACGGCGCCACCGCACACCCCGGAGCCGCCACCGAACGGGATGATCGGCACGTGCAGCTCGCGCGCGAGCTTGACCACCGCGACGACCTCGCGGACGTGCTCGGGCCACACCACCGCGTGCGGGCGGTACGACGGCAACGAGCCCTCGCGATACGCGAGCAGCAGCCGTGGCCACATGTCGCGCGAATAGGTATCGAGATCGACGGTGCGCATCGAGACTCGCCGCGGTCCGACGATCGCTTCGAGGTCGCGGTGCAAGCGATCGACGTCGACCGGCTTGACGGACGCGACAGACATCGCGCGAACGGTACAGGAATCAGGTCGCGCAGTGCGACCGGATGCCCGCGAGATTTGGCGTCAGCTCGGTGACGGCGAGAACGTGCCAGTGGCGAGCGCTTGCCCGGAGACGTTCTTGATGACACCGAGGCCGCCACCGCCGGCACCCGCGCCCTTCGCCGAGTCGCTGCCGTTCTTGCTCGGTTGCGCGTGCGTCGCGCCGTCGCCGCCATTCGCCGAGCCGTTCGTGCCGCCGACCGCGACGTTGTTCGCTCCGGTCGATTGCTGGCCGTTGCCACCCGCGGTGTTGTCCGAGCCGGCACCGCCGCCGGCGCCGTTCGCGAACAGCTCGACGCCGGACGCGGCGATCGTGATCGCGGTCCTGCCGTAGAGCGCGATCATGCCGCCCGAGCCGCCGCCGCCCCCACCGCTCTTGTTGCCGGGCGCGCCCTGGCCGCCGGCCGCCGAGGCGTCGATCGTCGCGTCGATCCTCAGCGTGCCCCCGGCGACGAGGTAGACCGCACCGCCGCCGTCACCACCGGTGCCTGCGGTCCCCATTCCGATCGCACCGCTCGCGCCGCGACAGCCGCCGCGGATGATCGTGGGTGCCGGCGTCGCGGGACCGGCCGTTCCCCCTTTTCCGAGGATCGAGTCGGGTCCATGACCTCCCGGTGCACCGGCGGTGCCGAAGCTGCCACCCCCGCCACCACCGCCGCCGTTGTTGTCGGTACCCGCGGGCTGCCCGGCGACGCATCCGGTGAAGCTTCCACCGGCGCCACTCGGTACGCCGCGGAACGACGAGACATCGAGGTACGCGCCCGTCTCGACGGTGAAGTCGCCCGTCGCGACGATCACGAGCGGGAGGCTGCCCTCGGCGCGATACGGATTGCCGGTGACCGTGACGGTGGTACCGGAGACCACGCACAAATCGGGCGGCGTCGCTTGCGCGAGCACCTCGCCTCCGAGGGCCGCGCAGCTGTCGGTGTTGACCGTGGTGGTGCCGAGCGTCAGCGTGCCCGTCGGGATCGTCGTGAGACAGATGAGGAACGGATCAGCGCCGAAGCAGTTAGCACCCGCGTCGACGGCACGCCCATCGATCGCCGCGTCGATCACGATCGTTCCATCGTCGAGCTTGCCGTCACCGGGTTGAGAGTTGCTCGGGCTGAACGAGCAACCTCCAAGGACCAGCAGAGCGACCCTGCGCATACGCCGGAGCATGCCTCATCGCACCGCGACAGACACGCCTCTGGTGCTGGGCGATGCCCGGCTGGTTGGCGTAGTTTCCAAACGTGATTCACCGTACCGCTCCCGAGCTTCGCGTCCTCACCGTCATCGGCGCCGGCACCATGGGCCACGGCATCGCGCATGTCGCCGCGATGGCGGGCCTCGAGGTCCACCTGTACGACGCGCTCGCCGGTGCCGCGGCAACGGGCATCTCCCGGATCGCCAAGAACCTCGACAAGGGGGTCGAGCTCGGCAAGGTCACCGTCATGGACCGCGACGCGGCGCTCGCGCGGATCCATCCGTTCGAGGATCTGTCGCGTGCGTGCGGCGGTGCCGGCTGCGTGATCGAGGCAGTACCGGAGGTCCTCGAGCTCAAGCGCGAGATCTTCGCCATCGTCGATCGCGCGACTCCGGAGGACGCGCTGCTCGCGACGAATACGTCCTCGTTGCCGGTCGGCAAGATCGCGACGAGCGTGCGCGACCCGGCGAGGCTCGTCGGCATGCACTTCTTCAACCCGGTGCACGTGATGAAGCTCGTCGAGGTCGTCCGTCACGCGAGCTCGGAGCCGGCGATGGTCGCGCTTGCCGTCGCGCTCGCCGAACGGTTCGGCAAGACGGCGATCATCGTGACCGATAGTCCCGGGTTCGCGTCGAGCCGCCTCGGGATCGTGATCGGCCTCGAGGCGATGCGCATGGTCGAACAGGGCGTCGCGTCGGCGGCCGACATCGACACGGCGATGAAGCTCGGCTATGGCCATCCGATGGGGCCGCTCGAGCTCACCGACCTCGTCGGACTCGACGTGCGCCTCGGGATCGCCGAGTACCTCGCGAGCGCGATCGGCCCGGGGTTCGCGCCGCCCGACGTGCTGCGCGACAAGGTCGCCGCCGGCAAGCTCGGCAAGAAGACCGGCGAGGGCTTCTATCGCTGGTCGCCCGACGGCAAGCGCATCGGCTGATCAGGACAGCGGGCGAACGCGCTTGGTGCGTCCCGGTCGCTCGGGGCGAGTCTTCAGCTGCTTGCCCTTCGGCGGATCGATCTCCGAGCGCTTCCGGGACTGCAGCTCGGGCGCGAGCGCGAACGCAGCGATCCGACCCGCGGTCGGCGACTCGCGCTCGAGCTCGGCGACCGCCATCGCGGTCACCGGATCGACCGGGAGGCCATCGAGCCGGATCTCGAAGTGGAGGTGTGGCCCGGTCGAACGACCCGTCGAGCCGACCTGACCGATCCGCTGGCCTGCCGCGACCGTCGCGTCGCGCGTGGTCTCGATCCGTCGAAGGTGCGCGTAGCGCGTCACGACGCCACCGCCGTGATCGACGTAGACCACGTTGCCATAACCGTTCTGGTCACCGCAGAACGTGACCACACCGGCGCCGGCCGCGACCACCGGGGTGCCGTGCTTGCCGCGGAAGTCAGCGCCGCTGTGAAACTTGCCGCGCTTGTTGAACGGATCTTCGCGCCAGCCGAAACCCGACGAGCTCGAGTTGTCGATCGGATCCACCTGGAGCACCGTGAGATCGGGGATCGTCACGCCGGTGTGGTCCCCGAGAAAGCTGAACGCCGAGGCGAGGCGATCGGTGGCGCCGTACATCACGTCGCGCACGTCACGTTGCCATCTGATGAGCGGATCGATCACGTCGCGGCGCATCGCCTCGAGCCCGAACGAGTCGGCGACCTGAAGCAACGTGAATGACGCGGGCCGGAGGCTCGCGAGCGGGCCCTCGGTCGGTGGCGCTGCGGCCGAGGTCGCCGTGGTCACCGTCGTCGCAAATGCGAACGCGGCGGTGAGGATCGGGGCGAGGACGGCGACGCGATTCATGGGGACTCGTGGAGACCGCAGTGTGCGTCGGAGGTATGCCCTAGGTTCAATGTAGGCATGGGTATTTTGTCGCGCGTGTGAGCAGATGACAGATCGTGTTGCGCGTGGTTAGCGCGGCACGCAGAATGCGCGCGCGTGAAGGCTCGCTGGGTGACTGTGGCGCTCGCATTGCTCGCCGGAATCGCGTTCGCGATCTCCGTGCAGGGTGGGCAATGGTGGGTGATCGACGAGTCAACGGTCGGACCGTTCGGTGGCCGCCGGTGCTTCGATGGCACATGCGATCCGGCAGGACTCGCGTGGATCGGTGCGGGCGATCGCTGGATGCGCATCGGCATCGCGACGTGGACTGCAGGGATGATCGCGCTGTTCGTGCTCGTGGTGCTCGCCGCTGCCGTCGCGGCGAAGCGTGTACCTCGGCTCGCGGCGAAGACGGCACTCGTCGCGATCGCGACCGCGATGGTCGTGGGTGGGCTGTTCTTCGCGCAGTTTCCGAGCGATCGGTTTCCCTCCAGCATCGGTCGCGGCGTCTGGGTGTTCGTGATCGCGATCGTGCTCGGGAGCGCCGCGGCGATCTCGGTGCTGCGCGTGAAGCGTTAGCCAGCGGGCGGGACGTGCAAACGCACGGCGGCTCTCACGGCGACGCGTGCTGCCTCGGCGTCATCGAGCCGCAGCGCGGTTCGTGCCATCGAGCGTACGACCAGGAATGCGGCGATCGTCAACCCGACGGGAACCACGAGCATCAACCGCCCGAGGTCGCCGTGACCCTCCATGCGCATCGGCTGCTGTGCGAACAGCGCGAGATCGTACGCACCGTGAAACGCCACCGCGAGCAAGTAGCCGCCGACGATCCCGAGCCCGACCTTGTCGAAGCGACGGCGCGCGGCCATCGCGCCGATCATCCCGGTCCACATCGCGTGCCCCGGTACCGAGAGGACCGCGCGAAGGATCCACATCTGCATCTGGTCCTCGAGCGTCTTCGCGACGAATAGCAAGTACATGACGTTCTCGACGAGCGCGAACCCGAGGCCTGCTCGACACGCATAGACGATTCCATCCAAGCGTTCGTCGAACTCGGGCCGTCGCCAGACGATCCAGTAGATCACGAAGATCTTGCAGGCCTCCTCGATGCCGGCGGCCACGAAGAACGACTTGAAGGTCGCGCCCTGGTAGGTGAACTCGGGCTCGATGGCCTCGCCGAGGGTGCTCGACAGCCCGATCTCGAGGACGAGTGCGGGGATCACCGACAGCATCCCGATGAACGCCACCAGCCTGCGCAGCCGCGGCGGCTCGGGTCGCCTCTGATCGAGCCGGTCGACGATCCACATCGCGGCGATCGCGGGGATCGCACCCGAGAGCGCGACCTGGATCTTCACCACGTCCACGGCGTCGCATTATGCAACGAGCTGTCGTCGGAGTGCGGCGTGGGGGTAGTTGACACACCGTGATAAGCAGCCGATCCTTCCGAGGTGGTGCCGCCGGAGCCCACCACGGGCGTTCCACTACGGGTCGGCCGGTACGAGGTGATCAGTCACCTCGCAACTGGAGGCATGGCACAGATCTATCTTGCCCGTCAGACCGGCCTGGGGTCGTTCGAGCGCCATGTCGTCCTGAAGACGATCCTGCGCGATCGCGCGAGCGATCACCGGTTCGTGACGATGTTCCTCGACGAGGCGAAGCTCGCCGCGACGCTCAATCACCAGAACGTCGCGCAGGTCTACGAGGTCGACCAGGCCGACGGCGCGTACTTCATGGCCATGGAGTACATGCATGGCGAGAATGCCCGCGCGATCCTCGAGACCACGCTACGAAGAGGCTGGACGATCCCGCTCGAGCTGGCGGTGATGATCATCAGCGGTGCCGCGGCGGGCCTCCACCACGCACACGAACGCCGGGGCAAGAACGGCGCGCCGCTCAACATCGTGCATCGCGATGTCTCGCCCGCGAACATCATGGTCGGCTTCGACGGCAGCGTGAAGGTGCTCGACTTCGGCATCGCGAAGGCCGAGGAGCGCGCCACCAAGACCGTCGGCGGGACGATCAAGGGCAAGTACGGCTACATGGCCCCCGAGCAGTGCAAGGGCAAGCCGATCGATCGCCGCAGCGACATCTTCGCGCTCGGGATCTGTCTGTACGAGCTGACCACGCTACGCCGCGCGTTCAAGGGCAACGACGACTTCGAGACGATGAAGCGCATCGTCTCCGGTGACGTGATCTTGCCGTCGATCGCGGTGCCGGGCTACCCGCGCGAGCTCGAGGCGATCGTGCTCACGGCGCTGGCCGGCGATCCGAACGCTCGGTTCCAGACGGGACAGGAGCTGATCGAGGCGCTCGACGTATTCGTCGTGCGCGCGAAGCTGACGGGCTCGAACACCGCGATGGGTCGGTTCATGGCACAGCTGTTCGGCTCGAAGAAGGAGCCGTGGGTTGACGGTGGGGCGAGCACCGGAGACAAGACCGAGATCACCGAGGGCGATCCCGACGAAGTGAAGACGTCGATCGTCGAGGGCCGTGGTGATGTCCACCCACGCATGCAGACCGAGCAGGATGCACCACAGCGTCCCGCGGAGGACGCGTCGGCGTGGCAGGCCGAGCACCACGATGCGCGCGGTGGGCTCGAACCATCGTCGCGGGACCGCAAGCCGCGCAACATCGATCGCACGCCACCACCGCAGCTCGACGCCCCGACTTCCGCGGCACCGGCGTCACGTCCGACTCCCCCGGCGCAGACTCCAGCGCAGCAGATTCTCGCCGACGAGATCAGCCAGGTTGGTGCCGATCCACTCGTCAACGATCCGACGCTCGGCTGGGACACGTCGATCAACAACAAGCTGATGAAGCAGCCGGGCAGCGCCACCCGGTTGGCGAGCGAGATCGCCGAGTCCGAGTACAGGATCAAGTCCAGCAACCGATGGCTGATCCTCGCGATCGTGTTGTTGCTCGGCGTCGCCGGGGCCATCGTCGCGATCACGCTCGTGGGCTGAAGCGGCTCCAGTACGTGGAGCCTTTCGATCGGGCTTGAGGCCACTCGGCGCGAATGCCATGGTGCGCGCATGGCGACCGTAGCGACCACCACGACCACCGAGCGTCTCTCCAGCTTCAATCCGGCGACCGGCGAGCTGATCGCCACGGTGCCGATCCACACCGCCGCCGACGTCGATGCCGCGGTCGCACGCGCACGAGTCGCGGCGCAGAGCTGGTCCACGCGATCGTTCGAGGCGCGCGGCGAGGAGCTCACGGCATTCCGCAAGGCGCTCGCCGCTCACGCCGACGAGCTCGCCGACCTCTTGCATCGCGAGAACGGCAAGCCGCTGCTCGAGGCGCTGGTCGAAGTGATGATGGCGCTCGGTCACATCCAGCATGCGAGCGCGCGTGCCGAGGCTGCGATGGCGCCACGTCGCGTGTCGGCCGGCATGCTCGCGAACTTTCGCGCGACGATCAGCTACCACCCCCTCGGCGTGATCGGGGTGATCGGCCCGTGGAACTACCCGCTGTTCACGCCGATGGGATCGATCGCGTACGCGCTCGCCGCCGGTAATGCGGTGGTGTTCAAGCCGAGCGAGCTGACGCCGCTGCTCGCCGTCAAGGTCGCCGAGATCGCCGCGAAGACGTTCGCGCTGCCCGATCTGCTCCAGGTCGTGACCGGCGCGGGCGCGACGGGTGCCGCGCTCGCGAAGTCCGCCGTCGACAAGATCGCGTTCACCGGATCGGCCGCGACCGGAAGGCGCGTGATGATGGCTGCCTCCGAGCGCCTCACGCCCGTGCTGCTCGAGCTCGGCGGCAAGGATCCCATGATCGTCGCCGAAGACGCGGATCTCGAGAAGGCGGCCGAGGCGTGCGTCTACGGCGCACTCACGAACGCCGGTCAAGCGTGTATCTCCGTCGAGCGCGTCTACGTGGCCGATGCGGTGCACGACAAGTTCGTCGACGAGGTCGTCAAGAACGTCCGCGCGCTCAAGGTCGGTGGCGACGATGGCCACGTCGGCGCGATGACCAGCGCCGCGCAGGTCACGATCGTCAAGGACCACCTCGAAGACGCGATCGCGAAGGGCGCGAAGGTGCTCACCGGCGGTCCCGATGCGATCAGCGGCAGCTACATCCAGCCGACCGTGCTCACCAACGTCGGTCATCAGATGAAGATCATGTCCGACGAGACGTTCGGACCGGTGATCCCGATCCAGCGCGTCGGATCACTCGACGAGGCCGTCAAGCTCGCGAACGACAGCAAGTACGGGCTCGGCTCGTCGGTGTTCGCCGGCAAGTCCGCACGCATGCTCGCCGACCGCCTGCGCGCCGGCATGACCTCGATCAACTCGGTGATGGGCTTCGCCGGCATCCCGAGCCTGCCGTTCGGCGGCATCGGCGACTCGGGCTTCGGCCGGATCCACGGCGACGAAGGCATCCGCGAGTTCACGCGCACCAAGTCGACCGCCGAGCAGGTGATGTCGATCCCGCTCAACATGATGACGTTCCGCCAGCCCAAGGACATGACCAAGCGGCTGCGCGGGATGATCAAGCAGCTCTACGGTGACGGCGTGATCTCGAAGGCGCGCGACTTCTTCGGCAAGCTGCGCTGATCGCGCGACGACCCGCTTCGCTAGCGGCAGTTGCCGTCGGCGTTCGCGCAGCGGAATCGAACGTGGATGTGGTTCGCGTGGTTGCGCACGTGGCGGATCAGGCCGGCGCCGGCACCACGACCGTGGGCGTACTGGAAGATGCGCGCGAGCTTGCGGTCGCTGACGCCGTGGTCTTGCGCCCACCGGTAGATGATTCCCTGTACGTCGTGGTCGAGGAAGATCACCTGCACGCCGCCGTCCTTGTTCGCCGTGCTCACGAACTTCGAGAGCAAGGTCCACATCGCGGCACAGTCGAGGTTGTCCTCGGTCGCGTTCACGAAGCCCGTCGGATAGCCGTTCGGCTTTCGCTTGTAGAACAGGCCGAGGTCGACGTCGCGACCCGACTGGTGCGACTGGTGGTCGCTGATCTGACCTCCAGCTTGTGCCGAGATGTCGCCGATCGCGAGCACGTGGGCCTTCGGGAACAGCTCGATCGTCTCTTCGATCGCGAGCCGCGTGAAGTCGACGGTGGTTCGCGTGCCCCAGGCTCGATGCGGTCGCCGGATGTGCGCGCCGTCACCGACGCGGAGCCGGGTCGCGTTCACGAGCCGACCGGACCACGGAACCCCGAAGGACTGAGCGCCTCGGTCTCGCGAGGGCCTGCGGTCCTTGTCCTCGCGGACGGCGATCTGCTTGGATCGCGAGGACTTCTTGACCTTGTCCCGTTGCGTGGCGTGTGACTTGGACTTTCGCCCTCGCGCCTCGGCGGTCGCCGTGCCCACGAGGATGCTCAAGATGACGACGACGAAGAGGCGCATTCGACTGATCCCCCGACAGCTGGATGCTTATCCTGCGGGGTCGGTCTACAGCGGGCCAGTTTCCGAATCGCTGTACACGCGCTCAGGTCATTGTTTGGAATCTCGCTCGCTCGGCCAGACGGCCTCGCGAGACTTTGGTCATTGTCCGGAATCTCGCTCGCTCGGCCAGACGGCCTCGCGAGACTTTGGTCATTGTTTGGAATCTCG
>Ga0299912_10004514_pt1 | contig 11415 bp, 14 predicted proteins | sample RVTome_2_FD_207667 | JGI IMG/M metagenome (GOLD analysis project Ga0299912, IMG submission 207667) | Soil microbial communities from uranium-contaminated site in the Upper Colorado River Basin, Wyoming, United States - RVT95D214 (version 2) ... | reverse complement strand
TCCACGTCACCCAGAAGAACCTCACCTCCCGGTACGTGTAGATGGGCACCTCGGCCTCCACAGTCGTAACAGGGACATTGATGTAGCTCCCCACGAGGCTGAGGAACAGGACGCCCCCGAAGGTCCACGGCGGCAGCCCCAGCTCGCCCACAAGCAGCTCCCTGTATAAGACAGTGATCACAGGCCACACGATGAGGAGTAGGAAGAACAGTAGCCCGTAGTACAATCCGCTCAGGGGCCTATACACGTACCGCCGGGACTCAGACACATCCTACACCGCTGGGGTTACACGGGAGGCAAACGAAATAAGTGTTCCGCGTTACGGGCCGATACCTGGGCCACCTCCTCGGTCTCCACGCCCTTAAGCTCGGCCACCGCCCTCACCGTGAGCCGGACATCGGACGGCTCGCTGTCCCTGGCCTCATGCCTCAGGTACACGGGGCTATCCGTCTCCACAAGCATCCTCTCCAGTGGGGTCTCCGAGACCACCGCCATGTGCCCCCTACTGTAAATAGCCGCAGGCGTAGCCGACACATAGTAGCCCGCGTCTAACACCTCGCGCAGGACGTGGAGGGGGCCGTCGAACCAGTGGAACACGGCGCCCGGTACGTCACGCCCCCTCAGCAGCTTCAACGCGTCCCCGTAGGCGGACCTACTGTGAACCGAGACTGGTAGGCTGTGCGCCTCGGCTACATCCAGAAGCCCGCTGTACAGGGCCCGCATCCGCTCCCTGACGTCGCTTGGTTTAGCGAAGCCGTACGCGTAGTCCAGCCCGATCTCGCCTATGACTACAGCCTCTGACGCGTGAGAGTCAGCGAAGGCGACGGCCTCACCCACATCAACCTTAAGAGCGTCGGCAGGATGGACACCGATCCCGGGGAAAACGTAGCCCGGGTGACGTATAGCAGCATCAAGGGCCCCCGAGCTGGTCTCTAGGTTACCCCCAACGGCGACGACCCCGCCTACGCCCGCATCCCTGGCCCTGGCTATGGCTCCGTCTGCGTCCCTCAGGCCATCGAGGTGGACGTGGGAGTCTATGAGCCTCAAAGAACCACCTGGGCCTAGCTTATCTTCTCGACCCTGATGTCGAACTCGGCGGCGTTACGCGTCCTCGTTCGGTAGTAGATCCTGTAGGTCTCCCCCACCTCGATGTCGTAGACGCCGTTCAGCTTCAGCTTGCCGTTCCCGTAGCTGTAAATGACGGTGCTGTCTCCATCCTGGAACACCTGGAAGACCTTCGCCTCCCACACCTGCTCTGGCGGGTTCAGGTAGCTGTAGGATGCGGCCACGAAGACCACCGCCACCAGGCCGACCGATGCCAGGAGCGCGACCCGTTCCCTGCTGCCCATGCCGCTGAAGCTCATACAACGTATCAACCCGGCACCAGCTAAATAAAGGAAACGCTCGTGCGGCTACACGAACCTGATGACCAGGAACGCGGCCGCGCAGACGGCTGCCTCGAAGCCCACCAGGATGAGGGACACCTGCCACTCCTTATAGTCGCCCAGGCTCATGGCCAGATGGGTCAGCCCCCTGATGAGCCTCGTCTTGGGCTTCACCGTCCCGTCTGGCTGAAGTACCCCGTAGCTCTCGGCCTCGAACCTCGACGCAGCCTTCAGCAATGCCTCCAGTATATACGGGGTGAAGCAGAGGATGGCGAACTTTTCCATGTTGCCGACGACCGTGACGCAAGCGGCCACCGCCCCGATGGTGTAGTTCAGGTCGCCTGGGAACACCTTCGCCGGGTACCAGTTGTACCTGAGGAACGCCACGAGGCTAGCTGCGAAGCAGAATGCCAGTATCGCCGCGTTGTAGTGCCCCGTAAGGTAAGCGTACACGCCCAGGCTCAGGTGGAGCACGGCGCCCATCCCGGCCTCAAGGCCGTTGAACCCCGCGAGGAAGTTAGTGGCGTTGCTGCAGCAGAGCACCGCGAGAGGGACCAGCGCCAGGGGGTAGAGTATCCCCAGCTCCACCCTCCCGATGAGTGGTAGGGTGATGTGGCTCACGCCGGCGTTCACGGCCATGAGGGGCACAGCCGCGGGCAGAGGGATGAAGAAGTACAGCCACCTTGGTATACCAACCTTCTTGTACTGCTCGAAGCCGTCTGCGCCCTCCCTCTTCTTCATCAGGGCAGTCAAGGTGTCGAAGATGCCGATGAGGGTGATAATAAGGATGGTGCACAGGCTGGCGAGGATGTACACCATTCCACCAGCCCTCGGGGGAGCCAAAACGGTCAGGCCCACGAAGAAGAACACTCCCATCAGGAAGCCGCTCACCACGCCTGGGCCTCCCATGTCGGCTACAACCGGCTTGCCCTCCTTCATTACGTCCCGTCCTACTATGCCGGCCAAGTGCATGTACCTGATGAAGTAGGGGATCATCACGTAGCTGATGGCGAAGCTGAAGAACGCGCCCCCTATGATGCCAGCCGTAGCCGTGTCCAAGCTTAATCCGTATAGGTTAACGCCGTCCCATTAATCACACTTGCCCCGCATCCTTTATGTCGCCCCGCGCACGCACATGAACCGTGAAGCCCCTCATAGTGGACGCCCTGGCCTCAGGCAAAGGAGAGCGCATAGCGACGCGGGACGTCATAGGAGCCGGGCCCAGAGCCGTGGCCGGGGTCCTGGAGTCCCACGGGTATCTGCCCCGCATAATGCCCGTCGAGGCCATCCTGAGGGGCGGCAGCATCCCTGATGAATACGACGTCTTATTCATCAGCGGTATGACCAGCGACCTCGTCGCGGTGCAGAGGGCCGCCAGGCTGTGGAGGAGGGACGGCCCGGTCATAGTCGGCGGCCCCGTGGCCAGCGAGCCTGAGAGGGTCCTGGGCAGGACGGGCGCCGCGGCCGCTGTCATGGGCGAGGGGGAGGGCACCCTGGGCGAGCTATTAGAAGCCGGGCTCAGGGGAGACGCGTTCAGCGGCGTCAAGGGTCTGGCCTACATCGACGGCGAAGAAGTTTCGGTGAACCATCTTCGCCCCATCCAGGGGAGGAACGTATACGAGAGGTACCCCGCGTCAACGCGCACCATACTGGATTACCCCCTCCACTACGCGGCCAGGGTCTACGTCGAGGCCGTGCGCGGTTGCAGCAACTACAACAGGGCCAGGACGGGGCCCCTGGGCGGCGCCTGCTCCATGTGCCGCCAGTGCACGGAGGCCGGCCTCACCGAGAGGTACGACTGCCCCGAGGGCATCCCCCCGGGCTGCGGGTACTGCAGCGTCCCCAGCCTCTACGGCCCGCCTCGAAGCAAGCCGGTCCAGATACTCCGCGGCGAGGTCAAGGGCCTCACAGAGCTGGGGGTCCGCCGCGTCGTGCTCAGCGCCCCCGGGTTCCTCGACTACGGCAGGGAGCTGCTCGTGGAGCCGGAGCCTCTGACCGACCCTAGGAACCCTGAGCCCAACTACGAGGCCATCGAGGAACTGTTCGAGTCGCTGGGCTCCATACCCGCGGTGGCCGAGGGGGACGTGTCCCTCATGATCGAGAACATTAAGGCGTCCCTGGTCACCGAGCAGGCCGCGGCCACGCTGGGCAGGTACCTAGAGGGGACCCCCGTCAGCGTGGGGTTCGAGACGGGCTGCCCCGACCATAGCCGCCTCATAGGGCGCCCGGACACGCCTGACGAGTGCCTCACCGCAGTCAGGCGCCTCAAGAGGGCGGGCCTGAAGCCATACGTCTACTTCATCCACGGACTGCCTGGCCAGACGGAGAGGACCGTGGAGAGGACGGTCCAGGCGATAGGGGAGTCGATGAGGTTGGGGGCCGAGCGCGTCATACTCTACAGGTTCCTGAGCCTGCCTTGGTCGGCTTTCAGCGGCTGCCCGTCTGGGCCCCCGGCCGCCCGGGACAGGCTCAGTCAAAGGATCTACAGGGCGGCCCAGGAGGCCAACAGGAGGCGGAAGGAGGCGGCCGTGGGGACGAGGTTGAAGGTGGTGCTGGCAGAGCCCTACGACAGGGACCCCAGGCTGACTGTGGGGTACCCCATGAAGCACGGCCCCGTTGTGCTTGTGGAGGGCGCTGCGGGCCGCGTAGGCGACGTGGTTGAGGTGGAGTTGACCTCCGTGGCCTCGGATAGGGCCGTCAGGGGCCGCCCTGTAGACGCTATGTTTTAAAGAGAGGGATTTGAGTAATCTTAGGGTCGTTCAGGGATGTCAAACGAGCAAGAGACTAATGTGGAGAACGCGAACAAGGAGGGGCCGGTCTACGAGTGCGTCCGCTGCGGTAGGCGGGTCCCCCACGATGACCTACAGCGCTACATCAGCTTCAGGTGCCCCTTCTGCGGCTACAGGATATTCCGCAAGGTGAGGGCGCCCATAGTGAAACGTGTGAAGGCGAGATAGATGGCCGAGATGGATAAGGCTAAGACCCTTGAGGAGAAGAGGGCTGCCCTCATCATAAAGTACCGTAAGTTCAACGTGGACAGCGTGGAGAAGGCTGAGGACAAGCTGGTGTACCGCCTCAGCCGAGGTGACCAGAAGTACTTAATGCACGTTCTGATGGAGAAGAACACCATAGGCATCAGCTACATCAGGGACCTGAAGGACCAGGTGGACGCGGAGGGGGTGCAGGGAGGCATCATCGTGGGCGACGGCAAGTACACGTACTCGGCCCGCAGCACAGCCCCCGAGATGAGCATCGAGCTGATCCCCCCCAGCATGCCCGCCTTCGACATATTCGAGCACAGCCTGGTGCCCGTCCACGAGATAGTGGGCGAGGAGGAGAAGCGGGCCCTGGTTGACAGGTACCACGCGCAGCCCTTCCAGTTCCCCTGGATCAAGGCCACGGACCCCATAGCCATCATCCTGGGAGCCAAGTCGGGGGACGTCGTCAAGATCACCCAGAAGAGCGAGACCGCGGGAAAGTACGACACCTACAGGTACGTCGTCTAGTCAGCTCCACCGTTTCTGAGCTCAGCCAGTATCACTATGGCTTCTCCGAGGGGCATGTTCAGCCTGTGGACCAGGTCCTCGGCCGACACGTCCGGCTCCTCGGGCAGGATGCTGTCGCGGACGTACGCCTTGTGGTGCCTGTACATGGGTAGGCTCTGGGCGGTCTCCACCAAGATGAGCCACAGGGCGTTCCTCTTCAGGTCCTCCATGCAGGTCAGCCTTGCCGCAGCTTGTCGTACATCTTGTCGAAGCTCCACCTGAGACTGCTGTTGATCTCGCGGAGCCTGCGCTCCCCGCCGTAGTTGCTGACCCTTATCCCGAGTATCCTGCCCTCCCCTTCCTCAACCTCGTAGAGGAGGACGTCTCCGCTGTCCAGCTCGCCGTTGGCTGCCCGCTCCTGGTCGGTTGTGCTCATGTTGGCCAGGACCCTGTCTATGAGGAAGCTCTTGAAGGGCGGGATGTCGGCTGTGAAAGCGAACTCGTGCTGGGGCTTGAATATCAGGTTCTTTCCCTCGACCCTGAGCTTGCCCAGCACTGTCCCGTCCTTGCTGGTTATGGACGTTGTCTCCCCGTCCGCAGGTAGGGGCTCATCCTGGGGCTTCGCCTCCTCCTTCTCGGGGGTCTCCTGCTCCTTCTTGGCTGAGGCCGCGGGGGTTCTGAATCCCTGGGACACTATGAGCTTGTCCACTATGGCCACGGCTCTCCTGAGGTCGATGATCTCCTGCTCCAGCTCGGCCAGCATGGCCTCCATGGATTCCCTGTACTCCAGGAGCTTCTTGGTGTCTGTCTCTGCGCTCAAACGGTGTTCCCCTGGTGCTTCAAAGGTGAATATGGGTGAGGGCATTTAAAGAGATAACGCGTCATATTGTTCAGGGATGTACGGCAAAGGCTTCGTGGACAGTTACCTGAGGATCAGCAGGGCCAAGGACAGCTTCCTGTGCGTCGGCGTGGACCCTGTGACGGAGCACATCAGGAGGAGGGGCGTCGTGCCGCCCCAGCTTGTGAAGGAGAGGGGCGTGAAGGACGCGGTGAAGGAGTTCTGCCTGAACGTCATAGAGGCCGCGGCGCCCTACGCGCCTGTCATCAAGCCCAACGCCCAGTTCCTCGTCTACCTGATGGGCTTCCAGGACATGAAGGAGATCGTGGACAGGATACACGCGGGTGGATCACTGGCTCTGCTGGACGCCAAGCTCAGCGACATAGGCACAACGATGGACGCAGGGCTCTACTGGATCGACCAGCTGGGCTTCGACGCCGTCACGTTCAGCCCCTTCCCCGGATATGAGAACGGCGTGGACGCGGTCTACAGGTGGGCCGAGGCGCGGGACAAGGGCATCTTCGCCCTGTGCAGGATGAGCAACCCTGGGACCCACGACTACCAGTCAAGGCTTATGGACGGGGAGAAGTTCTACATCAGGCTGGCCAGGGACGCCTTCAACCACGGCTCCAACGGGTACGTTGTGGGGTGCACGGCGAGCGAGGAGCTGGGCGACGTTAGAGCGGTCATCGGGGAGGACTGCCTCATACTGGCGCCTGGCCTTGGGGCTCAGGGAGGGGACCCCGTGACGGCCCTCAGGCTGGGCTCCAACAGCAGGGGCGAGGGGCTGATAGTCTCCTCGTCCAGGGAGATCATCTTCGCCTACGAGAAGGCGGGTGAGGACTGGGGCCGCTACCCTGAGGCCGCGGCGAAGGCGGCCGAGGAGAAGCGTGACGAGCTCAACCTGACACGTAGACGGCTCGGGAAGTGACCACCGGCACGGTTTAATATCATCCCCTCCAAATATCTTGGAGGTTCAAGCGGTTGACCAGTAAGATATACGAGGTCAGGTTCCACGGCCGCGGTGGCCAGGGAGCCTGGACGGCCTCGCTCCTCCTGGCCCAGGCCGGGCTTAAGGAGGAGAAGAACATTCAGAGTTTTCCCGCCTTCGGACCTGAGCGCGCGGGCGCGCCCATCACGGCGTTCACACGCATCAGCGACGAGAAGATCCAGCTCCATAGTAGCATATATGAGCCGGATGTGGTGGTCGTCCTTGACCCCACCCTCCTAGGCCCAGCTGTAGCTGAGGGCATCCATAAGGGAACCAAGCTGATAGTGAACACGGGTGAGTCCGCCGACGCCGTCAGGAAGAAGCTTGGATTGAAGAACGTGGAGACCTGGACAGTGAACGCCACGGAGCTGGCCATAAAGGTGCTGGGCAGGCCCATCACAAACACGGCCATGCTGGGCACCATAGTCAGGGCAACGGGCGTCGTCAAGATGGAGAGCCTCCTAGCGGTGGTCAAGGAGCGGTTCGAGGGCAAGATCAGTGAGCTCAACGCCGAGCTTGTGAAGAAGGCGTACGAGGAGGCGAAGATGGGTTGAGCAAGGAACGGACGTGGAGGGAGCTGCCCAAGGGCGCCGTCAGCTATAGGTCCTCCCGGGACTACAAGACCGGGGACTGGGGCGTGGACGCGCCTAGGATCGACCATGGGAAGTGCGTCAAGTGCAACCTGTGCCACATGCTCTGCCCTGAGGGCTGCATCGCCGTCAAGGAGGACGGCTCACCGGAACCTAACCTGGAATACTGTAAAGGGTGCGGCATCTGCGCCAAGGAGTGCCCGGTGAAGGCGATAGAGATGGTGAGAAAGTAATGGATAAGCAGATACTTATGGGGCTCAACGGGAACGAGGCTGTGGCCTACGCCACCAAGCAGGTCAACCCCGACGTGGTGGCCGCGTACCCCATCACCCCCCAGACCATCATAGTTGAGCGCTTCAGCGAGTACGTGGCCGACGGGCTCGTGGACACAGAGTTCGTGGCCGTGGAGTCTGAGCACAGCGCCATGAGCTGCAGCGTAGGCGCCTCGGCCGCTGGGGCCAGGGCGTTCACAGCGACGGCGGCCAACGGGCTGGCACTCATGTGGGAGATACTCTACATAGCGTCCAGCCTGCGGCTCCCCATAGTGATGGCTGTGGCCAACAGGGCGCTCAGCGGGCCCATCAACATCCACAACGACCACAGCGACGCCATGGGCGCCAGGGACAGCGGCTGGATACAAGTCTACTGCGAGAACGCCCAAGAGGTCTACGATTCCTGCGTCACGGCCTGGAGGATGGCGGAGCACATGAAGGTCCAGCTGCCCGTCATGGTGTGCCTGGACGGGTTCACACTCAGCCACACGATGGAGAACGTCATGACCCTCCCAGACGAGGTGGTCAAAAAGTTCGTGGGCGAGCGCGAGTTCGTCAAGGTGGAGAGCCACCTGGGCGAGGCCGAGCTCAGGCTTAACCCCGACGCGCCCATCACCATGGGTCCCCTCGACCTACAGGACTTCTACTACGAGCACAAGATGCACCAGGTGGAGGCCCTCAAGGACGCCCTGAAGGTCATCAAGGACGTGGACAAGGATTGGGCCAAGGTGAGCGGACGCATGTATGAGTACGTGGAGCCCTACCTGGTGGACGACGCCGAGGTGGCCGTCATAGGCATGGGATCGGCCATGGGCACAGTCCGCCACGTGGTGGACGAGCTCAGAGTGGAGGGAGTGAAGGCCGGCATGATCAAGCTCCGGCTGTTCAGGCCCTTCCCGGTCGCGGAGCTGAAGAAGGCCGTGGGTGATGTACCTGTGCTGGGCGTCATGGAGAAGTGCATCAGCTTCGGCGCCCCGGCGAGCCCCCTCATGGAGGAGATCATGACAGCCTACTACAGCGACCAGGAGAAGCCTATGATGGCCAACTACGTAGTCGGCCTCGGAGGTAGGGACGTGAGCCCAGCCATGATCAGGGAGATATATGGAAGCCTGCTGAAGGTCAAGAAGGCTGGCAAGGTGTCCAAGCTGATGAGCTACATAGGACTACGAGGTGAATAGGATGAGCGCCAGACTTACGATGAAGGAAGCCGCCAGGATACCCGACACGCTGGTAAGCGGCCACAGGCTCTGCGCCGGCTGCGCCCACCCCATAATGGGCCGCATGATAATGAAGGCCGCCGCGGGCAGGCCCACCATAGTAACAAACGCCACCGGCTGCCTAGAGGTGGCTACCACCATCTTCCCGTTCACCAGCTGGGACGTGCCGTGGCTTCACGTCGCCTTCGAGAACACAGCGGCCAACGCCAGCGGAATCGAAGCCGCGTGGAAGGCCCAGAGGAGGAAGGGCAAGGGACCCCTAGCCAAGTACGAGAGGCTCAACGTCATAGCCTACGCTGGCGACGGAGGCACATACGACATCGGGTTCCAGGCGCTGAGCGGCGCACTGGAGCGTGGACACGACTTCACATACGTGCTCATGGACAACGAGGCGTACATGAACACGGGCATCCAGCGCAGCGGAGGTACGCCCCTCGGCGCGAGCACGACGACGAGCCCCGCGGGCCGCGTCATCCCGGGGAAGATGGAGTGGAAGAAGCCCATCATGGACATCGTTGTGGCCCACGAGATACCCTACGCGGCGAGCCTCAACCCAGCCTGGCCCCAGGACGTACTGGACAAGTGCAGGAAGGCCTTCGACACGGTGGGCCCCAAGTTCCTGCACGCCATAATCCCTTGCACCAGGGGCTGGAGGTACGAGACCAGCGACACGATAGGCATCGCCAGGCTGGCCACCCAGACCTGCATATTCCCCCTCTTCGAGGTGGAGCGGGTGGAGGGAAGGCCGGTCTGGAGGCTCAGCGGACCAAGCGCCTCCATAGCGAAGCGCCCCGAGAGCAAGAAGCCGGTCACCGAGTACTTGGACGCCCAGGGAAGGTTCCGCCACCTGTTCAGGCCCAAGCGCAACGAGGAGATGCTGAAGGCCATCCAGGACGGCGTGGACCTGAGGTGGCAGCAGCTTCTGGCTAAGTGCGGGTAGCCGCGCTCCCCCAATTTTATCAGTCTTCTAGGGTTCAGATGTTTGGAAATGTAAAGATAAATTAACCAGGGAATGAATAAGTTTCTTGAAGATAAAATGGTACTGTTAGATCAAATGATAATAATCGTCTTCGCCGTTGTCATCGTGGGGGGGCTAATATCCTCCTCCTTCAGGGTGGTCAAGGAGTACGAGAGGGCCGTCGTCTTTAGGCTGGGCAGGCTCATAGGCGCCAAGGGCCCAGGCGTCTTCATCAGGATACCCCTCGTGGACACGTTCCGGGAGGTGGACCTCAGGGTGGTGACCTTCCTCGTACCCAACCAGCAGATCATCACCAGGGACAACATCACCGTGGACGTGGACGCCGTGGTCTACTACAGGGTCTTCGACCCGGTGAAGGCAATCATGAGCGTTGAGAACTACATGAACGCCACTAACCTCCTCGGCCAGACCGCCCTCCGAGACACCATCGGGCAGGTGGAGCTGGACGACCTGCTGACGAAGCGGGAGGAGCTGAGCAGAAGGCTGACGGAGATACTGGACATCCACGCGGACCCGTGGGGCATAAAGGTCACCAGCGTGGCCATCAAGGACGTGTCTCTTCCAGAGTTGATGCAGAGGGCCATCGCCAAGCAGGCGGAGGCCGAGAGGGAGAGGAGGAGCAGGATCATCATAGCGGACGGGGAGCTGGAGGCGTCCCTCAAGATGTCCCAGGCCGCCAAGCTCTACGAGGGCAACCCCATGGCCATAAGGCTCAGGGAGTTCCAGACGCTGACCGAGGTGGCCAGGGAGAAGAACCTGGTGGTGGTCACGCCCACATCCCTGGGCTCAGACTACGCGACCCTCCTCGGAATGATGAAGAAGGAAGAAGCTAGGGCGAGATGACCGATCGGAACATCCTCGCAGCCTTCCTCATAGTTTTTTCACTCATTCTGCCTGCATCAGTAGCCCGCGGGGAAGACGCTGAGGTCACCGGCTTCCTAGTAGTTCGGCTGGAGGGCGTCGTGTCCGTTGCGTCCGCCGAGCTAGTCTCGGAGGCGATACTCGTCGCCGAGGAGTCAGGGGAGGCCGTGATCCTGCTCCTCGACACCCCAGGGGGCTCGCTTGAGGCCACGTTCAGGATAGTCGAGGCCGTCGAGCGGTCCACTGTGCCCGTCATCGGCTACGTGCAACCCAGGGGGGCGCGGGCCTGGTCCGCAGGCACCTACATCCTGCTCGCCACGGACCTGGCCGCCATGGCGCCCAACACCATCATAGGGTCATGCCAGCCTGTGGCCCTCGACCCCCTCGGGGGCTCGGAGCCGATAAACGACTCCAAACAGATCAACGCTTTGACCAAGTACATCGGGGAGAGGGCCAGGGCCAACGGCAGGAACGTCGCCGTCGCGGAGAGGTTCGTGACAGAGAACCTTAACCTGAACGAGGTTGAGGCAGAGGCCCAGGGTGTCGTGGAGTACGTCGCTGAGGACGTGGCTGCGCTCGTCAGGATGGTCGACGGGGTGCAGGTGGAGGCAGGCGGCCGTACGGTGACTCTTAGGAGTGGCGCCCCCGTGAGGGAGTACAGCCCCAGCCTCAGGGTGTCCTTCCTCGGCTACATCTCTGACCCGACCCTGGCCTACATCATGTTCATAGTCGGCTTCTACGGGCTGATACTGGGCTTGTACTCGCCTGGGCTGGGGGCGGAGGCCGTGGGCGGCTTG
>Ga0299912_10004513_pt1 | contig 11415 bp, 5 predicted proteins | sample RVTome_2_FD_207667 | JGI IMG/M metagenome (GOLD analysis project Ga0299912, IMG submission 207667) | Soil microbial communities from uranium-contaminated site in the Upper Colorado River Basin, Wyoming, United States - RVT95D214 (version 2) ... | reverse complement strand
AGATATCACAAAGAGTTAGAGAAGGCAGGAATCGTCACGGATCGAGTCGCTCCGATGCTTCTCCCCGATTACTCCAATCCAAACGTTCGGGAGCGCCAACTCACCACCCATTATGTAGGAACGATTCGGTAGTCATTCTTTGTCGTCCTAAAAAAATCCCCCTTTGGTAAAGGGGGATTTTCATCGTTCGAGGGTGACGCACGAATCATGGAAGATTACATATATAAAGCGGGGTTTGTAGTTACAGGAATATCGGAGGGATCTCCACCCCAACCTACTGCATAAGGTGCACTGGGGTTTGACGAAGGAAAGATAATCCACCACCCATTGCTCGGCCGGTAGACCGCAATATCCGTCTTCCCGTCTCCGTCGTAGTCTCCTGGAACGGGTATGTCACTTGAAGCTCCCCAGCCTTTTGCATAAGGTGTACTGGGGTTTGAGGAAGGAACGATAATCCACCACCCATTGCTCGGCCGGTAGACCGCAATATCCGTCTTCCCGTCTCCGTCGTAGTCTCCTGGCACCGGGATGTCACTTGAAGCTCCCCAACCTTTTGCATAAGGTGCGCTGGGGTTTGAGGAAGGAACGATGATCCACCACCCATTGCTCGGCCGGTAGAGCGCAATATCTGTCTTCCCGTCTCCGTCGTAGTCTCCTGGCACCGGTTTGTCAGTCGAGGCTCCCCAGCCTTTTGCATAAGGTGCACTGGGGTTTGAAGAAGGAACGATGATCCACCACCCATTGCTCGGCCGGTAGACCGCAATATCCGTCTTCCCGTCTCCGTCGTAGTCTCCTGGCACCGGAATGTCACTCGAGACTCCCCAAGCTACTGCATAAGGTGCACTGGGGTTTGAGGAAGGAACGACAATCCACCATCCATTGCTCGGCCGGTAGACCGCAATATCTGTCTTCCCGTCTCCGTCGTAGTCTCCTGGAACGGGTATGTCACTTGAAGCTCCCCAACCTACTGCATAGGGTGTACTGGGGTTTGAGGAAGGAACGATAATCCACCACCCATTGCTTGAGCGGTAGACAGCGATATCCGTCTTCCCATCCCCATCGAAGTCAACAATGCCATGAATAATAGGATCTGATTGCAGGATTGAACCGCCATCACCCACGGCAACAAAGGTACCTGCTCCATAGGTAATACCTGAGAGCCAGTTGTAAACTCTTAATTCTCTCTCAGCCCAAACTATTCCATCCGAAGAAGTAAACAATCTACCTAAATTGGGGGGCAAGAAATTGCATCCAACAGCAACAAAACTACCATTCCCATAGGCAACATCAAAAATAATTGAACCGGAATTGAGGTCTAATATCTTCTGTGTCCAAGTTACTCCATCAGGGGAAGTTAAGACTACACTAGCCTCGCCTACGACGACAAACATACCATGACCATATGTTACTCCTTGGAAATTGAACCTGGGCCCAGGGTCTCTTTTTGCCCATGTGATCCCATCCGACGAGGTGAGGATGGTACCTTTTATGTCGGGGCCAGACAGGTCCATTTCACCTACGGCAACGAAAGTCCCATTTCCGTAAGCAACACCAGCGAGATAGGGCCAAGAACCAGAACTTCTGACTGTCCATTCTATTCCATCAGGAGAGGTCAATATTGTACTATTCCACCCTACAGCTACGAAGAGTCCGTTCCCATAACCTACACCAAAGAGCGCCCTAGGAGTCCCCGGTTCTCTTTCTGTCCATATTATCCCATCTGGAGATGTTAGAATTGTAGTTGTATAAAATTGTGGGTCTCCCCCAACTGCGACAAAGAGCCCACTCCCATAAGTAACCTTGGAGATTGGGCAATAAGGATCCCCTGAATACGTTACTGCCCATGCCTTTCCATCAGGTGAAGTTAAAATAATTCCACTGTCACCAACAGCAACGAATCTTCTGTTGCCATATGTAACCCCATACAGAGTGAGCCAGAGCGATGAGCTTTCATTCCATGTGATTCCATCATTAGAGAGAAGAATGCTGCCGTATTCGCCAACGGCGATAAAAACACCATTTCCATAGGTAACACTGTAGAACCAGTATGAAGTCCATTGACTTCTTTCTGTCCACTCTTCTCCATCAACAGATGTATAAACAGTACCGTATCTACCAACAGCTACAAATATACCATTGCCATAAACTACATCGGAAAGTGTTTGATAAGTACTTGTTGGATTCACTTGGGTCCAAGTCATACCATCTACAGACCTCACGATCTTACCCAGCGAACCTCCTCGATCGTATCCTACGGCTACGAATATCCCATTACCATAAGCAATTCCACAAAGACAATAACCAGTTTTTGAATCAATCCAAGTCCATGTCTCCCCATCGGGTGAAATGAGGAGATACTCATCTCCTTTTGCAACGATGAAAGTTCCGTTCCCGTAGGTTCCTGAGATTGAGAATATTAAACCCGAAACTGTCCTCTCTGTCCAGGTTATCCCATCAGGAGAAGTTAGAATGAATCCAACCCGATAACTTGTTATAAAAATTCCATTACAATAGTCGACCCCGTTGAAGTCATATGAAGTCCCAAAATCTCTTTTCACCCAAGTCTCTCCATTAAAAGAGGTGAAAATGATGCCCTTTTTACCTACTGCTACAAAAACACCATTCCCATAGGCGACACCAGTAAATCCAGAAGTTGTGTCTAAATGTTTTTCGGCCCATGAGGTTCCTTCGCGAGAAACAAGAAGCGTGCCATACTCACCCACGGAAACATAGATTCCATTACCAAAAGCCACTCCGCGAAGTGTATTACCTTGAGGCAAAGGATTCCTCCAGTGCCAATTATCAAGAGGGTCTGCATCTGAGATTTGTGGAATGAGGCTTAGTGAAGCAAAGAACAATATTGAACAGATAGCAAATACTTTTTGATTACTCATTTTGTCTATCCCCCTCAAAAAAAGATAAAGCCTGGCATTGTTTTATTATATCCAGGCTCTCAGAATTTCCTTCAACCTCTTACCCCCTTTTAGGATACAGCGCAAAGTCGATACCGACAGTACTAAAAGGGCGGCTAATTTCGAAAAGTTAATATAAGGCTTTGCGCTATTGTTATTTCAGAAACCTGCTTGTTTGCATTCCCTTCAAAAAATCAAAGAAAAGGAACCTCTCTTCAGTATGAGGCCCGGTTATTAGTGATCGGAACGTCACTCGAGACTCCCCAGCCTACTGCATAAGGTGCACTGGGGTTTGACGAAGGAACGATCATCCACCACCCATTGCTCGGCCGGTAGAGCGCAATATCCGTCTTCCCGTCTCCGTCGTAGTCTCCTGGCACCGGAATGTCAGTCGAGACTCCCCAGCCTACTGCATAAGGTGCACTGGGGGTTGAGGAAGGAACGATCATCCACCACCCATTGCTCGGCCGGTAGAGCGCAATATCCGTCTTCCCGTCTCCGTCGTAGTCTCCTGGCACCGGTTTGTCAGTCGAGACTCCCCAGCCTACTGCATAAGGTGCACTGGGGTTTGACGAAGGAACGATCATCCACCACCCATTGCTCGGCCGGTAGAGCGCAATATCTGTCTTCCCGTCTCCGTCGTAGTCTCCTGGCACCGGTTTGTCAGTCGAGACTCCCCAGCCTACTGCATAAGGTGCACTGGGGTTTAAGGATGGAACGATCATCCACCATCCATTGCTCGGTCGATAGACCGCAATATCGGTCTTCCCGTCCCCATCAAAATCACAACTAATAGGAGCCCCTGAGAGCTTCAGCACAAAGATGTCATGGTGTCCGCTGTAAGCATGGAGCGGGCTCTGGCCGGCCGGCCCGTTCCAGGTTCCGTAGCTATATCCCGTGACATAGACGTTTCCATTTCCGCCTGTGGCGTTATAGCCGAGATCAGAAGAAATTGAGCCATAGAAGGTGTGCCACTGATAGAAGCCGCTGCTACTCAATTTTAGCACTAAGATGTCGTAGCCTCCGCTGTAGGCATGGAGCGGGTTCTGTCCGGCCGGGCCGTTCCAGGTTGCAGTGCTATCTCCCGTCACATAGACGTTTCCGGTTCCGTCTGTGACAATGGCATTGCCGTAATCCTGACTACTCGACCCATAGAAGGTGTGCCACTGATAGAAGCCGCTGCTGCTCAGTTTAAGCACAAAGATGTCACGGCCTCCGCTGTAAGCATGGAGCGGATTCTGGCCGGCTGGGCCGCTCCAGGTTGCGTCGCTACTTCCCGTGACATAGACGTTTCCGCTTCCGTCTGTGACAATGCCTTGGCCGTAATCATCACTACTTGACCCATAGAAGGTGTGCCACTGGTAGGCGCCGGCGCTGTTAAGCTTCAGCACAAAGATGTCAGCGCCTCCGCTGTGAACATGGAACGGAATCTGGCCGGCCGGCCCGTTCCAGGTTGCAAGGCTATATCCCGTCACATAGACGTTTCCGCTTGCGTCTGTGGCAAGGCCATGGGCGAGATCGGAACTAGTTGACCCGTAGAAAGTGTGCCACTGGTAGGCGCCGGCGCTGTTAAGCTTCAGCACAAAGATGTCATTGCCTCCGCTGTAAGCATGGAGCGGAATCTGTCCGGCCGGGCCGTTCCAGGTTGCAAGGCTATATCCCGTTACATAGACGTTTCCGCTTCCGTCTGTGACAATGCCATAGCCGTTTACATCATCAACAGTTGACCCATAGAAGGTGTGCCACTGGTAGGCGCCGTTGCTATTGAGTTTCAGCACGAAGCTGTCACGGCCTCCGCTGTAAGCATGGAGCGGAATCTGGCCGGCTGGGCCGTTCCAGGTTGCATAGCTATCTCCCGTGACATAGACGTTTCCGCTTCCGTCTGTGACAATGCCCATGCCGAAATCGGAATTAGACCCGTAGAAGGTGTGCCACTGGTAGGCGCCGCTGCTGTTAAGTTTCAGCACATACATGTCAAAGCTTCCGCTGCCAGCATTGAGCGGGGCCTGTCCGGCCGGGCCGTTCCAGGTTGCAGAGCTCCATCCCGTCACATAGACGTTTCCACTTGCGTCTGTGGCGATGGCATTGCCATAATCATACTCATTTGACCCAGCCCCATAGAAGGTGTGCCACGCATAGGTCGGGTCGATTGTGAGCGGGTAGTTGGGGTCGTATGGACCCACGCTGAACCCAACCTCGCCCCCCTTCACCCTGAAGGCCACCTCCACCGGCACACGCTTCCCCCCAATCTCCTGCCACGCCTCCGGGGAAGACTCCGTCAAATAGCCCCGGTCAAACTTGAACCTGAGCGAACCATCTCTTTGTACCTCCACTGGTACGTTATACCTCAGCCGGATCTTCGATACGTCCGCCCAAGATCCAATATGGTATGTGCTCTCAGCAATACCCCCCGGTCTGGCTTCATACGTCAAACTGATCCCCTCCCAGAGCTCCTCATAGACTACCTTACTCAGGGTAGGGGTTTTCAACTTATTGCCCGTCTCCTTTCCTTCTGCAGCCGTCTTCGGCATCACCCCCGGTGTGCCAAGAAACTCGACGCTCAACGCATGATCCAGGGAGGCAAAGTATACCTTCTTAGGTTGGAACCCCAAGAGGTGGCCTCCTGCCTTGAGCTGCAGCATAGGAGTTGCCCCCAGGCCGCTCATAGCCACACCCTCACCCCCTGCTGAGGCAGAGCCAACAAAGCCCGATGGACTCACCTCAATCGAGGCTACAAAGATCACCCCAAAAACCGCAATCAACAGAACCGATAGAGTATGTCTTTTTTTCATGGAACCTCCTCCTTATAATGAAGCGTCTTAAATTAGGTGTACAGCCGATTTTCGCCGCGGCAAAAAATAGGGCCTTGCATCGTCTCCTTGATGTCCAGTCTTTTGGAATTTCCTTCCACCTCTTATCCCCTTTTAGGTTACAGACTAAAGTCCATAGCGACAGTACTAAGGAGGCTGGCTAATTTCGAAAAAATACTATAAGCATTTGCCCTATTGTTATTTCAGAAACCTGCTTGCTTGCATTCCTTTCAAAAAATCAAAGAAAAGGAACCTTTCTTTAGTATGAGGTCCGGTTATTAGTGATCGGAACGTCACTCGAGGCTCCCCAGCCTTTTGCATAAGGTGCACTGGGGTTTGAGGAAGGAACGACAATCCACCACCCATTGCTCGGCCGGTAGACCGCAATATCCGTCTTCCCGTCTCCGTCGTAGTCTCCTGGAACGGGTATGTCACTTGAAGCTCCCCAGCCTACTGCGTAAGGTGCACTGGGGTTTGAGGATGGAATCACAATCCACCACCCATTGCTCGGCCGGTAGACCGCAATATCTGTCTTCCCGTCTCTGTCGTAGTCTCCTGGCACCGGAATGTCACTCGAGACGCCCCAGCCTACTGCATAGGGTGCACTGGGGTTTGAGGAAGGAACGATCATCCACCACCCATTGCTCGGCCGGTAGACCGCAATATCTGTCTTCCCGTCTCCGTCGTAGTCTCCTGGAACGGGTATGTCAGTCGAGGCTCCCCAGCCTTTTGCATAGGGTGCACTGGGGTTTGAGGAAGGAACGATGATCCACCACCCATTGCTCGGCCGGTAGACCGCAATATCTGTCTTCCCGTCTCCGTCGTAGTCTCCTGGCAACGGGATGTCAGTCGAGACTCCCCAGCCTTTTGCATAAGGTGCACTGGGGTTTGAAGATGGAATGATGATCCACCACCCATTGCTCGGCCGGTAGACCGCAATATCTGTCTTCCCGTCTCTGTCGTAGTCTCCTGGCACCGGAATGTCACTCGAGGCTCCCCAACCTACTGCATAGGGTGTACTGGGGTTTGAGGAAGGAACGATGATCCACCACCCATTGCTCGGCCGGTAGACCGCAATATCCGTCTTTCTATCCCCATCAAAATCAACGATTATTTTCGGAACGAACTCATCCGCCCCCATATCCACCGTGGCTGTGCCGTTTTTGTCCCCATCGATGATACGGTTATTCCCCTCAAAGTCCGTGCTTAGGATGCCGGGGGCGCTGTTCAAGCCTTTGTCGATGCAGGGGGAGATTGGGCGCAGGTGGTAGTTGCCATTGACCCAATCGCCGTCATCCCAGTGCCCGGGATCGACAAAGAGGGGATCGACATGGAGATTATAAACATCTTCAGTCCAACTTCCTGACATATTTAAGTAGTCATTGCACCAGCCCTTGGCAGTGCCGGTACCAGTAAGAAGGATATCCGCTTCTTCACCGGCCGTATTCCCCCAGATGATGTTGTTGTAGCAATTGACGGTGTTATTATCCATGCTAATATCAAGCCCGCCGCCCCCATCTGCACCAGCGGTGTTATCAGCGATGGTGTTGTTGGTGATGGTGACCGTACTTCCCGCACCTGAACCCGAAGAGGAAAAGGCGAATACCCCGCCGCCATACATGCCAGCGGTGTTTCCCGTAACCATATTGTTGACAAGGGTAACTACGCCCACCGTGCCGGAATCCGAAGATGACTGCGCCCATACCCCGCCGCCACAATCAGCATAAGCGGTGTTTCCCGCGATCGTATTGTCCGTGAGGCGGACAGCACCTGCCGTGCCTGAACCTGTTGATTCAGAGACGGCGAAGACTCCACCGCCAAACGTAGCGGCGTCGTTTCCCGTGATGGTGTTTGCGGTGAGGGTAACATTGCTCGCCGCACCTGAGACTGTCTCAGAATAGGCATATATCCCACCGCCATCCTCTGTTTCTGCTGTGTTTCCCGTGACGGTGTTGTTGGTGAGGGTAAGATTGCCCGCCGTGCCCAACTCTGAATAAGAATAGGCATATACCCCCCCGCCATTCCTTCCTACTGCTGTGTTTCCCGTGATGGTGTTTGCGGTGAGGATGATCGCGCCAGCCGTGGCTGTGGCTGAATCTGCATACGATTCGGCACAGACGCCGCCACCGTCACCGTCAGTAGTCGTCCTGTTACCTGTGATGATATTATTGGCGAGGATGATAACGCCTGGCGCGTCTGAAGAAGTCGAATGAGATATGGCAGATACTCCGCCGCCGCACGAGAACTGCGTTCTGTTTTCCGTGACGATATTGTTGGTGAGGATGACATTGCCTGCCGCCCCCGAGTGTGCATAAGATCGGGCATAAACGCCGCCAGCACCACTAGTCGTCCTGTTACCTGTGATAATATTATTGGTGAGGGTGACATCACCTGCCGTGCCTGAATTTGCTACAGAATCGGCCCATACCCCGCCGCCTGCGTCGCCTCCGCCTATAAGAACACCATTTTGTATGGTGAAGCCATCCACCGTTATATCACCACCATTAGTATCAGCAGAGAGATCAAGTACCCTCCCGGAACCCCCACCATCCAGGACGGTGTTGGCGGGGTTGAGCACCCTGCTCGCACACCCTGCGAGATACCCCCCCTCCAGGGTGATGCTATGGCCTTCATCAGAGTTATAGGTGAAGTTCCCCGTATAAGTCCCCTGGACGACCCTGATGTAATCATCAGCCCCATTGGACTCCGCATTGGTCAAGACAGCCTGGAGCGATCCGGCATCGCTCACACAATACATCCCCCCCCATGCATCCTTTCCCACAAACCAACAGAAGACGATCGTCAGAATGACTACACAAGTGATGACTCTCTTCATGGCAACCTCCTCCTTGAATCAAGAGTTTGTTTGAATTAGGGACACATCCCATTTTCAACCCTGGCAAAAAATAAAGCCTGGCATCGTTTTTTAGAAGGCCAGGCCTTTCAGATTCTCTTCCACCTTTTCACCCTTTTTAGGATACAGCGCAGTGCATAGCGACAGTACTAAGAAAGGCGGCTAATTTCGAAAAGTTACTATATAAAAATTGCTTTTTTTGCTTTTATACTGGGGAAGAATGTTGTCTCTTTTATACATACGACAGAAGGTTTTGTCAACAAATTTTTGAGGGAAAAAAGCTTTTACTTGGAGAGAGTCAAGTCGTGTAACTTCCTGTAAAAATAGGGCAAAAATTTTTCAGGTTCGCCCATTCTCTAGGGGCCTTTTCTTTTGCTGAGCCATTTGGCGAAGTCAAGACCTCGGTGTGAACTCGGCCGAGCGCTCCACCCTTTAGGTCGGGGAAATGAAATCTTGAGGGCCCTTAAGACATTTGGTTTGGCAGGAGAATAAGAAGCACTGACCTCTAAAAATTCTCTCACAATTTGTCCGCGGGTTAATCTCATTTTTTTCTCACTGCTCGTCATTCCCCCTTTTATCGGTGAATGAAATCCGTTATAATAAGCCCGCTCAATTTTAGGAGGGAGAGAGAATAGAATGAAGATTCATGAATATCAAGCCAAAGAGATTCTGAAAAATTATGGTGTTCCTGCTCCAAGGGGCGGGGTAGCCGAGACTCCAGAGGCGGCACGAAAGATTGCCGAAGGGATTGGAGAAAAGACTATCGTTGTGAAGGCACAGATCCATGCCGGAGGAAGAGGAAAAGGAGGGGGCATCAAGGTCGTGAGCCACCCAAGGGAGGCGGAGGAGGCTGCCAAGGAGATTCTTGGAATGACACTGGTCACCCATCAGACTGGACCAGCAGGTCGACTCGTCCGCAAAGTCCTGGTTGAAGAAGGAATGGAGATCCAACAAGAACTCTATTTAGGGGTGGTGATTGATCGTTCGAAAGCTTGTCCTGTGATCATGGCCACTCGAGAAGGGGGTGTGGAGATTGAGAAAGTAGCAGCGGAGTCTCCGGAGAAGATTGTAAAAGAATGGGTGGATCCCACCGCTGGCCTGAGGGCCTTTCAGGCGAATAAAATCGGGTTTGGGCTTGGGCTCGAACCTACTCAAGTAGGGAAGATGAGAAACATCGTTGTCGGTCTTTACAAGGCTTTTTATGAGAAGGATTGTTTACTGGCCGAGATTAATCCTCTTGTCTTGACGAAAGGAGGGGAATTGATTGCCCTTGATGCAAAAATGAATTTCGATGACAATGGCCTCTTTCGACATAAAGAGATAGCTGGACTGAGGGATATCAATGAGGAGGCCCCGCTTGAGGTGGAGGCATCCAAGTATAATCTGAATTACATCAAATTGGACGGAAATGTCGGTTGCATGGTAAATGGAGCAGGTCTTGCCATGGCCACGATGGATATTATCAAAGTGGTGGGGGCAGAACCTGCTAACTTTCTTGATGTGGGAGGCGGAGCCACGGCTGAAATGGTGAAGAATGGGTTCAAGATCCTTATGTCCGACCCTGGGGTAAGGGTAGTGTTCATCAATATTTTTGGGGGAATTCTACGATGCGATACCCTGGCAAAGGGAGTGACAGAGGCCGTTCGAGAGGTGAAGGTCAATGTTCCTATTGTGGTGAGACTGGAAGGGACAAACGTTGAGGAGGGGAGAAGGATATTGAATGAATCGGGCCTCAATTTCACTGTTGCCATTGGAATGAAAGAGGGCGCCGAGAAAGTGGTGGAAGCCCTAAAGGCCTAATGCGGAGTGCGGAATTCGGAATGGAGAATTTTGAATTACTGAGAGTGACATATTTTGATTGTTTTAACTCCGCATTCCGAACCCCGAATTCCGAATTTTGAGGGGGAGGTTTTTATGAGCATTTTAGTTGACGAAAAGACAAAAGTGGTGGTTCAGGGAATCACAGGAAATGAGGGGACGTTTCATGCTCGGCAGATGGTGGAGTATGGAACAAAGGTGGTGGCAGGTGTGACCCCGGGCAAAGGTGGGCAGAAGATTGATGGGATTCCGGTCTTTAATACTGTATCGGAAGCGGTGAAAAATACGAATGCCAATGCGTCTGCAATCTTCGTTCCTCCTCCTTTTGCTGCGGATGCCATCCTGGAGGCATGTGACGCAGGTATTTCAACCATTGTCTGTCTGACCGAGGGGATTCCAACACTGGAGATGGTGACGGTGCGGGAATATCTCAAGGGGAGAGAGTCAAAATTGATTGGTCCAAATACGCCTGGAATCATATCCCCTGGAAAGTGCAAGATCGGTGTAATGGCAGGTTATATTCACAAGCCCGGAACGATTGGAATCGTTTCTCGAAGCGGAACACTCACCTATGAGGTCGTGGATCAGTTAACCAAGAGGGGGATCGGACAATCAACCTGTTTGGGCATTGGAGGAGATCAAATCATTGGGCTGAACTTCGTTGACCTCCTGGCCATGTTTGAAAAAGATCCTGGAACAGAGGCGGTGGTCATGATTGGCGAAATCGGAGGAACGGCAGAAGAAGAGGCAGCCCAATTCATTCAGAAGTCTGTTCACAAACCCGTATTGGCTTTTATTGCGGGATTGACTGCTCCTCCAGGAAGGAGAATGGGACACGCCGGTGCAATGATTTCAGGTGGAAAAGGAACAGCCATAGAGAAAATGGAGGCATTGGGAAAGGCAGGCGTAAAGGTCGTAAGAAACCCGGCGTTGGTTGGAGAAGAGGTGAAGGCGATTCTAAGAAAATAAACCAGGCATGGTGGATAGCGCGAACAATGTGCCCTTGTGCTGCGGTGTTGAA
>Ga0299912_10004512_pt1 | contig 11418 bp, 9 predicted proteins | sample RVTome_2_FD_207667 | JGI IMG/M metagenome (GOLD analysis project Ga0299912, IMG submission 207667) | Soil microbial communities from uranium-contaminated site in the Upper Colorado River Basin, Wyoming, United States - RVT95D214 (version 2) ... | reverse complement strand
CAGCCTTCTTGAGGGCTTTGAATTGGTGACAGACATCTATTTTCCGAATTACTGCGAGTTGTGCGAAATTCGAAAATTAGATGTCTGTCACCAATTTTAGAAAAATCCGCTCCCCGGGGCTAATCTTTTTCCTTGGTCGCCGTTTTCAGCAGAGGGACGGCGACGTCGGCCGGCATAAAGTCATTCTCCACGAGGTCGAGGGCTCTCAGGCCGGATTGGAAAGGCCAGAGAAATTCCCGGCCCGGCGCCAGGACGTACATGAAATCGGCGGAGGCCTGGAAAACGCGGAGGAATTTCATCCCGCTTTCCCGGGGAACAGCCGCCGCCTCGGCCAATCCCGGCCAGCGGGACTGGAACATCCCGATCTCAGCGGCCAGTTCGGATTCGCTGATCCCGACGGCCTGCCATTTCCCCTCCATCTTGCTGACGGTCAGCAGGAGCCGCCACTCGCGATCGACCAGGATCGGGACATACCAGTCGCCCGTTTCCTTGAGGATGCTCCCGAGGATACTCGGGGCGGACAGCGTCCTAAGGTCCTTGGGGTCGAGCGTGTAGACGGGGAAGGGGAGTCCGGGCTCGGCCTTGAAGATGTCCTCCGGCTTGAACATGCCGAAATGGGGCCGTTGGTCCTCGGGGAGCTCCTTGAGAAAAACGGGAAGCCCCAGCCGGGCGGCTTTGAGGACGGCGGTTTGGTCGCCCGTCTCTGAGGTCGGCGCCCCTCCGAAGCTCGAAAGTCCCAGGACAAGTATCGATAAAACCAGGAGAATCCGGATGTTCATGATCATCTCTCCTCTTTGATCACGCCGACCGCAGGTTGCCCGCCTCCTGCCTTCAGGCCCGGCGGCGCCTCGTATTTGGGAAGTGTGATTTTTCGGCTGACTGTGATCGTGTTGCCCTTATCGCATTTGATGACGAAGCTTATCTTCACGGCGCCGGAGGTCTGTCCGCCTAAATGAGTCCAGAGCTTGGAGCAGACCTTTGTTACGCGGGGAAGCTGGAAATCGCCGTCTCCGCAGTCGTCGAACCAAGCGGCGAAGTCCTCCTTGGTGTTGTACTGTCGGCTGATATAAGAGCCGGTCGGCCCGTAAAAATCCCAATAGAAACTTACGACCTGGCCGCAGCCCCCCGACGCCTCGGTTAGGTAGAGAGTGTACTTCCAGGCGGGATATCCGCTGTACGTGCTGCCGACGGGTTTGGTGTTGGTGGCCTTCCAGGAGGCGGTCTGCATGGTTTTCTGGAGGGATTTCAGGGTGTGCGTCCAGGTATGATGGTTGACCTTGGCTTTGACGTATGCATAAGTGAAAAAGCCGTAGGAGCCGTTCCCGGGATCCATGAGGTAAAGCTTTTCGTCATTCCCCGAGCTTCCCGTAGAGTAGCCATTGACGACGAGGAAATGCCCGTTCCCGTCGGACCATTGGTAGCGGATGATGAACGGCCGCTGAGCGTTGATCTCGGTTTTACAGCCCGCGAAAGTGAGCGCGCTGGCCACGCTGGCGGATTTGACGCACCAGTGTTTGAGAATGTCCACGATGCTTCCTTTTTCGCCGTACATGCTGTTGACTTTATTGCAAGGGCCGGCGCTTTTGCAGCAGGTCACTTTCGACCAGGCGAAATCGGCGATGTAGCACTGCTTGATCTTCTTGCCGTAGTAGGAGAAGACGGCCGACGAGCAGCCTGCCCAGCACCAATTCGTCTGTTCCTGCTTGGTCTTCGGCACGGACAGGACCTTGGAGGCGTTCTCGACCTCCCGGGGAAAGGCCAGATAGAGGCCGAGCCCCAACACGAAGAGAATCCCGACAACAGCAATCTTCTTTGTGCCCATGCTTCCTTTCTCCTGCGGTGGAATTATTAATTCCCGCAATAACCTTCGACTCAATAATAGAATCTTCGAACAAGAATGTCAATCACTCCCGGTCGGGGTTTCGGCATTGAAATACTTCAAGCGCCGAAATGGAGGAATTAGAAAGGATTAAGCGAAGAGAGGGTAGGTCGAGATAATCAGAAGGAAAGCATTGGCTGGGAAGCAAGGATTCGAACCTTGATTGCATGATCCAGAGTCATGAGTCCTACCATTGGACGACTTCCCAGCACGGGCCGATATCATACAAAAAACGACGGCGCTTTTCAAGCGCGGAGGGACCAAGCGATCGGGGTCAAACCTGCACTTTCGCCTTTAGTGCAAATCGCTTTTTTGCACTTTGTATCAAAGTGCAGGTTTGACCCCGGTTTGACAGCCGGGAGGCGTGGTGGTAATATGGCTGACTCGTAAATCCCGATGGCCAAAAAGCACTGGGTTCGGTTCGGCATCATCTTCTTCCTGACCGCCGTCTTCCTGTTCTTTTTCGTCCGGAGCGTCCAATGGGGCGAAGTCCGGGGTTACCTGACGGACATCAATCTCCCGTTCTTCATCCTGTCGATCGTCCTCGTCCCCCTTCACCTGCTGACCCGGGGGTTCCGCTGGAAATACCTCCTCGTCCATGAAAAGCCGGATGTCAGCGTTTACAACCTGTTCGCCGCCAACGCCGTCGGGTTTACCGTCAACCTTATCTTCCCGGGGAGACTCGGCGAGCTCGTCAAACCGCTCTACCTGGCCAAGAAGGAAAACCTCCGCAAGGGATTCTGCCTGGGAACGGTCGTCGTCGAGAGGACCTTCGACATCTTCGTCATGTGCGCCCTGCTCGGGGCTTTTATGCTGGCCCGCCCCCTGTTCGTCAAGATCCTCCCCGTGGACAAGGAAGCGGCCTCGAACCTCACCCTGTGGGGCGTCATCGGCGTGGCCTTTGCCACCGTCCTCCTTCTCCTGACCCTGGCCCTGTACTTCTTCAAGGACCGAACCCTCCGCGTCATCACGGTCGTTCTCCGGCTCCTGCCCGAGCGCTGGTCCGCCAAGATCCTCGAGCTCATCGGCGAATTCATCGAAGGCTTGAGTTTCTTCCGTTCCCCGGCCAACATGCTCATGTACGGCCTGATGTCCTTCGTTGTCTGGCTGGGCATCGTCTTCTATTACTGGATCTTTTTCCTGGCCTACAAACAGCACGTTCCCTTTTTTTTCCTGATTCCCTATTGCTTCCTGGTCATGGTCGGGGCCTCGATCCCGACGCCGGGCATGGTCGGCGGCTATCATGCATTCAGCAGGCTTGCCATGACCTCCATCCTTCGGATGAATCCCAACCTGGCCGTGAGCATGACGATCGTGGTCCACGCCATCCAGCTCGTGGTGACATGCCTGGTCGGCTATGCTATATTATGGAAGGAAGGTCTGACCCTCTTTCAGCTTAAACACCTGGGAGAGCGCGAAACCCCATGAGATGCCCGTTCTGCGGTTTCCTGGAGAGCAAGGTCATCGATTCCCGGGAAAGCAAGAAGGGCCTCTCCGTCCGCCGGCGCCGGGAATGCCTCTCCTGCCAGCGACGGTTCACGACCTACGAGAAGATCGAAGAGCTTCCCTATATGGTCGTCAAGAAGGACGGCAGCCGCCAGCCGTTCGACAGCCAGAAGCTTCTCAAGGGCATGATGAAGTCCTGCGAGAAACGTCCCATCCCGATGTCCCGCCTCGAGGAAATCGTGGAGGAGCTGGAAACCAAGCTCCAGGAGCGGCCCGAGAAGGAAATGACGGCCTCCGAGATCGGCCAATACGTCATGGAGCGGCTCAAGTCCCTGGACAAGGTTGCCTACGTCCGGTTCGCCTCGGTCTACCGGGAGTTCAAGGACGTCATGGAGTTCAAGCAGGAACTCGAGCATCTCCTGAAGGAACGCTGACTCGCAGCCGGAAAGGGTCCATGGTCCGGAGAATCAAGCCGGTCACGCGAGCCCGCAAGGCCGAGACCCGCGTCCGCCGTCTCGGGGCGGAGCCCTTGGTCCGGGAGAGGGAGGTCCTGCGGATATTCGAGACCTGGGGCCCCAGCCTGGATATCGGCGGGACGAAGGACGAGATCGTGGTCGAGACCGAGCTCGCCGGCGTCGCGCGGGAAGACGTCGAAGTCATCCTGTGCGGGAACCGGCTCGAGATCAGGGGCATCAAGCGGGAGACGGCCCTGCCGGAGGGCGCCCGCTTCCTCCGCCTCGAACGGGCCTATGGAAGCTTCCGGCGCATCGTCGTCCTTCCGGCGGCCGTCGCTCCCGAGCGGGCCAGGGCCTGTCTCGAAAACGGAATCCTGACCGTCCGCATCAAGAAGCGGGGGGCGGGCGAGCCCCGCCGGAAGCCGCGCCGCCCGGGTCGGGACAAATAACAAGAGGTTCATGATGGCAGAGAAAGATGCAACGAACGAAGAACCGATCGAAGAGATCATCGACGAGAAGAGCCAGAAGCTCCAGGTCCCGGCCAAGCTCCCGGTCCTCCTGCTCAGGGACATCGTCGTCTTCCCCTATATGATCGTCCCCCTGTTCGTGGGGCGCGAGAAGTCCAAGAACGCGATCGACCTGGCCCTGTCCTCCCACCGGATGATTCTCCTGGTGACCCAGAAGGACATGGAGATCGAGGAGCCCAAGCGCGAGGATATCTACGACGTGGGCACGGTCGCCATGATCATGCGGATGCTCAAGCTCCCCGACGGCCGCGTCCGCATCCTGGCCCAGGGCCTGGTCCGGGCCCGGATCGATCATCTCGAGGAAGAGGCGTCCCAATACACCGCCGCCGTCCAGGTCCTGCCCGAACCCGACCCGGTCGAGAAGACGATCGAGACCGAGGCCCTCATCCGCAACGTCCGGAGCGACCTGGAAAAGGCCGCCTCGCTCGGCAAGACGCTGGCCCCCGAGGTCCTGATCATCGCCGCCAACGTCGAGGAGCCGGGACGGCTGGCCGACCTGACCGCCTCGAACCTCGAGCTCAAGGTAGCCGAGGCCCAGCAGATCCTGGAAGTCATCGATCCCGTCCAGCGGCTTAAGAAGGGATATGAGCTGTTGAGCCGGGAAATCCAGCTGCTCGACGTCCAATCCCGGATCTCGTCCGAGGCCAAGGGCGAGATGGACAAGATGCAGCGCCAGTATTTCCTCCGCCAGCAGATGAAGGCCATTCAGAAGGAGCTGGGCGAGAGCAGCGAGCTCCAGGAGGAGATCAAGGTCTACCAGGACAAGCTCCGCAAGCTCAAGCTTGGGGCCGAGGTCCGGGAGGAGCTCGACAAGCAGATCAGCCGGCTGGCCCAGATGCACCCCGAATCGGCCGAGACGACCGTCCTCCGCAATTATCTCGACTGGATGTTCGCCCTGCCCTGGGACAAGAGCACGGTCGACAACCTCGACCTCAAGAAGGCCAAGGCCATCCTGGACGAGGACCACTACGGCCTGGACAAAGTTAAAGAGAGGATCCTGGAGTACCTCGGCGTCCGCAAGCTGTCCAAAAAGATCAAGGGGCCCATCCTGTGCTTCGTCGGCCCGCCCGGCGTCGGGAAGACCTCGCTCGGGAAATCGATCGCCCGCGCCCTGGGCCGGGAGTTCCATCGGATCTCGCTGGGGGGAGTCCACGACGAGGCCGAGATCCGCGGCCACCGCCGGACCTATGTCGGGGCCCTGCCGGGGCGGATCATCCAGGGCCTGCGCCGGGCCGGCTCCAACAACCCCGTCTTCATGATGGACGAGGTCGACAAGATCGGGGCCGACTTCCGGGGCGACCCGTCCTCGGCCCTGCTCGAGGTCCTCGACCCCGAGCAGAACTTTTCCTTCCGGGATCATTACCTGGGCGTCCCGTACGACCTGTCCAAGGTCATGTTCATCACGACGGCCAACCTGATCGATCCCATCCAGCCCGCCTTCCGGGACCGGATGGAGATCATCGAGCTCCCCGGCTACACCGAGGAGGAGAAGCTCCAGATCGCCGAGCGCCACCTCGTCCCCAAGCAGGTCAAGGAGCACGCCCTGACCCCGCGGCTGATCATGATCACGGAAGGGGCCATCCAGAGGATCATCGGCCAGTACACGCGCGAGGCGGGCGTCCGGAACCTGGAGCGGGAGATCGCCTCCCTCTGCCGCAAGGTCGCCCGCAAGGTCGCCGAAGGCCGCCGGACCCGAACCCGGATCACCTTCAAGGGCGCCGAGACCTTCCTTGGACCTCCCAAAATCTTCAAAGATCAGCTCCTCAGGGCGGACCACGTCGGAATCACCACCGGCGTCGCCTGGACCGAAACGGGAGGGGAGATCCTCTTCGTCGAGGCGACCAAGATGAGGGGCAAAGGGAACCTGACCCTGACCGGGTCGCTGGGCGAGGTCATGAAGGAATCGGCCCAGGCCGCCCTGAGCTATATCCGGACCCACGCCGACGAGTACGGAATTCCCGGCCGCTCCTTCTCCGACTTCGACTTCCACATCCACATCCCCGAGGGGGCCATCCCCAAGGATGGGCCCTCGGCCGGCGTCACCATGGCGACTTCTCTCATTTCGGTCTGCACCGACATCAAGGTCCGCCGCGATATCGCCCTGACCGGGGAGATCACGCTCCGGGGGATTATCCTTCCCGTCGGCGGCATCAAGGAGAAGGTCCTGGCCGCCCAGCGGGCCGGCGTCCGCAAGATGATCCTTCCCCTCCCCAACAAGAAGGACCTCATCGACATCCCCAAATACATCCGGGCCCGGATGGAATTCATCTTCGTCGAGGAGATCGGGGACGTTTTCAGGCAAGCCCTGGTCAGGCCGATACGGTTGAAGAAAGCCAAGAAAGGCCGGAAGGGTTAGAGCAGGGTTCCCTCGAACACGATTTCGGCCGGACCGGTCTGGAGGATCTGGTCTTCGGTCCATTCCACGATGAGCCGTCCCAGCGTCGTCCGGACCGCGACCTTGCGGTCGGTCAGCCCCCGGAGCATCGAGGCGACGGCGGCCGCGCAGGAACCCGTTCCCGAGGCCAGGGTTTCCCCGACGCCGCGCTCATAGAACAGGACCTCGATCTCCCCCCGGCTCAGGACGCGGATGAACTCGACGTTGGTCCGGTGGGGGAAGAAGGGATGGGACTCGATCTCGCTCCCGATCTGGTGCCATTCGAGCCGGCTGGGGAAGCGGTCGACGAAGACGCCGCAGTGGGGGTTCCCCATCGAGGTAACCGTGACCGGGAAGACCTTCTGGCCGATCGTCAGGGGGTAATCGACGATCCGCTCGTGGACGGCGCCGTCGTCGAAGGGGATGTCCTTGGACGCGAGCCGGGGCAGGCCCATCTCGGCCCGGATCTCGTAAAGGGAGCCCTCGGCGCGGACGAGCTCGCAGACGCGGTCCCCGGTCGACGTTTCGAACCGGATCCGGGGCGGCGCGATCGCCCCGCTCTGGAAGAGCGAGGCGGCCGCGATGCGCAGGCCGTTCCCCGACAGCTCGGCCTCCGTCCCGTCGGCGTTGAAGATCCGGAACCGGACGCGGCCGGCGGCCTTGTCTTCGACGGAGATGAACAGGACGCCGTCGCCCCCCACCCCCGTGTGGCGGTCGCAGACCTTTCGAACGAAGTCTCCGAGCGATCCGGCCGGGGGAAGGTCCCGCTGATCGATGACGACGAAGTCATTGCCCAGCCCGTGGAGCTTGGCGAATTTCATCCCGGGACCCGCAGGGTCACGATCGTCTCCTGGACGCCGCCGTTCTGTTCGCGGTGGATGAGAAGCATAATGGGATCTCCGGGCCGGGCCTGCTTGAGGACGGCCTCGAGATCCTGGATTCGGCTTGCCGGGCGGCGGTTGATTTCGAGGATGACGTCTCCGGCCGCGAGTCCCTTGCGCTCGGCCTCGCTGTAGGGACGCACTTCGCTGATGAGGAGGCCTTCCTGGACGCGGAGCTCTTGGCGCCGGGCCAGGGAGGGGGTCAGGGCAATCACGGAGATGCCGATGTCCTTGCCCGATTCGACCGCGGCCTGGTCCTTTTCCTGCGGCTCGAGCTCGGCCACGACGGCGGTCGCGGTCCGCTCTTTCTCGTCGCGGATGTATTTGATCTCGACTTTGGAGCCCGGCTCCACGTCGGCGATCTTGAAGCTGAGATCGTTGGCGCTTTCGACCGGCCGGCCGTCGACGGCCACGATGACGTCGTAGCGCTTGAGTCCCGCTTTCTCCGCGGGGCTGTCGGTTTCCACGTTATTGACCAGGGCGCCCTTGTTGGTCTTGAGGTTCAGGCTCTTCCGGACGTCCTCGGTGATGAGGTTGATCGTTACGCCCAGGTACCCGCGGACGACCCGCCCTTTCTCCTTGAGCTGGGCGACGACTTTCTTGGCCAGGCTCGAGGGGATGGCGAAGCCGATCCCGATATTCCCGCCGGTCGGGGACAGGATATTGCTGTTGATGCCGACGACTTCGCCCTTGAGGTTGACGAGGGGCCCGCCGCTGTTGCCGCGGTTGATGGCGGCGTCGGTTTGGATGTAGTCTTGATAAGTCGGCACGTTCAGCGCCCCCCTGAGATCGCGCCCCTTGGCGCTGACGATGCCGGCCGTCACGGTGTGTTCCATGCCGAGGGGGTTGCCGATGGCCAGGACCCATTCCCCGACCTTGAGCTGGGAGGAATCGCCGAGCTCGACGGCGGGGAAGTCCTTGCCCTCGATCTTGATCAGGGCCAGGTCGCTCCTGGGATCGGTCCCGACGACCTTGGCCGTGTATTCCTCGCCCTGGGCCGAGGTGACCGTGACCTTGGTCGCGTTCTCGACGATGTGGTTATTGGTGATGATGTATCCGTCGGCCGAGAGGAAGAAGCCCGTCCCCTGGGAATAGGACTTGTATTCCCGGTCGCGGCCCCGCGGCGTTCCGAAGAAGCGATCCCAGAAGTCGTCGAAGGGCGATTCCTCGAAGAACCCGGAGGCGGAAGCCTTTTCCATCTTTTCGGAGACGACTTTAACGACGGCCGGGCCGACCTTTTCCGAAATCCGGACAAAGTCCAGGTCGGGCTTGACTTGGGGGGCCGAAGCGTAAAGGTTGCCCGACAGGGTCGACGATTTATCGGGAACGTCGGCGCCGGCCGGGGCGTTCTTGCCCGGATGATAGAGGAAGAGATAGCCGGCGACGACAAGACCCAGCAGGAAGCCGCCCAGGGAGAAGCCTATGATTTTTTTCATATCCAATCCTCCAGATTAAGATTTTCACAATAGCATAGTCCACAACTAATTTCAAACGACCGGGGGGGCGGAAAAAGTTGCATTCGAGCTCTCGGGAAGGGTATCATCGGGCCGCCGGGCGAGACATGAAGAGCAAGGCGCGGAACGGAATTCTGATCGTCCTCGAGGGAATCGACGGGGCGGGCAAGTCCACCCAGGTCGCCCTCCTGGCCGGAAAACTCCGGGAGATGGGGCGCAAAGTGGCCGTCCTCCGGGAGCCGACCGACGGCGTCTGGGGGCGCAAAATCAGGGATAAAGCCAAGCGGGCCGGGTCCCTGACGGCCGAGGAGGAATTGGATCTTTTCTTGAAGGACCGGCGGGACAACGTCGAAAAGAACATCAAACCGGCCTTGGAACGGGGCGAGACGGTCATCCTGGACCGCTACTACTTCTCGACCATCGCCTACCAGGGCGCCAGGGGGCTGGATACGGGGCGCATCCGGCGCCTCAACGAGGAGTTCGCCGTTCCGCCCGACCTCGTCTTCATCCTCGACCTCGACCCGGCCAACGGGCTGGGGCGGATCCGGGACCGCGGAACTCGGGACGAACTCTTTGAGCGGGAGGATTACCTGAGGAAGGTCCGGTCCATCTTCCGGCGTTTCAGGGGCGGCCGGTTCGTGGCCGTCGACGCTTCGGAACCGGCCGAGGCCGTCCACCACAAGATCTTCGCTAAAATAGCGGAGTTAATATGACAGGCGAGAACGAACCGGACGGGAAGAAGCCCGTCCTTGTCATCAAGATCCGCAAGATCGACAAACGCAAGCTCTTATGGAGGAGCTTCCTCGCCCTCCTCTTCCTGACCGCCATCGGGCTGGGCGTCGCGGTCGGGTTCTACGTGGGCGCCCGCCGCAATCTTCCCGATGTCGAAGAGCTCGATCGATTGCAGCCCAAGATCATCACGACCATCTACGCCGAGGACGGAAAGCCCGTCAAGGAGTATGCCGAGGAACGCCGGATCGTCATTCCCTACGAGAAGATTCCCGACCTGCTCAAGAAGGCCATCATCGCGACCGAGGACCCGCGTTTCTATCGGCATAAGGGCATCGACTACCGGGGAATCCTCCGGGCCGTCAAAGAGAACCTTAGACTCGGCCGCCGCGGCCGTCTCGAGGGCGGCAGCACCATTACCCAGCAGCTGGCTCGGGAATATTTCCTTTATACGCAGCAGACCCTGTCCCGCAAGCTCAAGGAATGGCTCCTGGCCCTCCGGATCGAGAAACGATATTCCAAGGAAAAAATTCTGGAGATGTATTGCAATAAATTCTTTCTCGGCCACGGCGCCTGCGGAATCGAGGCCGCCGCCAATCTCTTCTTCGGAAAGGGCGTCGGAGAGCTGAACCTCGAAGAGTGCGCCCTGATCGCGGGGATCTTCCGGGGCCCCTCGATCTATTCGCCCTATAATAGCTATGACAAGACCCTCCGCCGCCGCAACCACGTCCTGACCCGGATGGCCGAAGAAGGCTTCATCAGCAAGGAGCAAGCCGAGGCGGCCAAGAGCCGTCCCATGACCGTCCTTCCCCTGCGCAGGGACGAGTCGGAGTTCGGCGCCTACTTCTTCGAGGAGGTCCGCAAGCACCTCGAGAAGACCTACGGAGGCAACGCCCTGTACCGGGCCGGTCTCAAGGTCTACACGACGCTCAACCCGCGCTACCAGGAACTCGCCGAAAAAGCCCTCAACAAGGGGCTGCGCGAAATGGATAAGAAGAAAGGCTGGCGGAAGGACAAGAAGAACCTCCTGGCCGAGGGACATACCGAGCTGGAAAAGGTCTGGCTCCCGAGTTGGCGCGTCCCGGCCCTTCAGCCCGGAGATCTCGTCGAAGCCGTCGTCCTGACCGCTTCGCGCAAGGAGGCCCTGCTCAGACTCAAAGACTACTCGGGCCGGATATCCAACGCCGGCATCCAATGGACCAAGGCGGGCGCCCTGGACACCCTGATCAAGCGCGGGGATGTCGTCCTGGTCTCGATTAAAAACGTCGATGAAAAAAATAAAGAGGCCGAGGTTTCCCTCGACCAGGAACCGCAAATCGAGGGGGCGTTTATTGCCGTCGACCCGTTGACCGGCCAGATCAAGGCCTTGATCGGGGGCTACTCCTTCAAGCGGAGCCAGTTCAACCGGGCGACCCAGGCCCTCCGCCAAACCGGATCGGCCATCAAGCCCATCCTGTACACGGCCGCCCTGGAAAACGGTTTTACGCCGGCGAGCATCCTCCAGGACTGGCCGGTCAATTTCGAGGATAAATGGACGGGCGCGGCTTGGACGCCTCCCAACTATGACGGAAAATACAAGGGCTCCGTTACTTTCCGCAGGGGCCTCGAGGAGTCGCGCAACGTCGTCACGGCCAGGATTCTTCAAGCCATTTCGCCCCAAACCGGGGTGCAGT
>Ga0299912_10004511_pt1 | contig 11419 bp, 13 predicted proteins | sample RVTome_2_FD_207667 | JGI IMG/M metagenome (GOLD analysis project Ga0299912, IMG submission 207667) | Soil microbial communities from uranium-contaminated site in the Upper Colorado River Basin, Wyoming, United States - RVT95D214 (version 2) ... | reverse complement strand
TTCGGCCCGGCAGTTTGGGCTGAACATTACCGGGTGTCATTTCGAGCAGAACATAACAGCCGAAGTACGTTTGGATAGCGTCCAGAATGTTCTTGTGACTGACAATTATATCAATCCACACTCCAGTGCAGCGAACGCAATCAATGTCCAGGGAACGAGCAATAACAATAGAATCACAGGAAATACTTTCTACTGGACTTCAGACCTTGCGACCTATCCCGGGGGTTCTGGAAGTGCATCCTACAAGCCGTTGATTCGTTTCGGTGCCAGCACTTATGGCAACATCTATAACATACCAGCACGTCATCTTGGGGGCGATGCCACTGCTACACAGTGGGCCACCGTAGAGACCGAGAGTGATGTCCGGGATCAAGGATCGAACTACAGGTTTGATCCACTGCACGCGCAAATCAAACAGATCAGCAGTGCAGAAGGAAGTCATGAAGCGTTTGGTTGGCTCCGCAACGCGGTGACGAACTCTGTGACAGACGCGGAAGATTTTACTACTGCGAATTGGACGGCAGCAAATATCTCTGCGCGGACAAATGTGTCAACATATGGAAATCCGCTCTCGTCAGGCGGAACTGCGACACAGGTGGATTGCAACTCATCTTCGGTTGCCACTTTGACTCAGACAGTCTCAGGTTTATCGGTAGCAAGTGGGGACAAGGTCACGTTTAGTGTCTACATGAGGCTGCCAAGCTGGTCTGAAAGCGACGTAGATATTCGGGTACATATTCTTGAAACAGACGATGACATTGTCGCGGCAAAAGTCTTTAAGCCTACAGGTGGATGGCAAAGGTATGCTGTGACTTTTGTCGCAGGAACATCTTATTCCAGCTTGAAAGTCCAAGTCTGGAAATCGGGGTACACTTCTGCGAATTCGTACAATGTATGGGGGGCGATGCTGAGTGAGGGTGATGTTTCGCCTTACGTGAAAGCTGGTGCGACCTATCAGCCCGGCATTGCAGCATTCAGGGGCACATTCTACAATGGCCTCGTGGTAGAGAAAGGGATCAGTTCAGATACCCTGTTGATCACTGGTGACGGTGGTCTGCGTGCAAATGAAGACACGCTTTATGTCCGCAAGGCAAGCGGTGCGGTAATGGGAAAGATTTATCTCGGCACCACAGCAACTAATGGCAAAGTTCTGAAATCGGACGCGAACGGCGTATTTACGCTTCAGGACGATGATATAGGGTCTCCAGGATCAGGAGACATATCCGCAGTTGGTGACGTGACTACCGGAGACGCATTTACCGGCACGGCAGGAACGGTTTTGACTTTCAACAATGCTGGTGGTGACGGTAATCTCAGTTACAACGGGGAATTCTCCTTTGACAAGCCGGTTGGAGTGGGCACAACAAACCCACTTGCGACATCATTGACTGTGAAGGGCCAAAACGGATTATTCATTACATTAGAGGGGACGCCAGCCGCAAATGATTCATCCATTCATTTTACCTTTTCCGGTGGACAGCCAATCATGTACTTTTTCGGTACTGACGGCGACAATGCGTCTCTCACCATCGATACCAATGATGCTTTCAAGTTCAATGATGCCAGCGGAGGGTATCAGTTTCACAGTGTTGTAGGGATTTTCCCTGAAACTAATGGTGTTGGCTCGCTTGGCACTGCAACAAAATCATGGAATGATGTTTTTGTGGACAGTGCTGCGGTTCTCAACTTCGACAACGGGGACGTGACGATTACTCATCAAGCCAATCTGCTATCTGTGGCCGGCGGCACACTGGAGGCGGCAACGCTGACCGAGGGGGGGAATGCGGTCACAAACAACGCTGAGTCCTTGGGAGGGGACTTAACGGGAAATCTGCCAAATCCTACTATCGCTACTGGTTCAGTGGGTACAGATGAACTTGCGGCAAATATTGCTGTTGAAATACTTCAGGCTGAGGGCGTCTCCCTTGCAAGAAATGATACAATCAATTTCGATGGCACGTCACCGATTGTTGTCTCAAGTTCTGGAAATAGCGTTATCATCGCAATATCGCAAGATGCGGGAACGGACATCACTACCAATCTCGAGGAAGAAGCCCATGCCTCTGAGCATCAAGACACCGGTACAGATGAAATAAGTGTGACTGGGCTTTCCGGTCTTTTGGCCGATCCACAGAAATTCATAGTGAAAGAAGATGATCAATCCCCGAACTCAACGGTGAAGGTCATCTCATTCAATTCCGGCGAAGTGACTGTGACCGCAGACACAGCATTCGTGAATATCTCTGGTGGTGCTGGCGAGGCAAATACCGCTTCAAACCTTGCAGGTGCAGGAGTGGGTATTTGGAAAGACAAGAACGGGGTTGATCTCAGATTCAAACGTTTCAAGGCCGGCACGAATATTTCAGTCACGGATAATACTGACAGTGTGACGGTAGCAGTTACTGGCACTGTGGCTGCGGCATCCATTGCCGATAGTGCAAAAACTTCTTTTGGAAGAGAAGATTTTGATAAGCTATTCCCGACATCATTCCTCGAACTTGCCATTGATTCCCTGTCCAATCGCACAGCAAATGCGAACCTTGTTGTGCCTGCTCGCGGAGTTGGTGACATTCTTCTGCAAGATTCCGTTACTGTAGGCGGGCAACTAACCGTAAGTGACATCATTCAGCCACTTACTGGAACTGCTGTGACCACTGATGCAGCCGGGGAAATCGCATTCGATACAAATGCACTTGGCGGGGCTGGAGCAATTGAGGTTCACGATGGTGTCGCCTCTGCCTATGTTGTTCATCACAAAGCGGCGGATGTGCCAGCCGATAATGACGCATTGAGTTTTGATTCAGGCACAAGTACATGGATTTCCGCGCCACTCGACTCGACAAACCTGACAAATGGCGGAGTTTCTGGAAGCGACATCGCAAGCAATACGATCACGTCTGCAAATATTCTGACCGGCACAGTCACACTTGCGGACATGGCCAATCTTGCGCAGAACACCATCATCGGGAGAGTGACTGGAAGCACGGGAGTACCAGAAGCACTCACGCCGGCCAATGCGCTTACCATCCTAGAATCCGGCGGCTCAAATATCTTGCTCGAAACCGAGATTGATGCAAGCTCTGAGTTGGCCGCGCTTCTGGACGGAGAAACCGGGACGGGCGACCCGGTTTTTTCAAACAGTCCGGTTTTCGTTGACGACTTCGACCTCGCGGCGGCGGGCGTAAGACTTACCGGGGCCGACGGGGTATTGACCGTACTCGGTTTGGGAGATGGCAACGACGAGAACTTGACCATCGATTTTGATAATGCAGCGGCCAATCACGCCACGGTCGCCAGCGGAACTGGAGTGACCGACATCGATTTCACGTCGATTAACCTTGGGGTTGGTGGAACGGTTTTCTCTGCGATTGGGTTTGATGCGATTGGGGCCGTTGATCTTGACATCGGCTCGGCAGACGTAACGGATGTTGCGGTTATCACCGATGGGACGGGGGATGCTGAGGTTGTTTTGCCGACAGGAAGCATAGGATCGGCAGAAATTCTTAATGACGCGGTGACACGCGACGATGTTGAGGCGGAGCTTAGAACTGCTGTCTATTCATTTTCCATAAGTGATACGGTAAAGGCCGCGGATGCTTTCGGAATAGTGAAGACCGACAAGGCGATCACTATAACCGAAATTTCTGGATATACCAATACCGGTACTGTGACATTCAATATCGAACAACGTGTAGAAACGACGCCAAATACTGCTGGAACGGACTGTATGACCTCAGACCTTGTGGCTGATAACGATCAACAAGAACAGACATCTTTTGCAGATGCAACCGTTCCGGTCAATACGCAACTATACTTTTCTGCAAGTGCGGTTGCATCGGGCGCACAGAAACTCACGGTTACAATCAGATATACGATTGATTGAACATGAAGAATACCATCATCATTATATTTTTGTTGTTGACATCAATTGCAGCTGCACAAACGCCAATCTTTGATTTGCGGCTTGAAGAGGGAAGCGGTACAAGTGTTGATGACGAGATTGGGCCGTATACCGGAACCGTCACAGGAGCCGCCTGGACAACCGGGAGAAATGGAATAGGTTCGGCTCTGAACTTTCCGGGTGCAAGTGGAAATCGTATCACATTTGGGGACGTGTGCGATCTGTCGTCAAATACTTTTACCATCATGGGATGGATTTACCAGGAGACAGTTGGACAAGAACCGTCACGGCTGATAGACAAGCAGGATGCGGAAAGTACTGGATATGCCATATGGTTTTTTGCGGATAGATTCGCGATCATGAATCTTGGTTCACCTGGCTCGGCGGTATCAACCACCGCCATCACTTACAACACGTGGCAGCATTTGGCTGTTAGTTGCAATGGAAGCAACGCAAGTTTCTACATAAACGGCAACAATGCCGGGTCTCCAGCGTTCAGCGGAACGGCAACCACAAATGCTGTAGTACTCGTGATTGGGAATCGTGCTGATCAGGCAAGGGCGTTTGACGGCACAATAGATAATGTAAAAGTATACTCAACTGCCTTGACAGAAGCACAAATTGACAGCATTTACACAGCAGAAGCAACGGAACCATCCGACCCATCAAGTCATCGTGGAAGAGTAATTATCATCCATTGAGGCATCGATGAAAAAGATAATTCTCATAGTCATACTTGCGGCTGGCATGATTCAGGGTTGCCACAAGAATCCATCAGAGCCTATTCCGCCCGTATCGTCACCGACAATCGACGGCACATGGCAGGGTTCCGGCATTAAGAACGGATTCCAGTACACAATCACCGCCGATCTCTTTCAGACTGACACGAGTGTAGCTGGAAGCGGAAATATTGCCGTGCTTTTTGCATCCGTGGATTTCACGGCGAAAGGCAGCAACATCTATCCGAAAGTTGTATTGAACATGGCAAATGCAGACTCATCTTTCATTGGCACTTTCGATGGTGAATTTGATCAGCAAAATGATAATAAAATCACCGGCAGAGCCAGTGTGCCGGCATTTTCAATTGTCGGGGATTCATTGACCATTAAGAGGATAGGAAACTAACGTGTCCATGAATATCCCGCTTTTTGCATTCCTGTTTCTTGTATCTGTGGAGGCACAAACTCAGATACTATCATGGGATCAAAACACGGAAACTGATCTGGGTTACTATAGCGTGTATTTTGGAAGAGAATCACATAATCTCGCCTACAAAATCAGGATGACAAACACTACTCAAATGGACATTGGTAATTTCACAGCGGAACCAATTTACTATTTTGCGGTGACGGCTACGGATTTCTCCGAGAATGAATCAGCGTTCTCGGAAGAGGTCATGTACGAAAATATAAACTATGAACCTCCGCAACAGCCTGATTCTGTTATTCTGTGGAGACATGATCTTCCCATCAAGATCAGAATGGTGTATGGGATAACAGACACGATCGGTTTCTGGGAGAGAAATAAGATCGAGGTAAATTGGTGGCAGAAATCAGTACTGAAGGACAGAGGGTGGAGATCATTGAACCGGCGGGACAATTCAGATTCAACAGACTACGCAGTCATTGGGGACTCATTGCTTGTGCTCAATACCGAGAGGCTGCGGACATTCAATACTATACAGACTGGCAATACGACCTATGACTACATTTGGAAAATCCGGCTTCGTGTAGTCAGCAAAACGGATGCAATGAAATCTTCAGCGTGGTTGGAAACCGGGGAGTGGGTTCAGCTTGCACTCGATACCATCGAACCTTTGTTGATGCCGTTCATCAAATTGGAAATCATAGAGTGAGAAAATTATGAGCTATGAGAAATTCTCTGTTGATATGCGTATAAGCTTGAATACAGTAATCACTCTGATTACAGCATTCGGCGCCGGGTATTTTTTTATCGAACGGATCGAGCAAAAGCTCGTAGATCGAATCGTCTACATCATTCAGCAGAAAGATCAAATCGCTGCAACTACGCACGATGCGATCAATATGAGAATAAACTCTACTGATAGGGCAGTGGAGAAACTTGAAACAATAACGATGGAACTGAGAAAGGATCATTCTGCAATTGCGGAGAAACTTGCATTGCGGCTTGGCGAATTGAGCAGGAGAGGCGGTACGGAACGAGGAGTCCAGAGATGAATTTTTGGCATGTACTACTCATTGATCTTTTTGCATCTGCTGCGAATGCTACAGCAGATTACTTCATGCTCGAACTCGGTTCCGATGTTGGGAGACTGCGGATGATCATGAGTTGGACAAGATTACAATGGTATTGGCATTTGGCAAAGTGGGCACACTTTAATCTACCGCTCGGGATTTTCACCTACGTGATCGTCGATAATTGGATGCAAGGCCTGATCATTGCTTTTGCTTGCTTGCTCACTTGGGAATTGGTATATTTGGAGTGGCTGGAGGAACGGATAAAATGTTGATAGACTGGATGTTGAGGAATTTTGACTGGAGTTCCTGGTTGACTTGGACACTTGCCGTCATCGTGATTGTCTGTATTTTGGCGGCTTCATTAAATCTTTAAAAGGAGTACACTATGAAACGTTTTTCCATCTTCATGCTCTGCGTACTGGCAGTGATCACAATAGTATTCTGTGCGACGGCCTACGCACAGGACGAGCCAGTGACGCTGCCAACAGTTCTGCCGAACCTGATAACTGCCGCGCTTGGAGTATTCGCGCCCGTCGTTATTCAGTTCGTAGTCAATCGTGTTAACAGCGAGAATACTAGGCTGTACATCGCGATTGCGCTGAGCATCATGACCGGCGTAATTTCTTATTACATTGCTCCGCCGGATTATCCAATGGCCGTCAGGCTCGCAATCGTATTCACATACATCCAGCTTTCATACAAGGCCTTTTGGAAGGTGCTATGGGACAAATATTTTCCAAGGATGCGCGTTCCGGTAACACGCAGACTGAGATGAATCTGGTTGTCTTCTCTCCCTCGGAAAGGGCCGCTCATTGCGGCCCTTTCTTTTTGTATGGTGAACACACGTACTAAAGATGCATGAAAACTCTATATAAAGTAGAGTAATTCACTTTATGCTTTGGTGAACGTGTGTTCTTAAAATCTGTCGTCCCGCGAAGTTTTTATTTGCATTTCTGTACGATAGTGAGTATTATCACTACGTAATTTGAAATGAGAATGAAGATGCAAAACGCGAAAAGACAAAATCAGATTTCAGGCCGCGCGAGCGGAATGAAAAAACAATCCCGCAGTGCTCATTCGGATTCGCGTCCGTGCATCGCTGCGGGATTTCTTTTTTAACTAGCGCCTGCGGGCGCAAACAAGGAGATGAGTTATGGCAAATCAAGAAGTGCGGTACTTCAAAAAGGATGATCATTCTGGAGAGATCATCATCGTCCGTGGCGAACTGGAAAAGTTCGCGTATGTCGGTGGCGCAATTGAGACGGCAGAGAATGGCGACCAATTCACGCTTGAATCCGACATGGCATCAATCACAGATGGAACCATTTTTGAGCCATCCCCCTACGTCGTAAATCCCCATGTGCCGTGCAAGCTCGCGTGGGAGGATGGCGAAGAATTCAAGATTTCCGATCTAAGCGAGAATGCGGAGGGCACGATTTATTGGAATGGCCACAACTGGATTCTCATCACCCTTGTGGATGACCAGAATGAGCCAGGCTGGACAGAGATCACCAGCGAGATGCCAGAAATCAATCTCGGCAAGGCTGAGGCCTACGCTGTGGACGTGAAGCCCGGTATAGAATACACTCTGCGAAAGGACGACAAGGGTGGATTCTGGTTGGAAGAAGAATCACGTTGGCAGGGGGCGCTTCCTTGGAATAGTCTGTATGAGGTTGCAGAGGAAGATATGGGCAAATACCGGGATTGTGATAGTTACACTTTCAAAAACCTGTGCAGCGATACGGTAATGATCGAGGCCTGCTGCCAATTCTAAGTCTCTCATTTCCTCCCATGCCGCGAGGTGGGGGAGGATTGAATCGAACCACCGTGGGATTTGAAAACTGAAGTTGCGAACTTTCATGCCCCCTCGAGGGGCAAGGAGATGAAAGAAGAACATGAAGATGAGCGCAAGATTTGCGACCGTTGCGGACATCGAGCATTCCCATGAGGCGGATTATGGAACGCCGGTGGGCGATGCAACAGAAGCATACGGGTTGCTTCTATTGCGGGAAGTTGAGAAACCGTACTGCGATCAGTGCGGAAAAAATGTTGATGGGATCGATGGCGATCTGGGGAACTTTCTGCAATGTGAATACTGCGGGAAGGAAATCAGAAGAGTGTGAGAACAATCTCCGGCATCTGTCACGAATAGCGAATGCGCGGAGATAGAAAACAGAGGAAAACAAAATGAGTCACGAATTCAGCAGCGGGTTCTTCGTCAAGGAACCAGCTTGGCACAAACTCGGAACAGTTATTCCCGAGCACATTGAAGCGTCGCAGGCAATCATCGCAGCAGGGCAAAATTGGAAAGTTGAAAATCGCCCATGCTTCGATGAGAACGGCATTGAGTTGCCGTCTTTCATTCGTCGCATCGTCCGAGTTGATAACGGCATTACTCTTGGACGATGCGCCGATGGCTACGTTCCGATCCAGAACTCGGAACTATACGACATGGCGAGGGCGCTTACCAACGACGGAGCAAAGTTTGAGACTGCGGGCGTCCTCAAAAGTGGACAGTATGTTTGGGCGCTCATCAATTGCGGTGTGAACAGCATCAAGGACGATAGGACGCAGACCTATCTCCTACTATACAATTGGCATAACGCCGGTGGCGCAATGAAAGCGCTGCTGACGGATGTGCGGGTTGTGTGCTGGAATACGTTGTCCATCCACTTCGGGCGCGATACCTCAAATCAAATCTCAATTCATCATGTGGGCGATGTCGGCAAGAAGATCGCGCAGGCCAAACGAGTCATGGAAAAGGCCAGCCAGTGGCGCGATAAGTTCGTCGAGGTCATCAATGCGCTTGCCGAAGTCGAAGTCAAGAAAGACTTCGCCGAGCATGTCGCCTGGAAAATATTCCCAGGGAATCTGAACGATCAACACCGGGATTTGAACAGCGAGCACCGCTATGCAATCATCGAGAAGTTTCTCATGCAGTCAAAACAGAAGGTTGTAGCGGTTGATGGCACGGCATGGGGCCTAGTGAATAGTTTCACCGAATATGTCGACCATGATCTAAAAGCGCCGAGCAGAAATATGATACGGCGCGATGCTGTTCATGCCGGCGAACGGCAGTTCAGGTCGGTGCTGATGACAACAGGCACCGGCTTCAAACTCAAGGAAGCGGCGTTCGAAACGATCATCGATGAAGCAACCAAAGAGCTTGATGCGAAGTTCCCGTCATGGGCGGGCAGAAATTGATACAGGGACGATGATGCGGCCAGGGAAGGCCGATGGTTTTCTTTTTCGGCTTATAATCTTGGAGAGCGGAAATGAGGAAACAATTTTTGGTTACTGCAGATCGCTTGCATACTAAGCGCCTGCTCAGGGGATGTTTCAAGATGACCGAAGTTCTTGATGTCATCACGGACGTATTCGATCCGGTCTATTACGATGTGACCGCCGAATGGGATTTCAGCCGGATCACAGTACGGGAAATCAGTGCAACCAGGCAAATCCTGTTCGAAGCAATACGGTTGGTTGGCGGACGTACTCAGAGTGGAGAGGCTATCAAGCCGCCGACTCTCCAGTCGATATTATCCGCGGTTGAGGCAGCGCGGAAAATATTTTCTTTCAAGCGGGCGAATGAGGTAATTACCGTGACGCTTCTTGATGATATGGCAGCATTCGCAGTGAAAGTACTTGCAAGATCGAGATGCATAAGAATGGATGGATTCCCAGGTTTCCCGGCGAAAGTACGTGAGATCGTTGGAAGGCTTGCTCCTATGGGCCAGCCGATGTACAATTGGACAACCGATGCGAGAAAGGAAAAGTTGAAATGGAAACCGGAATGAGATTCAAGATTCTTGTGCTGAGATTGCTCGGGGCGATTCTTCTGCGATTGATTTTCCGTCAGTTGGAATACTCGAGGAATAGAAATCGAGCCGACACCGAATTGGGACTTCGCGCGGAGAGCTTTGCCGCCGAACTTGAGGAAGCAAAAGAATGAGCAAGGATATACTCAGAATGTCGGCGATCATCGTAATGTTGCCGTTGGTAATTTTGTTTGCTTTGATACTGACGCTTATGCTTCCAGTATTCATGGCAAGCATACTGCCTTTTTTGTTTGTAATATTTTTCTGAAAAAAGTTGTTGCTTTTGTTCCTTGAAATTCTATCTTGTTTTTGCCAAACGAAGTTGACGTAGCGATTCACAAAGCGATAGAGATGCTCTTATCCCCGGCCTACTGGTCGGCGCTACGTCTTGAAAAGTTTGGCAACTTTTTCAGACCGTGGGCTTGGGATAAGGGCATTTTTATTTTCAGGTCTTTCCGGTTTCCGGTTTGTGGCCTAGGGACATCCGAATCGCTCCCTAAAACAAACCGTAGTATGTTTATCAGTCTGAATACGCGCGGCATCAAAAGACTCGCTCTGTCTGGCCCCTTGACAACGAGCACTGACATCGAAAATACAAAACAAAGACCGCATCCGTGAATGGGACGGAGTTGTTCAGGCTAATGCTCATAAAGTTACAGGGATGAACTTAGAGCATAATCTGCATCGTAGTTAAAGATGTCAGGGAAAAAGGGGTGTGCCTGCTGAATTGTTAGAGCGAGGCGACATATTGGTTTGTGAAGAGTGGAGCTTTCGCGTATGGCGGGTCAAAGCGGATATTGGAGAGGTAACTGGAGAATTTATCTTGAAAAACAAATTCAAGTGGGGCTTCAAAAGCCCGGCAGCAAGATTGACTTTCGCAGAGGTGGGGAAAATGAAGCGGATAAAAGAGATTGGTAGAGCAAACCAAACAACAATCGATTGGATGGATTGTCAGCTACTTGGCGGTTGAGGATTTCTCAAACAATCATTTGCGGGCTTTGAAAAAGATCATCCTAAAATTCAATTGGCCAGAAGCATCGGAAGAAGAGATTTTCGAATTCGCTGAGATGATCGAAAAGAAGTATGATGAAAAGTTTTGAACGAGAGGAGAAAGGAAATGAATAGGGAAAAGTGGCTGAAGTGGAGACGCGGGGGAATTTGTGGATCGGACATTGCGGCAGTGATAGACCGGGCGCAGGCTGGCAGGCGCACGGCGATAGATATTTACAACGAGAAACTTGAGATCGTTCCGTCATCGGCGCCATCTGAGGCAATGAAATGGGGATTGATTCTTGAAAAGCCGGTGGCAGATGAATACGCGCGGCAATTTGCTGTGAGATATTCAACCGATCACCAACTGACGATTCAAGGCGATGGGAAAAAATCCTGGATGCGCGGGACGCCGGATCGAATCGTTGTGAAACCTGAGCGGTACGGCCTCGATATAAAACTTTCATCGACCGGCTACGGCTATGGGAAAA
>Ga0299912_10004510_pt1 | contig 11422 bp, 7 predicted proteins | sample RVTome_2_FD_207667 | JGI IMG/M metagenome (GOLD analysis project Ga0299912, IMG submission 207667) | Soil microbial communities from uranium-contaminated site in the Upper Colorado River Basin, Wyoming, United States - RVT95D214 (version 2) ... | reverse complement strand
CGCTAGAGTTTCGCCCATCGTCAGGCTGTCGAAGGGAAGGCCAAATAGAGTAACCTTATGAGGCATCGGCCGCTTCCCTACCCCACGACTGGATGACTTCCGTCAGCAGCCTGTTCCGTACGTCCCTTCCGAAACGGCTCCGAACATAGTCCCGGCCTTCTCCGCCCAGTTTCTTCCGAAGCGCCGGCTCGAGAAGGAGCTTGGTCACGGAGCCGGCGAAATCCGCGGCCGTGTCGCCGATGAGGAGGTGCCGGCCGTGCTCGATCCCGATCCCCTCGCAGCCGACCGAGGTCGTGACGACGGGCAGCCCCTGGGCCAGGGCTTCCAGGATCTTGATCCGGATACCGCCCCCCATCCGCAGGGGAACGATGAATACCCCTGTTTGCCGGTAGATCTCATCCAGATCTTCTACATAGCCAAAGACGAGGATATGTTTCCCGTCGTGCAGCCGCCGGATCCGATGCGGAGGCTCCTTCCCGACGATCATCAACCGGGCATCGGGGACGACCCGGACGACTTGGGGAAAGACCTCCCGGACAAACCATAGGAGGCCGTCCACGTTGGGAGGCCAATGACCCGTTCCGATATGGACGATATCCCGGGAGAGGGGGTCGGGCTCTACGGGTTGGATGTCGTCGATCTTGGCCGCGGGAGGAATGACGGTGATTTTTCGTCCCTCCGCCCCGCGGTTGACCAGGCTCTGCTTGTCTTTCTCTGTCAGGGTGATCGTCAGGTCGACCGAAGCGCTGCTCGCGAGCTCAAACCGCCAGAGGTTCTCGGCTTCGATCGAAAGAAGCATCTTGACGAGAGGATTGCCGAGGAGGGATCGATACCGGCTGACCAGCTCGGCTTCGACATTCAACTTCTCCAGGATCGTTTTTCCGGGGAACTCAGCGGGAATGTAGGGCATCATGAAGATATCGGTGTAGATCAAGTCATAAGTGTTCTTCTGGATCTGTCGCCGGACGGCCGTCTCCATGGCCCGAGAGACGTCACGAAAGACGAAGTACGGCTTCCCCGAAAGATTCTGCAGAAGGAGGTGCGGCAGCGGGGACTTTCTCTTCAAGTCCAGCATGACGAATTCCCTGACCATCCGCCGAAACATCGCCTCATGCGACCAGTCCTGCCGGCTCCAGGAGTGGCAGACGAGGTCGACCTCATGGTTTTGGGCGAGGAACTCAAGGGTCTTGAAAATCGTGATCTTTCCGCCGGAATTCAGGGGATAGGGGAGGAGCTGGGTCAGAAAAAGGATCTTCTGCCGCTTCATAGTGAAACGACGACCTTCTTGGGATAGAAATTATGGAGGATTCCCGCCAGGACCAGGTAGATCCCTGTCCCGATGACTCCGACCGCGGACTCGCTGAAGAAGGATACGAGGAAGATGCCGACGAGACAGCCGGAGAGAACGCGGGCGGAACGATGGATGGGTTCTCCGTCGGTCCGAGCGGAGTATGCGGCCGACACACGGGAGAGCTGGCGGATAAGCAGGAGAAGAAAAGCCACATAGACCACTGTCCCGAGCAGTCCCGTTTGGACCAGCATGGAGCCCAGGGTGCTCTCCTTTCCCTGGAATTTCTGTTTCGGGTCGAAGAGGGCGGCGAACACTCCCCCGCTCCCCAGGCCGGACCCGAGCGGATGCCCGGCGGCATACCGGGCTCCCTCATAGAACCCGCGGACATGGATCGGCACGCTCCCTCCGGATTGGATATTGGTGATGATGAAGAGGGCGCCGAACGCTAAGAACAGAACGCCGATGAACACGGCCAGGGTCCTGTGCTCTTTGAGGAGAATGATAAACGCCCCGACCATGAAAATTACCCAGCCCCCCTTTCCAAAGGACAAGACCAAACCCGCCAGCAGCAGGAGGACCGTCGCCTTCCGCTTCAGGCCGGGAAAGAAACCCGAAAAGGCCGCCATCAGAGTCGTACCGGCGAGAAACTCGGCCAAAGTGGTCGGCTCAAGGATCAAAGAGATCATCCGCCGCAAGGGAAACCCGAAGTCCCAAGTGTACCAGTTGTAGAATTTTATACTGGTGGCCGTCCAGGCCGCCGTGCCCTTGGCGACAAAGAATTCGATGACTCCGGCCCTCTTCCAGAAAGGATCTCTGAGAAGGAATAGCTCGACCAACCCGAACAGAGAGAGAAATGCGCCCGCGCCGACGGTCAGGCGGAATACGGCTTTCAGATGCCGGGCATCCAGGGGGAGCGACCGGCCGACGAAATAGCAGACGGGGAGGATGGCGAAGAAGCGGAGATAGGTCGCCCGAGTCAGAAGGGGATTCGCCTGGCCGCGGACGAAGGCGACGATCAGTATGGCTAGAAAGCCCAGTCCGACAAGGTCCGTCCAGAGCACGGAAAACGTTCCGCTCCCGTGCTTGACCAGCCGTGCGGCGAAATGGAGGACGGAAGCCAAAATGAGGAGCAGGAAGAAAACCTCTTTAGCTCCGATCAGGAGGCGGACGGTCGAAGGTTCCGCCAGTCTTGACAACGGGGCTAGGACGATATTCTGGAGCAGCAGCCAAAACAGGATGACGGCGAAGACCAGAAAGGGCCGACGCCTGGCATTCCAGGCTATAACTGCAAGGGCGACGAAAAATAAGAGGAACGAAAGGGCGAGAAGAGTATGGTCGCGGGTCGTGTCAGCGAGGACGATGGAAGAGATGATCGCCGCCGCCACCAAGAGGCCCAGCAGGACGGTCGTCGGTGGTCCAAGCCGAGAGAGCCCGCCGCCGTCAATAAGAATGTCGGCGTCCTGTTCGGTTTTCATCATTTCCCGTCCCGAACCCCGCTAATCCCTCCACCTTCTTGACGCTTCGAGATGCTCGGGTTTGAATATCTCCCGGATGACCCGGCCATCCAGGTCCGGAGGCAAGGGCAGGCCATAAATATGGAGATAAGTCGGCAGGAGGTCGACGATATGGGCCGGCTGGTCCAACGGTCCCTTCCGGATAGAGTCCCCGGCGGCAACGAAAATGCCTTCCCGGATATGATCGCCGGACCGGCGTGAAGAGTCCCTTTTCTTGAACACCGAGTTGCTGATTTGCTGGGTGGCTGAATAGTCCTTGTTGAAGACGATGATCAAGTCCGGCAAGTTCCGCAGGTGGCCACCCTGATAGATCTCCTCCCGCCTGCATACCTGTTCCACGACCTTCTCCCCCGTTTCCGGATCCTCGAGGGGCGAAAGCTCCCGCATAAGAAGGTCGCGCAGATGCTCGTATTCCTCCCCCGTCTCCACGATCCCCAGGGGCTTCAGCCCCTTGAGGTTGATCGTGATGCCACAGGTATGGGAGTACATCGGTGTCGTATAAGCCTGGGTTTTTCCCCATTCGATGAGCGATGGCCCGCCCTTGATGCTTTTCTGCAGCTTGTGGTTCAACCTGCCGAGGGGGAGTCCGCCGAGCCACTTCTTGGCGCGCTCCTTGTTCAGCCCCGTCTTGGCGAGCCAATACCGCACGCCGGCGATGTTCTTCAAGTCAGACCGCAGCCGCAGAAAGCCCTTCTCCAACAGCCAGTTGTTGAGATAGACCTCTTTCGTCGGCGCCCGGCCGAACCCGTGGTCGGAGATGATAAAACAGAGCGTCCGCTCGTCCCTGAACTCCAGCAGCCGGCCGATGGACGCATCCAACGCCGAGAAATAGGCCTCGATCTTTTCGCGGATGGCCTGCTCTCGGGTCGGACGCCCTCCGGAAGAGACAATCTCCTCCCCGTTCAAATCCTCCCAAAAGGAGTGGCATATCCGGTCGAAACTGGTGAAGACGACCATGAAGAAATCCAGGTCGGGGAATATCTTCAGCAGCCGCACGCAGTTGGCCGTCCTCCGCTCCTGCATGAATAAGATCTCGTCCAGCAGCCGGCCCCGGTCCTTCTGGTCCATCTTCGATGCCAATTTGTCTTTGTCGAAATAGCCGATGTCGATCACGTAGTCATCCAGGAAATCGGCCAGAGTCCTGGGGAAGGTGAAGTTCTTTGACCCCGGGGGGGTCAGCATTCCCGAGATCATGAACCCCTTGATCTCACTGACGGGATAGGTGAGAGGGACGTTCACAAACCCGGCCCGGATGTCATTTCGAGATAGATGCTCCCAAATGGGAGTCCCCGTGATGCTGCGGCTGTTCACCAGACCGTTCTCGCCGCGGCCCTCGTAGTCATCCGGTTCGACCTGGAAGAACCCTTGAACACCGTGTTTGCCCGGGTTTGTGCCCGTAAAAAAGGATGCCCAGGCCGGTATGGTGAACGGCGGAATTGTGGACAGCAGGGTCCCCCAAGTCCCCGCATCCATGAGTTTCTTCAGGTTGGGCATCAGCCCCTTGTCCAGCCGGGGCTTTAGCACCTCCCAGGTTCCCCCGTCTATGCCGATGACGAAGATCCGGCTACGGCTGGGCATGGGCGACCTTCCTGCGAAAACGCTGTTTGAACTGGCGGATGATGAGCTGGTCCTCGGGGCTGAGCCTGAGCCCGACCAGGACCAGCCCATACAGGCCCAGCGAAAGGGCGATGGCCAGCAGAATGAACAGCCCGGGTTGGGGAGAGGCCGGCAGCACGCCTTTGATCGCTGCCAAGCCTCCGAGTGAAATGAGGCCCGCTCCCACCGGCTTCCAGAAGCGGGTGGTGTAGGGGTGCATCTTCAAGATCCGGAAAACCTCGACGAGCCTCATCCCGTTTACCAGGCTGAGAGAAACGCCTGCCGCCACGGCCGCACCCATGATCCCACGCCGGGGGATGAGCACCAGGGCAAGGACGAATTCGAGGACGAAAATAACCAGGTTGTTGAAGAACTCCATCCTCGAGTGTCCGGACATAATCAGCATGTATCCTACCGGGCCGGTAAGGCAGTTGATGAGCTGGGCGGAAGCCAGGATGATCAGGCAGCCGCTCCCCAGAGTGAACTGGGCTCCGAAAAGAGCCAAAACCTTCTCCGGAAACAGCACGAAGATACCGAATAGAGGCAGGGCGGCCGTCAGCACCCATTTGGTGACGGCTTTGAAAAGCGTTTCCAGCTTCGTTCTTTCGCGGCGATTAAAAAGGTCGGAGATCATCGGGGCGAAGATCGTGTTGAAGGACTGAAGGATCATCATCAGCAGCATGGCCGTCTGAAAGGCCGCGCTGTAGACCCCGATCTCTTGGGAGCCCCGGAAGTACCCCAGGAGCAGCCGGTCGGTGCGGCTGATCCCGATGTTCAGGAAGCCCACCAGGAGCAGAGGGAGAGAAAAAGAAACAATCCTCTTGGCCTCCGTCACCGGCCGGACCGTGCTCCTCAGCAGGGAGGAGAGCTTGGCGGCGAGGAGAAAGGCGCAAATGAGGCTGATCGTCCAGGCCAGGAGGTGAGACCAGAGCACGGCCTCGAGCCTGAAGCCCGCAAGAAAAAGGAGGGCGACGGCGATAAGCCGGACCGACGGCTCCAACACGTTCTTGACACCGACCAGATACTTCATGTTCTGGAAACCCTGCAGGACGGCCCAAAAGACAGACATCCCTCCGAAAATGGGAAGCCCCAGGGCGAACCACTGCAGGACGGCGGTCAACCCTGGTTTATGAAAGACATGGTCCGAAAGGAGGCCGGAGAAAAGGAAAAGGAAAAGGCCGATGACCAGGCCGACGGATATGACGAGAACGAGCCCGAATAGGATGGTCCCCTTTATTTTGGCCCTGTCGTTCTCTCCCAGGAAGAGGGCGACGAATCTCACCAGGCCGTTGTCCAGGCCGCAGAGAGAGAGGATGGAGAGGACGTTAAAAACGGCGAGTCCGAGGGAGTACAGTCCGAAATCGGCCGGCCCCAGAACCCGGGCTGCGGTAATCCCGAAAAGGAACGAGGCCGCCGCCCAGAAGACGGTCCCGGCGAAGACGGTCCCCGCGCCGCCGGCGACTTTGGTGATGTCCTGGGCCAGGTCGGCAGAGATATCAGACATGCCTTCGATTCACATTCCTCAAGAGTCGAGTCCGGTTTCCCGAGGTCTATATATTAGTGCACCTGCCTGTCTCCTTCAAGTGTTTTTGGGTCATTGGCCGGATTGATTAAGCCAGGGGATTGGATTAGGATAGGGCCGTGAAAAAAAGCCTCGGGTCCCGTTCCTTGTTCCTCGCGCTCTCCTGTCTTTTTGCCCTGGTCTTTTTCTTTTTTTTCTGGAAATATGTCCCCCTGGCCGGCCGGTTCCAGATGGCCTTGGCTCCCCTTTTGATCTTGACCTTCGCCGCGACCGCCGTCCGGTTAGAGTCGGGGCTTTTGCTTTTTTGCTTTCTTTTTCCTCTGATTAACAACCTGCCCTATTTTTTCGGGATCCAGGAGAATACCCCCCATGCCCCGACCTCCCTGGTCCTTTTTCTGGCCTTTGCGCTCGGCTGGCTAGTCCACGGCGCGGCCAAACCCTCGTCGCCCAGATCTTCACTTCCGGTCTTCCGCCCGGTTCTGCTCTTCGCCGCGATCATCCTCGTCTCCGGCCTGGTAACATTCCTGCGCTACGCCAACTTCTTTCCGTTTCTGACCCCGGCCGTCCGTGAGCTTGTGGTCAACGCCAACGGGGTCCGGGCGGGGGGCGCCATCATGAGTGCGGTCTTCAATTGTCTGAACTATCTCACGGGGTTCCTGTTCTTTTTTATCCTGGTGAACGCCGTGAAATCGGAAGCCCTTCTCCGCCGGATCATGACCGTCATGGCGGGATCTTTCGGGGTGTCGCTGCTTTTCTCCCTCGTCCAGAGGTTTTATTCGGTGAAGCTGGGCAACACTTCTTTCTGGGTCTGGTTGGACCGGATCAACGCGACCTTCAAGGACCCCAACTCCTTCGGAGCGTACTTGGCGGCCTTCCTGCCCCTACTCCTCGCCCTGGCCTTCTCCTCCCGAGGTCGGCTGCGGGTCCTGTGGGTCGCCTTGATTGTCCTGTCCCTCTTTATCTTCCCGTCGATTGGTTCCCGCAGCGGGTTGATCGGGGTATCCGTTTCTGTCCTGGCGTTCTTCCTTCTGCTTTGGAGGACGAGTGAACCGGCGAAAAGGAAAAAGCTCGCCCTCGTCCCCGCCCTGGCCGTTCTCTTTTTTCTGGCGGTTTTCTCGTTCTCCATGTTGTCCAGGGACCTCGTCTTGTTCAAGCGGATCGGAAGGAGCCTGAACGCGGCCGAGCTTTTCAACCGCCGGCTGGAATATTGGGGGGTGGCCAGCTTCATGATGGGCAATTATCCTCTAACAGGGGTGGGCACGGGCGCGTTCATCGTCGAGCTCCCCAATTATTCCCGGCGGCTCAACCTGCCGACCCGGTTTACCGACTCGGCCGAGAACTACTTCTTTCAGGCCGGGGCCGAATTTGGGTTTGTCGGCCTCCTTGTGGCCTTCTGGCTGTTCTATGAGATCATCAGAAGGATGCTGGCCTGTTGGCGGCAGTTGCCCTCCCGCGAGCCGCCCCGCTTCCTCCTGATCGGCGCCCTCGCCGGGATGGCCTCTCTTATGGTGAACCTCCTTTTCCACACCTATATCGGGAGCTTCGAGGTCCACTATCTCTTCTGGCTGCTGGCGGCAACTATCTTTCTTTTCCCTAAGGGGGAGAAAACGGACGGCCGGAGTGTTCTGTCCTCCTCCTTTGTTGTCATTTTGACGGTCGCCGCTGTGCTCTTCGGTCTGGCTCACCTCTGGAATTCCACCCGTGGTCTGTCTCTTGAGAAGAGGACGAAGGAATTCTCCTGGGACCAGAATTTCGGGCTCTACAAGAGAGAGAGAGACGTCAGAAGGTTTTACTTTATTTGGACCCGGAAATCCGCGGGGATCACGGTGGAGAAGCGCGGCGGCACGCTCGTCATCCCTCTTCTCGCCTCCCACCCCGACATCGAAAAAAACCCGGTCACGGTCAGGATCTCCAGTTCCGATCCTGTCTTCCGGTCTTCGAAGAAGCTGCAAGAAATCGTCCTGCGGGAGAACCGCTGGGTCGATTTCGAGCAGGATCTATCCTCATTCAGCGGAGATAAAATTCATCTTCTGTTCGAAGCGGAAAGGACCTGGCAGCCCCTCAGGCATTCCGGCGTGCCCGACCCGCGTTACCTAGGCGTAGCCCTGGGAGACGCTTGGTCCATGTTCCCCGAGGATGTCCCCGCCGAAAAAACGGTGGGCATCGAGAGAATCGCCGCCCAGAAATGGGAAGGCCGGTTCAAGGAAAAACTCTGGAGCGACGGAGTCAGCCGGTTGCGTTTCCGGACGGAGAGCGGGAAGAGCGCGCTGCGTTTGCATCTCAAGGCGACAAGGGCCTACGATATCGGCCCTTATCTCATCGTCAAGATAGATGATCGACTAGCTGGCCGGACCATGTTGACCAAAGACGGCTGGACGACCCTGGTTTTTGAGCCGGACATCGGAGCCGGGGAGCATGTCCTGAGCGTCCAATTTGCCAATGACATCTACAATCCCGACAAGTCGCAAGACCGCAACGTCCTCCTCGGCGACCTGGAAGTCATTACCCTTAAGCCCTGAGACCCGCCCGTGAGGGTTTCTCGAGAGGGCGTCTAGCCCCGGATCACCTTCCGCTTCTGGATGTACTCCCAGAGGAAGGCCAGAAGGGTAAAGACCGCGAGGGAGATGATCCCGCTGATGGCGATGATAACAATCAGGCGCGGCGATACCGGATTAATAGAACTGGTTGGCGTCTTGACTAACTGGGCATAGTCGATCCGCTGCTTTTGGTCCTCCAGCAGCGTGATCTCACTCTGGGTCGTGTCGATCGTGTTCTTGATGCTGCCGATCTCGGCATTGGTCTGGCCGATCTTGGTGTCGATCTGCTTGAGCTTTTCTGCGTTGTCCTTGTTATCCAGCCGGAGGTTCTCCTGGGTGACCCGCTCCAGGGTCAGCTTCTCGTCGAGGGTGCCGTAGTAGCGGAGGTTTTGCTGGACCTCGTTGGAATAGAGGAGCAAGCTGATGGCGTCGCTCCCCTCTCTCTTCTCGGCGATGGCTTTCTTGAGCTGCAGGTCGATATCTTCGATCCTTCCCTTGACCGACTTCATCTCCTCGAGGATGCTCTTCGATCGTTCCTCGGAGATGACGATCTTGTTCTTGTTCGATTCGGTCTCGCCTTTGATCCTCTCCTTCTCGATTTCCTGGGACTTGATGTCGAGGTGCTTGACTTTGATCTCGTTATCCAGGTCCTTCATGGAGTTCTGCTTGGTCGTGATCTCGGTGTCGATCGATTTGATCTCGACATCGACCTTGCGGTCGAGTTCCACTTTGAGGTAGACGAAAAGCGACTGGAGAATGGATTTGGCCTGCCCGGCATCCCGGCTCTGTACTGCCATTCGGACGAGCTTGGTGTCGGGAAGAGCCTCGGCCTTGATATCGGGGAACCTCCGAATATCCAGCTTCAATTCCGAAGCGATCAGGGCGTTATACGATTCCTGGTTGATCTGGCCGGCGAGCTGCTTGGGATCGGTGATCAGCACCTCTACGAACTGGCCCTGGGCTGTCTGCATGAAAATCTTGCTCGGAACGAGGATGGCGTCCACTTCCCAAACCGAAGGCTTCAGGAGAGAGGCAACCGCCGCCGCCAGGATGATGAAGACAGTCGGGACGATGATCAGCCATTTCCTTTTCCAGACCACTTCCAAGAGATCGATCAATTCGACGTCCTTGTCTTTCATCTCCATGGGTTCTTCATCCTTTGGACGGATTGCTTCTCTGTGTCCATGTCCGGCGGATCATAACCTAAACTGACCGGTGTCGATCCATTCCTTCTTCAGGACCGACCAGAAATCCTCGGCCAGCCCCTTCCTTAAGTAATCATACGGGAGCCAGCCGTACCCCCCCTCTCCCCAATCCTGGCCCCAGGAATTCCGGATGAGCAGGGCCCCCTCAGCCTCCTCACCTCCGTACCTGTTCTTAATCTTCATCTTGTCGTCATATCCAGCGGCCACCACGGCATGGCCGCCCTCGATCTTATCGAGCGGCGAGGGGAAGGGGATTCGGCCCGTGTCCGAGGCCTGTTCGATGGAGCTGTAAACCGTGAATCCAAACATGGCCGGGTGCCCGGCCGCCAGATGCATTTTCACCCTGTTCAGGATGCTCTCGGGCGAGGCGGACGGCGGATCATGGCGGTAGTACTTGAGGGTCTTGTAATTCTGGGCGAACGAATAGCAGAAAGCGGGCGGCTCCTTGTCGAAGTCGTCGGGGCCGTCGGTGTATGGCCAGTATTCCTCCGGCGGCACGCCGAAAAGTACCATCGCGCCGATCGTACTCCGGAGATAGGCCCCTGTATCTCCCTTCATTTTCATCAGGTTCCGGGTTACCTTATAGAGGAAAAGCCGGGAGGCGTCGATGTGGCGGCGGAACGATTTTCGCTCGTAGTATTCGATGATCCCCGCTCCGGCCTGGGAGGTGCAGGAACCGAGACGCCCCTGATCCTCGACCGGCGAACACCAATCCCGCAGGTCGGCCGAGACGGGCAGCGTCTTCGCCGGACGCGCTTTCTTCTCGGCGCTCCGAAAAGGTAGGCCCGTGCTCATCAAGATCTCCCGCACTTCTTCCGTCTCCTCGGTGAAGTCCCTGAAATCCGGGTAGTCGGGGATCCAGCCCAGGGCGTATTTTCCGCTCATCTCTCTCTCCGATTGCCTCGTATTCTATTCTCCCCAAATTATCGTGTCAAGAAAGCCGGGGCTTCTTGATTCTCCCCAGGGGATGTGCTACATTTCGGCTATAATGAGAACGGACCGGCCTCCAGGTCGGGCTACCCGGAAACCCGCTCCTCCTGCCCTTTTTCTGGCCTGCCTGCTGCTTTTCCCCGGACAATTCCTGTTTCCGGCCGAACGCGACGATTCTCCTTTCCATTCTCCGGATGGAGCGACCAGCACGGACCAAGCGCCACAGAAAAAGCCGCCCAAGCGTCAGCCCCCACCCGCCCAGACGAAGACCGAAGGCACAGATTCGCCGATCACCGTACTCGCCCGGACCTGGGACAAGACCAAGGACCGGATTTTCGCCCAGGGTGAAGTCGAGCTCCACTACAAGGACCTCAAGCTGTTTGCCGACCAGATCGAAGTCAACACCGAGACCAAGGATGTCAGCGCCGTCGGCAACGTCGTCATCCAATCGCCCAATCAGGTGATCAGCGCCGACAAGGCCTTCTACAACCTGGACAGCCGCGAGCACAAACTGGAGCGGGCCAACGGGATGGTCCAGCCCGACATCTTCTACCAGGGGGAAACGATCGAGGGGAAAGGCCGGGACAGCTTCAGCCTGACCAAGGCGAGCCTGACCTCCTGCACCCAGCCCACGCCCCGCTGGAAGTTCTCTTGTTCCCGGGCCAATTTTAAGCGGGACGAGTATGTCGAGATGTGGAACGCGGTCTTCCGGATTAAGAAGGTTCCGATATTCTACATGCCCTATTTCCGCTATCCCCTTAACAGGGAGCGCTCGACCGGCTTCCTGATGCCGCAGATCGGTTACACCGGGGTCAAGGGCTTCTTCC
>Ga0299912_10004509_pt1 | contig 11422 bp, 11 predicted proteins | sample RVTome_2_FD_207667 | JGI IMG/M metagenome (GOLD analysis project Ga0299912, IMG submission 207667) | Soil microbial communities from uranium-contaminated site in the Upper Colorado River Basin, Wyoming, United States - RVT95D214 (version 2) ... | reverse complement strand
TCCTGATCGTGGCCGAGGATCTCGAGGGAGACGCGCTGGCGACCCTGGTCGTGAACAAGATCCGGGGCACGCTGCTCTGTGCGGCCGTGAAGGCTCCCGGCTTCGGCGATCGCCGCAGGGCGATGCTCGAGGACATGGCGATCCTGACCGGCAGTCGGGTGATCGCCGAGGAGCTCGGCCTCAAGCTCGAGAACGTGACGCTCAAGGACCTCGGTCGCGTCAAGAAGGTGGTGATCAGCAAGGACGATACGACGTTCATCGAAGGCGCGGGCTCGAGGAAGGACATCGAGGCCCGCTGCAACGAGATCCGCAAGCAGATCGAGGACACCACCTCGGACTACGACCGGGAGAAGCTCCAGGAGCGGCTGGCGAAGCTCGCCGGCGGCGTCGCGGTCCTCAAGGTCGGCGCGGCCACCGAGACCGAGATGAAGGAGAAGAAAGCCCGGGTGGAGGACGCGCTGCACGCGACCCGCGCCGCGATCGAGGAGGGCGTGGTGCCCGGCGGCGGCGTGGCGCTGCTCCGCGCACAGAGAGCCCTGGATGGCCTCGAGGAAGGCCTCGAGGACGAGGAGCAGAAGGCGGGCGTGCGGATCGTGCGCCGTGCGATCGAGGAGCCGCTGCGCTGGATTGCCGGAAACGCCGGGATCGAGGGATCGATCGTCGTGCAGAAGGTGAAGGAAGGTCGTGGAGCGTTCGGCTTCAACGCGGCGACCGAAGTGTACGAAGATCTCGTCGAGGGCGGGGTCATCGACCCCACCAAGGTCGTCCGCGTCGCGCTCCAGAACGCCGCCAGCGTGGCGTCGCTGCTCCTCACCACCGAGGCGCTGATTGCGGAGAAGCCGGCGAAGAAGGGCGGGGCGGGCGCGATGGGCGGCATGCCCGACATGGGCGACATGGAGATGTAGGCCGACTCCATGAGGATCGTCTCGGATCTCGGCGCCGCGAAGGTCCAGCCGCAATCAGAAACGGAGAATTCCATCCATGAGCATCAAGTCGCTGCAGCGGACCGGGTCCTGTCTATTCGTGATCGCCTTGCTGGCGCTCGCCTCCTGGCCTCGCCCTGCCGCGACCCAGGATGATTCCGCGGGAGCGGCGCCGCCCAACGCCCAGATGAAACGCTACGGAGGCGGATGGGAGTGCGATCGAGGGTATCAGAACGTCCGCGGCTCGTGCGTGGCCGTCGAGGTGCCTCCGAATGCCCATCTGGAGTCGTTGGGTCACGGATGGGGATGCAACCGAGGTTACCGGGAAGGCAATGGGGCATGCGCGCCGATCGAAGTGCCCGCGCACGCCTTCCTGGGTTCCCGCGGAGGCGGATGGGAGTGCGATCGAGGGTACCGAAGGATCGACGATTCCTGCGTGGCGATTGCGCTACCCGAGAACGCCTATCTCGACTCTTCCGGAGAGCGCTGGAAGTGCGGACGAGGATTCCACGAGAGCGGCGATTCGTGCGCGCCCCTCGAGATTCCTCAGGAAGGATACGTCGGGCGTTCGGGCAACGATTGGGAATGCAATCGCGGTTACCGGAGGCGCGACAAGTCATGTCTCCCGGTCGAGGTTCCCTCGAACGGCTACCTCGACTCGTCGGGGCGCGACTGGGACTGCGAGCGAGGCTTCAAGAAGGGACTCGACTCATGTTTGGCCCTCCAGGTGCCGATCAACGCTCACGTCGGTCACTCGGGCAACAGCTGGAGTTGCGATCCGGGCTACCTGCAGCAGGGAGAGACTTGTATCCAGGACGAGGGATAGAGGAGCCGGGGCGCCCCCGGGCGGAAGGGCTCTCGGGGCGTAGCGGACTCGAGGCGCGGCGCGTCCGCACGGCCAGCGCTGGAGAAGCTGCGATGTTCGAATCGGGACGATTCGGAGTGGGGTCGGAGCAGATTCGCGTCTTCGTGAGCTACGACCGCGAGCACGACGTGGACCTGCACGATCGGCTCGTCGAGCAGTCGTCGAAGTCGGCGACCGGATTCGAAGTCTCGGCTCGATCCAGGGCCCGCGCGGCGGCGGATGTCTGGGACGAAGGGCTGCGCCGCGAGATTCGGGACGCGGATGAGGTCATCATCATCTGCGGCGAGCACACCGAATGCTCGGAGCGCATGGCCACCGAGCTTCGCATCGCCCAGGAGGAGAGGCGGCCTTACTTCCTGCTCTGGGGCCGGCGCGAGCTCGCATGCACCAAGCCGACGACGGCCAAGCCAGCGGACGCCATGTACAGCTGGACGTGGGAGATCCTCCAGAGCCAGATCCTCACCATCCGCCGCGGCGCCCAGTCGAGCGAAGGTCTGGCCGGGCTGAGCCCGGCCAAAGCGACCCCGAAGAGCGGACTACCCCCCCCGCGCTGAGGCCCCGGGCGCATCCTGCCCAGGTTCGTTACATTCCTGCCAGCCTCAAAGCAGGCCCTGCCCGCCTTCCCTTCCGAGCTTCGTCTCAGTCTGGCAAGTCGGCCCGGTGTTCGTTTCGAAGCTGCCCACGTGAGCACAGGGCTCGCGTGGAGTAACCGCCGACCCGAGCGCGCAGCGCAGGCACGACTCGCCTGCTGCGCGCGTCCACGACAGGAAACCCATTTGTCCATCTCTGCAATCAACCAAGAAACCCGCCCGCGCAACCCAGCGCGCGGCTTCGAGGACCTGGATCTCGACCCCCGACTGATCGCCGTACTCCAGACGCTCGGCTACACCGAGCCGACCCCGATTCAGCGACACGCCATCCCCCATGCCCTCGAAGCTCGCGACGTGCTCGCCTGCGCTCAGACCGGCACCGGAAAGACCGCAGCCTTCGCCCTCCCCATCCTCGACGAGCTGTTGCGCATCGAACCCGACGGTAGCCGCCGGCCGATCCGCGCCCTGGTGCTGGCCCCGACGCGCGAGCTCGCCGCGCAGATCGCCGAGAGCTTCCGGAGCTACACGCCCGGCGGACGCGTCCGCTGCGAGGTGGTCTTCGGAGGCGTCGGCAAGCGGCCCCAGGTAGCGGCGCTCCGCCGCGGTGTGGACGTCCTGGTCGCGACGCCCGGAAGGCTCCTCGACCTGATGGGCGACGGCGAGGTCGACCTCTCCCAGGTGGAGATGTTCGTCCTCGACGAGGCCGACCGGATGCTCGATATGGGCTTCATCCCCGACGTCCGCCGCATCACCAAGGCGCTTCCCCGCGAGCGCCAGACGTTGCTCTTCTGCGCGACCCAGCCGCGCGAGATCCGCGAGCTCGCGACCCGGCTCCTCTACGAGCCGGTGGAGGTGGCCGTCGATCCGATCTCCTCGACCGTGGAGCCGCTGTCCCAGTCGGTCTACTTCGTGGATGGGCCGCGCAAGCTCGGCCTGCTCCTCACCCTCCTCGCGAGCGACGAGATCGCCCGGGCGCTCGTCTTCACTCGCACCAAACGGCGGGCGGACCGGCTCGCGCGGAGCCTCAGTCGCGAAGGCGTCGAGGCCGCGGCCCTCCACGGCGACAAGTCGCAGAGCACCCGGGTCCGCACGCTCGAGGGCTTCAAGCGCGGGCGGACGCGCGTGCTGGTCGCGACCGACGTCGCGGCGCGCGGCATCCACGTCGAGGACATCGACACCGTCATCAACTTCGACATTCCCAACGAGCCCGAGACCTACGTCCACCGAGTGGGGCGAACGGGCCGCGCCGGCGCCAGCGGAACAGCCTTCTCGCTCTGCGCGGCCGACGAGCGCGAACAGCTCGCGTCGATCGAGCGTCTCACCCGACGAAAGATCCAAGAGCTGGAGACGCCGACCGCGCTCGCGGCGACCCGCTGGAACCAGCCCGCGGCGCACCCGGAGCGGGAACGCCGACCCCGAGCGCGGCGGACGTCCAGGTAGCGGCGGCGCGAGTCGGCATCGCGGGCGCGGCCGGCGCGGCTCGAGACCGAGATCCGGCGCAGCGACGTTCGAATCCTGCCCTGGCACGGCCGTCGATCGGGTCGATTGAATCGGCTCCCTCTCGAAGGGCCGCGCGCGCCGTCGGACCGAGCTCACTTGCAGGTCCCGAAGAGGCGGCACAGGAAGCCCCAGCGTCGCCGCGCGGGCGGTGCCCACTCGATGCGGGCGCTGCGCTTGCCCCACGAGCGCGCCGCTCGGCGATCGGCGCCCATGAAGATGTCGATCCGCCGCTTCCAGCGCGGCGGCATCTTGTCGAGGACCCGATACTCCCCGTCGAGGCCCTCGATCCGGACCCGCGAGTTGCGCACCAGGCCGAGCGCGAGAAGATCCGGCGACACCGCGATCGCGCGCGTCCCGGGGCGCAGGCGATCGCCCCAGGCCCCGATCTCCGGGGCGCCATCGGTCTGCGCGGGGACGGCGTTGTAGGCCGTGGCGGTGACGACGAGCTCCTGCCTGGACGGCCCGAGCGTCGCGCACGCGGAGCTCACGAGCAGCACGCAGAGCAGCAGCGCCGCCTTCGCTGGCCGGATCGCGGTCACCTCAGCCACTCGATCCTCGTCTCTTCCCTCTCCACGATGCCGTCGATCTGACCCTTCGGATATCCGAGCACCAATGCCGTAGCGATCTCGAAGGGATGGGCGATCCCCAGCTTCTTCCTCAACCTGCGGTTGTGGACGATCGGCTTGGTGGTCAGATCGACATAGCAGGTACCCGGGCCCAGCGAATGCGCAGCGAGCAGCATCTTCTGGGCGCAGATCCCCATGTCCAGCTCGGTTTCTCCGATCGCCCGCTTGTCCACCAGAAGCAGGATGACGGTCGGCGCCTTGAAGAAGGTATGGAACTCCGGGGCGCTGGTCACCGCGCTGAGTCCGCCGTGGGCCCGCTGATCCGCGTCGCCTCCGACGAATCTCACCAGGATCCCCGGGGAGAGGGCCTTACTCTCCGCCTCTTACCCCTCCGCGCCGGGCGAGATCGAGAGGAGTTCGTTCGGGGTCCTCACGTCGGGATGATGCGGCACCACGCGGACCAGGTAGCCGACCAGCCCGCTGGTCTCGCAAGGCATGTCGCCCTCGTAGGCGTGTTGTCCGCCCCCTCTCTCGACGCACCGCATCGGCTCGACTCTTCCAGACATCATCTCGCGGTTCGAGTCGAGGGGGCCGTAGCAGAGCTGCACCTCGACGTCCTCGGGCGTGAGCTTGCCGAGGGCCACCCGGCAGCGGACCTTCAGCCTCGTCCCCACCTCGATGCTCTCCACGCCATCGGAGTCCACTGCGAGCACTCGAACCGCGTCCCAGCTCTTCCGGATGCGCTCCTTCCAGCGAACCGCCGCGAGCCCTCGCGCCAGGCCGTCCTGGACCAGCTCGCGATAGTGGATGGCGGATGGCACGTAGAACCGCTCCGTGTACTCGTGAACCATCCGGTTGGTATTGAACAGCGGGCATAGCTGGCGCATGGAGCTCTTCATCATCCGGATCCAGCCCCTGGGCAGGCCGTCCGCTTCCCGGTCGTAGAAGAGCGGGATGATCTCCTCTTCGAGAAGGTTGTAGAGGATCCCGCTCTCGACGCGATCCTGATAGGAGAGGTCTCCGTAGATTTCACCCTTTCCGATCGACCACCCCACGCCCTTCCGAAAGCCCTCCGCCCACCAGCCATCCGGCACGGAGAGATTGAGGCCGCCGTTCGGCACCACCTTCATCCCGCTCGTCCCCGAGGCCTCCTGGAAGATCCGGGGGTTGTTGAGCCACACGTCGACCCCCTGCACCAGGTATCGGGCCAGGTTCATCTCGTGATTCTCGATGAAGACGAGGTGCCGCCGCACCGCCGGATCGGAGGCGAAGCGGACGATCTGCTGGATCAGCGCCTTTCCCTGGTCGTCCCTCGGGTGGGCCTTGCCCGCGAAGAGAATCTGGACGGGCCTCTTCTCGTTGGTCAGGATCGCCTTCAGGCGCTCCGGATCGGAAAGGATCAGCGTGGCCCTCTTGTAGGGGGCGAAACGCCGGCCGAAGGCGATGGTCAGGGTCTTCGAATCGAGAACGCCTCGCGCCTCGTTGATCTCCCTCTCCGTCCTGTCCCTCGACGCGAGCTGCTCCGCCAACGACCTTCGCACCGCGGCCACCAGTCGCTCTCGCCGCCGCTCGTGCGTCCTCCAGAGCTCCTCGTCCGGGATCTGTTCGACGTACTCCCAGACCGTCGGATCCACCGGATCCTCGCTCCAGCGGGGACCGAGGTAGCGGTCGAAGAGCTCGCTCATGTCCTTGCTGATCCAGCTCCGGATGTGGACTCCGTTCGTCACCGAGTCGACCGGGATGTCCTGCTCGGGGTAGCCGGGCCAGAGGTTCTGGAACATCCGGCGGGTCACCTGCTGATGGAGCTTGCTCACCGAATTGCGAATCACGGAGTGGCGGATCGCGCACTTGGCCATGTTGAAGGGCTCATCCTTCGAATCGGAGCGTCCCCTGCCGAGGAGCATGAACTCCTCCGGGGTGAGACCCACCTCCTTGATGAAGTCGCCCCAGTACCTGCCGATCAGCTCCCTCTCGAAGACGTCGAAGCCCGCCGGAACGGGAGTGTGGGTGGTGAAGATGTTGGCGGTGCGGGTGATCTGGCGGGCCTCCTCGTAGCTGCAGGAGTGCTGCTTCATGAATCGCGCGCAGCGCTCCAGGCCCATGAAGGCCGAGTGCCCCTCGTTCATGTGACAGATGGTGGGCTCGAGGCCCATCGCGAGGAGAGCCCGATAGCCGCCGACGCCGAGGACGATCTCCTGACGGATCCGCAGATCCTGGTCGCCGCCGTAGAGCCTGTCGGTGATGTCCTGGTGGCTGCGAGCGTTCTCCGGAAGGTTGGTGTCGAGAAGGAAGAGTCGGATGTTCCCGATCTCCGCGCGCCAGACCTGGATGCGGCAGGGACCGTCGGGAAGCCGCACCTCCACGGTCAGGGGAGCCCCGTCGTCCTTTCGGACCTCGGCGACCGGCAGGTTGTAGAAGTCGTTCTTCGGATACAGCTCCTGCTGCCAGGCGTCGGGACTCAGATACTGGTGGAAATAGCCCTCTTGATAGAGGAGTCCCACACCGACGAGTGGCAGCCCGAGCTCGCAGGCGCTCTTCAGGTAGTCCCCGGCGAGGATCCCGAGACCGCCCGAGTAGATGCGCAGGCACTCGGTCAGGCCGAATTCCATCGAGAAGTAGGCGATCAGGAGCTCCCCCTGCTCGGGGTGAGTGACCTTGAACCACTCCGACTGCTGGAGATAGGTCTTGAAATCCCGGTAGACGCGGTCCATGTGGGCGAGGAAGGCCTTGTCCCTGGCCGCCCGCACCAGGCGCTCTTGGCGGATCAGGCCCAGCATGCTGACGGGATTGTGACCGGTCGACTCCCAGAGCTCGGGGTCGAGGCGCCGGAAGAGGTCGATGGCCTCGTGGTTCCAGGTCCAGTGGAGATTGAAGGCGAGCTCCTTGATGCACTGGAGCTCGGCCGGCAGCGAGGGCACCACGTTGACGGTCCGGTACTTCATTCGGATTCCTTTCGCGCTTCAGGCCATCGCGCTCGCGAAGGCGGGCCGCGCGCTCAGGCGAGCGAAGTAGGCGCTCACGTTCGGGAACTCCCCCTCCTTCATCGCGCCCACCCGTTTCGCGAGGAAGATCGAGTAACCCATCATGATATCGGCGGCCGTGAAATCACCGCCGAGAAGATATGCCTTCCCATCCAGTGCGTCGTCCACCGCCTGGATGCAGATGCGCGCACGGTCGCGCATCTCGTCCAGCACCCGTACGCTGCTCTCGTCGCCGAATACGCGCCGATGATTGACGATCTCGCCGAGCGGCCGCGCGAAGGTCGCTTCGGCGAACCAGGACCATTGCAGGTAGCGCGCGTGCGAGGCCGACCCCGGCGTCGGCCGCAGCCGCCCTTCGCCGTAGCGATCCAGGATGTACTCGACCATCGCCCCCGACTCGAAGAGGACGAGATCGCCATCGGTCATGGCCGGCACCTTGCCGACCGGGTTCAGGCGGCGCCACTCCGCGCTGGCGCGATACTCGGGGGAGAAGTCCACGGGAACGCGCTCATGGGCCAGCCCCAGCTCCTCGCAGAGCCAGACGACCCGGACCGAGCGGGTTCCCGGCACATGGTAGATTCTGAGCACGATCGCTTCTCGGCATCTGGTTTCGGAGCAGTGTAAGATCCGCCGAGCGCTTTGGCTACCGCAGCGGAGGGCTCTGCTGCTTCCGGACTTGCTCGACCCGTTCCAGGGCCGATGGAGGGAGTTCGGCCTCCGCGCCACCCGATTGAAGGGACGAGAAGATGAAGAAGGCCGTCTATCACGGAATCCGCGACGTTCGCGTCGAGGAGGTCGAGGAGCCGAAGCCGGGGCCGGGTGAGGCCAAGCTCCGCGTGGTGTACTGCGGGATCTGCGGCTCGGATCTGCACGAGTACCTGCATGGCCCGTTTCCGGCGAGTCCCTTCGGGCACGAGGTCTGCGGCGAGATCGTCGAGGTCGGAAGCGGTGTCGAGGGCTTCGCGGTCGGGGATCGGGTGGTCGCCTTCGACCGCGACGGATATGCGGAAGCCATGGTGACGGCGCCGAGCCGCCTCCTGAAGCTGCCCGAGGGCATGAGCTGGGAGCGGGCGGCGCTGATCGAGCCGCTCGCCGGCGCCGCCTACGCCATCGATCGGGGAGGAGTCAAAGCGAGCGATCGAGTGCTGATCGCCGGCGGAGGCCCGGTGGGGCTGCTGGTGCTGCTCGCGGTCAAGGCGGTGGGGGTGGAGTCCGTCTACCTGACCGAGATCTCGAAGACGAGACGCGAGCGCGCCCGAGAGCTGGGGGCGACCGAGGTCTTCGACCCCCTCGAGGTCAAGATTCCGCAGAGGATGAGGGAGTCGACCGAGGGGCGGGGGGTGGACGTCTCCGTCGAGGCGGTCGGCGTCGAGGCCTCGCTCAAGGACTGCCTGGCCTCGACACGGCATCGGGGAACGGTGGTGGTCCAGGGGATCTTCACCGAGCGCGTTCCCATTCACATGCTCGGGTTCGTGAGCCGGGAGATCACCATGATCGGCACCAACTCGATCAACCCCAAGCTGGCGCTCGAGTGGATCCTGGCGGGACGGGTGGCGCCGGAATCGATCGTGACGCGGATCGTGCCTCTCGACGACATCGCGAGGGAAGGCTTCGACGTCCTGGCGGACGACAAGGACCGCGCGATCAAGATCCTGGTCTCCCCCTGAGCCGCGCGTGAGAGTCAAGTACATCGCGATCATGCTCACGAGGCCGCTCTGCATCTTGATCGCGCAGATCGGCCTGGCGCTCCTACTCGGCTCGTGGACCGCCGCGTTTCCATGGTGGCCATTCCAGATGATCGCCGCCAACATCGTCTGCTTCGCCATCCTGCGGAAGCTCACCAGCCAGGATGGAGAGCCCTTCCGGAACCTCTACCTCCGACCCTTCGGCAGCGGCCTCGTCGCGGGGAAGCTCGGTCGATGGCTCGGGCCCAGGCGCTTCGAGCGCCGAGCCCTCACCGTTCTTCGCGACGTGGGCTTGTTCGCCGGATTCCTGCTCGTGCTCGGGCTGCCCGCCATCGCAGCCGCACGGCTGATCGAGACCCAGATCTCGACCGCCATGGAGAGCTGGCGCTACGGGCCGCTCCCCCTCTGGGCGCTGCTCTCCGTCACCCTCCTCCTCCCGCTCACCATGCCCCTCGTCGAGGTGCCGTGGTACTTCGGGTATTTCTTCCCGAAGCTCGAGCGGCTGCGCGTTGCAGCCGGCAAGCGACATGCCTGGGCGAGCGCACTCGTCATCACGACCGCGGCGTATGCCGTACAGCACTGCTTCCAGCCCTTCCTCTTCGACGCGAGGTTTCTCGCGCTGCGCGCCGTCATGCTCCTGCCTCTGCTGCTGCTGACCGCCGTGACCCTGAGGGCCGTTCCCCGCTTCATGCCCTACATCCTGGTCTTGCACGCCCTGATGGCCGTCGAAGTCGTCTGGAGCTACTGGAGGTCGGCGTGAGAGCCGGCGTTGATCGCCGCTCCCTCTGGCCCTCCTCGCCCTCGAAGCCCTTTGGGCCTTCCCGCGTTTCTCTGGCGGCGCCGGCAACGGATCGACCGGGTCCCGCCGCGGGCGCCAGCCGGCTATCATGCTCCTCCGCACCGCAGCGGGTCGAACGCAGAGGCACCGGCTGCGAAGCGGCCCCACCCGAGAAGAGGTAGTCATCATGAAGACGCGCATCACCGAGCTCTTCGGCATCGAGCACCCGATCGTCCAGGGCGGCATGCACTTCGTGGGTCTCGCGAAGCTCGCCGCCGCAGTCTCCAATGCAGGCGGACTCGGCATCATCACCGCGCTCACCCTGCCCACGCCGGAGAAGCTGGCCCAGGAGATCGCGCGCTGCCGCGAGATGACGGACAAGCCCTTCGGCGTGAACCTGACCTTTCTCCCCGCGTTCGCGGCTCCCCCCTATCCGGAGTACATCGACGCCATCGTCCAGGGGGGAGTGAAGATCGTCGAGACCGCCGGGCGAAACCCCGAGGCGCACCTGCCGGCCCTCAAGAAGGCCCGCATCAAGATCATCCACAAGTGCACCTCGGTGCGCCATTCGCTCAAGGCAGAGAAGATCGGCTGCGACGCGGTCAGTGCCGACGGCTTCGAGTGCGGCGGTCATCCCGGGGAGGACGACATCCCGAACATGATCCTGCTGCCGCGCGTGGCCGAGGAGCTCCGCATCCCCTTCGTCGCGTCCGGAGGCATGGCCGACGGGCGGAGCCTGGTCGCCGCCCTCGCGCTGGGCGCGGACGGCATCAACATGGGAACGCGATTCATTGCCACCGTCGAGGCGCCGGTCCACGAGAAGGTGAAGCAGGCGATCGTCGCCGCCAGCGAGCTCGACACGCGGCTCATCATGCGCGCGCTGCGCAATACCGAGCGGGTGCTGTACAACCCTGCGGTCGAGGCGCTCCTCGGGATCGAGCGCGAGAAGGGCGCCAAGCTGACCATCCAGGACATCGTCCCGCAGGTCGCGGGGATCTATCCGAAGGTGATGATCGAGGGCGACGTGGATGCCGGCGCCTGGTCCTGCGGCATGGTGGCCGGGCTGATCCACGACGTGCCGTCCTGCAAGGAGCTGATCGACCGGATCATGCGGGAAGCGGAGAGCCTGATCGCCCAGCGCCTTCCCGGCCTGCTGGGGAGATAGCGGCGGGGAGCGCTCCAGCGGAGGTCACTCGTAGAGCTTTCGAAGCACGACCGCCTCAGGCTTGCACTCCTCGAGACAGAGATCGCAGAGGGTGCACTCGTCCTGGTTCTCCTCGACGACGATCGGACGGTCTCCTTCCGCAGCGAAGATGTTGACGGGGCAGACCTGCACGCACTTCCCACAGGCCGAGATCCCCGTGCACCTGTCCTCGCTGATGGCCACCTGGATGAACTCACTCATGGATGGACTCCGCTCCGATCATCTGGAGCCGATGGCAGCGGCGAGCTTCAGGATGCGCCGCGACCTCTCCACGATCGGAGCATCGACGAACTTGCCGTCCAATTGGATGGCCCCGATTCCCCGCGCTTC
>Ga0299912_10004508_pt1 | contig 11423 bp, 14 predicted proteins | sample RVTome_2_FD_207667 | JGI IMG/M metagenome (GOLD analysis project Ga0299912, IMG submission 207667) | Soil microbial communities from uranium-contaminated site in the Upper Colorado River Basin, Wyoming, United States - RVT95D214 (version 2) ... | reverse complement strand
TGGCCGATCCCCACCTTTCCGTCAAAGGTCTCCTTTTCAATGACTTCCTCCAGCTTCGTTAACTTCCCTACCTTCCGACGGATCTCGATCTTGCCCCGATGAAAAACGGCAACGCCAGCAGAATCATATCCGCGGTATTCGAGTCGCTTGAGTCCGTCCAGCAGAACCTTTGCTGTCCCTCTTGCCCCTATATATCCAACAATACCACACATGCTTCAATCCTTCTTCTTTCTACTCTTCTTATGGTGGAGCTCCATACTCTTATTCCATCCCTTGATGTTCTTCTGCTTCACCCGGCTGATGGCCAGTGCCCCTTCTGGAACATCTTTTGTGACGGTGGTGCCTGCACCGATCGAGGAATTATTTCCAACCTTGACCGGAGCCACCAACTCTACATTCGATCCTACAAAAACCCGATCGCCGATGATGGTCTGATGCTTCTCGAATCCATCATAGTTACAGGTGATGGTCCCGGCACCGATGTTCACTTCCTCTCCAAGGATGGAATCTCCAATGTAAGCTAAGTGGTTGGCTTTGGTACCCCTGCCGATGATAGATTTCTTCACCTCCACGAAGTTTCCAATCCTCGCTCTGGCCTTCACCTCGCTTAAAGGCCTCAGATGGGCAAAAGGTCCAATAGAAACTCCTTCCTCGACCTTACTCTCCGTGACCACAGTGTTCGAGCGGATCGTGACCTCATTGCCTATGATGGAATCTGAAATCTTCGAGTTAGGCTCTATGATACACCGTTTACCTATCCTCGTCCTCCCTTGGAGGATGCAATTCGGATAAAGGATGGTATCTCTTCCTACCTCCACCATTCTATCCACATAGGTGGTTTTGGGATCGACGACGGTCACACCCGAGAGCATCAGGTCTTTCAGCTTCTCCTGTCTGAGCACTTCATTGGCGATAGCAAGATCCACTCGTGTATTGATCCCCATCACCTCCACTGGGTCTACCACCTGATAAGCAGAACACCTCAAGCCTCTCTTCCTTGCAATCTCAACCAGGTCGGTCAGATAGTACTCACCCTGTGCATTCTCCTGTCCAATTTCTTTCAGGCCTTCGATCAAAAATGAAGCCTTCACACAGAAGATCCCTGTATTGATCTCCTGAATCATCCTTTCTTCTTTTGAGGCATCTTTCTCTTCTACAATCTTTTCCAGCCAACCCTGTGGATCTCGTATGATCCGCCCATATCCAAAGGGATGTTCTACGACTGTTGTTAGGACGGAAAGGGCTGACTCACTTTCCCAAAAGTTTTTCATAAAAGAGTGGAGGGTCTCTCCTTTCACTAAGGGAACGTCTCCACAGAGGATCAAAACCGTGCCATTAAATTTCTGGAGAAATGGAACGGCCTGTAAAACCGCATGACCCGTGCCCAATTGTTTTTTTTGAAGAGCGAATTGGACTCCGGAATCTTTAAATCTCTCCTTAATTCGATCAGCCTGGTGACCTACCACCACGATCGTCTTTTTGGATTTGATTTCGTTCAATGAAAGGTCGATAGTGTAGGAGAGCATGGGAAGTCCCAGAAGGGGATGGAGGACCTTCACCAGGTCCGATTTCATCCGGGTTCCCTTCCCTGCCGCAAGAACGACCGTTGCGATTTTTTCCAATTTGATATCCCTTTTAAAGACTTATCCTTTTATACAATGAGCCACCTTTTTAGTCAACCCCGTGGAATATTACCTAACCGTCGCTGGAAGGCTACTTTAATTGGATTCCGAATATACGTGACAATGCAACCTATCGAGCCTATTCCACGGGGGCAACCCTGTGGAATATTTGGTCCCCTTTTCTTGTATTGACATTATGTCAAAAATGACATATACTATGCTTAAATGGAACGGAAAGAGAAGCCGTTAATCTGGCTGCACGGCGAGATAAAGACTCCGCCGCTCTCCAGCGCAGCAAGGATTGAAGCAGGCTATTTGCTGCGCAAACTGCAACTGGGGGAATTGCTCTCGCTGCCTCATTCACGTCCGATGCCATCGATTGGTTCGAGATGCCACGAACTCCGTATCGATGATGAAAACAAAACGTGGCGAGTTGTGTATCGAATCGATAATGATGCTATCGTAATTTTTGAGGTATTTGAGAAGAAAACACAAAAGACACCCCGGGAAGTGATTGAGAACTGCAAACGCAGGATTCGACTTTATGATACCTAACGTGGGAGGAAGCGTATGAAGAGCGCAAAGAAGAAACAACTTGAAGCAAAAGGCTGGAAGGTTGGTACTGTTGCAGAGTTTCTGCAGCTTTCGCCTGAAGAATCCACCTATATTGAGATGAAACTTGCATTGAGTAAGAATCTTCAGGAGCGCCGGAAGGAGAAGAGCCTAACTCAGCAGCAACTTGCTCGTCTCCTGAGGTCTAGTCAGTCGAGGATAGCGAAGATGGAAGCGGGAGATCCTTCCGTTTCGCTTGATTTGCTTGTTCGCTCATTATTGATTCTGGGTGAATCACGAAAGAGTCTGGCTAAGATTTTATCCGAGCCGCGTTCTGCATTTGTGAGTTAGACCTACCTTTTGTTTTGTTTAATCCGGGGCGAACCAAACCAAGCTCTTAAATAATGCTGGATGCCCTCGCCATTCTCTAATCAGGCCAATTTCAACCCCCAAATTGCCATTCTAAGGCCGAAATCAGCCCTATTTTTTCAACATTGACTCATAAATCCGATTACTTGCCTTGGTCCGACCCTCATCGCTGTAACGTTCAAGGCTAAAAGGAGTCCCGCAGAGCGGGATTTGGATGTCAATCTTTTATTAGGTGTTATGTGAAGTTGTGCCACTCCCTTCTTCCATATTGCGAATTCTGCAATGCTACGTCTTTTGTTCCTGAAGTTTTTCCTGCACCCAGAGATTAATTAAAGTGTCAGGGGTAATCCCTCTTTTTTGTGCTAGAACCTGAATTTTTTCTGAAAGTATTCTATCCACCGGGTAATAAATAACCTCAGATTCAATATCTACTTCAAAGGATGCTTCTTTGGTCTTATTCCAGAACTCGGATATATCGTGGGTATCCCAAAACTCACCCATCTCTTGATACGATGCTGCATGCGAGACTGAGCTTTTATGTTTGCCCATATAGCCTCCTTTCATTGTGTGTCATGTTCCGCGCTGAAAGAATTAAGGCACGTTTATCGGTTTTATAGACAAAGAAAACAATGATATATCGACCGCCATCAGTCTGACCCATTGCTGCATATACATTTTCACCAGAACGATGTCCTTTTTCCACAAACCTAAACCGAGGTTTGTTGTTCAATACTTCTCTGACTTCACGTTGCTGAACATTGTGTTTTCGTATGAGCTTTTCAAGAATCTCATCGAGCCAAATGATCCCTTTGATTTTCAAATCACTTTCTCCGATATTCTAACAACATTATAGCTCATATCCCCTTATTTTCAAAGAGTGTTTTGCTCCACAAATTAAATCTTTTGGGGGCAAAATTTCACATAACGTTTTGGATTGGCGAAGTCCCGACAAAGTCGGGATTTCCCGAAGGGTGGAAACGCTAATCTTGTGTTATCTGCCTTTGCGGGCAGGGAAAATCTATCTTTTATAAACATCGCCGCGACTTCTAATTGCCTTTATTTCTACAGTAACTTCATACGTCTTCTTTAACCTCAGACCACTTTTTGACCCGACCCACCCTAAAATCCTCGTCGCCTCTCATGATACTGGCTAAGAAATCTTTATCCCTAATAACCTCTTTTGTTGCTTCAAGTTCCTCTTTCGCCTTGAGATAGGCAACAAAGTCAGCTACCTTTTTTTACGTTTTTTTGAGAGTCTTTCAAAATCAGCAAGAATCCTCTCTCCTTTTTTAATAGTTGCTGTTTTACTCATATTCTCCTCCCATTAGGATTTTTGAACAATTATAACATATAAAGGGTGAAAGCTTTGGGTGTGAACCTCAAGCACTCTGTTATCTGACGTTGCGGGCAAGACATTTATTCTGAATCAGGAAAAATCTTCTTAAAAAGTTTATCACTTATTCTGAACCCCAAATCTTTTAGGTGGGCAACAACCTTCTTTTTATCGATGGGGATTCCTCTCTCAATTGCTAAATCTATAACCCCTAAAACTCCCATTGTGTTTACATTCATTAATTCTGCCATGTTCCTTGCTGTTCTTTCATCTATCAGAGCACAATCAAGCTCTAATTTTTTGCAAAGGATAATGACTTCGGCTTCCCCTTTGCCTAAAATTGTTGTTAAAGCATTAACAGCTACTTCATCATTAATAGTTTTCTTTATTATCCAACCGTCTTTTACACCAGATTCTGTGTCCTCAGAACCTGCCTCTCCTTTCCCCCTGATAACGACTTCATCGTATACAGCATCGGGAATGTACACCTCTGAAAATAATTCTTTCAGTAATCTAAACAGGTCTATTTGTGCCAGTGCAATAAGACAACTGCTGTCGGCTGCAACTCGAAAAACTTTCATTTTTCAAGTGCCTCACGATACTTGGCCATCGTTTGTTGGTCTTTTTCAAAATCCTTTTCACCATATTCATAGGTGGGTATGCCATGATCCTTTAGAACCTCCATAAACTTGACTCTGGTCATTTCTGCCAATTCTGTTGCTTTTCCAAGAGATATAGACCTCTCTTGAAATAATAGGATAGCCAGTGCTATTTTCAACTTCTTTTTTATTTCCTCTGGTTTCTCTAATCCCCTCATTGCAAATATTATTTCTTCTGGAAGGTCTATCTCTATTCGTTCAGTTTTTCCTGTTGCCATTGTTTTAACCTCCTTGCAGTTACTTCAACTATATTATAGCAGATCGAAGTCAGTGATGGGGAAAATCTTTTCATAATGAACCTCAAGCACTCTGTTATCTGCCGGTGCGAGGAAGACAAACTTATAATTTTATGGACGTCCCCTGGTCCCCGCCCGGGTCCGACCAAGCTAAGCTCCTGAATAATGCTGGTTGCCCTCACCCATTCTCTAATCAGGCCAATTTCAATCCCCGAATTGCCACTCTAAGGCCGAAATCAGCCCTATTTTTTTTAACATTGACTCATAAATCCGATTACTTGCCTTGGTCCGACCCACATCATCCATCATCTTCATCCAATTTGAAAATCTACTCATTTCGTTTGTTCGCTGTTAGCTGAAGTGCCACTTCTACTTGAATACGCCAGCCTTTCCTAGACCGTCAACTAGTTCATCGAAATGATTATCGAGTTCTTTAATAATGGGGGTTTCAACTCCCCCTATTATTTGAGGATCTGATTTTATTCGGCACCAACGATCGATAGCAGGAGGATGTGTGTCTGATGATTGGCTTCGAAATCGCTCGCACAAATCCATAAAGCGGAACAGCACACCAGTCGTAAGGAGGAACGATCTGCGATGCTCGATTGATGGATCTAAAGATAACATCCATAGAGAAGCCAAAATATCTGCTTCGAATTCCTGGCTTTGATTTCTATCGAAAACGCGGATTGACATGTTCTCTGGAAATGACCACAAAGATGTATTTGAAGGATCCAGGTGTCCTTTTACAATATGACCATACTCATGAAGCAGAATAAACATCAAAACTCGAAAAGAAGCACAGTCTTCTTCATTCTCAAAAGCTGGTTCTTGTTTCGCTATAGCTGACATTATAGGGAGCACTTTTTTACGATACTCGTCCTTCCGGGTAACGTTGTAGAAAGCAAGTGCGACTAAAGCCCTGCCATAATCTTCTTGAAAGAGATTCCATGAATAAGGCGAGCTGAAATACCACAAGGCATATCCGAAGTATGCTCGGAAGAGACATATAGAATAAGCAAGAATAGGGTCGTCTAGTACAATAGCACATTCTCCGTTTGGACCACAAGCTTCGAAGCCATTGATTATTCTCGAGGGTAAGAAGCCAACTGGGATCGACTCGACAAGTGAAAAGTCAGAACCGAGGTGCCGACTAGCAACTGGTACTAGGACATCTTGGACAAGCGGATTATCAAAGTAATAAACCCCCGAAAGAATCTTGTCGTGAGCTCTCATTGCCCAATCTCGTTGAGGACTATCGTGTATCTGTGACTCGATATTTTTGAGATAATTGATGTAGTCTACTGAAAAATACTCGCGCTTTGCGACCTTATCTCCGTATCTTTCAATCAGGTCGATAAGAAACTGTTCGTTAGCTTGGCGACTGCTAGATACTGTCATTATGCTTGTAGTTAAATGGAAATGGGGCTAGAATGTTTGAGATATTTGTTCTTCGATCACTCTCTTGATTTCACCTTCGTCTATCTGGACCTCAACTCGATTAATAGTCAGAGAGGAGACTCGACTCCTAAGCGTGCTGTAGAGCCAGTTTGCAACAACTCCGCTGGCCACACCGCTTGAAAATGTTAGAACGAACTCAAAAATCTCACCTCCCCCCAAAGACTTTCGTTTGATTGTCGGCTGATATATCAGTGTTCCTACTTCTGGTATAGGATACCCCACGCCCGGGGCAGGTGATTTCGCCTTTACGAACTCCGATGGTAAATCAGGGTAAGTTGTTTCTATTTGGAAAGCTATTTTAGGCATTGGATCAATCCTCCAATTTCATTCTAATCTGGAAGGTGGCATTTCAGCTACGTTCAAGGCCAAGAGTAGTGCGAAGCATTTTGATGAAATCTTTTGGCCTGTGTTAGGCGAAGTCGGGCGCAATTTTTTATTCAATAATCAAAAGGCCAGTCTTAAGATCAATAATTAACCGGTATCCCCTAAAGAAATCTAAACCAAGAATTCCATCAACAGTTGCGCTTGGTGGCAAGGTGTGACAAAGGATTGGAAAATTCATACGTTTATGCCCGAGAGATTCAATTTTTTCAACAGAAATACTAGGAACGTACTCCACACCGCTACCCGTGGTCATCTGAATCCGTTCAGAGACTATTGCGGGATCATATCCCAAAAGAACGGTCACATCCCAATTGACCAAAGACCTTGTCGCACCAGTATCAAGTGCTAATCTTAGGATAGAGTCCCCTTTCGGACCCCAAATCTTCGTTGGAACAACAATGAGACCTTCATCAGGATCAAAAGGAAATTTCATAGAACCACCGCCATTTCTTCGAGCAACCTTCCGGTATACAAAATCGCTGAATGTTGCGGTCGTATTTCTCTCGCTTTTCGATAGACCTCATCTCTGTCCTTGCTATGCCACAAAACCTTACCGCCTTTAACTTCCAAACTCTCGTCTGTTTCGGGGTCATCAAGAAGAACCCATTCCGATTCGAACTTAGCCTCGATTTCTGCCACTGTCATAATTTCTGTCATTAACCTCGCCTCCTTATTGCATATTTAATTTGCGCCCGATTTCGACTAATCGTTCACATCCGAACAAATTCGTTTATGCTCCCAATTTGGAATGATATCCGAAATATTTCGGATATACCAAATCTGGCTGAATAGCCAGCCCATCCTCTTCTGATAATTATTGTCACTCCTCACCCCCTTTCTTCAGGGCCAAAGTATCTAACGGACTCTTTATTTTCCCTATGCTTTTTGTGCTGACATGAGTGTAGATTTCAGTTGTTTTACTATGCTGATGTCCAAGTATCTCCAATATACCTCAAATCAGGCCCTCCCCCAAGCAAATGGGACGCTAAACTATGTCTGAGAGTGTAAATGAGACAAAAAAACCCATTCCTTTTTAGAAATGGGGGCTTAATTTTCTTCAGACCATATGCCCACCCTATGAATGGTGAAAGGGTTGAAGGATGTTAATGTATGGCCTCTGTTTTGATAGCAGGTTACTAAAATATGAGGATGGAGTCAATATTAAAAAATTGATTAAAAAATTGATAGTCCCCCTCACCCTCGCCCTCTCCCACAAGGGGAGAGGGGAAGTGAGGGAATTCCCCTTCCTCAGGGAGTATGAAGGCTAAATTATGGTATTATCGGAAGACCTTACTTTCTTGTTTATTAAAATGCCTTAACTTGAAAACTTGCTCAAAAGTTTGTAAAAGGAGAAAATGCGATTCGATCTTCCTTTTCCAAAAGACAAACCCTTTGATGTGGTGGGCATGGGCCTCAACTCTGTCGATCTCCTCTGTGTGGTTCCCGAATTTCCCACTCTGAATTCGAAAATGAAAATTCTTTCCTTTGCCAAACAAGGAGGAGGCCAGGTGGCCACCACCATGGTGGCTCTCGCCCGATGGGGAGTTAAAACGAAATACATTGGAAAAGTTGGAGACGATGAACTGGGTCAATTCGCTCTTCATTCCATTCGAGAGGAAGGAGTGGACGTCTCCTCAGTAACCGTGGAGCCCAATGCCTCAAACCATTTTGCCATCATTATCGTAGATAGTGTTTCAGGAGAACGAACGATCCTCTGGGATCGGGATGAGCGTTTGATGTATCGTGATGGGGAACTTCGAAAAGAGGAGATCTGTTCTGGGAAAATTCTCCATTTAGATGGCCATGATATCCGAGCCGCTATCCAGTGTGCGAAGTGGGCAAAGGAAGAGGGAATCCCCACGGTCCTCGATCTTGATAAGGTCGAACCTCTCACTTCGGAGTTGATTAGAGAGGTCGACTTTGTCATCACCTCCTCACGGTTTCCTTCCCTTTTCACTGGAATTTCAGATCGAGAAAAGGCCCTCATCGAAATTCAAAAACAGATCCCTGGATTTCTCTGTGCCACATTGGGCCATGAAGGGGCCGTCGCCCTGGTGAAGGGTGAATTCCTCTATGTGAGAGGATTTGAAGTGAATGCCGTCGATACGACCGGCGCAGGTGACGTCTTTCATGCGGGATTTATTTATGGCCTCCTTCAGAATTGGGAGGTGGTAGAAATTTTGAGGTTTGCCAATGCCGTGGCAGCACTCAAATGCCGTGATCTCGGTGGGAGAAAAGGAATCCCCACCCTTGAAGAAGCCTATGATTTTTTGAATCAAGATTGAATTCCTTCATCCCCTATAAAAATCAATTCAAATGAATCAAGAAATTGCCATAATCCGTAACTGTCACCCTGAACTTGTTTCAGGGTCTATAGATTTTCCATAAGGTGAGATGCTGAATCAAGTTCAGCATGACATGAAAATGAAGAGGGTTCTGATTTTTGATTTCGGATTATGGAAATCGGATGCCGAATTGACAATTATTATTAGGTATTATATTAATTTGAAATTAATCTAAGAAAAAACTTGATGGTAGATTTCTGAGCTATCGGAGGAAAGGAGAAACAGAAAAGATGGAAGATCAAAAACAAATACTTACAGTATCGATATCCAATAACGAATTAGAAAGACGTTGGAGAGAAGTACGGAAGAAGATGAAGGAAGAAGGCATCGATTTTCTTGTGATGCAAAATGATAATGAGTGGTTAGGTGGATATGTTAAGTGGTTTACTGACATTCCAGCACGAAATGGTTATCCCATGACAGTGATTTTCCCTATCGATGATGAGATGACTACGATTACCTGTGGCGGTAAACCGCCTGGAGATTTGGGCCCTCCAGTGTGGACAATGAGGGGGGTCAAAAAGAGACTCACGGCACCCTATTTCCGGAGTTTAATGTATAGCAACACCTATGATGCAGAACCCGCGGTGGAAACCTTAAAGGTCAAGAAAAAAGGAAAGATTGGCCTTGTGGGAAAAGGGACGATGTCGGCAGCATTTTATGAACACTTGAAAAAGAGTCTTCCACGGTCGACTTTTGTGGAGGCAACAGATCTTGTCGACCAGATTAAAGCAATCAAGAGTGACGAAGAAATAGCCCTGATTAAAAAGACAACCGCACTCCAGGATGAAGCGATGGAATATGCAAAGAAGGCGATTCGCCCTGGAAGAAGGGACTTCGAAATCATAGCTGACATTATCCATAAGGTAACTGATTTAGGAAGCGAAGAACAGTTGGTCATAGGGTCTTCTGGTCCATTTGGAAGGCCAGTTCCCATGCAGAAGCGACATTTCCAGAATCGTATGGTTAGGGAGGGAGACCAGTTCACACTGATGATTGAAGTCAATGGTCCAGGAGGGATGTATGCGGAAATGGGAAGGATATTCTTCCTTGGGAAGGTCCCATCGGAGTTGCAGGAAGCCTTTGAGCTGTGCAAGGAAACACAAAAGGTCACTTTGAAACTCTTGAAACCAGGGGCAGATCCTGCGGAGATCTGGCGCGCCAACAACGAATTCCTGATGAAAAAGGGTCAGCTTCCCGAAACGCGGCTTTACGCCCATGGCCAGGGATATGATTTGGTTGAGCGGCCAGCCATTCGCGATGATGAACCCATGAAACTTAGGGCTGGAATGAACATCACTGTCCATCCGATCATCGGTTCCGACAGAGTCTGGGTATGGGTCTGTGACAATTATCTGATTACAGATTCGGGGGTGAGCCAATGTTTACACAAGACACCCCGGGAGATTTTCTCGGTTTGAACAATGATATTCTATTGATCAATCTCATGGCAGGGATTGATTCGAATGACAAAAGGAGGTGAGCCCCTGTGGCTTTTACAACCGCTGAGAGGGAAGCAAGGCATAGAGCAATCCAGGAAACGACCAAAAAAGATCATCTCCAGGCACTACTCCTGATTGGTGATACAAATGTCGGTCCCGGATCTTATGGAGACTTACGCTACTACACCGACATGTTTATCATCTTTTACAGACAGGTCGTTGTCATCTTTCCTGAATCCGAGCCAGTGCTATTTGCATATAGTGAAATCACGAGGCAGGCGGCAGCCCGAAGGTCTTCTGTCAAAGATTGCCGTTTCACTGAGAATCTCATCGTCGATGCTGCCAAACTTTTGAAGGAGCGCGGGATCTCCACAGGAAGGATCGGCATTAACTTAGAGATGCTTCCTCTTGCCTGGTATAACTTCCTACGACAGGAATTACCCCAGGTCGATTGGGTTGAAATGCACGATCGCATTATGCAGATTCGCTTTCAACGAAGCCAGGAAGAAGAGGGGATGTTCCGCAAAGGAGCTGTTTTGGGCGATGGGGGGTTTGAAGCTGCTGTAAGGATGATCCGCCCCGGAGTAAGCGAATACGAAATCGTTGCAGAAATTGAACGTTATGCCCGTGCAGGCGGAGCAGAAGCTCACTTTACATTGATCGGGTCCGGGAAGTTTGCTTTCGGCGATGGCAATACTTTGCCTCTCCCCTATTCTCCTTCTCCGCGGCGGGTCGAGGACGGCGATAGCATTGTCATGGAAATCACGCCTCGGTACGAGGGTTACTGGACACAACTGGTAAGAACGGTCAATGTAGGGAAGCCCAATCGGGATCTCGAAAAAATGCACAGGGTATGCTGCGATGCGATCAAAAAGGGCTTAGAATGGTTCAAACCTGGGAAAACTGTTAAAGATGTGGTGTTCGCCATGGAGTCTTACGTGACGGATTGTGGCTACCTTCTCAAACCTCCCTTGGGTCATTTCTGTGGAATCGATTTGCTTGAAGCTCGGGTTTCTCGTC
>Ga0299912_10004507_pt1 | contig 11423 bp, 4 predicted proteins | sample RVTome_2_FD_207667 | JGI IMG/M metagenome (GOLD analysis project Ga0299912, IMG submission 207667) | Soil microbial communities from uranium-contaminated site in the Upper Colorado River Basin, Wyoming, United States - RVT95D214 (version 2) ... | reverse complement strand
TCAAAGGGAAGAGTTACCCGGCTGTGGTGGGAAGGGTGAAGATAGAGAGACGTCCCCTCACTCTGGTGGAAGCTGAAGAAAACGGCCAAATCATTTCGACCATCCTACAGAACGCCGAAACGATCTGCTTGACCGATCCCTCTGGGAAAGCGGTTTCGCTCGTCGATCTCAAAGAGGGGAGCGAGGTTTTAGTCTATCGTGAGAAGACAGGAAGGCATTTCGGCGTTCCGGTTGAGGAGACCATCCTTGAAAAGTAAGGAAGAGGAATAGATGTGTATTCCAACTATTGAAATAGCCCCTTTGAACAAGCCAATAGGAACTGTGCGTGGATAATTCTTTTCACGGGTTTTGGTAAACATTCCAGAAAAAAAAGTAATAGTTTAGTCTTTTGAGAAAACCATTATAAATTCGTGATTAAATTGTCTTGGCTTCGTCTTGCTGTTAGAGAGCTTCACTTGAGGGGAGAACGGTCCAAATTCCGGAGGATTAGATGAACGACATGAGATTGAAAATAGTTGCAGTCGTTGTTTTGTTCTTCTTTTCTTGGACTTTTGCGGGGGTGTTTCAGGTTGCCTATGCTATTGATAACCTTCCGCAATCTTCCAGTAACACTGATTCGTCAAGAACTCCAAAATCTGAGGAGAGGCTTCAAAAGGCAATTGAGGAAATCGAAGAGGTTCTCGAAAACCCTGTTATTGACAGAAAGACAAAAGCCAGCAGGGTAAAGGCAAAAAGAGCGGAAATAGAGGATCTCGATGTTGAGATAAGAAGACAGTTTGCAGAGACAGAGAAGAAGCTTAAAGACGCAGGCCTTCCCCAAGAAATACTCCAGAGACATCATAAGTTTGTGAAGCATTATGAGGATAACTTTAATGAATTAAAAGCCAACCTTAATTCAATAGAGAAGACGAAGGGGCTTGCAGTAGAGGTCGAGATAGAGAAGGCAAAACAGCATCTGCAAAAGATCAAGCCTCCAAAGAAACACACACCATTAGACCCCAACAAACTTCCACATAGAACACCGAAGGTAGAAAGAAAAGAGCCCCGCCTCAAGAAAGAAGATTTTGAGAAAGACTTCATAAAACCCCAGAAAGCAGAAGCGCAGAGGAAACCAATCCTTGTTGCCTCTACAGGGCCTTTGAAAGGTCTTCTCTCTGAGAATTCAGAATATAGAATCCAGAATTCTGAATCTTTAACTCCGCAATCCGAGATCCGAATTCCGCAATTTATGGTTTCCCAGGCAGGCAATCTGCCAACCCCTGAAGATTTGGCTGAGAACATCGAGGTTCAATTCACTCCTGAGATAATTGCAAAAGCACAGGAACTTGGAAACAACCCCGTAAAGATCTACAACTGGGTTCGCAACAACATCGAATTTGTGCCCACCTATGGCTCTATTCAAGGGGCCCACATGACCCTGCTCACCAAACAGGGCAACGCCTTTGATACAGCATCTTTGCTTATTGCCCTGCTTCGTGCCTCAAATATCCCCGCCCGATATGTCTATGGAACGATCGAACTCCCCATCGATAAGGTGATGAACTGGGTCGGAGGATTTACTGATGCCAATGCAGCCCTGGATTTTATTGCAAGCGGAGGTATCCCAGTCACAGGAATTGTCTCGGGCGGCAAGGTTACAAAAGCAAGAATGGAACATGTATGGGTGGAAGCGTATGTTCCTTATGGAAACTATCGTGGAACAATGATAGACCAAACCATAAAGACATGGATACCAATGGATGGGAGTTTTAAGCAATATACCTATAAGGATCCAATTGATTTCCCTTCAGCAGTCGGATTTGATTTACAGGCATTTATTAATGAAGTCCAATTAGCAAGTACCATTGATCCCTCAAACTCATCTATTTCTAATGTTCCTCAAGATTTAATTCTTCAAAGAATTCAGAGTTATGTGCAGACCGTCCATCAATATTACGACACAAACCTTCAAGGTAAAACTGTTGAAGATGTGTTGGGGTCAAAAAAAGTGATAAGTCAAAATTATCCATATTTGTTGGGAAGCTTCCCATATAAAACGATAATAATAGGGAATAAATATTCCAGTCTTCCTGACTCTCTACGTTGGCGCATAAATTTTAAGGTAGCCAGTGACGCCTTCTCTTTTGAACCCGATTTTTCCTATACAGCTTCAACAGCATTCTTAGCCAGTAAAAGCATGACCCTAAGCTACAAACCATCAACGACATATGATGAATCCCTGGTGCAAACCTATGGATATATAGAAAAAGTACCACCTTATCTTCTTAATCTGACCTCTGAGCTAATAATTAGCGGGGAAGCGGTAGCATCAGGTATTCCTGTTGGTTCAGGTAGAGACATTGAGTTCATTATGACTTTTATCTCCCCAAATGGTTCACAAGATGCGGTATTCAATAAGGAAACTGTTGGGGCTTATCTTGGGATAGGACTTGACTTAAGTTGGTTCTCAAAGTCATTACTTGATCAAAGAATCGCGGCATTAAACCAGGCTTATAATAACCAGACGCCAAATCCAAATAGAAAGTTACAAGAATACCTCAGCTTCTTAGCTTCTTTTTATTTTGCAGAATTGGATGCAATGAATAATACGGTCGAGGGATTTTTAAAGGTAGTAAGCATGAGACATCCCTCTGCTGGCATTATTGGTTCTGACGTCAAGGTAGGATATCTTTGGGGATTACCAAGAACATTTTCTTTTGCAGGTTTTTTTATAGATGTAGATAGAAACGTTCATTCGACAGCAGCAAAGGATGGGGACAATAATAAAGCGATAGCCTTTAACATCAACTCAGGATATAACAGTTCAGCGATGGAACATGCCCTTTGGGAACAGATTCATAACCTCCCGGCTGTATCTGCCGTCAGAATTCATCAGTTGGCTAATCAAATTGGGATTCCTATTCACAGGATCGACCAATCAAATATCTCTGAGATCCTACCAATGCTACAAATTTCAAATGAAGCTAAAGCCGACATTTTAAATGCAGCCAATTCAGGCAAGATGGTATATGTCCCACAAACAAACATTCAATATTATGATTGGGCAGGAACTGCATTTATTATTCTCGATCCTAGCACCGGAGCGGGAGGGTATATTATCTCTGGAGGTCTTTCAGGTGGGGGGTCTGCATTATCGTTGGAGGACTGTTTTTGGGCTGCAGTTCAAGTAGCAGATGTGTTTCCGCTTCCCGGTTTAGCTTCGATAAACGTTATGTTAGATTTTCTTGCTTTCCAGGGAGCCCGAAGAGATATTGCAAGATCATCAGCTCCAGAAATCAACAAGCAAATAGCGTCTGTGCTCGCATTTTTGAGTTTGATAGTTGGGCTAGCTGGGGTGTTTATTGTTCCTCTTTTCTCTCTGGCACCTTTAATAGCAGGCCTCGTTTTGTTAGCAACTTTTGTTCTGGAGGCAATTTTCTATCTTAGCATTTTTCGGTTGCTCGAAGGGGAGTTCCCTTCGGCTGAGCACAATCCTCTGCAAAGTTGCGTTGACCTTTTCAAGTGAGGTATGGCTTATGGACCAAAATTCACCTGAAAACAGTATCGTGAGTGAGAAAAAAAGAGAATTCATATCTTTCTTTCAGAACTATCTTTTTTCTCCATACTTTTGGGGTCAGATGTACATAAGCCCGATATTGATAGGGATTTTATTTTTGATAATAAGAAAAGACGACTATTTGTGGGTAATATTACATTTATGCCTATGTTATTCAATCGCATCTGTGCTCGGGGTTGTAAACATAAAAAAAAGACTACTATTCTTCTTAAAAAATTATGAGAAATATTCAACATTAGTAAAATTGCAGAAAAAGCTAACAGAAAAGAGATCGCCAAAACAAATAATGTCACGCAATGTTCTTGCCTCACCAAAATATGTTTTTTATCGGGATTACAAATTCTGGACCTCAGGTGAGGCACTAATGGCAGTTTTGTTCCTCATTTTGTATGCTATCCCTGTATTCCTACCCGTTGCGTTATATTTCGAAACTATTAAAACCCATGCATATTTTATACTTTATCCTCCTTTTTTGCTCTACACAACTAATTCTTTCTTCGCATTTAGCGGTTTTATTTTCTGGGAGAAAAGACTTAAGAAACAGGTTGAAAAGGGAGAGACCATAATAACGGCGCGCTAGTGGCTAAGTAATCCTCATATGCATTATAACAACTAGAAATTAGGGATCTTCTATGTGTAAGAATCGAATGAGTAGAAACCTAATATTAGTGAGGCTTATTATCATTATTATGATTTTAATTTTACCCAGTTTTTCCTTGGCACTTTCCCCGAATGTTAATACCGGACTTGGTTGGCTTTCAAATAACCAAAATGCAGATGGAAGTTGGGGGAGTTATGCTGACCTGTTGGTACTAGATACGACAATTGTGCTTGATACGTTAAGATATTTAGATATGAATAACCCTACCTACGCGAATGGACTTGCATGGTTGAGTAGTCAGTCTCCTCTAATGACCGACTTTCGCGCAAAGAAAGTGAAAACCCTATACATGGCTGGTATTAATGCTTCTGCAGACTTAACAGCTCTGTTAGCCAGAGGTGTGGGTGGAGTATGGGGTGGAGATATTGATTACACAAATACGGTTCTTGACACTGCGTTTGTCCTCGATGCTCTGACAGCGGTGAATTACACAGACCAAAGTATCATCAGTTCTGCACTTGGTTATCTCCTTTCCACTCAAAACCCTGATGGAGGATGGGGATTCTACCTTGGAGACGAGAGTAATGTTTATATGACGGCAGTGGTTTTACAAATACTCTCACAATATAAAATCATCTACAACCTGGAGACACCGATCAATAATGCGGTTGCCTATCTTCTTACCAAACAAAACCTGGATGGGGGATTTGGGACAAGTCCTTCTACGGTCTATGAGACATCTCTGGCCTTTTTGGCATTAATAGAAAGTGGGCAGGGGCAAGCCCAGGCCCTACAGAATGCAATCAATTTCCTTACCTCTACCCAACTTCCAAATGGTTCATGGAATGATGATCCATATTCAACAGCCTTAGCTTTACGCGCACTAGCTTATATAAAACCAAACCTTTCAATTTCTCCTTTAGACATTAGCTTCTCGAACCCCAATCCCAGGATTGGGGATACAATTACTATCGCGGCTACAATTTATAATGAAGGGCCTGCCAATGCTGATAACGCGGTGGTTCAGTTCTATGATGGAGACCCATCAGCAGGCGGCATTCTTATTGGCGAGACCACGATCACAACGATACCTGCATTTGGGAGTTCCCAAGCGAGTGTCTCTTGGACCGTCCCAACTGCTTCTCTTCGGAAAGTATTCGTCAGAATAGACCCTCTAAATTCAATCGATGAGATTGATGAAACGGACAACATAGCCCTCAGAAATCTCACTTCTTCGACTCTGCCTGATCTGACGCTTGGCTCCGCTGATATTACTTTTTCTTCTGATCCTGTGAGAATTGGAGACTCGGTCACGATTGGGGTGACGGTTCGAAACAACGGGCAGAGTGGAGCCGAGAATTTTCTGGTTTATGTTTATGCCGGGGACCCGGATCAAGGGGGATCGCAGATTGCTGAGGCGACCTATAGCTATTTAGCTGGCGGTATTACTAATTCTTTTCAGTTTATCTGGACTGTTGTTCAAGGAGTAGACCGGATAACAGTGAAAATTGACCCCCTGGGACAGGTGGCTGAATCTAACGAAAACAACAATCAAGTTTATCGCCTCCTCGCTACTGTTGCCCCTACTGTGGAGGGGATTGATCTGGTAGCTGTGCCAAATAGCTTTTCTTTCTCTCCAGGTATAGGCCAGGTGGGACAGCCTGTTACAATTACAGCAGCGGTGTTTAATAATGGAACGATTGGCACTGCAAACATCAGCGTTGACTTCTTTGATGCCGGTCCCTCAGGCCCTATTCAAAAAATCTACGGCACTGTCATTCCTTCTCTTGGACCGGGACAGAAGCAGACTATTTCATTTCAGTACTCCTCCTTCACGAAGGGAGTCCATGCCATCTATATAGAGGTTGATCCTCAGAATCTTATTCAAGAAACCAACGAGAACAACAACGAATTATTTGCAGGTCTTACTGTCATAGAGGGAACAATTGAAGACACCCTTGCCATTCCAAGAAATCTCAGGGGGACTTCAACCAGGAATTCCATCACCATCCGCTGGAGTCATGTGACAAGGCAAGACCTGGCAGGCTATTTTGTTTACCGGGAAGGAATCCAACAAAACACCGTTCCGATTCAACAGGATAATTATACCGATTCGGGTCTTCCGAGCGGTACCCTCCACCATTATCAAGTCAGCTCAGTCGACATCCTGGGAATAGAAAGCGCAAAATCCGAAATCCTTGCCATCTCGACCACCATTAACGACATCGATCTGAAAGTGGACTACAAGGACATAACCATCACTCCGGAAGACGCCAGCGCCGGGCAGACAGTAACCATACGGGCAAGGATTCATAATCTCGGGACAGACCCTGTATCCAACGCAACTGTTAATATCTACACTTTGGAGATTCCAATCAATACTGTTAATATTCCCGCCATTGCACCAGGAGGAGAATACCTGATACAGACTACATGGGTTGTAACCGATCCAAATGATTTTATCTATATTGAAGCCGACCCGGACAGCGTTCTTTTAGAGACGGACGAGTTTAACAACTTGGCCATAACCTCCATAATCCGCAATGTTCGATTCACACAGTTTAATCAAGTGGTAAGAACCACTTACCGGGCCATGGGAGATCTTGATAATGACGGAGATCTGGACGTCTTTAATGCAAATGGGTCTTTGCTTCTAATTAATGATGGCGCAGGAAACTTCACCTATCTTACGAACGACAAAACCGGTCTGAATTACGGCAGAGACTACAGTGGAGCCTTCGGGGACATTGATAATGACGGATATCTCGACATCTTCATCTGCAGTACCACAGGCGATAACCGCCTTTTCAGAAATAATGGGAATCTAACCTTTACCGATATTACGCAACAGGCAGGTCTGAAAGGCATTAACACCTACACAGTAAATGCTGTCTTTGGGGATCTTAACAATGACGGAAAGCTCGACCTCTATGTGGGGGGGTATGGCGGTGACCACTATATCTATCTCAACAATGGTAATGGAACCTTCAGTAGAGTTCTTCCCACTCTCTCAGAGGGCTATGAAAATGTGGAGTTAGGGGATATTGATGGGGATGGGGATTTGGATGTCGTGGTCTGTGCAGGAAATGCCGTCATCTACAAGAATGATGGGACAGGTCATTTCACAAGATATCAAGCTCTTCCTGGAAGCTCCTCTTGGGATGTTGCTTTGGGCGATATGGATAACGACGGTTATTTGGACATCGTCACCCTCGATGGGAGGGTTTTCTATAATGATGGTCAGGGGAATTTCTCTCTTTCCAATTCAGTCGCTCTTCCGAGAAGTGGAGTTTATACCATCAGTCTGGCAGACTTTGATAATGATGGGGATATTGATATCCTTTATTCTGACTATGGGTACCTACTCAGAAACGATGGAAACAGGAAATTTACTGATATCACCCCTCTCAACCAATTAAGCATGCCTTGGTATACGGTATTATTAGGTGATATCGACAACGATGGTGATATCGACATTGTGGGTGGTCAGTATATCTATAAAAATGAAATGAATAATAATAACTATCTGATTTTTTCACTCCGTGGGATTGAAAGCAATTATTACGGCATAGGAAGCAAGATCAGAGTCTATGATGAAGGCCATTTGGGAGAGAAGAGTTATCTTAAAGGATTCAGGCAGGTTCAGGCTGGCGGGCACGGATATGTGAGCATGGACTCAAGCGATGCTCACTTCGGGCTTAATTCGGACTATCTTTATGATATTCAGGTGGAATTTCCAGCCAGTGGTATTGTCGTCAATAGGAGAAGCACTTCCACCGGCCGAAAGCTCATCCTGCCAGAATATGGGGATCTCTATGTCAATACAGAGGGAATCACTTTTTCGCCTGAGGCTCCCGTAGATGGCGAAAATCTGATCGTGACTGCCGTGATCCACAATCCAACGACAATCGATGTGGATAATGTGGTGGTGGGATTCTATGATGGAAATCCGACGGCAGGAGGCATGGAATTAGGCAGGGTGGAGTTGGCCTACGTTCCGGCAGAGGGCGAGAAGGCATTTCCAATTCAAATTGTTCTCTCCGAGGGGGTGCATGAGATCTATGTTGTGATTGATCCTGATAACGCCCTTCGCGAGACGAACAAAGAGAATAACATTGCCTCCAGGACTGTCACGGTTGTTCCTCGTCTTGTTGATCAGGATCTCTCTATCAGTGCCCCAGATGTTGGGATTAGTCCTGTGGCTCCGTGGGAGGGAGCTGAGGTAACCATATCCGCTGTCGTCCATTCTTCAGGAACAAGAGATATGCAAAATGTCCCTGTTGCCTTCTACGATGGTGACCCGGGTCAGGGAGGGGTTTTGATTGGGCAGACAATTATTCCTAACATCCTCGCCAGCGGAGATGCCCAGACTCAGGTTCAATGGAATACATTAGGTAAATCGGGCCTTCACTATATTCATGTTCTTGTAGATTCGCAAAACCTCCTAAGAGAAGTGAATGAAAGCAATAATTCCGCATTGGTTGCTGTTGAAGTAACGGCGCCTGTAAAGCCAGACTTAGCCATTACAGCTTCAGATATCACCTTTTCAAGCTTGAATCCAAATGAAGGAGAGAGTCTAACCATCAATGCAACCGTTCACAGCCTTGGAACAGCAGCAAGCGGGATTGAAGTTTCACTCTACAATGGGGACCCGTCTCAAGGAGGAATCGTCCTTTCTCAGAAAACGATCCCACAGATTATCCCCTTGGGTGGGACAGTGGTGTTGAATTTTGATGTCAATACGGTTGGTCTTCCCGGAAACCGCCACTTCTTTATCAGTATAGACCCGGATAACAGAATAGATGAAATGTTAGAGTCAAATAATATTGCATCAAATTCTCTGCCCATTGGCTCATCAAACCTGAATCTAAGCCTTTCTACAGACAAATCTGTCTACACGGCCAATGAGGATGTCCAGATCACTGTAAACCTAAACAACCTTATCGATTCGAGCCGCGTAGGAACGCTTGAAGTCAGGATTCTGGATGGAAACAACAATCTTGTTGCTACCGTTAGCAGGCAGGCCCTTACCCTTGGGCCGAACGAGGCCAGAACCCTCACTGATGTATGGAATACCGGACAGACCCTCTCGGGTGGCTACAAAGTGGCCTGCCAGTTTAGCGAAGGTGGAAATATCATATCGAGGGCCGAGGCCCCGGTGACCATAGCCCCGGTCAAAAACATATCTTCAAGAGTAGCTGCTGATAAAATAACCTACGAAGCGAACCAGGTGGTCACCATTACTTCAACCATCGCCAGTTTAAGTCCCAACTATATCTTCTCAAATCTCAACGCCAGAATAAGAATTACCAACGGTCAGGGTACCATTCTTCTCACAGACCTAAAGACAATCCCTCTTCTAACTCCGAATCAGGTCTCTACCCTGAAAACCTACTGGAATACAGCCAGCCATCCAAAAGGGCCATACATCGCAACGCTTGAAGTGCTCGATGGCACAATACTCCTTTCCACCTCGCAGACGACTTTCGCTATCACTGGTTCTTCAGAAACCGGCGCAGGGCTGACGGGCACGATCAGCGCCCAGCCCAACTGGATCTATCAGGGATTGGATGAAGCCATTACCTACAGCGTTACCAATGACGGAAATGAAGACTTAACGGGGCTAACGGTGAAAGTCCTGATCGTTCATCCAGACACCCAAGAGGTCAAGCTCACTTTTGACAACCCAGCAGTGCTCCCAGCAGGTGCCTCCATGGGTCATAACTTTGTCTTCTCGACCACGCCGCTTGCCCCCCGTATTTACCTGGCCATTCTGCAGGCGGTTACGGCCACGATGCCCGGACCGAGGACCCTGGCCAGCGTTCCCTTTGAGGTAAAACCGGGGGTTCAAATCACAAAGGCCATCGCAGACAGGGTGAACGTCCTTGTTTGGGTCAACGACCAGTGCGTTCGCCATTTCCCGACCCGGGGCACGAAATGTCGTGAACCTCAACCATGTCTACGGGTAGACCTCTTAGAGAGAATACTCAACGAAGCAGCGATCCATTATCATATCGTTTACGACAGGGATGACTTCGAGACGGAGATGAGAAATCCTTTCTACACGGACTTCATGATCCTGGGTGACCACGAGCCCCTGACCGATCATCACGGAGACGAGCTAAGAGAGCAGGTCTATTCAGGCAAAGGGCTTCTTTCTTCACTCTACATCAAACAAGGTCAATGCTTCCAGGACGATTACGAGCCGCTCTTTGGATTGACCTACCGGGGTCAATTGCCCGGCTTCTCTCACAACATCCACATTCCGGAAGGCCCACTCTCAGGAGAAGTTTCATTTGAATCCAAAGGGGACACCCTGCGGGTGGATGTGAATGATCCCGGACAGATTTTGGGGTGGATCGAGTCGCAAAGGGGCTATCAGTGTCATCCGGAACCCCAAAAGTATCCAGGTGTTGTTGAGAATCAATACGGAGTAGGGAAGACCCTCTTCTTTGCCTTTGACATCGGATTAACACTGGATGATGAAAACTTCACCATCCTTTCAACAATCCTGAAGAACAGCCTCTTCTATATTCATACCCCCGCCGGTACAGATGCATTCTCTCCTTATCGATTCGTTCCTGTCATGCTTACTCTGAAAAGCCTTGGCGGCGCCTTTGATCTGAGGGTACGAGAGATCTATCCGGAAGAGCTAAAGCTCTACGACCCGGCCACAGGTCATTGGGTAACCGACCGTCCATGGGTTTTTGATATTCACCTTAACGCCGATGAAACAAAAACAATCCTCTACGATGCATTGACTCCCGATAAGCCAGGCACATACACGTTACAGACGGAAGTGGGATATTTGGAAAATGGGGTCTATCATTTTTACCAGGAACTCAGTAGAGATATTGTCGTTGGGAAAGATACGGTTAAGATGGTAGGTGATATTATTGAAAAACTAAATGCCCTTTCGGTTTCGAAACACGATGAGCTAAGGTTAAACAAGGCCATCTTCCATATCGAAAGAGTGCAAAACAGGAGAATTAAGCACATCCATGACATTGAGGAAAATATCCAGGATATTCTAAAGGCGGTCGATTCCTTGATCTCAATTACCAGCACGGACATATCGGAAGTTAGATTGTGGATTGATGGTTTCCTTGAGGTCTGGGAGGCAAGGTGGTATTTTTACGGATGAATCTTGTTTTGATCGGATATCAGGTTGCAGGAAAAACCGCCATGGGCAGCAGGCTGGCCGCTCAAATTCTTATGGCCGACCCTCTATGATACCAAATGGCTTTAGAAAAACGATGAAATGGA
>Ga0299912_10004506_pt1 | contig 11425 bp, 8 predicted proteins | sample RVTome_2_FD_207667 | JGI IMG/M metagenome (GOLD analysis project Ga0299912, IMG submission 207667) | Soil microbial communities from uranium-contaminated site in the Upper Colorado River Basin, Wyoming, United States - RVT95D214 (version 2) ... | reverse complement strand
CTTCACGGGTTACTATGCTACAGATAGGAACAGCACAGCGATTCATGGTGCAGAGATGCGGATAGCCTTTAATATTCGGGGACATAATACCTGATTTGTGGCAGCGCTCGATTGGTATGATGTCCCTGGAATTCGCCAGGCTCTGAACCAAAGAGAAGTGGGCTAATAGGACGTCAACCCCCCTTTCTGCAGAGTCTTGCAACGATGCTACTTCTGACAAATTCTCCTATACTAGCATCATCGTCTGCCAGTGGGCTCACATAAAAATCTAGTCTTTCCACTCTTTGTGCAAACAGCCGGCTGACTACCGAGAGGTGTTGAGACAAGAGTGAGAGCTGACTATCTGGCCCGCGTACGTAGAATTCCTTGGTCTCATCATGTTCTGGATTCAGAACGTCGGGCATAATTGTCCACCATTTTCCATGGTCAGCAAGACGCTGGTTAACATACTCAATGAGTTTGCTCCAGCCAGACCAGTCTCCTATTTCATGTTGGAAATAGGGGCTAATGTCAGCATAGCGACAAGATCCACATTTGCTGAAAGGTCTGACATGGCCTACAGCCTGTATGCCGACCGAAATACTGTATGTATCTTCTAGGAATTGTCTTATGTTGCTGTTATTCTCCTTTTGAACTCTCTTATCGTACACCTGCTTTAGCCAAGCTGAGAAGGTCTCGTCGTTATGATTTATCACAAATTGGAGTGCACACTCTTCTGGCTTACTGCCCTCATTCGGCACGTCATCCCTCAATGGAACGATGTTGTTTAGGAGTCTCAGCATCAGGATATAAGCTCCTTCAAGACCTCGCAGATGTGGACTAAAATATCCATAGGCATATAGAAGAAATCGCAAAATCAGAAAGTGAGCGGCGACGGGGAGCCCGTCATAATCTAGTGCCAACACTTGGCAGGTGCCACCTTCCAATGTCTCTAAGGGGACTACACACAATCTCTGTACCAACTGCAACGATATGTTCGTAAAATCAACAGTGGGTAAAGCTAGCAGTTTTGAGTAACGGAGATCGCGAGGTATGTAATCGAGCCTATCTGCATCTATGGCGCTGGCTATAATCTGCCTGTGCCACGGTTGGAGTCCATATTTGCTCTCTATTGCCTTCGATGAAGTGGCGTTTTCACCATTTCTACGCGTTCCAACCTGCAATAGCCAAGCGATCCGTTGAGCCGACTCCTCTGATAGTAGGTTCGGCTCTTCTTTCCTGATCAACTCGATTAACGCAGGGAGATAATGCTTGTGTGTAGCGAACTTGAGGGGTGCAGAAGGAATCAATGCTCTCTCTGTCGCGTGTGAGAAAGGATAATGCGTAGCGTCATGAAGCAGCATAGCTGCCACCATGTCCCTGAGTAGGTCTTTAGGAATGGGGTCGACAAATCGATCTTGCAGATGCCTGAGAATCTTCAAAACGACATGAACAGCACCAACAGAATGTTCCAGTCTGGAGTGGTCGCATTCAGGGACTATTCTGCTCATAAGGCCAAGTTGTTTCACTTTGCTCAGCCTACTTATATACCTACTCGCAAACAGAGGTTCAAGTTCACTCAAGAGCGCTCTGTCCGCAGCATCAACTTGCCCCCACATGGTATCTCGGTAGAGTGACGGCTGCTCTGTTGGGTCCATTGCTTTACTTTATCTCCTTGCATACAGCCTGTATGCCCATTGGCGATACCTCAAGAACGATTTCCTTAACCTGAACAACCGAACCGGTTTCTAACACTTCTAAGCGGCCTTGTTGAAAGTGCCCCCGTATCCTCTCCAGCACTCGTACTTTGGCCAAGTCCCATTGATCAGTGCCTAATCTTGCGACACAATTGCTGATCGCACTCAGAAGTTCATTGCTTGACACTGAAGAGGCAAATTCGACCACAATCGTCGCCCTTAAACCGGTCCTATGCAGGTTGCATCCTTTCCCTGCGATGCTATCCAAAATATAAACCAAGCGGGACGGCGGCAATTCTTTTTCTGTCGGAGTAAACTTGAGGCTACCTTCGTCAAGGTCGAAATCGATCCTACCAAACAGCGGCAAGTTGTCACCTATGGCCAACCGCCCCCACTCCTGAGCCTCGTCGCACAGGACAAGCTTCTGTATTGAGTTTGTCACCTCCATGGAGGTAGTCGTGGGAATATGACCGGCACTCTTGTCATGGTAAGCCACGACAAGTGCAGACGTAAGTACACCCGTAAGCCGCTCGACTAATTCATCTACGAGAAGAGCTTCGTACTCGGACGGTAGTAGTCTGTCCAATGCATCGCGTAGTAGGCGATCGGGCAAGATTTTGGGCAAAACGATCGTGACGAACAGCAAGGAAGACAACATGTCGTGTGGCAGATTTCGAATACCACCCAGCGCTAGCGTGGGCAGAAACTCAAATAATTCTGCGCAATATGTGCCAAGCAAGTTAGTGAGCCTAGCGTATAGCTCCCCCTCCTTCTTCGCGTAGTGAGAGTGAAGCCTGTTCAATAGTAGAAGCGTCTCAACCTGATTGCATGTCAGGAAGTCGAGAGATAGCGGGCGAATATTCATGACACGCCCTACTTCGCTAGACTGCCTTATTGGCCCCAGAAAGTAGTCATCCAATACAGTGACCATGTCACCAAAAGGCAACCCGAAATCATGGAATAGGGCACTGTCTTTAAGAGATTCATGCGTTTCTTTAAATGCGAATGTCAAAAGAAAAACACGCAAGGTGTGGTTAAGATGTTCACGGTAGAAATGGTTTAACTCTTCGATATACGATCCTGCTGGAATAAGGCGGAGTCTTTCAAAACCCAAATATGTCGAAAACAGGTCTTTAAATATGTCAGTCCTAAAACGCTTTGATGAAACCTCAGAAAGAATCTCATGCGACCTGTTTATCTTCCTCCTAGGGTCCGGCTCCGCCGCCCAGTCTTTCAGTGCCTTAAAGGTCTGGGCTCCAACGAACTTGACAAGCTCGCTGCTAGCCTCCCTCACGAGTCTGTCGTCAAGCATAGAGGCACCAGCATACGCTTGAAGCATCAACATGCTATCACTCATAGCCAAACTTCCCTCGAGTCCGTCACCACAATCCCCCAGTTAGTGCCGACGATACTAGCCGCTCCATAATATTTTACCACAGCTATTGGCTGAAAGTGCAACATGGCTAACTTGTTTGCCTACAGTTGGCAGAGGTTTGGCATGGTATTCTGGGGACAGAATACCTAATTTGTAGTAGGCCTAATCCTTCACCTTGTGAAGGATGGTGTCCCTGGGAAATCGCCTTGACTATCGGTACTGACGTTCTTGCGCCTTTTCTATCTTGTTTAGCAAGGCTGCTGATAGTCGTAGCGTGATAACCTCGATATTATGCTCCCTCAAACAATTAGCTTGCCAGTTGACGCCGCTGAAATACTGCTTTACATTGTGATCTGCAAATAACAATATTTTTCTAAACTTTTTGCGAAGTAGTTTTTCGCAGAATAACAGCTTAAAAGCATCTGCCATGACCTTATCCGGTTGAGAACCTCTAAGTTTACCGATATGAGCCCAAGCTTCACAGATAACTGGGGGTTCATCCGAATAACCATCAATTTGTACAGTGCAATCTCCACCAAGTTCCAGCACTTTGCTTTCAAGCGGAACACCCAAATAGTGAGAAAGAGCATTCACCAAAGCGATTCCTGCCGCCTGCTGTTCATTGCTGCTTGAAGGGTGCGTTGCCATCTACTTCACCTCGTAAACCTTGAGCACCTCATCCCCATAATGGTTGATGACTTTGATGGCGATTTTGCCGGTCTTGGGCGGGTCAAAGGGGCGGCTGGCTGTAGAATGGAGAGATGACCAAGCAGCCTCATCAATCTCAGCCTTGAGTACTCGCTGCAGCTTCTCGTATGGCTCATCAGCACCACAGAAGTATGCATGGCGGACGAAGAAGCTTTCCTCGTTATAGTCGGTGTCAATGAACCAGCAGGCGATATCGTCAGTGGAGCTATTCCTTATCTGCCCGGTGGTCGGGTCATAAACATCTACGCCTCTGATTTTCACGATTATATTGCCATCTTTCTGCTTCTTGATATCCACGTCAGGCTCGCCAAATACCATGAAAAGATTACCGGCCCCGGTTGTCTTTAATAGTTCATCACCCATTGCCAAGTCGGGATTCATGCGGGTAATAAGAATGTTGAGCTTGCCGAAGCGTTTAGCTTCCTCCGCGACATGGGCGTCAAAGGCAAAGCCGCAGATTACAAGCAAATCAAAACCCACGCCCTTGACTGCCTCCTTGGCTGCCTCTTTCACTAGTTCTGGCCCCACCGTACCATGTTCCGGACCGATACAGACAGCAACCCGCTTTGTAGTGCCATCCTTCTCACTGTATTCGCCTTCGGCATGGAGCCATTCACCGGCATAAGGGTCAAGGCGGTCAAATTTGAGGCGTTCGTTCTTGACCGTGTTCTGCACGCCTGCTTTTTTAAGGTTGTCCGAAATCATCGTCTCGAACTGACCAACTCCAGACTCTTTCTGTGCCTTAATCTCTGCGGCTGGTCTTCCCTCATCTACCGCCATGACACGGTGCGGTGAAAGACTTTCCCCGGTGAATGGTCCGGTGACGCGAATGCGCTTGTTATCTTCGTAGGGCTGGTCATATAGCGTCTCCGTCTCGGCGTATCGGGCGATAGCAGCGTCAATCTCCTTTTTGCTCATGCCTTCCTCGATGTCCGGGTTATTGGCGATGGACTTTAGAGTGATGTGTGGCACGCGCCTGTAAACAAAACCCTTCTTGATATCTCCCTGGGTCTTATAGTCCGGCGGCGTCCTGCCGGTAAGTTCTGTTTCTTTCTTAACACCTTCAGGGGAATCTGCCAGCAGGTAGTAGGGGAAGCGGGCAGACATAAGGCGTGTGCGTGCCAAGGCCATTGCCACACGGCTGGTATCTATGGTTATCCAGCGCCGTCCCCACTGCTCAGCTACATAAGCAGTAGTACCGCTGCCGCAGGTGGGGTCAAGCACTAAATCACCGGGGTCTGTGGTCATGAGGAGACAACGAGCAATCACGATAGGTTGCGTCTGAACTACATAAATCATTTCTGTTGACTTTCCCGAGGTATCGGTAAAAATGTTGGTCAACCGCTTATATGGGAAGTCTGAGTGGAATTTTATGAACCATGGCTTACCGCCCCTTCGTTCAATACGGTCAGCAGTCACAAGCCGTTTCATCCCCTCTGGCGTGGTTTTCCAATGCTGAGTTGCTCCTGCAGAGAAAGCCTCCTCCTCATATGAGAATAGCTCGTCTTCTCTTGCTGCGCCGGCGGACGTAAGGCCTGATAGTTGATAGACTTTAGCACCAGATGGTAGTAAATCAGTATTTGCCTTTTCCTGTGGCGTTAGTGGTCTTCTATGTGATTTGATCTCTGCTCCCCACGATCCTCCAGGGGTCTCTCTTGCCCACTCGTCGCAGGGCTTGTTTAAGAACGATTGACGATATTTCACTTGCTCGATATTTTTGCTATACCAAACAACGTAGAAGAAGTTGCTGTCTAGGAGTTTACGAGGGGTAGTGGTCTTAATTACGGTTACCAAGCTGATAAAATTCTCACTCCCAAAGACCTCGTCCATCAAGCATCTAACCAGATGCACATTTTCTTCACCCATCTGGACAAAGACACTGCCTGTTTCGGTAAGCAAGTCCCTAGCTACCACCAGCCTGTCGCGAAGATAAGCGAGGTAAGAATGAATACCCAGCTTCCAGGTATCCCGGAAGGCTTTGATCTGCTCAGGCTGGCGCGTAGTGTCCTCAGCCTTTCCATCTTTTATAGCTCTCTTGCGTGTGCTCACCTGCCAGTTTGAGTCGAACTTGATGCCATAGGGCGGGTCAATGTAAATCATCTGCACCTTACCCTTCAGTCCCTCCTTCTCGGCCAGCGAGGTCATTACCAGCAGGGAATCACCCAGAATCATGCGGTTGGACCAGTTCTGCTCATGTTGATAGAACTCAATGAGGTCTTCAAACTGGATGCCATTAAAGTCGGCAAAAAGCTGCATCTGTGGCTCGGGCTTTCCCTTTTTAGCCTGAGCGCGCAAATCTTCTATGATATACTTTGGATGTATCTTCTCCTGGATATAGACTGGTACAACTGGAACTTTCAGGTCTTCTGAATCCTGTTCCTCCTTGCCTTTCCAGACTAGCTGGGGGTCAAGAGAGGGGTCGCGTGGATAGAGGATACTCTTTGGCTTGGCCTCGTCTTCAGCTACGAAGTCGCGCAATTCCTCGGTGGGGATATTCTTGCGCCTGTCCTTTTTATGTACCGTGGTCTCGATATGCGTCGACTCTTTTTTTCTAATCTTATATTCCATACCCATTTGCCCTCCTCGTCACGCAGCTGCTCTGACAATCTTAATAGGTATTTGTGGTCTTACCAAGTGGCAGGTTGATGGCATCTCATCCCATGTTCGTCCTTCAAGCGTCCGTCCAGTTTTCTTCTTGTTTGTCCCACCCCATTGTTTGAAGAAGAGCGGGACCTGGGCATTCTGACACTGATTGCGAATGTCTATTGCCCAGGATTGCTCCATGGGACGTGCTCCCGGGCCAGACTCACCACCTACAATTACCCAATCAATTCCATCGAGATTAACATCGTGGATAGGGCCAAGGAGGGGCTCAAAGGATAAGAACTTGATCTTCGCTCCCGTCTGTCGCAGATAATCAATGCGGAAAGTATAGTCGCTATTTTCTACACTTACACCCATCCAAATGTGTCCTGCCCACGGTAACAGAGAGTCTAATTCAAGCAGGCGATCAGCTCTCTTCGTCAAGATTTGAAATTGGTGCCAGTCTGCACGCTGCATAATATCAAACGTACGCAAAATAAACTCGACAGGAACCTTCTTATGGAAGAGATCGCTCATTGAGTTCACGAAGACCATTTGTGGTATCTTCCATTGAATAGGCAAATCCAATACTTGTTCGTGCATCGTGAGTCTAAAGCCATTGACATAGTTGGGCTGTCCGATCGCTTGCAGGCGCAATGCCATGCGCTCGGCATAACAATGCTCGCAGCCAGGGCTAATCTTGGTGCAGCCGGTGAGAGGGTTCCAGGTGGACTCAGTCCATTCGATGGAAGAATTGATTGCCATTACGCAATCCCCCTGATGCGGTAGGTATTGAATATGTCTTCGACGATGTGGGCACCGGTCTTGTTTGGAGATGCGAAGAACAAATAATATATTACCGCCCCTTTTTTGTTTCGCATCGGCACGGGCCTTGGAACATACTTGAATTCGGCGACCTCTTCCAGTCGCTTGCGGAATCCTTCTGCGATGGCTTCATTATGGGCTTTTTCGTCAACGGTGTCGCCCCAGAGAGTCTGCTTTCCCACATATGCCGCTTCTCGCCACGAATGGTCACCCCAGGCTTTGTCCATGCGCACTGCCTGCGCGGGAGCCACATTATCTGGATTGCGCCACAGGACATTCATGTTGGCATCCATGATCATGAAGTTATAGAAAATCTCGATAGAGCCCGTCTGGCCTGCGGTTTGGAGGACGCTCCAATCGACGTTCAGCGCGTAAGGATCAAGAAGGCACAATGCCCTGTTGAAGTCTTCGTACCGGCAACGGGGGAAGACCGTGTCGAGAAGAACCTTGTTGGCATCACCCTCGTAAATGAAAACATCCTGGCGCGAGCCAATCTGCCGGCGAAGTTCGGCAACTTTGCCGCCATGCAGGTCGATCAAATGGATTTCGCTAAAAGGGGGGACAACCTCCAGCGCGTTTAACGGGCTTCCGGGCACGAACTCACCTGTACGCCTGGAGACATGCCTTCCTGCCCCTGCAAACGCATCAATGTAGATATGCTTCCTAATGGTCGGCTGGGCACTCATAATCATCGAGTAGGCGCTTGCATATTTCCGCACAATGTCGAGTTTGACTTCCGACCAGTAGCCTATCTCATCATAGGCAAATGGCTTCACTGCTCACTCTCCTTTTGTCGAACAAACGCCCTGACAGTGTTTTTCGCATCCCAGGGGTCAGCTATCTCCAGGAATGCCCAGCGGCCGAAACCACCATAATTATTCACCGCAGGCACCCAGAGGTTGCGGGCAGTGGCTACCTTCGCAGCTTTGTCTTTGCGTGGCTCGCCACTGACCTCGATTATGAGATTTAGAGGGTCATCCTTGCCGTCCCTGATACGCACCAAGAAGTCAGGCATGTATTTTTTTTCTTCGCCGCTGATAGTGTATGGGATAAGGAAGTTCAAGTTGTGGTTTTTAGCGTAGCACACCACTTCTTCCATCTCCTCAAGCGCCTGCGCCATCTTCTGTTCCCAGGACTCGGTATCAGCAACAACATGAGAAATGTGGCATTTGGCAGGGTCTGTGGGATAGGCTGGGCGGGTGGTATCGAAGTCTACATAACGCGTAGAACCGATACAATCGTAAGGCTCTAGTATGGGATTGAGGACTTTAGTGCCTTCTTCAGAGGCAACAATACTGTTGTAAATCCGGTCAGCGGCATCATGAGCCAATTCTATGAGCAGGAGCATCTGGATAAACGTGTTATCCTTCAAGGTAACACAAGTCCTAATCCACTCCCTGGTTATGGCTAGAATCTGGGGAAAGAGCCACTGCTTGACAGCGCCACCGTCATCGCGAAAGTACTTCTCCAGCACGAGTTTGGCCAGCAGGAAGACAACCTTCTGAATCCGGTGTTCTTTTAGTCCATAGAGGGTATGAATGGCAATCTCCCCGATAATAGGCGCATTTTCGGTTCTAGTAGGTATATCGGAGGTTGAGAGTGCCAGTTTTGAATCTTGAGTGAAGCGTGCAGTCAGACGCTCCCCGGGAAATTCATAACGGTAGCCTATTAGCCTGGGGAAGGTAATCTCGCAGGCGATGCGCTCTTCTAGGGCACGAACGCGGGTGGGTGTTGGTCCCTGGCCGGGTGTTGTCTGCGAGCCGGAGCAAGGGATGAAGGAGAAGGGCACACCATAGACCTCAGCGTATTCTGGCTCGAACATGTTTTTGTCATTAGTTACATAGCTTGTGCGACGCAAGCCACGGCCAACTACCTGCTCGCAGAGCAATTGGGTGCCAAAGGCACGAACTCCCATGATGTGAGTAACCGTATTGGCGTCCCAGCCTTCGGTAAGCATAGAAACTGAGACCACGCATTTTACATTCTCCCCCAGCTTCCCTACTTTGCCCACCGTGTTCATGACCTCACGTAGAAGGTCTTCATCGGTTAGTTTTTCCACGTCACGGCCAGGGAAGCGGATACGGTACTCGTGTTTAAACTCCTCAATAGCGCGGGCAGCTATTTTTTTGAACTCCTTACTCATAGCTTCGCCGGACTCGAGCTGCTCGCTATCGATAAGTATGCTGTTTGGTTGAGGTAGCCATTGGCCATAGTCGTCGTGATTGCGGAAGATGGGTAGAGCACCAGGAACTACGACAGTTGAATCATCGGGTAAAGGTTTGTCCCAGCCGGAGATGTAATCATAAACCAATTTGGAGACACTGGTATTGTTGCAGACAACGATGAAAACGGGAGGAGTGAGCCCATTGGCACGGGCTGCGCTGCTCTGCTCCCAGCGAGAGTAATACTTCTCGTAGTTACCGTAGAGGCTATGCAGGGCGCCTTCTAGCTCCTTTGGGAGGTTGCGCTCGGTACCGAGTTCATCCTGAGTCCTACGTCCTTTCTTGGGGAGATGGTCGCGGATGTGAATCCAGATGTTGCGGTAAGTAGGGAGTTCGCCACGCATGGAGTCATCAGCAACGGGGACACGGGGTACTTTGACGATACCACATTCAATGGCATCAACAAGCGAAAAGTCGGAGACGACCCAGGGGAATAGTGTGCCTTCAGAGTAGCCTGAGCCACGTAAGAAAAATGGGGTGGCAGAGAGGTCGTATACCACTTTTATACCGATCTTACGCTTTACCGCTTCCAACCCAGAGATCCAGACGCGGGCTTCTTCGTCACGCTTCTCTGCTTCCCTGCGTTCGTCACCGGTGAGCTTTAAGTCTTCGTCTACAGCACGGCGGCGGTAGCAATGGTGTGCTTCGTCATTGATGACTACAATGTTTTTCTTGTTTCCTAACTCTCGGCACACCCTCCGAACCATCTGGTCGGGGGTCTCGGTAAAACAGTTGGTCTCGCCTTGTGAAACAATCTTCTTGGTTAGTTTTGTGGTCTCGATCAGTTCCCGAAGTCTGAAGGCGTGGAAATTGGTGATGATGATTTTAGCTCTGCCTAAATTCTCCATATCGGCGATGGGTAGGATGTCCCGTTGGCGGTAGTAATTGCCAGGGTCATTGGGGTACAGCACCCGCAGGCGATCCTTGATGGTTATACCGGGGGTGACAATTAGGAATGTATCGGAAAAGCGGGCGTCTTGGGGGTTGGCCAATTTGTTGAGAACGTGCCAGGCGATGAGCATAGCCATGACCACGGTCTTGCCGCTGCCAGTTGCCATCTTGAAGGCAATACGGAAAAGCTCTGGGTTGGCGTCTTCGTTAAATCGACGGATGTCGTTTTCAATCCAGGAATCACCGTATTTGTTTGCCACTTCTGTCAGATAGATGGCCGTTTCTACAGCTTCGACTTGACAGAAAAACAACTTTTTTTCACGCTGCGGATTCGTCCAATAGTCGAGGAGAAAACGCGTGGTTCTGGTGATGCCAACATAGCCCCCTTTACGCCATTGGGACACCCGTTCACGAATACGGTTGATGAATTTATTTTCTTCGATGCGGTCTTGCGTCCACTCGGTATCGAAGGCTAACTGGTGACCCCTGCCTTTCTTTTTAGGTTTGGCGATGGGGATAAAATAAGAGCTGATTCGGCGCGCTTCAACTATGTCATTAGTGATGCCTTCGTCAGAGAACCGGAAGTGACACTTCGGTTCTTCGAAGGGGGAATTGATGACGGGATTTTCTATAACGACCGGCGGCATGTGCCCTATCTCACCTCCTACATAACGACCCAGCGCTGCGCCAAGTATTCACTCATTACATGTTACTATTTCGTACATAGTTCGTCAATCTCGGCAAAAAGTCTGGGCAGGCGCGATGTCCTCGGGCTTCAAGCAGATGCTCGTGTTAAGAACAGTAGCCAGCAGTCAGGAGTCAGCTCGCGGCTGTTATCCCGCCAAGTCCTCCCGTCTCCTGCGGTAGTCCGCGTCTATGCGCTCAGCCTCGCCCATCAGGCCCCCCCATTCGGCCGTCAAACCGGCCACCTTTTCCTTTAGCGTGGCATATTCGCGATTCACGGCAATCACGTTACGGGAGTCCTTGTAGTGGGAGGGGTGATGCGTGCCCTTACTAGTCCAAAAAAGGCTCAATGCCCAGTTCTCTCATCAGTTTGTGTACAAGTTCGAACGCTTCTCTTTGGACCCGTAGGCGTTCTTCGCGGTCCTCTAATTCGAGAAAGTCCGCGACTCCAGTCGGTCCTA
>Ga0299912_10004505_pt1 | contig 11425 bp, 12 predicted proteins | sample RVTome_2_FD_207667 | JGI IMG/M metagenome (GOLD analysis project Ga0299912, IMG submission 207667) | Soil microbial communities from uranium-contaminated site in the Upper Colorado River Basin, Wyoming, United States - RVT95D214 (version 2) ... | reverse complement strand
TTTAATATCATTGCTGGAATCGTTAATTTCAAAAACGGATTCTCTACAATTTAAAAAATAATTCCTTCTCCCAAGTCTCGGGCTTTTTTTCTTCGTCCTTAAAATCTACTTTCGCAGCAGGTCTATTTTTCAAAAATTAATTTCTTCTTAAATTTTTTCATTAAAGAATAGGAGAGTCTTATAAGAGAAGGTTAAAAGAAACGAAAATGAAATTTCTAGTTTCCTTATTCGTTGTATTTTTTTTGGGAACCGCAGCCTATTGTGAAGAACCACTTAAAGTTGGAATAGTTGTCGATTCTCCCTTTGTTATCAAAAAGGAGTCTGTATATAGCGGAATTGCAATAGACTTGTGGGGCGAAATCGCGAAAGGTCTTCAACGATCATCTACGTTTATTGAATATAGTTATGAAAGTGGTGAAAAGCCTTTTGAAGCTTTAGAAAAAGGAGAAATTGATGTTCTGATTGGCCCCTTGTCTGTAACAGCCTATCGATATCAAAAGGCTGATTATACTTTACCATTTTTTATTGACAAGGTTATAGCTCTTTCGCCTACTGGTTTTACAAATTATATATATAATGCATTTCTTTTTATAAAAATGCTTTTTATTACAATTAGTGGAATCCTTTTCATTTTTATTGTCTTGTTTTTATTATACATACATATTTTGTGGTATTATGAACGAGATTACCCCGGCGTTATTCCCAGGGGGTATAAGGAAGGGATTCTTTATCTATTTTGGTCACATGTTATAAGTAGGAGCATGCGGCATTTGCCGAGGAGTCTGGGAGGAAAGGTTGTGCTCCTCTTTCAGAGAGCAACCTTTTATATCATCGTTATTATTCTTAATGCTGTTATGATATCTTTTATGACCGTTGCTTTATCGCAGTTTGCTAGCCCTATTCAAAGTCTTTCAGATTTAGAAAAACGAAAAGTTGGGGCAAAAAATCGGTCTAAACCATTTAAAGCAGGTATCTATGCTGGACTAAGGGTTATTCCATTTGAATCCTTACAAGAAGGGGTTAATGCTCTTGAAAAAGGTGAAATACAAGCATTTTTAGAGGATTCCACTGTCGCTGAAGGGTATCTAACCGAAAACCCACAAGTTAGCGTAAGTACGAGTGCTTTTGAACTAAGGCAGGACCCATATGCGTTTGCAACTCCTATTGCAAGTCCGCTTATCAGAGAAATTAATAGTCAGCTCCTAAGATTAAGAATATTGGAAATTCCACAAAAAATTTGTAAAGGATATTTAAAGTCAGCCAAAAGCTGTGATCTTTAATTTTTTTAGGGTTTTTGAGTGCATTTGGTGTTGTTTGTTAATATTATAAATAAATTAAACAAAGGGAGCGATACGATGATAAAATTTGCAACTCTATTTCTCATGATGACAGCACCAGCCTGGGCTCAATATAGTCCATCCGATGAACTAAGGAATATGACAATGTGCGGGACGAAAAATCATCGCTTTGACCCAGCAACTAACGCATGTATTTATTGTGCCCAAGGACTTCATTCTAACAAAGAATTAAAATGCGAAGGAACGCCTGACGTTCTTGGAAAATGTTATGGAAGTCATCATTATCATGCAGCTACACAGGAATGCATGTTTTGCGCAAAGGGATTCTCGTTTGATGAAAAATCACGTCAGTGTGGGGGGGTAAGGTCGGAATAAAAAAAAGGGAGATTTCTCTCCCTTTTTATCCGATGGTACCACCACCAACAACACTATCACCATAACCCAATTAACAATAAAAGATTTAAAGTCTTAAATTACCATTCAACTATAACAACCCTTCGGAAACACTTAATAATTAAAAAGATACGCCTTTTTTATTTATTTACCATAAGAATTCTGACATGAGGGACATGAAATTTTTGCAAAGCTCGAAAATAAATCTAAAACGCCTTGACAGTGCTAGGTAGAAAAGGTAGTGAAAGGGCGTATCTGGATGGCGTTATCCAGGTGCTTTTGCCATAAATGGCGTATTAAATAAATGAGAGAATCATATGTTTGCAGTCATCAAAACCGGTGGAAAACAGTATAAAGTCTCCCCAAATGATATTATTAGGCTCGAAAAGCTACCCGGTGCTTCGGGGGACTCTATTGAATTTACAGAGGTCCTCATGGCTGGCCAGGGGGATACCATAAAAATTGGAGCTCCTTCTGTTGCAAATGCAAAAGTCTTTGGCACTATTTTAGACCAAATTCGTGATGATAAGGTCATCATTTTTAAGAAGAAGCGCCGTCATAATTATCGACGGAAAAATGGTCATCGCCAATATCTGACAGTTGTCCAAATTACGGATATCTTGCCAGAAGGTGGAGCTCCTAAGGCAAAAGCACCAGTTGCCAAGGTTGAAGCTAAACCAGAAAAGAAAGAGGCGCCAACGGTTGAGGCAAAAACTGCAAAAAAGGCAGCGCCTAAAGCAGAATCTAAGCCTGTAAATAAGGTGGCAGCAAAGGTTGAAAAACCTGTAAAAAAAGCAGCGCCCAAAGCCGAGAAACCTTCTAACGAATAAGGAGTCCAAGAGATGGCACAAAAGAAAGCTGGAGGAAGTTCCCGTAACGGTCGCGATTCCGCTGGACGTCGCTTAGGTGTAAAGAAGTTTGGCGGTGAAGCCGTTATTCCTGGAAATATTATTATTCGCCAACGTGGCACAAAATATTATCCTGGCAAACTCGTCGGCATCGGACGGGATCATACCATTTTTGCTCTTGCAGAAGGTCAGGTGACGTTTTCTCGTGGTGCAAACGGGAGAACATTTGTCTCCGTGCTAACAAACAAACAATAATAGCGAAAGATACCGATCTTAAAAGGGGAAGGGATACCTTCCCCATTTTTTATGAAAGATTTTTATGAAATTTCTGGACGAAGCCAAAATATTTATTCAGAGCGGCGATGGTGGTGCTGGATGCGTGAGTTTTCGTCGGGAAAAGTTTATTGAATTCGGCGGCCCTGACGGTGGAAATGGGGGGAAAGGCGGAAATATTATTTTTGAAGCTGTTTCCAACCTGAACACCCTAATCGATTTCCGTTATCACCAACATTTTAAGGCTGAAAAGGGCGATCATGGCCGGGGAGCCAATCGTACTGGACCTGCAGGGCACGACTTAATTATTAAGGTTCCAGTGGGAACCCAAATCTTGGCGGAAGACAAGGAAACGCTGCTGGCAGATTTTACGGAAGACGGCCAACGCCTTGTGTTTTTAAAAGGTGGGGATGGGGGGTTTGGGAATGAACACTTTAAATCCTCTACCAATCGTGCCCCACGCAAGTCAATACCGGGTTGGCCAGGAGAAGAGATGTGGGTATGGCTACGTCTTAAGCTTATTGCGGACATTGGTCTTGTGGGGCTTCCGAATGCGGGGAAATCCACCTTTTTATCCATTGTTTCGCGCGCCAAACCTAAAATCGCTGATTATCCTTTTACGACATTAGTCCCTAACTTGGGAGTTGTTTACGTTTACGACAAAGAATTTGTCATGGCTGATGTGCCTGGTTTGATTGAAGGAGCCCACGAAGGAGTTGGGCTCGGAACGCGCTTTTTAGGGCATGTGGAACGCTGCAAGGCCATTTTACATCTTGTGGACGGCACACTTGAGGATGTGGCAGGTGCTTATCAGACAATTCGCCATGAGTTGGAACTTTATGGACAGGGGCTTGGTGAGAAACCGGAAATTCTGGCGCTTAATAAATGTGACGCGTTGACAGAGGCTGTCATCAAGGAAAAGACAAAGGCCTTAAAAAAGGCATCAGGAAGTGAAGTTTTCCCTATTTCAGCGATTAGTCGCCAAGGCGTTCCTCAGATTCTGGAGTTGTTGCTGAGATATGTTTATGAGGATTTAGAAGAAAAAGTGTAGGTGGTCTATAAGCCGGGTTCTGTCCCTGCAAAGCAGGGGAGAAGTATTCATCTAGGACGGCAGTTACCTGCCGCCTCGTGCGACCGACCCGGATGACGACCCAAAGACAGGCCATGTGTCATCCCTATTTGGTCTTGCTCCCGGTGGGGTTTGCCGTGCCACCTTTGTTACCAAAGGCGCGGTGCGCTCTTACCGCACCCTTTCACCCTTACCTGTTGCCAGGCGGTTTACTTTCTGTTGCACTTTCCCTAAGGTCACCCTTGCCGGACGTTATCCGGCACCGTGTCTTTGGAGAGCCCGGACTTTCCTCTGTGTTGCCACAGCACTTCTCCGACCATCTACATCTTTTATATAAGCTTTTTATGAGCTTTTAACAAGACTTGGAAATGGTTCCTTACAAAATCCCTGTTATCTCGATGAACGGCCGAGTGGGATGGGTTTCCATGTCCCGGGCTGAGCAGGATCCTCAAATACATGTTGTTTACTAATAGGATTGATTACGACCTGTTGCCCCTTGTATTTCAAGCCGAGGATGGGATTACAACACTGGGCTCCCACCTCACACCTGTGGCATCCCGCGATTCCTACTGTTGTGTTACCATCAAGGCCTTTATCGGATGTTGATAATGCTTTTGCAGGATGGCTATTATCGAACATAAAGATGGTTCCCAGAACCATGGTTGCTGTTAAAAGATTTTTCATTTTAATCTCCATTGATTTGTTAAAATAAAAAGGAAGAAAAGATCTCCCTTTTTTAAAATATACATAATGAATACTAATAATAAATTAAATTGATAAAATTATTTTATCATGATCAGACGTTTTTTTGTTTTATAACAAATTTCTCAGAAGGGACAAAGTTTCATCATCTGCAATCCCATCCACCTTATGGGGTTGAAAGTGGCGTTGAAAGGCCAGTACGGTGTCGGAGGGGGAGATTGTTTCATAGCCGACTTGGGAAAGCATGGCCATGAGTTTTTCCTGATTAAAAGAATTTAAAATACTGGATGGCCGAGGTGAGAGCAAACCAGGAAGCATAAATTTACGCGAGCCAGAAGGCCAGAGTCCAAGACCCTCTTGGGCAAGCTCATCCCATGGAAATAAATGGCCAGGGTCTTGTTTACGCCTGGGGGCTATGTCAGAGTGGCCGAGAATACGTGAGGGAGGAATGTCCCACCGTTTGCATATTTCCTTGCAGAGCTCCATAAGAGCATGGGTTTGAGCCAATGGAAAGGGCTTGTATCCATATTCTAGTCCAGGATTATCCAATTCAATCCCAATGGAGCAACTATTTAAATCTATGCAGCCTTGCCAATAACTTTCACCCGCATGCCATGCCCGTTTGTCTTCATCAACCAGCTGGAAAATCTGGCCAGTTTGATCGATAAGATAATGGGCGCTGACTTGAGAAATAGGATTGGAAAGCCACGCAAGCGCTTCTTCTGCAGAAGACATATCCGTATAATGGATAATAATGGAATCAATACGTAAAGTTCGTTCACTATAGGTAGGGGAAGGATTTTTGATAATTTTCATATCTCTTTCCCTTTTTCAAAGGATTCCTCTTTCTCCAGCAATTGAAGCCACCGATCTTCCTTGTGATGAAGTTCATGACGGGCATTTTGAAGGGAAAGTGTTTTTTGTTCAAACCCTTGCGGATCACGCTGATAAAAGGAAGAATCAGAAAGGGCTTCCTCAAGTTGTTGAATTTTCACGCCGAGGTTTTCGATCTCTTGAGGAAGGAGGGAAAGTTCTCGTCCCTCATTATAACTGAGTTTTTCTTGAGCTTTTACTTTTTTAGGAGGGGTTTCTTTCTGCTTCTCGAGCTTTGGCGCTGTAATTCGGACATGCTGCCTGGCGTAATCCGTATAGCCACCGGTATACATTTGTACATGCCCCTGACCTTCAAATGCTAAAATATGGGTCGTGGTTCGATCCAAAAAGTCCCGGTCGTGACTCACGAGAAGGAGGGTTCCCTGATAATCCGCCAAATATTCCTGAAGAAGGTCCAGGGTTTCCATGTCTAAATCGTTTGTGGGTTCATCGAGGATGAGGAAATTACTTGGTTTTGCCAATATTTTTGCTAAAAGCAGACGATTCCTTTCTCCTCCTGAAAGATTCTTTAAAGGGGTGAGAGCTTGCTTTCGGTCAAAGAGGAAATCTTGCAGATAACCCATGACGTGACGGGGCTCATTTTGAACAATGACCTGATCTCCTCCTTGATCGCATAAGGTTTGCCAAGGAGTTAACCCTAAATCAAGTGAGGTCTGATTTTGTTCAAAAATCGCAAGGTTAAGATTTTTGGCACGACGAATATGTCCTTGATCCGGGGGCAGCTCACCAAGTAATAGTTTGATAAGTGTTGATTTCCCTGAGCCATTGGGGCCGATAATGCCAATACGGTCCCCTCGTTGAATTCGACATGAAAAATCTTTAATCAGGGCCTTATCCTCAAAGGATTTAAAAACATGTTTTGCTTCAATAACAAGCTTGCTTCCCATGGCAACGTCTTGGGAAGTGAAACTGACACCTCCCTGGGCACCTTGGTGCAGCTTGTGATCCTGCCTCAAGGTAAGAAGATTCCGCAGGCGCCCCATATTGCGTCGTCGTCGGGCTGTCACGCCGCGATGAAGCCACTCTGTTTCCTGAGCAATTTTTTGGGCAAGTTTTTCTTGGGTCCTGACTTCTCGCTCAATGATGTCTTCTGCCCATTCTTCAAAGAAGGAATAGCCTTTCTCAAGGGTAAGCAATCGACCCCGGTCGAGCCAAAAGGTTCTCTCCGACATTTTTGAAAGAAAGGCACGATCATGACTGATCATAAGAATCGCCCCTTGATAGGCTTTTAAGGTATCTTCAAGCCATTCAATTGTCACAAGATCCAGATGGTTGGTAGGCTCATCAAGCAAGAGGACATCCGGAGAGTCAACGAGAGCTTTGGCTAACATCACCCGTCGGGATTCGCCTCCCGAAAGGCTTGAAAGCAGGGCTCCAGGGTTAAGTTCCAAATGACTCATTGTTTCTTCAAGCGCGTGCGTTTCCACGCCTTTACCCGCCTCTTTTTTCAAAAAATCAAAAATGGAGAGGGATTTGGATGGTGCGAGGGATTGATCGAGAATTCCAATTTTAAGCCCTGGTTTGGCAAAGCGTTCTCCGCCATCAAGCTCAACCATTCCTGAGAGAACTTTTAAAAGCGTTGATTTACCGCTGCCATTCCGTCCCACAAGACATACCCGGTCGCGGGGAAAAAGGGTAAGGGAGACATCTTCCAGAATGACCCGTGCCCCAAAAGATAGGCGGGCATTATTTAGAGAAAGAAGAGGTGGTGTTTTTGTCATGGTAAATTTTTAGGGGGAAGCAGGGAGAAAGGCAATAAGGGATTTTTTTGGTGTTTTTAAACTCCTTTTAAAATTGCATTTTATGGTAAAGTTCACTTGCATTAACCAATGGAGATTATATGTTCAAGAAAATCACACTCTTATTATCCGTTGCCCTTCCTTTCTCTTGCTCTCAAGCTTTTGCGAACTGGGAAGAGTTTGAGATAAGGGAAGGAAAGGATAATTCTAAAACTGTAAAGGCGATATGGAAGAGCTCTCATCGTCATGATAAATTCACTTTAGAATCGGCTGATCCAGCATCTTTTAATAAGTATGTGGATACTCTTAAATCTCTCCCTATAAAAGAGGGGTATCCTGCTATAGATAATTCAGAAAAGAATTTTAAATTTCAGAATATCGATCGCCAAAATGCAGGAAATTTGTATCACCTCTTCACTCTTTCTTATCGAGGCGAAAAAGAGGAAGATAAATCGCTTGGATTTATACAATTTGGCCGTATGCCTTCAAAAGGATATCAAGAAGGAACTGAAAAGGATCCAATAGCACACCACGCTATCCTTGAAAAATGGCTGGAGCTTGGTGTTACACATAAAATAAATCCTGATGGCGGTTTGAATGATAGTAATATAGAACGTATTGAAAATCGGGGGCTTGCTATGATTCTCCCACTTTTCAAGCCTGAAGCTTCAGAAGATCAGAGAAAGGGGACCATAGAGACCTGTTTTGAGTTTGTGCGTGAACTTAAAAAAGGAAACTATCTGTTGCCTGTTGAAAAGACTCTTCCTCACGTGGCCATCGGCCTTTTCATCCCTAATGATTCGAATGTAGGGTCATTTAGTGCGAATGATTTTAACGTAGATGGTAATGAAGGTTTTGCTTGGTTTTATCCTAAGGATGGGGAGCCCAACCCTCGTGTAATGGTAACGCGGCAAATAGAAATAAAAGAGTAGAAATCTTGTACTCACCCTTCCTGAAGCTCCCTAAGGTTCTCATAGAACTTTAGGGCTTCAGGATTGGCGAGGGCTGAAAGGTTTGTCACGGGCCGACCGTGGATAGCCTCCCTTACTGCAAGCTCTACGATTTTCCCATTTTTGGTGCGAGGAACATCAGCGGCTTGAATAATCTTTGCTGGCACATGACGAGGGGAGGCGCCATTTCGAATTTTTCGTTTGATAATCTCAGCAAGTTCGGGCGTTAGGTTTACGCCTTCTTTAAGAATGACAAATAAAATAATCCGTACATCGTCTTTCCAATCCTGGCCAACAACAAGGCTTTCCAATACTTCTGGGATTTGTTCCACTTGGCGATAAATTTCAGCCGTACCAATCCTGACACCTCCGGGGTTTAAAACCGTGTCTGATCGCCCATAAATAATAAATCCCCCATGCGAGGTGTGTTCCGCATAATCGCCGTGGCACCAAACGTTAGGGAATTTTTCGAAGTACGCCGCATGGTATTTTTGATCCCCTTCATCCCCCCAAAAAAAGATGGGCATGGAAGGAAAAGGATTGGCGCAGACAAGTTCACCCTTTTGACCCACAATTCCATGGCCTTCCTGATCAAAGACTTGAACATCCATCCCCAGGCCTGGTGCTTGAAGCTCGCCACGCCAAACGGGTCCAATGGGATTGCCGAGCGCGAAGCAGGAGAGGATGTCCGTTCCACCTGAAATGGAAGCCAGACAAACGCTAGGAGAAATATGATTATATACGAAGCTAAAACTTTCCGGAGACAAGGGAGATCCTGTTGAGGTAATCATGCGTAATGAAGAAAGATCGTAGGTCTCTTTTGGATGAATTTCCGATTTCTGGAGAGCATCGATATATTTAGCGGAAGTCCCAAAAAGGGTCATTTTTTCAGCCTCTGCATACTGCCATAAGGTCGTTCCCGAAGGAAACCCATCGTAAAGCAAAAGAGTCGCTCCAGAAGCCAGGGATGAGATCTGCCAATTCCACATCATCCAGCCACAGGTGGTGAAATAGAAAACACGGTCATTCGGCTTGATATCGCAGTGGAGCTGATGTTCTTTCAGGTGTTGTAGAAGCGTTCCTCCCACGCCATGAACAATACACTTGGGAACGCCTGTGGTACCTGAAGAATACATGATAAAAGCGGGGTGGTTAAAAGGGACTTGTTCGAATTCAATCTCTTTAACGCCTTGGAAAGGAGCGAGGGCTTCCTCCCAGCTGATAAGAAAGGGAAGGGCAGGGAGCGAAAGAGGTAAATCGCCATAGGGATAGACAACTATTTTCTCAAGGCTGGGAAGACCTTTTTGGATTTCCACAGCCTTCTGCAAACAATCAAAGCGTTTGCCATTGTAGAAGTATCCGTCTGCCATAAATAAGACTTTTGGTGTAATTTGGCCGAAGCGATCAAGAATGCCACTCACGCCAAAGTCTGGGGAACAGGAGGACCAAACCGCACCGAGTGACGTTGTGGCAAGCATGGCCATGACGGCTTCAGGGGTATTGGGAACATATCCCCCAACCCGGTCTCCCTTTTGAACGCCGAGGGACTTTAAATAGACTGCAAGGTGGGCGACCTCTTGATAAACCTCCCCAAAAGTAAGGGTTCGTTTGACTTTATCCTCTCCCCAAAAGACAAGCGTGGGCGTTTCAGGAACGCGTGAGCGTAATAAGTTTTCAGCATAATTCAGTTGAGCATCCGTGAAAAATTGCGGTTTGAAGATACCCTGAGGAAGTTGGATCTCTCGCTTTCCTTGGTGGGATGAGATTAGGCCACAAAAATCCCATACGGCGGACCAAAAGTCTTTGATATTGTTGATGGACCAATGGTGAAGGTCTTCAAAACTTGAAATCTTTGTTCCGTGGCGTTGGTTGATTTCAGCGATAAAGGAGGTAATGTTTGCTTCTTGAATCTGAGAAAGGCTTGGTTCCCATAAAGGACTGTCCTTATCTGCCATCGCTGCTCTCCTTGTTTTCAATACGCTGAAGCTAGCAGAAGGTTTTTACCTTGAAAAGGATCTATAAATTGACGGGAGAGCTTAAGAGCTTTATCATAGAAATATAAATACTACGTATCGCATTTATGCAGAAATATTCTCATGACTGTCATGTTGAAGTTATTTTAGCATCTTTTTTTAGATCCCAAAGCAACTTTGGGATGACAGCTAAAGGAAGTTTTAACCTTTTAATTGGTAACATTACCTTATAAAGGAGGGCGGTTCCATGCAGACACAGATTACGGGTAAGAAGTTTGAAGTTGGCGAAGCTTTACGTCGCCAAACGGAAGAAAAGGTTCAGGCCATATGCACAAAGTACGACCTACAACCCCTTGAAAGTACGGCAACCTTCTCAAAAAGTGGACATACCATAAGGTGCGATCTTGAGATGCATTTAGGGCGCGGGGTTTACGTTCGAGCTTATGAAGAAACACTTGATGCTCATTTAAGTCTTGAACAAGCGATTGAAACTTTTGAAAAACGATTGCGGCGGTATAAGAAAAGACTTATTGACCATAATAAAAAGCGGGATGTGGGTTATAAGAACGCGCCTGGTTTTCAGTATGTGATTAATCCCGAAACCCAGCGAGAAACGGAGGAAGACAATCCTCTGATCATTGCTGAGGTAAAAACAGAAATTCCAACTCTCACGGTCAGTGAGGCGGTGATGCATCTTGATTTATCCGATGCGCAAGCCATGCTTTTTAATAACGTGGCTCATGACCAGCTTAACGTTGTCTACCGCAGGCCCGATGGCAATATCGGCTGGATTTCTCCATCAAAGGATTCACAGTCATAAAAAAGGAAAAAATGCGATGAAGTGGGTAGGATTTTTTATGGGAGGGCTGTTGTTACTTCCAGAAATAGGAATGGCGCAAGCTCAATCTACATCTCAAGCAGCTCCTAAAACAAAAACGATGATAATTCAATCAGATATGTTGCCCACGCCTTCAGCTGAGGAAGTTGACCCTATCCATCCTTTTTTTGCAGCCCCTTCAACTGGGAATGAACTCATTGGAAGAATTGAAGAGCTGGACGACAGGGTTAAAAAATTGGAAGAAAAAGTAGGGGTTATTGAGAAGGAAATGAAGAATGTGAATTAGACAGAGGTGCAGTGTTGCAGTGACACAGTGTAGCAGAAAGATCATTCTCTCTACGTCATCCCGGGATTTCCCCCCACGGGCGTCATCCCGGAACTTAGAAACCCTATCCCGCACGATGTTCGGGGAGGGTTTCTAAGTTCCGGGATGACGATTTTTTTTAAT
>Ga0299912_10004503_pt1 | contig 11425 bp, 10 predicted proteins | sample RVTome_2_FD_207667 | JGI IMG/M metagenome (GOLD analysis project Ga0299912, IMG submission 207667) | Soil microbial communities from uranium-contaminated site in the Upper Colorado River Basin, Wyoming, United States - RVT95D214 (version 2) ... | reverse complement strand
GATCCGGATCTATTCTTGCGTGTGGTGGAAAAGAAACGCAACGGAGTGGTGGTGCGTGGTGCCAAACTACATCAAACGGGTATGATCAACTCCCATGAAGTGATTGTTATGCCCACGATAAACTTGATCAGGGGGGAGGAGGACTGGGCGATTTGTTTTGCCATTCCAACCAACACACCGGGTATCAAGTATATTTACGGTCGACAGGCCAGTGACACGCGAAAACTGGAAGGAGCCGGTCGACTGGATGTGGGTAATCCCACCTTTGGCGGTCAGGAGGTGATGACGATTTTTGAAGATGTGTTTGTTCCAGAGGAGCGCATCTTTTTGAATGGTGAAGTCGGCCTGTCCGGGAGACTGGTGGAGCGTTTTGCAGCTTATCATCGCCAGAGTTATGGAGGATGTAAGGTTGGAGTCGGCGATGTTCTCATCGGGGCGACGGCCTTGATCGCCCGCATGAACGGGGTGGAAAGTGCTTCCCACATTCGCGACAAGATCGTCGAGATGATTCACCTCAACGAGACCATGTTCGCCTGCGGAATTGCCTGCTCAGCATTAGGACACCGAACGAAAGCGGGAAACTACGAGGTAGACATGCTTTTGGCTAATGTCTGCAAGCTAAACATAACTCGTTTTCCGTTTGAGTTGGCCCGTTTGGCCACAGATATTGCCGGAGGGTTGCTTGGAACGATGCCCTCAGCCCAAGATTTGGATGACCCGATAGCAGGGCCCTATATCAAAAAATACTTAGCGGCGGTCAAAGGGGTCGATGTGGTTGATCGGATGAAGGTCTTGCGTTTGATTGAAAATATCGTTGCCGGTGCAGGCGCTGTTGCCTACCTGATCGAATCTATACACGGCGCTGGTCCCCCGATGGCCCAACGCATCATGATCGGGCGTCAAGGAGAGATCGAAGGCAAAATCAACCGAGTGAAGGGCCTTTTGAATATCTCTTAGAGGGAATCGAAGATTTCTTAAAATCGTTTCTTTCACCTTTCGTCATTAAACAACAGAGTCTATGTTGTGATGATGAACAAAAAGGCAGAGCCACTGATGGGCCCTGCCTTCCCCCTCCTCTCATTAAACATAGTTTACCCTGTTAGAAATAATGCCCCGCTGGAATGTCTAACGGGGTTTACTTTGACCGGCAAGTGCCCCGCACCCCCCCTTGTAGGGGGCAAGGGGCACAATATAAGATGAAAATACCTTGCCGGGAAGCCCCGCCCCATGGGCGGGGAGTTTCAAATTTACTTCTGGATTATAGAGAACGGAACAGGCCGGGAGATTTTACCCGTATCGTCGTCTATCGTTACCTGAATGAAGAAAATATCTTTGGTATCTAAGTCTTTGCTATAAAAATTTCCTCCCCAGTTTGTAATGGATTGTCGGGTTATTCTTTCAGGGTTCTTTCTTCTTTCGGGCAGAACTCCAATGATGTGGTACTCCCCTGTTGAGTCAAGGCAGTAGAATTCATAAGCTATCATCGTCTAACCGTCCGCCCAATATTTCGAACTTTCTCCAGAGAGCAGTCACATCCCTAACCCAGGAACATCTCTCCCCAAGAATTTCTCGTTCGTCAATAAATGATCAGGAAAATCTGGAATAATACAATAGTTATGTAGACAGCACTTATCCCCAACATAGCAGGTATAGCCAATCTGAATTTATTGTGAAGGCATAATAGGATCAAGGGGAAGGAGACCATAACGAATTTCCAAATCCAAAATCTATCCCCATAGATTTGGATGGCGCTGTGAACAATGGGGTTCATCTCCAATCCGCCATCCTCTAATATCATCATTGTAAACAACGCGTCCAGAACATTTAACCCCGCAATCAAAACGATTAGGAAAAGCAATCCCGAACCGTAACGGTCCACATACCCACCCCTCTCCTGCTCTTCCTTTCTTCGGAAGCTTCTTCTCCGGCCCTGTAGGGTAAACCTACTTAAAGCAGGGGTGGGTTGCTTTCGTCGATCGTTAAGAATTCGTTTGTTCGATGCCCTCAAACAGAAACTCCGCTATGATTCATTTAGAATGAAGTAGAATGAAGCTTCTTTCAAGTTGGATCGTCCGCAGAGATGCCGTCTTAAGGTCGGATGATCTTCATTCTAATTCTTATTTTATCAAATGAGTAAAATTCATAAGCTTCCATATTAGAATGCTCTTCTTAATGCTGAATATTAACCCTAATTGCTTGACTTTCTTGTGAAGCCTTACCGTTTTATAGGGGATCCGTTCCCTTCCAAAAATGAGGATAACCTTTTCGATCGTATTGACCACTTCGAAGGCAATTCTCTTCCCAATCCTCTTTTTGAGATGGTAATAGAGGGATAGGTTTTTATTGATCAGAAAACTTCTCATTCATCTCTCCGTTGAATGCTGAATGTCTCACTTTCTTAGTTCTATATTTTGCCCCGCAGGGAAAACAAAGCCCCCGCTTGCTGAATAGGCAAGACTTATACCAAATAGTGTTGAACCCTCCATTCGTGTCAATTGTTGCAAATGGATGATGATTCATGAAAATTCAAATAAAGACTTTCTGAGTCCCCGTTATTTTAATGAAAGCCGAAGTGGAAGTGATTTTCATAAAAGTCCCGAATCCTTTTCACAAAAAGTGAAATAGTTTTCTCATTCTCTTCTCACCCGAGGATTGATTTTGTGAAAAAAAAGGGGAGGATTAAAGTATTAGTAAGATTTACCCCGTTAGAAATAATGCCCCGCTGGAATTTCTAACGGGGTTTACTGAACTTCATCCCAACAAAAAAGGGGCAACCCGCAGTGGGTTGCCCCTTTGTCGAATTCAATGACCCTTCACCCCGTTAGAAATGATGCCCCGCTGCTCTACAGCGGGGTTAGGTTCCAGAGTAATTCTGGCGGGGTTTTGATGCCCCGCTGGAATTACTAACGGGGTTCACCCCATTTATGGAGCCTTCTTCCTCCTCATTTCCTCAATCTCAATATCCACCTGTTTTAGCTTCTGAATAACCTGGTTCAACTTCTCATTTTCCTCAAGAATTCCTACCCAGATCTTAGCCTGTTCAACCAGAGAGCTCTTCGGGTAATGCTTTATTATCCTTTTGAAAAATTCGAGCGATTTTTCAAGATCTCTCTGGGGATTTCCGAAATGAGCATAGACCAGACCTATGTTTAAAAGGGCTTCGTCTTTTAAAGGTTTGTCGGGGGGAAGGGAAAGAACCTTTTGAAACTCGGCCAGGGCGCCGTCGTAATTCCTTTGAGAAAAAAGTGTCTGACCGTGCAAGAGATATTCTTGGGCTTCGTTACGCAAACTGACATGCTTAATCGCTGCACAGCCACAAAGTGAAAGAAACATTAGGCAGGCAATAGAAAAATAAACGTACTTCCATGCCCTGATCCCATCTCTCCCCATACCTTGCCACCATGATGAAAATTCTGTGGTCACACCAAAATTCTGAAAATTCAAGGGGTAAACCTAAAAAATACACTTTGCAGAGATTTCTGGTACAGAAATCAATGAGAAATAGAGATGTAAAACTTAAGTTTGACTCAAATGCCCCCCATTCGGTCTTTCTTAATGGAAAAGGGGGGAACCCAGTTGAGTTTCCCCTTTGGTTTTTATGGAGCCCACGGACGGATTTGAACCGCCAACCCGCTGATTACAAAAAGGGCTCCAGCATTTCTTACAACGTGCGATAATCAAAAGACTTTTTGAAATAACTATCACTTACAGCGTCATCATAATCCACCAAATCCTTGCTGTCAAGCAAGTCCAAAAGGTCAGCGGTGAAAAAAACCGTTAAAAAAATTGGAGTTGTGAAAGGGCCATTCTACTGATTTCGCATCAGAACCAGGACTGCTTAATTTCATTTAGTTTGATTAAGCCTACTGACTTCAGGGTGATGGTGAATCCAAGAATGACGCGGGTTAGCCGGTGGCCCTTTCACTATTTTTAATAAGGGGGAATATCTGTTGAGGTTGTCTGTCCCCTTTTTGGTCAAAAAAACACTTTCGGCTATCACGCCTTTTGTCGCCGTATCCCTCTTCTTAAAAAAGCTGGAGTCATTCTCGGTCCCCGGTTATTTGGCAAGCCCCCTAACCGAAGATTATTTGGTTAGCCATGAAGTCTTTGGTCCGGCATTCACGGAGGCAAAGGAAAGAATATCAAGGATGGACATAAGCAGCAGAGATACTTCCACCACCAATATCTTCTCCGATTTTTATTGTAGGTCTTACAAATTTCTCCGTAAGCATCCTCAGCGGACCAACGCCGGTGACGAGCATTCGCTCCGGCAACCTCCCGTTTCTCACCACCATCCGGTGTCCCTTGTCGTCGTTCTCCTCCCGGAACCGCTCAAGATACTCGGTCACTTCCTGTTCGATGGCTGCCTGGAGGAGGCGTCTCGCCCCTTCCCGGATCAACTCCTCCAGAAATGAGTTCGGGGTTTCTTGTTCTTGGTTTTTCTCGTCGATGGGTGCGTCATTCTTCACGGGCGTATCCTTCCTCCCCTGCTTGCTACAGGGGATATATTGAGATCTACTGGCTCTCACCAGGATACGCCTGAAATTTGTCCCGTCCAGAAGATTTGGTTATAACTCTATAAATATCAAGTAGTTAACCTCAATTAAACTTTTTCTATTTTTTTTCTTGACAAGTTTTTCATTCCCATTCATAATTACTTTATAGCTATTTTGTAATTAAAAATAGTTATTTATTCTTTTTGAAAATTATTGCTTTACAACCTTTATACGCTCTATTATAAATATGTTGCGATTGTGAAATAGTTAACCTGTTATTATTAACCCTCTGATGAACGGCATGATCCAAAAAAAAGAACCCAAACTTGATCTCTTACCTTCGATAAACATACAGAACAAGCCTAAGTTCGAGGTCTATGGTGAAGAGATGATCGAGAAGGAAGTTAAACAGAGTGGAAATAGTGGTCGGGTTTATCTTCCTCCAGAATGGATAGGGAAACGCGTAAAGATCATTCGCACTGAATGAGAAGAAAATGGAAAAAGGTATCAAAATCCGAAAGATTAGGGCTGAAGATGTTTCTGAGATCGTTGCTATCCAGGAATCCATATTGCAGAAAAAGGTGTCAAAAAAATGGATTCAAATAGTAGAGGATCATCTTAAAGAACGAGGAGGAGTGGGTTTTGTTGCATCAAAAGACGGTCAGGGGGTGGGTTTCATCATAGGAGAAATTAAAGGGGAAGGTTTTGGTCTGGAGCAAAGCGGTTGGATAGAGGTGGTAGGGGTACATCCACGGCAGATGGGGGTTGGAATTGGCCGAATCTTAGCCGAGAGACTTTTTGCATTTTTTAAAAAGGAGGGAATCCGGGACATCCATACCGTTGTGCGCTGGGATGCCGGTGATATGCTTTCCTTCTTCAAGGCTATTGGTTTTGACCGTTCCCCATTTATCAATCTTAGGAAACATTTGGATTGAAGCCTTCCGCCTAAAGGGGAAGCCTGAACCGTGTTGGGTCAGGGCGGAGCTTCCGGGTTAAGGTATTTATATAGGATAGAGATTAATTACGTTTACAATGAAGGGTGCAACAAACATGAGCAACCTGATACATAGAGGGGCTAAAAAATGAGGTACGCAGAGACAGGGTATAATTTAGAAATTGATCTATCCCGAGGAAACATTGAAAGGGTGGCAACTGACCCAAGATTAACCGAACTTCATCTTGGGGGGCTCGGTACGAACGCCAAGATAATGTGGGATAGGGTTCCCCCAGAAACCGAACCCTTTTCTCCTGATAATCTCCTCATATTTGGCACCGGTCTTTTAGGCGCCACACCTGCTGTCGGTGCTAATCGTACCATTGTTACTACGATTTCTCCTCAGACGCAGTTAATGGCATATTCAATGATGGGAGGATTTTGGGCACCGGAATTGAAGTATGCCGGTTATGACAAAGTGATCTTTCGCGGCAAGTCCCCCAATCTGGTTTATTTGTGGATAAACAATGACAAAGTAGAAATACGTGATGCCTCTCATTTGCAGGGTAAAGGCGCTGTTGAAACTCAAGAATTTATTCGACAGGAGTTGAAGGAGCCGAGAGCCCATGTGGCGGCTATCGGCCTTGCCGGTGAAAACAAGGTCTATTTTGCTTCGATTGAGCAGGGCCGTTCAAGTGCCAGCCGACAGGGAATAGGCGCCGTTATGGGAGACAAAGGGATAAAGGCGATCGCTGTTCGCGGCACAAAGGACATCAATCTTGCCCGACCGGCCGAATTTATTGGGCTTTCCAACGATGTGATGAAATATATAGAACACCGACAAAAGAATCCAATTGCCGGGGTAATGCCCATTTTAGCCGTGCTTGGGTCACCGCAGGAGATGGCGCTCTTTGATGAGGAGTGGCACACCCAGAATTTCATGTGGGGGAATGCCCGCGAACGGAAAAAAGATTTTTGGAACAAGGAAATCGAAGAGAAGTGGAAGAAGACTCAGGAAAATGTGCGGACGCGGTTAATCAGCTGCTACAACTGTCCGGTTAAATGCGGGGCAACCATTTCCGTCCCAGGTATTTCGACCTATATGATGAAATGCTTCTCGAAACTTACGTATACCATGGCGGCCTTTTCAGACCTGGATTTTGGTTTTAGAATCGCTCAACGCGCTACCGAGTATGGAGTGGACGGATACTCAACCCCGCAAGTGATGGCCTTCGCTCTTGAGCTTTATGAAGCCGGCATTTTGACTGACCAGGACATGCCGGGAATGCCGTCCGATAACGAGGGGAGATTTTACTGGTTACTTGACAGAATTGTTCGGCGAGAAGGGATTGGAGATGTTTTGGCCAATGGCACTTATTGGGCGGCCCAACAGATTGGCAAGGGGGCAGAGAAGTACGCTCATAATAATATTAAGAAACATGAGCAGCTGCCTCTCAAGCTTGGAATGCTGAATCCCATTTATTTCCTTATGTATGCTACCGGTGAGAAGATAAACATTACCCAAATTGAAGGGCAGTTCCCCCAGTCGCCTTTTCCTACGATGGAGGAGAGAGAAGAGTTTGTAAAGGATTGGATCCAGGTTCCCGATGAAAAGTTTAAGGAATATTTTCTGAAGTGGGATCCACGCGGGGCAAACTCAATGCCATTCTACCCGGGTGTTGAAGCATGCTGTGAAATTGTTGACTGGATGGAGAGGATGCACTACATTGATGACGCCCTCGGGATTTGCGCCGGTTTGTCATCATTTCCCCTGAAGCCTCCCTATCATATGCACAATTACCCGCTTTTCATCTCATCCGGGGCCGGGATCGATATGGATGAAGAGGGACTGACGAAAGCAGCCAGGAGGAACCGACAGTTAGTGAGGGCCAATAATATAAGAAGAGGCATGAGGAGAGCTGACGAGAAGCCGCCTGAAGACCATTGGAAGAAGAGATTTCCCGAGCTTGAAGAGGCGCTCTTAGACGGGTACTACAAGTTCAAGGGGTGGAACAGGGACGGTATCCCTACAAAAGAGAGTTTAAAAGAATTGGATCTGGGCTACGTTGCCGAAGACTTTGAACAGAGAGGGATTATAAAAGATGGCCAAGATTAAGAAGAAAATCAAGACGATCAAGATCGATCTTGATAAGTGCAATGGCTGCCGGGCATGCGAGATGATCTGCTCCGCCTTTCACGCTAACCCAAAGTACAGCAGCAACAATCCGGCGAGGTCTCGTATTCGGATGATTCGTGAGCCACTCCAAGACGTATATCTTCCTGTATACGCGGGTGAGTATGCTCCAGCCGAATGCATGGGCAGAGACAAATATATGATTGACGGAAAGGAATACTCCGAGTGCGACTTCTGCAGGGCTTCGTGCCCATCCAGGGACGTTTTCAAAGAACCCGATTCCGGTCTCCCCCTCAAATGCGATATGTGTGAAGACGATCCGCCCCAAGAAAAGCCCTTGTGTGTTCAGTGGTGCATCAATGATGCCCTGACTTACGAAGAAAGGGAAGAGGAAGTAGAAGAAGAAGTGAAGCAGGAGGACGTCGAGATAGGGTTGGAATCAATGGTAGACAAATATGGATTGCAAAAGGTAATAGATACCGTTGCCCGAATGTCAAAGAAGGACTAAGAGAGCTCTGAAAAACTTATTTTCGCTCTCTTTAATCTGTGTAATCGTACAATAATCGGTGGAATCACCCGGTCACGGGAGGTTTGAAAAAGATAATGGAGACTGTACCCCTAACCCCCTTCAAAGTGGTAATAGATGGCATCAAAGAGGCAGGTGGAGAAGCCTTTAAATTCTGCTATCAATGCGGAAAATGCGATACGGTGTGCCCTTGGAATCGTGTCAGAAAATTTTTTGTTCGCAGAATGATCAATCAGGCAAAATTTGGCGTGGTTCCTTTCGAATCCGAAGACCTATGGCTATGTGCCACCTGCGGTAATTGTGTTCAGCGGTGCCCCAGAGGCGTAGAAATAATCGACGTCATGAGGGCGATGCGCAGGCTGTTAGTGCCAGACGGTGTCGTTCCTGCGAGCATCCCCAATCTTCGGAGTGTCATGACAAGCATTGCCAGTGTCGGTAATCCCTGGGGACAAGAACCGAATGACCGGGCAAATTGGGCTAAAGACCTGGGGGTAAAAGAGTTCAACGAGGACACGGAGCTGCTCTATTTCTCCTGCTGCTATCCCAGCTATGATCCAAGATTAAAGAAGGTGGCTGCTGCCACAGCCAATATCCTTAGCCGGGCAGGGGTAGATTTTGGGATACTGGGTCCCAAGGAAAACTGCTGTGGTGAGAGTGTACGCAAAGCGGGCAACGAGGCATTATTCAAACGCCTCGCCAGGGAAAACATCAAAAGTTTTGTCGAAAACGGGGTAAAGAAAATCCTTGTTTCTTCCCCTCATTGCTACCACACCTTCAAAAACGAGTATCCCGAATTTAAGGTGAACTTCGAGGTGGTTCATATCTCCCAATATTTATTCGAGCTTATGAATAAGGGAAAGCTTGAGCTCACCAAGGAATATGGGAAGAAAGTGACTTATCATGACCCATGTTACCTGGGTCGACATAATGGCATCTATGATGAACCCCGAGAGGTCTTAAAGAAGATACCTGGTTTAGAACTGATTGAGATGGCTGATTCGCGGGAAGATAGTCTCTGCTGCGGAATGGGGGGAGGAAGGATTTGGATGGAAACGGCAAAGGCTGAAAGATTCTCCAACCTCAGACTCGAACAAGCGATCGGGGTTGGGGCTGAGGTGCTGGTCACTTCCTGCCCGTATTGCATCACCCAATTTGAGGATAGCAGGTTAAGCCTGAAGGATAGTGAGGTCATACAGATTAAGGATATTACGGAGATTCTCCAGGAAGTGATATAAGAGATTCGGAAAATACCCGACTCTCTGATTACACAGATTATGGCAGATTACCCAGATGAGAAATGGATTCCAAAAAAATAAGAATCTGTGCAATCCTTCTTTAGAATCGGTGTAATCAAGTGTTTAACTGACAAGGACATAGAGAAGTGGAAAAAGAACAAATTGAACAGCTTTGTAAGAGTCTCGCGGACAGTCATTTTGGAGATGTGATGGTGGTCGGTGGAGGGGTCAGCGGTGTTCAAGCCTCTCTTGATCTTGCCACTGCGGGTTTTAAGGTTTACCTGGTCGACAAGGCACCTGCCATTGGCGGCCATATGGCCCAGCTTGACAAGACCTTTCCCACCAATGACTGCTCCATCTGAATACTCGCGCCCAAACTGGTCGAGGTCGGCCGGAATCCCAATATAGAGGTCCTGACGTATACTGAAGTTGACCGTGTAGAAGGGGAAGCAGGAAACTTCAAGGTCACCCTGATTAAAAAGCCCAGGTATATTGTAGAGAGCAAATGCACGGGTTGTACGACCTGCGTGGAATACTGCCCGGTCAAATACCCTGATCAATTTAATCAGGAAATATCGAAGAATAAAGCCGTCCATATCTACTTCGCTCAAGCCATTCCCCTGATCACTTATATTGATGAAAGCTGTCTTTACCTTAAAGAGAAGAAATGTCGCATTTGCGAAGCAGTCTGTAAGAATAACGCCATCGATTTGAATCAAACGGCGGAGAAGGTAGAGGTCAATGTGGGGGCGATCATTCTGTCTCCTGGCATTGAGCCATTTGATCCTAAGGTGAGGGATGAATATCGCTACGGGAAGTTTGAGAACGTGGTCACCAGTATGGACTATGAACGGCTGTTATGCGCCACCGGGCCATACGAAGGTGAGATACTGCGTGCTTCCGACAAGAAGCATCCCCATAAAATAGCCTGGATTCAATGTGTCGGTTCCAGACAGGTTATTCCCGGCGGTAACAGCTATTGTTCATCCGTATGCTGCACGTATACCCAGAAACAGGTCATTTTGACAAAAGAGCATGACGCAGGGGCAGAGTGTACGATATTCCATAACGATATTCGTTCCTATGGGAAGGATTTTGAGCGATTCTACGAAAGGGCAGAGAGACTTCCCGGAATTCGGTTTATCAGAAGCTACACATCCATCGTAAAGGAGGACCCGAAAAGCAAGAATGTCACCGTACGGTATTCTATCCCCGAGGATGGAGTAAAAGAGGAAGAATTCGATATGGTGGTATTATCCGTTGGATTGAATCCTCCTGCTGATGTGATGGGCATATCAAAGAAATTCGGCATTGAACTCAATCCTCACGGTTTTTGTAAGCTCAATCCTGTCAATCCTGTGGAGACCACCAGGCCTGGGATCTTTGTAAGCGGAGCCTTCCAGGGTCCTACGGATATTCCCGAGTCGGTTTTTACCGCCAGCGGAGCCGGCTCCCAATGTGGTGAACTCCTCGACTACCGACGAGGCAAACTGGACAAAGAAAGGGTCTATCCGCCGGAGAGGGATGTCTCTGAAGAGGAGCCAAGGATAGGAGTCTTTGTATGTCATTGCGGGGCGAATATCGGAAGGGTCGTCAATGTCCCTTCCGCAGTTGAATATGCCTTAACCTTGCCCAATGTGGTCTACGCTCAGGAACAGCTATTCTCATGTGCTACGAATTGCGCCAAAGAAATAACAGACATGACAAAGGAGAAAGGGCTCAATCGCGTCATCGTCGCTGCCTGTTCCCCCAGGACCCTTGAACTGTTATTCCGGGACACCCTTCGGGAGGCGGGGCTTAATCAATATTACTACGACATGGCGAATATTAGAGAACAATGCTCCTGGGTCCACGCTAAAGAAAAGGAAGAGGCTACCAAAAAGGCAAAGGATATCATCCGCCTATCGGTAGCCCGCGCTTACTATTTGGAGCCATTACGGGAAATTGATCTGCCTGTCAACAAGGCGGCGCTCGTGGTTGGTGGAGGTATAGCCGGCATGACCAGCGCTCTGAGCTTAGCCAACCAGGGACATGAGGTTCACCTGGTGGAAAAGGAAAGAGACTTAGGGGGGACGGCAAGAAGAATCCACACTACCCTGG
>Ga0299912_10004502_pt1 | contig 11426 bp, 10 predicted proteins | sample RVTome_2_FD_207667 | JGI IMG/M metagenome (GOLD analysis project Ga0299912, IMG submission 207667) | Soil microbial communities from uranium-contaminated site in the Upper Colorado River Basin, Wyoming, United States - RVT95D214 (version 2) ... | reverse complement strand
CTCATGCCTTTGGCAGCTCTCGTGAAAGATTTTGAACTCCAACAACTTCTTAGCACCATTCGCTACTTCGAAACTCAAATGGCCAAGCTTGGCGTGAATGTGGGTTTAGGGAAAGAGGTAGATAGATCCGCCATAGAGAAGGTTAATCCGGATGTTGTGATCCTTGCCACAGGCGGTGTGAGTGCCATGCCGAAAATACCCGGCATAGAGAATCGCAAGGTCATTGACAGTACCAGGCTCCATCACTTGCTTAAGACAGCACTAAGATTCTTCGGACCAAAAACGCTGAGGCAGTTGACGAAAATATGGATGCCCGTCGGAAAAAGGGTTGTCATTATAGGTGGCGCAATACAGGGGTGTCAGCTGGCAGCCTTTCTCGTTAAACGAGGCAGAAAGGTGACGATTGTGGATACGGTAGAGACATTGGGAGAAGGGCTTCCGTATGAAAACCCAGTTCGTTTGTTCAAATGGTTGAAGGAAAAAGGCGCGACCATGTTGGCGGGAGTTAAATATGAAAGAATAACAGACGAAGGACTGGTCGTTATGACCAAGGAGGGGGAGAGGAAGACCCTCGAAACAGATAGCATCATCATCACCTTACCCGCGCTGCCGGAGTCGGGTCTTCTGAGCAGCCTGAAGGGCGAGGTGGCTGAGATCTATCAAATCGGCGACTGCCGGGAGCTCGGTCTGATGCATGATGCCATCGCGGACGGTTCGCGTGTTGGCCGCAACATTTAGGGAGACGGCGCATCGCAACTTGGCTGCCTTTGGCGAGAATGGCCCGTAGGGACGCACGAAGAACTTCACTACGATTAGCTCTCAATCTAAAGACATTGTGATCTTGATAAAGGGGGGGATGATGGTGGATGACAAAACAATTACAGTGTTGGCGGTAGGTGACGTCAGTGTTAATCGGGAGGATCCCGATTCGATTTTTGCTCATGTATCTCCTGTGATTCAATCTGCGGATGTGGCGTTTTGCCAACTCGAGACGACTTATTCGAAAAGAGGTCAAGTTCCTGCTGAAGCCCCAATGGTAACACTAAGGGTGGATCCGAAGAACGCTACTGCCATCAGAAACGCGGGGTTTTCTGTTTTGTCGTTTGCAGGCAATCATGCATTGGACTATGGAACGGAGGCTCTTTTGGACACCCTTGAGGTCGTGAAGGAAAATGGGATAAACCCAATCGGTGCGGGGAGAAATATTGAGGAGGCCCGAAAACCATATATCACCACTTGCAAAGGGACCCGGATCGCGTTCTTAGCTTACAACTCCATTCTCCCTGTGGGATACTGGGCTGATGTCAATAGACCGGGATGTGCTCCGATGAGGGCTTCGGCCGTAACGGTGCATAAGCTCTATGAACAAGTAGAGCCTGTTTACCTTTACGGAGGCGAAGATCCGATTCTTTCTTTTGCTCAGGAGGGTGATAAAGCGGCGATGATAGAAGATATCAAAAAGGCTAAGGCTCAAGCGGATATCGTGATGGTCTCGATGCACTGGGGGATTCACTTCAAAGAGGGTGAGATCGCCATGTACCAGAAGGAAGTCGGATATGCCGCCCTGGATGCGGGTGCCGACGTTATTCTTGGACATCATGCTCACATCTTGAAGCCAATTGAGATCTACAAAGGCAAACCGATCATCTATTGTCTTGGTAATTTTGCGTTTGAGCTTGAACTGCCCCCCGAGGTACCCAAGAGTTATATCTGGAAAAAAATGATGGAGTTGAACTCGAACTGGGTGATCGACGACCGTTACAGGAAATACCCATGGCCTGTCGACTCCCGTATGACCATGGCTTGCAAGATCATCATTTCGGATCGGCAAATAAAGAAGTTGTCTTTTCTACCAGCCATCGTTAATGAGAACATACAGCCTAGGTTCTTAAGCAGTCGAGAGAAAGAGTTCCGGGATGTTTTGAATTACATGGAAAGGATTTGTAAGTCGCAGAAGATAGAAACCCGATTTACTGTGGAAGGAGACGAGGTGGTTGTCAGTGCTTAAAAGGGGGTATCACGAATCGGTGAGGGTTTCGGACAGAGACGAAAGAGCAACATGAATTGTATTCTGAATATAAGGAGGTTCATATGTGTGCTGAGCAGATTGGTTATAAGTGCACGATCATGCGTGGTGGGACAAGCCGGGCTTTGTTCTTTTTAGAGAAAGACTTGCCGCCCAAAGGTCCGGAACGAGACTATGTGCTCCAGAGAGCCATGGGAAAACCTGACAAATTTGAGATCGACGGCCTAGGGGGTGGACAATTAGGGACTTCCAAGATCGCCATCATCGGTCCACCCAGCATACCAGATGCTGATATTGATTATACTTTTGGCCAGGTTCTCATTGACCATCAAGGGATCGACTACCAAGGGAATTGTGGCAATATATCTGCCGCAGTGGGTCCCTTTGCTTTCGAGGCGGGCCTTGTGAAACCGGTCATGCCCGAAACTGCCCTTCGTATCTATAATACCAATACCAAGAGTATCATTTTAGCTCGGGTTCCTACCGAGGGGGGCCATGCAAGAATTAAAGGGGACTATGTCATTGCGGGGATACCTGGGTCAGGAGCCGAGATTGCTCTGGACTTCCGTCACACCGTAGGTGCAAAAACTGGAAAACTGTTGCCAACTGGAAAGGTGTCCGAGGAAATTCGTCTCGAGAGCGGAAAATCGGTGGTGGTAAGCATTTGCGACGCGGGGAACCCTTGTGTTTTTGTCCGGGCCGAACAAGTAGGGTTTTCTGGAAAGGAACTGCCCCCGGAGATTGACAAAAATGCGGTGGCCCTTAAGGTCATATCGGAAATCAAAGACAAGACCGCCGAGAGAATAGGGCTTGTCAATAACTGGAGAGCGGCGGATCCGAAGAGTTTTTTGCCCTTTGTAGCGGTGGTGGCAACGTCTGCTGATTATACGACGTCAAATGGCGAGCAGGTTGCTGCCTCTGCCATAGAATTTCTTTCGCGGCTCGTCATCCTGAATGGCTGCCACCCTGCTTACGCTGGCACAGGGGCTATTTGTACTGCAGCATGCGCAAGTATTCCAGGATCGGTACCGAACAAGTTGCTTCGTTCTTCGACAGAGATCATTCGAATCGGCCATCCCAAAGGGGTCATGCCTGTCAGATCGGTAGTGAAGGAAACCCCCAAGGGGTCCGCTTATGAGTTCTCGTTTCTTGGGTTCAGTCGTACTGCCAGGAAAATCATGGACGGCCAGGTTTACGTTCCCAGTGCTGATTAAGGCACTTCCCGATCAACACTGAGATGTAATTTCTCTCGGTATGATACCATTTCTAAAAGAAGAAGTGGCAGAGAAACGATAGCGTCATTGCGGAGATACCGTAAAGGGAAAGGACAAAGCGTATGTACCCATATACCAGAAGATTGGCAGATTTTGCATTTGACTTAGGATTTGGAGATATCCCTAAGGATGTGATCGATCACTTAAAGTTGTGTATTCTTGACACCCTGGGTTGTGGAATCTTTGGATCAACGACTCAATGGGGAATGATCCTCTCGGACTACGTCCATTCATCGGATAAGAACGAAGAATCTGCCATCTGGGGGACCCCGTTCAGATCGTCGGCTTCCAATGCAGCTTTGGCGAATGGAACGATGGTGCACGGCTTCGAGCTAGATGACCTCCACAGCATGGCGCCATCGCATCCGGGGAGTGCTGTGGTCCCTTCTGCGCTGGCGACGGCCGAACACAAAGGGAAGGTGAATGGTAAAGATTTTTTGACCGCAGTCGCCATAGGATATGAGCTTCTGATCCGACTTGCGTATTGCTGCGGATTCTCGATGTTTAAGCGTGGCCTTCATTCAACAGGTGCTTGCGGTACGATCGGGTCTGCTGCTGCCTCTGCTAAGATCTTGGAATTGAATAAAGAAAAGATGCTCCATGCATTGGCGATCAGCGCAACTTCTCCCTCAGGTCTTATCTGTGCCCAATACGGCGCGATGGTCAAGCGTCTCTTTGCTGGGAAAGCAGCCCAGACTGGAGTGGTAGGGGCTGAACTGGCGAGCAGAGGATTCACGGGGTCGAAGGATGTTTTGGAAGCAGAATTTGGCGGTTTCTTTAAGGCACTATGCGGGGATGATGATGATTTGACGAAGCTGACGGTGAAACTTGGGAAAGAATATAAGATAAAGGGCGTAGGGTTTAAAAAGTATCCTTGTGTTGGAACGAACTTAACCGCTTTGGATGCGGTTAGAGAAATCATGAACAAAAATGCGTTCAACGTTGAGAGCATCAAAAGAATCCGCATCAAAGTCAATGATTTCATAAAAGCGCACTCCGGGTGGACATATAAGCCCGAAGGCATCATGAGCGCCCAGATGAACATGTATTATTGCATAGCGATCATGTTGATCGAAGGCGACTGTTCCGTAGATCAATTCTCAGAAGAGAAACTGTCCGACCCACAGGTGCTCAACCTGATCAAATTAATTGATGTCTTGGTTGATCCGAAGATGAACAAGCTCCCGATCATAAAAAGATGGGCATCCACGGTTGAGATAGATTTGAAGACAGGTAAGCGTTTTTCTTTGAGGGTTGACTATCCAAGGGGAAGCGTGAAGAATCCCATGAGTTATGAGGAAATTAAGGAAAAATTTAGGAAATTGGCCCAAAAGAAGATCAGCGTCGCAAAGGCGAATTCCATTATAGCAATGGTCGAAAGACTTGAGGAAGTGAAAGATGTAGGAGAGTTGGCCGGATTACTTGTTCCATGAATCTCTTCCTTGAATTGAAGCCTTAAGGCTAGGTCAGTGTCGGACTGCCCGTGAGAGGAGTCTCCTATGATGACGAGAGAGATTGAGGCATCTGAAATCACCAATACAATTAAGCGGCTATGTATTGAAGCCAATACGATCCTGGAGCAGGATGTTGTTGCCGCATATGAGAAGGCTCTTGAGATTGAGGAGTCTCCGACGGGAAAAGATCATTTTCGTCAACTCCTTGAGAATATGAAAATTGCCAGGGAGGAAGGGATTGCCCTCTGTCAGGATACGGGCCTCGCCGTCGTCTTTGCGGAAATAGGACAAGACGTTCATATCGTGGGGGGGGATTTCAACGAAGCGATCCACGAAGGGGTGCGTCAAGGTTATAGGGAGGGTTACCTTCGCACTTCCTCTGTTGATCCTTTAAATAGAAAAAACTTTGGGGATAATACCCCAGCGATTATCCATGCGGAACTGGTTTCTGGGGATCGGGTCAAGTTGATCGTAGCTCCGAAGGGATTTGGCAGCGAGAACATGAGCCAAGTCCATTTATTCCCTCCTGCCGCAGGGATCAATGGCGTGAAAAAGTTTATTGTCCAAAGGGTTGATGAGTCAGGACCAAACCCTTGCCCCCCGTTGGTGGTGGGAGTGGGAATCGGAGGGACCTTTGAAAAAGCTGCTCTCATTGCAAAGAGATCCCTGGTTCGGCCTCTTGGAAAGAGACACCCAGACCCGGAAGTAGCCAAGTTGGAGCTGGAGCTTCTTGAGGAGATTAATCAACTGGGAATTGGCCCTCTGGGGCTGGGGGGAAGAGTCACCGCACTAGATGTTCATGTCGAAACCTACCCGACACATATCGCTAGCATCCCGGTGGCCGTCAATATCCAGTGCCACTGTGTTCGCCATAAAGAGGCAGTGATCTAAAATTTTAAAGGAGAGAGACGATGAGCGACGCTATTCGGATCACGACCCCCTTGACTGAGGAAGTGGTGGAGAAGCTTCGGATCGGAGACAAAGTCCTGATCAGCGGCGTTATCTATACTGGAAGGGATGCGGCTCATAAGCGTCTGACGGACCTGGTGAGCAGAGGAGAATCCTTGCCGTTCGACATTGCGGGACAGATTCTCTATTATGTGGGGCCAACGCCACCTAAACCGGGGCAGGCTATTGGTTCTGCAGGACCCACAACAAGCTATCGAATGGACTCCTATGCTCCGATTCTCATTGCGAAAGGATTAAAGGGGATGATTGGGAAAGGAATTCGGGGAAAGGAAGTGATTGACGCAATTAAGAAATTCAAGGCAATTTATTTCGGTGCAACAGGCGGAGCAGGAGCTCTTTTATCAAAAAGGATCAAGAAGGCTGAAGTGATCGCCTATGAAGACTTGGGGCCGGAGGCAATTCGGAGGCTGGAAGTTGAGGATTTTCCGGTCATCGTGGTCAATGATGTGAAAGGAGACGACCTTTATATCGAGGGAAGAAAGAAATATCGCAGAGATTGAATTTCACAGCGAGTGTATCGCCACAATAGGGTGGTCTCTCACAGTTTTGAAGCAATGAGGGAGTTACAGTTGTGGGCATGACGATGGTTGAAAAAGTGCTGGCAAGGACTAGCGGACGTGATGTTGTCCGCGCCGGCGAAATATTAGAATGCCAAGTGGATCAGGTGGTTCAGGTCGACATGGCGTTCACCCTTTCTGAACTAATCCCGATAAAAGTCAAGGCACCGGAAAGGGTGGCATTGATATTCGATCATGCCATTCCTGCTCCTTCTATAAAAGATGCTGATGGAATGGTCGTTGCCCGGAGGTTGGCTGAAAAATTTGGTATTAGGCTTTATGATGTAGGTAAACATGGGATTTGTCACCAACTTATCATGGAGAAAGCAATTGCTCTTCCAGGAACGCTTCTAGCGTGTTCTGATTCTCATACTTGCGCAGCCGGTGCTCTCAATTGTGCCGCTAGAGGGCTTGGGGATCCCGAGATTCTACATGTCATGTGCAAGGGAACAACTTGGTATATTCTGTATCCAACGGTTCTTTTTGAGCTTGAGGGAAGATGTAAGGATCTTGTGTTTGGCAAGGACGTGCTTTTTTATATTGCTGACAAATATGGTGACTTTGCTAATCGTAATATTGAGTTTAGTGGGGTTGCTGTTGAAGAGATGAATATTGGGGAAAGACACAGCCTTGCCACGATGTGCACTGAATTGAGTGCTGAGTTTGTAATGTTCCCGGCCGATGAGAAACTTGTCTCATATCTGCATGGTCGAACAGACAAGACCTTTAATCCAGTTTCGAGCGACCTTGATGCTCAATTTGCCGAGATTCATCAAATTAATGTCTCGGATATCGAACCATATGTTGCCCTTCCACATTCCATTCCGCATAATACGATTCCAATTAGGAAAATTGATAGAATTAGAATACATCAGGCATTTATAGGATCCTGTGCCAATGGGAAGCTACAGGACATAGCCGTTGCAGCTGGGATACTAAGCGGGAGGGAGGTTGCATCAGGGGTTAGACTTATAGTGACGCCTGCATCGCAAGAAGTTTATGGAGAAGCTGTTCGCCTGGGGTATATTAGCGCGCTTATTAAGGCGGGAGCGATTGTCACCAATCCGACATGCGGGGCTTGTTTTGGCTATCATATGGGAGTGCTGGCGAAAGGAGAGCGATGCCTGAGTTCAAGCACAAGAAACTTCAAGGGAAGAATGGGTAGTCCAGAGGCAGAAGTCTTCCTAGCCTCATCTGCGAGCGTGGCCGCTTCTGCTATCAAGGGATATATTGTGGATCCAAGGGAGATCTAATTGCTGATCAAAGGGCGTGTATGGAAGTTCGGGGATAATATTGATACGGATCTGATGATGCCACAGGATACGTTCAGGTTGCCAATGAAAGAGCGTGCCAATGCGGTTTTCAGAGTTAATCGTCCGGGTTGGGTGAAAAAAGTGAAGCGGGGGGACGTTCTCGTGGCCGGGAAAAATTTTGGCGTGGGGTCCTCTCGGCCTGCCGCGCGTTCTCTTAAGTTTCTTGGCATCGAAGCCATTATAGCTGAGTCCGTCAATAGTCTATTCTTCAGAAATTGCATCAATTATGGACTTCTAGCCTTGAACTTACCTTGTGCATTAAATTATTTTCAGGAAGGAGATTTGGTAGAAATAGATCCCCATGGTGGAACAATCAAGAACATGAATACAGAAAGCTCATTCAATGCGGAGCCTTTTCCGGAAATGCTGATAAGGATCGTTGAGGCCGGAGGGATGATTGAATTGCTCCAAAAGGAGGGATATCTTGCATCGGAGGCCTATGAGAAGGAGCAGGGGAGATAGGATTACAGAAAATACTCAGTTGGATCCTCGACACCCCTGTTTGAGGTCCCATTAAGAATTGTCTTCTGTAGACCCTGAAGCATGGTTAAGGACACTTATATTGTTCTTAAAGCAGTTTGTGTGTTCGCTTCCTGTGATAAGGAATCAAGCCGCCTGCCTCGTACATGGCAATGAATTCAGGAGGGAGTTTAATCCCGAGCTTGATCTCTTTCTTATTTGTAAGGTTGTGGACGACGGATTGCACTAAATCAACCCTGGCGATGTCACCCGTCTCAAATAGGGACGAAATACCTTTCTGGTCTATTGCAATGCCATTGAGGTTCCAAAAATTCCGGAAAAAAATGCGATGGATCGTCTCGGCTAAACACGCAGCGATACCAAAGAATCGCAATGCTTCAGCGGCCTGCTGACGACTCGAACCAATCCCAAAATTCTCTCCAGCTACGATGATATGTCCTTTCAACGCCATTTTGTCTTCTTGGACATCCTTTTCGTACCCTGATACAACACGTGACAGGGCTTCGATGAATCCTTGGGGCATATTCTGGTTCTCCTTGCCAATGGTCGAAAGACTCTCAAAAGCTCCCTTGACAATAGATCTCTTGTAAGCCTCAGGGTCTCTCTCGTCCCCAATCATAATGAAACGCCCCGCAAAAAGCTCATCGGTATCTATATCTTTTCCAAATCGCCAAACTCGACCTTCGATATTCACCGACATTTCTCTTTCTCCAAACTTATCGAAGATATTTCCGTGGGTCGGTAATTTCACCTGCAATGGCTGACGCGGCCACAGTCGCTGGCGATGCAAGAAATATCTTAGCCGTCGGATCACCCACCCGACCACGGAAGTTACGGTTTGCACTACTTATCATTACGTCTTCTGGACCAAGGATTCCCATGTGTGTTTCCATACACGGGCCGCAAGTAGGACCTGACACAAATGCATCGGATTCAATAAAGATCTTGAACAGCCCGTTCTCTGCCGCCTTTTCGAACACCTCCTGTGAAGCCGGAATAATAATAAGTCTGCAATTGGGTGCCACCTTGTGACCCTTGAGAATCTGGGCTACCGTTTGAAGGTCTTCAAATCTTCCATTCGTGCATGATCCGACGAATGCCTGGTTAATTCTTACACCTTTCAACTCCGAAACGCTTTTGACATTTGCTGGATTCCATGGGGCTGCAACCAGAGGTTCTTGAATACTGGAGGCGTCTATTTTGACATGACGCTCAAAACTTGCATCCGTATCCCCGTAAATGATGTGATACTCCTTTTTCGTTCTTCCCTTGAGATATTGGACAACTTTCTCATCTGGATCAATGATTCCATTGGTCGCCCCCGCTTCAATAGCCATGTTCGTAAGGACAGACCTGGAATCGATGCTCAAAGAATAGACGGTTTCACCCGTGAATTGCAGAGACCGCTGAATCGCACCATCGACACCCAGTACATTGAGGATCCTCAGCATGAGATCTTTGGAGTAAATTCCTTCCCCCAGTTTCCCGTTGACTTCGACCAGTACGGTCTCCGGGACCCTTTCCCAAGTTCGACCTGTTTTCCATATGCATGCCATATCATCAACACCGAGGCCTATCGCAAATGCGCCCATCACACCGTGCGTGGTGGTATGGCTGTCTGTTCCGGTAACCAAATCGCCTGGAACAACATAACCTTTTTCAAGCAACACCTTGTGACATATTCCACCCCTGCCGATGCCGTGATAATTTGTAAGTTGCTGCTCTTTTACAAAACTCTCAATCTTCTGGACTTTCTTGGCGGTCTCTGTTGTATTGGAAGGAACATAGTGGTCTAATATGATTACAATTTTGTCTTTGGCCCACACCTTGCCTTTTTCACCTACTAACTCCTTGAACTTCGCGATGGTATGGGCACCTAACGCATCATGAGTCATCGCTAAATCCACATCAACTGTCACAATTTCTCCTGGAACTACCTTGTCACGCTTGGCCTTTGAAGCCAGAATCTTTTCAGCAATCGTCATCCCCATCTTAGTTTGCTCCCACTCGAATTCCTCTTACACCATCTAATAACCATTCCGTGTATTTCAACGAAAAGTAACACACCCTGACTTCTGGCGTCAATAGCGCGCGGCATGTTTGGGTCATCTTTGGACATTTTCTAGGAAATACTTAGAGAAGTCTACTCGGTACCGCGAAGATACAATTATTACCACGGCGAGATGATAGACAACCCCTGCGGCTGAACATCATGCTAAACAGAAGAAGATAGGGACCTGGTCCGATACGGTCACAGATTGCGACCGGGTTTCAAAATCAGGCCCCTATCTTCTTGCCGAATGACTACCCTATAACACTACACTATTGCACACCCCAAAGCTCTTTTGCTACATTAATTTCATTCTCCACATGTTTCCTTGCGTCACTGGAGTTTATGTATGTCGGTGTGCTCCCAATATTTTTCATTTTCGAAATAAATTGAGGATCCTTAAATATCTCTACCAGTGCCTTGTTCCACTCTTCAACGACATAGGAGGGTATATTCGGTGGACCTGTGATCCCTGTCCACCATTGAGGCTTATCGCTAATATACGGGTACCCCTGTTCTGCTGCAGTCGGTACGTTCGGCAGAAAAGCATGCCTTTCTCTCCCTGTCACAGCCAACGGTCTTATCGTCCCAGCTTGAATACCAGGCAGAAATGAGTTGACTGTGCTCACGCCTAATTTTATGTGACCACCGGAGAGTAGGCTAATTGCCTCCCCCCCACCACGACTCGTCACGGGTTTCGTCTTCGAAATATCACAGCCAATCTCTTTCATCAACCCTCTAACATCTAAATCCGTGCTGCTGCCTCTCCCCTGTGAGTTCCAAGTGAAATTCTCAAGATCCCTTTTAATCTCAGCTTCAAGATCCTTTAGACTCTTGACGTTAGATTGGGAAGGCACAGCAAAGACAGACTGAACAAAGGCATAGAAAACAACAAAAGTTCGATCCATAACTTTGAAAGGAAGTTTCACCCCACTGAACTCCAGCATGCCACAACTCGATTGGCAATCAGCCATCAAGGTATAGCCATCCGGTTTAGCATTATAGACTTCCAGGTTGGCTGGTATGGACCCACCACCGGGTTTATTAATCACGTTGAGGGGGACGCCCCATTTTCTCTTCAACCAGTCAGCAACAACTCTGGCATTCGTGTCTGTTCCACCGCCCGCAGCATAGCCGCAGATGAGATCAATCCCCCGCGTTGGATATTTCACCTGCGATTGAACCTCTTCGGCCTGTAGGCCCCAAAAAAGCACGACGGTCACAGACAACAGACTCAGTAAAAACAGCCCCTTTTTCTTACACATGACCTTCTTTCTCCTTTCTTTCTTGGTTTGGAATCAAT
>Ga0299912_10004501_pt1 | contig 11430 bp, 9 predicted proteins | sample RVTome_2_FD_207667 | JGI IMG/M metagenome (GOLD analysis project Ga0299912, IMG submission 207667) | Soil microbial communities from uranium-contaminated site in the Upper Colorado River Basin, Wyoming, United States - RVT95D214 (version 2) ... | reverse complement strand
TTGTGGCTTCGGTTCGTTTATGAACAGGATCAAAAGGCTGGAAATGCACGACTTGATAAGTGCCCATTACCTTGGGATTTTTCAAACCACTAATCACAGCGAGGTCAATCACATCTTTGTCCTCTGCTCGTGAAGCCAATGCACCTGCAAGAATGATTTCCTCACCTGGGACCTTCGTCAAGGCAGCCGGTTCACCGAGAATCAGCTTGTTCTGAGTCAATGTTCCCGTTTTGTCCGAACATAAAATGTCAATTCCCGCAAGTTCTTCGATAGAAGCCAGCCTCCGTACTATTGCCTGTTTGGCTGCCAGCAGCTTGGCACCTACCGCCATAGTCACCGACAGCACCGTCGGCATGGCTACTGGAATAGCCGCCACCGTCAGCACCAGGGCAAATCGTAATGTTGTCAAGATTTTCTCATGTCTGAAGAGTGAGGTTATAAGAATTAATGCAACCAGTGCCACAGCGAAAATTATCAGGTAATCTCCGATTTTCAATACTGCGCGTTGAAAGTGACTTACAGTTTTGGCCCCTTCGACCATTTGTGCCGTTTTACCGAAATAGGTGTTGGTTCCGGTGGCATATACAATTGCTTCGATTTCGCCTTGATTTACAATGGAGCCGGAATAAACATTATCTTCTTTTGTACGCTCGACAGGTAGCGACTCTCCCGTCAGTGTGGATTGATCGACCTCTATTGGATCGCCTTCCAGAAGTTTTGCATCGGCAGGTATTATTTCCCCCAGGCGAAGGCGAATGATATCGCCGGGAACGAGTTCACGAGAAGGGATTGTTTTCCAGGTGCCGTCTCTTTGTACACGAGCGTTCAACGCTAATTTCTTTTTTAGCGCGTCAATGGCATTTCCAGCCTGATATTCTTCCCAAAAGCCGACGACTGCGTTCATTAAAAGCAAAACCAGGATAATCCAGAAATCTGCCCAGTGACGTACGATCGCTGAGAGGATTACAGCAGCTTCGATCATCCATGGGATGGGGCCCCAAAAATAGGTGAGGAGTTTCAGGAACAGATTAGTTTTCTTTTCTTGAATCTCGTTAGGTCCATATTGGGTCAGCCGTTTCTGCGCCTCGGCTTGACTGAGGCCGTCCGGCGACGACTCTAACTTTGCCTGTAGTTCCGGCATGGGCAGTGATTTCAAATCATCCTTTGCATTGGGCTTCGGTCCTGACTTCGACTCGGGGATCCTGGATTTATCAGCATTGGATTTCATAATGGGCATCCTTTCTGATACGCGAGTAATTGCCCCGAGTAGCCAGCCGCGGGAAGAGGTATAGCTCACCATTTGGGCCGCGAACGGCAGCCGGATTCATGATGCCTCCGATCTCCCTGGGATTACCCGGTTCCGGCTCCATCATCTGCCCCAGGCGCTGCAGCTTAAATCCACTCATAACATCCTCTCACAGGGTCAAGCTTGCTAATCGCGATCTAAACAGGCAATGATTGCTTCGGTAACCAGCGCCATCGCGGTGTCTATAAGCTCTTGTGCGTTCATTTGAGGTTGCTCCATTTCCAGTTCTGGATTTCCGACATGTCCTCGCCATATTTCTCGATATACTGCTTATGCTCGATCAGCTTGTCCTTGAGCTGCTGCTTTAGGTAGATGCCCTTATCGCCGGTCTTTGGCAGGCGGTCGATTGCATCCATCACGAGATGGAAACGGTCCAGCTCGTTCAGCACCGTCATGTCGAAGGGCGTGGTGATGGTGCCCTCCTCTTTGTAGCCGCGGACGTGGATGTTGTCGTGGTTGGTGCGGCGGTAGGTCAGGCGGTGGATCAGCCACGGATAGGCATGGAAGGCAAAGATGACCGGCTTGTCCTTGGTAAAGAGTTCGTCGAAATCCGTGTCGCTCAACCCGTGCGGGTGCTCGGTTTGCGGCTGCAGCTTCATGAGGTCGACGACGTTGATCACCCGGATCTTCAGGTCGGGCAGATGCTCTCGCATAATGGAGACAGCGGCGAGCGTCTCCAGCGTGGGCACATCGCCACAGCAGGCCATGACCACGTCGGGCGCAACACTCTGGTCGTTGCTGGCCCACTGCCAGATGCTGATGCCCTCGGTGCAGTGCTTGACGGCGGCGTCCATTGTCAGCCACTGCGGCGCCGGGTGTTTGCCCGCGATCACGACATTGACGTAATGGCGACTGCGCAGGCAGTGGTCTATCACCGACAACAGGCAGTTTGCATCCGGCGGAAGGTAAACACGCACGACCTCGGCCTTCTTGTTCATGACGTGGTCGATGAAACCGGGATCCTGGTGCGTGAAGCCGTTGTGATCCTGGCGCCAGACATGCGAGGCCAGCAGGTAGTTTAACGAGGCGATCTTGTGCCGCCACGGCAGGTGCGATGTGACCTTCAGCCACTTGGCATGTTGGTTGAACATCGAATCCACGATGTGGATGAACGCCTCATAGCAGTTGAAGAGCCCATGCCGCCCGGTAAGCAGGTAGCCCTCGAGCCAGCCCTCGCATTGGTGCTCGCTGAGCATTTCCATCACGCGCCCGGTGGGCGCGAGGAATTCGTCGTTGGGCACGGTCGCGCCTTCCCATTGACGCTGGGTTACTTCAAAGAGGGCCTCCAGGCCGTTGGAGAGCGTTTCGTCAGGGCCAAAGACCCGGAAATTCCGCCGTTCACTGTTCAGCTTCGCCACATCGCGCAGGAAAGGTCCGAGTACATGCGTGTCGCCGATGCCGCGCACCCCCGGCGAGGGCACGTCCTCTGCGTAATCGCGGAAATCCGACATCCGCAGGTCGCGGAGCAGAATGCCGCCGTTGGCGTGGGGATTCGCGCCCATGCGTCGTTCGCCCTTGGGCGCAAGTTCGGCCAGTTCCGGTTTCAGACGGCCCTGCTCATCGAAGAGTTCCTCCGGCCGGTAGCTCCTCAGCCAGTCTTCCAACAGCTTGAGGTGTTCGGGATGGATGGCCGGATCGGAGAGCGGCACTTGGTGCGAACGGAACGTGCCTTCAACTTGCAGACCATCGATGACTTTCGGCCCCGTCCAGCCCTTGGGTGATTTGAGGACGATCATTGGCCAGCGCGGCCGAGTGGTGTCGTTCTTGTTCCGTGCATGGCGTTGGATTTGCTGGATGCCCTCGATGGCCTTTTCCAAAGTACCGGCCATGAGTTGATGCATCACTTCCGGCTCATCGCCTTCCACAAAGTGGGGCGTCCAGCCGCAACCTCGTAGAAATTGCTCCAATTCCTCATGCTCGATACGGGCCAGTACGGTCGGGTTGGCGATCTTGTAGCCGTTGAGGTGCAGGATCGGCAGGACGGCTCCGTCGGTAATGGGATTGAGAAACTTGTTCGAATGCCACGCCGTGGCCAGCGGCCCGGTTTCCGCCTCGCCGTCGCCGACGACGCAGGCGACTATGAGATCGGGATTATCGAAGACCGCACCGAACGAATGGCTGAGCGAATAGCCCAGCTCACCGCCCTCGTGGATCGAGCCGGGCGTCTCCGGCGATGCGTGGCTTGGAATTCCGCCGGGAAACGAAAACTGAATAAAAAGCTTCCGAAGCCCGGCCTCGTCCTGGCTGATGTTGGGATATATCTCGCTGTAAGTGCCCTCAAGATAAGTGTTGCCTACCACGGCCGGGCCGCCGTGCCCGGGGCCGGAGACGTAAACCATGTCGAGGTCGTATTTTTTGATGACCCGGTTCAAGTGCACGTAAATGAAATTCTGCCCGGGAGTCGTGCCCCAGTGTCCCAGCAGCATGTGCTTCACATCTGCGAGCGTCAGCGGTCGCTTCAAAAGCGGATTATCGTAGAGATAAATCTGGCCGACCGACAGATAGTTAGCGGCGCGCCAGTAGGCATCTATCTTCTGGAGCAGTTCAGGGGAAAGAGTTTTTGTCTTCTTCGGGGAAAGCGTTTTTGTTTTCATGGTTTTATTCTCCTTTTTCAGTCAAGACCGAGCACGCGGCAAACCGTCTTGGCTATAATGTATTCCTCGTCCGTGCGAATGACGCGAACCGTAACCCGGCTAGCCGCCGCGGAAATCACGGCCTCATTCGCCGAGTTCTGCTTTTCTTCGAGTTCGATTCCAAGAAATCCCATCCCATCGCAAATCCGAGCGCGGACCTCTGGAGCATTCTCACCAATTCCGCCACTGAATACTAATGTTTCCACTCCTCCCAGCACTGCTGCGAATGCGCCGATCCATTTCTTGACTTGGTAGCAAAACAGCGCAACCGCCTCGGCCGCCCGTACGTCCTGCAGTTCAAGGTCGAGCAAGTCACGCATGTCTGAACTGGTTTCAGAAATTCCGAGCAGACCGGATTCATGATTAATAAGATTGTTGAACTGTTTGGGTGTCAGATTCTCCGCCCGCATCAGGTACCATGCCACACCGGGATCTAAGTCACCAGGCCGGGTGCTCATCGGTAATCCGGAAGTCGGCGTGAATCCCATGCTGGTGTCAATGCTTTTGCCACCATGGACAGCAGTCAAGCTTACGCCATTCCCCAGATGGGCCAGTATCACGCGCCCTTGGGCTGCTTTCGTACCTGCAATACGAACTAGTTCCTCCATCAAATAAGCATAGGACAGGCCGTGGAAGCCGTATCGCTGTATACCTGTCGTGTCGAAACGGCGCGGGATAGGCAAGAGCCGGGCCACACGCGGCATAGTACGGTGAAACGCCGTATCAAAGCAAGCTACTTGAGGCAGTTTAGGATTACGTTGCCGTAACGCCTCGATCAATTCAATCTCAGCAGGCAAATGATCCGTATCGTACGGGCTGATATGGTGTAGTTCATTCAGCAATTCCTGTGTGATACGTTCGGGGTCCGTGTGTTTCATGCCGAAAACCACTCGATGTCCGACACCGCTGATCAAAGAAAAATCAATCTGTTCTTTGAGCCAATCGATCAGGAAATTTGATGCCGACTTAGTATCAGAGGATTCAAGAATGAGACTGCCTATATGGTTTCCTGTTGAGTCGCTGAAAGTTAAATTCGTACCCGGCAAACCGATACGGTCAACGGTTCCATGAAAACTTTGTTCCAGGGATTCGCCTGCCTGATACAATGCGAACTTGATGCTCGATGAGCCACCATTGATCGTCAGCACGCCGGTGTGAGCAGGTTTTGTGGATGACTGGTTTGTCATTCTGCAACCTCCAATCCAAACGAAGCCAGTCTCGCACACGTGGACGTGTAATCCGTGTGACAGATACCTCGAATTCCCAAGCCTTCCGCGACCTGGACGAACATGAATTTCCGGAACTGAGCCGGAGTAAACGGTCGCTCCTCGTAGAACACCACCCGGCTCAAGTATTCCTTAATAGTGAGCTTGCCCAGCTCGTAAGTGTCGAAGGCCTGGTTATGCCGGCTTTCCATCTCTTCCGGATTCAGATTGAATGCATTGGCCGCCAGTTTACGAGACACGTGACCCCATCCGTCGGTGAGTAAAACTCCGCCGATATCCAGGAACAAGGCTGTAATTGGACTACTCTTTTTCATTCAGCTTCCTTCAGCACAATCGTGCCTCCTGAAGTGGCGTTCAATATGTGGTTTTTGTGGCATTGGTTCTCCTTACACCACTCTCTTAAAGTCGATATATCCGAGTTCCACATCTGTGTGGACCAGTTGCACATGAATCCCACGGCCGACGTCCATGCCTTCAAAACCACTCTCCAGTTTTCCTTCAATGGGCGGATGCAGAAGACGGACCCACGTGCCTTTGGCAGATGCGCCGGTTACGATGGCATCGAATCGCTCCCCGATCCTTGAAGAAAGCAGCATGGCCGCAGCTGATTTGGCAACTAATCGCTCTACCTTGTTGGCATCATCTCCCTTCTGAGTGCAATGCGTGGCCAGCTCCACCAATTCATCCTGGCTGTAGGGTATAGGTGATCCGCTCAGCGCCGCCTTGAGGATCCGCTGAGTGATCATATCCGGGAACCGGCGGTTGGGAGCTGTTGAGTGGGTGTAATCTTTGACGGCAAGGCCAAAGTGACCGGGTGCGGCCTCATCAGGGAATTCGACGACATATTCTCCAGGTCCGAGCAATTTGATGACGCTGAGAGAAAGATCAGGAAAGCGGAGAGGATCAGCGGCTTTTGCCGATACGAGGAATTGCTCCAGGGCCTTTGAGTCGGGCTCCCTGGGCAGCATTGAGCCCTGCTCTGCGGCAAGCTCGACGATCCGGTCCCAGCGCTTGGGTATGCGGACTATGCGCCGCAGCGACGTAAACTTTTTGGACGCGAGGTATCGTGCGGTAATGCCGTTGGCAGCGATCATGAAGTCCTCGATAATTTCTTTGGCCCTGTTCTTTTTTTCGGCTTCCAGGTCCTTGATCTCATCTCCGTCAAAGACCGGATGTGCTTCTATTGTTTCGATGTCAAGCGCACCGTGCAGGTGCCGGAGCGATTTCAGTTTCTGGGCCACGCGGTCCTGAAGTCGAAGGTTCTCGTCGAGACCTTTGACCGTGTCGATCTCTTGCGGTATCGGGCCATTGCCACCGAGCCAAGCGGCAACGCTGTTGTAGGCAAGCTTTGCACGATTACGGACTATCGCTTCATAGATATCCGAACTCTGAAGCGATCCATCCCCGGCGAGAACCATTTCAATGACGATGGCAAGGCGGTCTGATTCATAGTTGAGAGAGGTAATATCCGTGGATAGTTTCTCGGGCAGCATCGGAAAGGTCTCGGCAACAGTATAGACCGAGGTGGTGTTTTGCCGTGCATGATCGTCAAGTACCGATTGCTTCTCGACGACAGCGTCAACGTCGGCAATGGCGACCAGGACTTTTGTGCCCCCGTTGGGCATGGCTTCGGCAACAGTAAGCTGGTCCAGATCACGCGAATCATCGTTGTCGATGGAGCACCAGAGAAGGTTCCTGATATCGCGAGTCGATTCCTCAGTTTGCGTTGCTGGCCCGCGGATACCGTCAAGCTCGGTGATCGCCTGAGTAGAAAAATCCGGAAAAAATCCTCTTTCCACCATCACCCGACGTGCAATTTTTTTTAAGAGAGAGCGGTGTTTTCTGTCGTCTGTATTCGTCATATTATCACCTTCCCGGAATACCATATTGTGATTTCTTGCTCAATGAATACATTCTCCTCGCCACCGCCATTATTCTCTTCTGATTGCGGTAGAGGCAAATGGCCTGACTGATGGCGAGAATGTACCATTCTTTGAATGCTTTGTGGAAGGCTGAGCCACGATGCCCGTCTGTTCGTAACGCAACTCGTTGCTCCGGCACAGATGGATCAGGCACCTCGGTATAATAGGCCATGGCAAGTTTTGGCACGTTAACCAACATTGCTGGTTCGGCAAGTTTTCCTGCAAAAGGATTTACTTCCATCGTTCTCTCTTTAATCACTCTGATGACTTTTTTATTAAGGTCTCCATCAGCTTGTCGAATGGCTCGACGAATTTCCTGACGCCTTCGTCTTCAAGCTGCCCAGTCACCTTGTCGATACTGATCCCGAGTTCCGGCAATCGTGCCATTATCCAGTTGGCTTCCTTGACATCTTGTTCGAGGCTTGATTTCGGATCGCCGTGATCACAGTAAGCGTCGATGGTTTCAAGCGGGACTGTGTTTACGGTGTCCGGGCCGATGAGCGATTCGATGTATTTCACATCGCTGTAGTCTGGATTTTTGGTGCTTGTGCTGGCCCAGAGCAGCCGCTGTACACGAGCACCCTTATCAGCCAGCTTCTTAAATCTATTACTTCCGAAAATCTCCTTGTAGATTTGATAAGCCGCCTTAGCACTCGAGATGGCCACTTGCCCACGCACCTTCCTGGCAATTTCCGTCTTCTTGCCGCCTGAATCGAAGAATTTCTCCACCAGCGGATCCACCAAAGTGTCAATACGGCTCAAAAAGAAGCTTGCCACCGAGGCTATATGTCTCACGGGCTTGCCTTGAGCTGCTCGTGTTTCGAGACCTGCAATGTAGGCTTCCGCAACCTGTCGATAACGAGGCAAACCAAAGAGCAACGTCACATTCACATTGATTCCTTCACTGATGAGTTGCTGAATAGCAGGCAGACCATCAGACGTCGCCGGGACTTTGATGAAAACGTTGGGTCTGTTCAGTGCAGTCCACAATCGGCGAGCTTCCTCAATTGTACCTTTGGTGTCATGCGCCAGATGAGGGTTGACCTCCAGGCTGACATATCCGTCCTTGCCGTCAGTCTTTTCATACACAGACCTGAATTCGTCCGCAGCGTTCTGTACGTCGCGCTGGCTGAGAGCTTCATAGATTGCTTTAACATCTTTTTTCTTGAGGGCCATGTCACGAATGTCCTGATCGTAAATATGGCTTTCCGCTATCGCCTTCTCAAAGATGGATGGGTTCGAGGTCATACCTCGCAGTCCATCCTCCTCAATCAAACGCCGAAGCTCACCGTTTGCGATCAGATCACGTCTGATGTAGTCCAGCCAGATACTCTGTCCTAAAGTTTCCAGTTTTTCCAGACTCGTTTTTGTCTCCATGGTTTTCATTGTTTTGTTTCCTCTGCCGTCACTTTAGCCAAGCGGCGTTTGTGACGCTCTTGCCCACTGAACCGGGCGGATAAAAAAATCTGGACGAGATGCCAGGCCAGTGCCGGACCGATGACGCGGCCGCCCAGACATATCACGCTCATATCGTCGTCTTCCACTCCCTGACGAGCCGAGTAGCCATCGTGAACTGTGCCGGCCCGTACTCCCTGGATTTTATTGGCCGCTATGCAGGCACCTATACCACTACCGCATATAACTATCCCCCGTTCTATTTTTTTAAGGGCTATATCTTTAGCCATGGGTATCACGAAGTCAGGATAGTCGTCTCCGGGAGTAAGGCGACGGGCGCCGTAATCTTCAACCTCGAAACCGGAGTCGTGAAGTTTACTGGTTATTTGTTCCTTAAGTTCAAAACCACCGTGGTCTGCTGCGATTCCGACGCGCATCATTTACTCCCTTGCTTGATAAAATCACGATTCCAGCTTTTGCAATCTTGTCCATACACCTTAAATACGGAGGGCGAATTTTCTAACTTCATATAGTTTATTTCGGTTTGAGCTGTACTGTCGATGGTATTACTTGCTATTACCCTTGGTAAAAATGTATGTTTGTTACAAGGAATAGTTTTCCTGTTTCATATTCATCATCCAAAATAATTTTTTTGATTGTAAATTGACTGATTTTTATGAACTGTGTTGCCTCGCCCCCCTGACATCGGACCAATTGATTATTGATTGAATCAGGAAAGGTATCGGAATTACAGTTTCTTTGAGCGTGCATTGCCACATTCGGTCTAATAATTTGATTTGCTGCAAAATCGGAGCCAAAGATTGAAGCGACATATGCATCTTTTTTATCACAGTTATTGGTGTGAATTCCTCCTATGCAGATATAAATCAGGACAATAAATCCCAATCCCAAAATTGACTTAAGTATAGCTGGTAGTCGTAATTTCATATTCAGAAGAACAATTTCTTGCGTTCCTAATCGTTTCATAATCCTTCCCTTCAATTATTGAAACAGATGACACTTTTCACAATTTAATACATTTCGTTAGTGATTTTAACGTTAAGTGTGAAAATAGCGAAACGGGGAAATTCCTTGATTGTAGGTAGGCAAAATGTTCGTGTCCGTACTGAACCTTGACCTATAGCGTACATCATAAGCTACATATTTGCTATAGTCTTTAATTGATTTACACAAGTCTTGAGCGTACAATAAACATGTACTAACTCTATTCACCGGCAGACTATGAAGACATGGTGCTCCGAATTATGAGCAAATTAACTTGACAACATTCAAAGAAGTCAGAAAATATGAAAAACTATTTACGTTATTTTTATGTGATATTGGCAATTCCGGCCGTCATTCTTACACGTTTTGCCCTGTTGCCGTTAACGGGCCACGGCACACCGTTTATAATACTTTTCCCCGCGACGGTCATTATCGCTTTGCTGGGCGGAATGGGCCCAGCGATCCTGACGGGTGTTCTTGGAGTGCTGATAACGGACTACTTTTTCATACCGCCGCTGCATTCATGGGATATCGATATCGAATTTTGGTCTCGGACTGCCGTGGTGATCCTGACCAGCACCTTTGTCGGTTACGTCGGCGCCGTGCTGCGGCAGGCCCGCACCCGGGCAGAAGAACAGGCCGTCGAATTAAGCCGGAGCAGGGAAGACCTTAAACACGCCCAGACCGTGGCGCTTACAGGAAGCTGGCGATTAGATGTTCGAAAGAATAAATTGACCTGGTCTGACGAGGCCTATCGCATTTTCGGCGTCTCTGCCAGGACAGTGCTGACGTATGAATCTTTTCTTTCCTATATCCATCCCGACGACCGACGATACGTCGATCAGAAGTGGGAGGCTGCCCTGAAAGGGGAAAAATACGATATCGAGCACCGAATCGTTGTTGAAGGCCAAATCAAGTGGGTCCGTGAAAGGGCGGAATTAGAGTATGAAAAGGACGGCGCACTCTCAGGCGGCTTCGGCACGGTTACAGATATCACCAGGCGCAAGCAGATGGAAGAGGAGCTTAGAAAGTCGCGTGACGAGCTTGAGATTCGCGTTGATGAACGAACCAAAGAATTAACAGCGGAAATTGCCGAGCGCAGAAAAGTCGAGGAACTGGTCAAGACAGAACGGCAGCGGTTCAATGACGTTCTGGAGACGCTGCCGGTTTACGTGTGCCTGCTGACGCCGGACTATTATATGCCCTTCGCCAACCGCGTCTTCCGCGAGCTTTTCGACTATTACCCCGACAAAAAATGCTATGAGTTTTTGTTCGACCGGCCTGAACCCTGTGAAAGCTGTGAAACCTTTAAAGTTCTTGAGTCCGACAAGCCTCAGCATTGGGAGTGGACTGGGCCTAACAGTAGAAATTACGATATATTCGATTTCCCATTTAAAGATACTGACGGCTCACCTCTCATCCTCGAAATGGGTATCGACGTTACTGAACAAAAGAAGGCACAGGAAGACTTGCGTTCGGCATCGCTTTATTCCCGGGGTCTGCTTGAAGCCGCGCTTGACCCGTTGGTAACAATCAGTGCCGACGGAAAAATTACCGACGTTAATAATGCCACCATTGAGGTTACGGGCGTTTCGCGCGAGCAGCTTATCGGCACGGACTTTTCGAGTTACTTCACGGAAGCGGCAAAAGCAAAGGAAGGTTATCAGCAGGTCTTTGCAAATGGTTTTGTGACGGATTATCCTTTGACGATACGGCATCGCAACGGACACTTAACAGACGTACTTTACAACGCAACTGTTTACAAAAATACCCGCGGCGAGGTCGTAGGCGTATTCGCCGCTGCACGAGACGCAACCGAACGAAAGCGAGCCGAAAGAAGGATACTTGACGATCAGGAACAACTAAGGGCTCTAACCGCGGAATTGCTGATGGTCGAGGAGCGCGAGCGACGTAAGATCGCGACAGGTCTCCACGACTCCGTT
>Ga0299912_10004499_pt1 | contig 11432 bp, 8 predicted proteins | sample RVTome_2_FD_207667 | JGI IMG/M metagenome (GOLD analysis project Ga0299912, IMG submission 207667) | Soil microbial communities from uranium-contaminated site in the Upper Colorado River Basin, Wyoming, United States - RVT95D214 (version 2) ... | reverse complement strand
TCTTCACCCTGAACCGCGTCAAGTTTCTCGTTGCCGATGCCGGTGGTGCCTCGGTCGTCGTCGAATGGTACGACGGCGGGCTGCGGTTTCTGCGACGCGGGGCGGCCGGCTTCCACGTCGCGACCAACGTCGTCGAATCCGCGTACGCCGGGCAGCAGATGTCCTGCGAGCGGTTTCGGATCGCCCGGCGCATGCTGGCCGGCGACCAGGCGCTGCCCGCGACACCGGCGACGCTGGACGAGGTGCGCGCCGTCCTATCGGCCACGCACCTCGAGTTTCAAACACCGACAATACTCTCGACGGTCTGCGACCTTGTGACCGGCGAGTTGGCGATCTACTACTTCCACGACTTTGAGCAGCCATTGCGCTACAACCTGCGCGAGGAACTGGCCCGGGAGCGTCATGGGGGACTCGTCGGCGAGATGGTGGCAGTCAAGCCGTACGTAGCGACGGTGTACGAGAGGACCAGGGGGCGTTGACAGCGATGTGCCCTGAGTTGTTAGGGGTGTTCCGGGTCATGAAAGACGGAGAATCACGAGCGTACGCATCGGACCTGAGGGACCGCCGGTAGCATAATCCGAATGAAGGGCCCAACCATCGGCTGCACCGGACTCGCTTCGCTCGCCGGTGAGCCGTTCGTTCGGCGGCGGATCCGTACTGGAAAGGAGGCACCATGGACACGGGGACTGTGATCGGGGTGGCCGGAATTGGTCTCGGTATCGTCGGGATCGCCTGCGGCATTTGGTGGACCAAGCACCAAGCTCGCAAGAGTGCGCGGAGTAGTCTGGAGTTGACCCGCTTCTCCGGACGGGTAACTTCTCCTGCCTAGGCCACTCGGCCTAAGCTTCTCGCCTCAAAGCCAGCCGGCGACTCGTAACCCAGCGCAGAATGACGACGATGCGGATTGTAGAAGCCTTCGATAAAGTCGAAGACGGCCATCCGCGCCTCCCGCTGCGTCTTGAATCGCTGCCGGTCCAGGCACTCGCACTCCAGCGTCGCAAAGAAGGACTCGCACATCGCGTCGTCGAAGCAATCGCCGACCGAGCCGGTCGAGGGCCGCACACTGGCCTCCCGGCAGCGCTGCCCGAAGGCAATGGACGTGTATTGGCAGCCCTGGTCCGAATGATGAATCACGGCTTCCGGCCGGCGGCGCCACAGCGCCATCTCCAAAGCCGACAGCACCAGCTCCGTGCCCAGGTGCGTGGCCATCGACCAGCCCACGACGCGACGGCTCCAGGCGTCGACCACCACCGCCAGGTAGAGGAAGCCGGCCCAGGTCGGCACGTAGGTGATGTCCGCGACCCAGAGCTGGTCCGGTCCCGCCGCGCTGAAGTCGCGCTCGACGAGGTCGGGGATCGGCTGTGCGTTGGCCGCCGCTTCATGCAGATCCTCGAGGAGGTACACCGGCTTCAGGAGGCCATTGACCATGGTGCGGTATAGCGCCTAGCCGGCCGCTGCAACCGTCGCCCGCTCCTCTGGTGAAGGCTGGGGCCTCTTGAAAGGCGCCGGTCGTCATGAGCACGGTCGACCGGCTGCACGCTGCCGGAGGGAGGCAGGCAAATGACCCGTCGATACGCCGCCTTCGACATCGAAACGGCCAAGCTCCTGCCGGCCGGCGTAGACGACGTGCTCGCGCATCGCCCGCTGGGGATCGCCTGTGCCGCGGTAGCGTTCGCGGACGGCACAGAGCCGCGCACCTGGGTCGGCGGTGATCCAGCCGGCCCCGCGCCGCGGCGGTCCCAAGCCGAAGCGAAGGAACTCGTCGCCGCGCTGGCGGGCCTCGTGAGCGACGGCTACACGCTCCTCACCTGGAACGGCCTGCACTTCGACTTCAATGTCCTCGCGGAGGAATCCGGTCTCGTTGCCGAGTGCGGACGCCTTGCACTGGGCCACGTCGACATGATGTTCCACGCCGTCTGCGGGCTGGGCCACTTCGTCGGGCTCCAGAAGGTGGCGGAGGCTCTGCAGATCCCGGGCAAGACAGCCGGCATCAGCGGCGCCGAGGCGCCCGCGCTGTGGGCGGCGGGGCGCCACGCGGAGGTGCTCGCGTACAACGTTCAGGACGTGCGCCTCACCCTCGCCGTGGCGCAGGCCTGCGAACAGCGGCGGGAGCTGCCGTGGCTCACGCGCAAGGGCACGATCGGCCGCATGCCGCTCCCGCGCGGCTGGCTCAGTGCGGCCGAGGCGCTGCGGCTGCCGCTGCCGGATACGTCCTGGATGACGAGCCCGCCCGTGCGCGAGCGCTTCTTCGCGTGGATTGCGCCAGAGGATTCCGCCTGACTACAGCGCTCGACTTGCGTCTCGCGTCGCGACGAATGGTCGGCGCCCGGTCATCGCCCAGGACAGCGCGCGAAGCTGCCCAGCTCACGCGGGGAGTCCGCCTCCTCGCCGCCTCTGTGTACGGCCGGCCATCGCCCCCCGCTCCCCGGCCATTGGGGATGCCCTTGTCATTGAAGGCGTTAAGCGATAGCCCGAGTTGGCACGAAAGCAGCTCTGCTCAGACCGAGGATCCCCCACGCCCTCGCTATCAAGGAGGCGTGACATGAAGCGCAGAATCCAGATCATCGTGCGTCTGCTGGGGCTGGCCATCGGCCTGGCGCTGGTCGGCCAGCTTGCCGGCTGCCAGCGAAGCCAGGGGCCGAGCGGCCCCGATCCGGCTGCCGATCCCCCGCCCACGATCGGCGGCGTCCACACCGAGGTGCTGACCGAGATCTACGCGAACCTGGACGGGGCTCGGGCGGCCCAGGGACCGCTTGACCGGGCCGCCAAGGACGCGACGATCATCGCGGCGGTGAATGCGATCACCGATCGCCATGGGTGTGAGCGCATGTCCCCGGAAGCGATTCTCCTGCACGTGGAGCGCGGCCGCCAGCTGGCGCAACAGGACTTGATCCCGATGGTCGCCGATCTGCTGGGTCCCGCGGAGCAGGTCTGGTGGGACCGCTTCTCCTCCGAGGCCGAGCTTGGCGACGCGCGCGAGATCTACATGCAGCACTGCCGGCGCTACGGCGCGCCGGCCTGCGATTCGCAGCTCGGGCAGATCCTGGACCTCAATCTCTCTTCGGCCGAGTTCTGGTGGGCGTACCGTGGCGACCAGAAGCCGAGCTATCAGAACCCCTACTTGCCGCTGGCCCGGCCATCCTGGAGGGAGAGGCTACTGCGCTTCAGTGTCGGCGTCCTCGTCGACGGCGTGGCGGGGGGCCTGGCCGGCGCAAGCGGTGGTCCCGTGGCCGCCGGCATCATCGGTGGCCTGGCCAGCTATGGCGCTGACAGTCTTCTCTTCGGCGGATAGGAGGATCATGGCGTGAACATCTTCCTCACGATCGGCGCCTGCGGTCTGGGTTTCGCGCTGGCCACCTGGGTGCGCCGGCACGACTTCTGGGCCAACCTGGGCGGCGTGGGTCTGATGCTTGCCATCGCGCAGGCGGTGAGCGACAGGGACCCCTGGTTTCTGCTGGGGGTCCCTGTCTTCGCTCTGCTCTTGCTCTGGCGCTGGATGAAGGCCCAAGCCGACCTGCCCCAGCGCTAGCCCGGGGCGACTAGTCGCCGAAGCGCACGGGTTCGAGCACGCTGACCGGGCCGAGGCCCAGGCCCGCGAGGGCTTCGGCGCCGCCTTCCGGTGCGCCCACCACGAGCAACACCGGTGCCGGGCCGAAGTCCACCCAGCGCGCGGCAGCCGCCGCCAGGCTCGCCTCGTCGGCGTCCTGAAGGCCGGCCACCATGCGCGCCATGGCGTCCTCCCCGCGGCCGCAAACGAGGTCGCCCAAGCGGCGATTCACCATGCCCGACAGCGTCTCCATCGCGTTCAGCTCCCGGCCGAGCAAGAAGGTGCGCGAGGCGGTGATCTCGCCGGCATCGAGTGGGCGCTCGGGGATGGCCGCCACTTCCTCGCGAATGGCGCGCAGCAAGTCGAGCAGGCCGTCGGGACGCGTGCTGCCGAAGCCGAAGAATTGCCCCCAGTGGGAATCCGCGGTGAGCCGCGTCGTGGTCCCGTACGAGAGCCCCTCTTGGCGCGTCCGCAGGTACACGCGGTTGATGCCCACGCCGAAGTCGAGCAGGCGGACGAGGGGGTAGTCAAGGTCGCGTTCGGTGAGCTCCGGCAACGGACGGCCGATGCGCACGTGACACTGGCTGAAATCGCCTGGCAGCAGGTAGACGCCCGACTGCGGGTGTCGCTGCCAGGGGGCGGCGGGCGGCAGCGCGGTCCCCGCCGCGGGAACCCAATCGCCGAAGAGGGCGGCCATTCGCGTGTGGGCCTCGGCGAGGTCCATGTCGCCGGCGACGCCGATTACGATCGCCTCGGGGCGCAGGAAGCCCTGATAGAGGCGTTGGATCGCCTCCCGGCTCACGGCCTCAATGTCGGCGCGTGTGGTCACGTGCCAATCGGTCGTGCCGGGGCCCGCCAGCAGGCGGTCGAACCAGCTTTCAGCCAACCAGTCGGGGTTGTCGTTGATGCCTTGGAAATCCTTGAGCAGTTGCTCGCGCGCGCGTTCGAGGCGCTCTGCGTCAAAGGCGGGGGAGAGGCAGAGGTCGCGCCAGAGCGGCGCGCCCGCGTCGAGATCCGCCTTCATCAGCAGTGCGTTCACCTGACCGCGGCCGCCGCCCGCCTCGGCGACGAACTCCATGCCAAGGGCGGCGACGCGCTCGTCCACGGCCTCCGGACTGAAGGCGCCCGCACCGCCCTCGCGCCAGAGCTTCGCCATCGTCCGGAACGCCATGCGTTCGGCAAGCGGCAGGAAGCGATGGTCCATGGGCATCTGGGCGGTGAGGGCGACCAGGGGCAGTTCGTGGTTCTCGAAGAGGTAGACGCGGATGCCGTTGGGCAGCGTGAAGCTGGCCGGCGTGGGTACGGCGATGTGCAGCTCGCCGAGGCTGAGCGCATCGAGGTGGCGCGGCGTCTCCCTGGCGATGGCCGGAACCGCGTTCGCCACCACGAGCGCCAGCGCGATCAGCAGGACGGTCTTGCGCGCGTTCACTCCCCACCTCCCTCTCCCGCATCGGGAGCTTCGGGTTCGAGGTAGACGACGGTGGCCCGCTCGGGTACGAAAAGGACCTGGGCCAGGCTGCGGACGGCCTCGGGCGTGACCGTCGCATAAGCGGCCACGCTCCCGTAGATCTGTCGCCAGTCGCCCAGGCCGGCCTGGGCGCGCACGAGGCGATCGGCGATGCCGTCGTTCCGCTGCAGGCCAAAGACAAAGCCCTTGCGCTCCGCAGCGGCGATCTCGGCGAGCTTGGTTGCGGGCACCAGCTCCTCGCGCAGGCGCTGCAGCTCCGCCCAGACCAGGGCCTCCGCCTCCTCGTTGCTGTGGCCAGACATGATGTCGATCGCGATGACGAACATGCCCGGCGCCCGCTCGAGGCCGCCGTCGGCGTAGACGCCGATGTCGCGCGCGACGCCAGCCTCGAGGTCCAGGCGGCGATTCAGGCGCGCGGTGGCGTCGCGGGAGAGCAGCTCGGCGAGCATGCGGGCGACGGGCACCTGCGGCGAGTCGGGAGCGAAGCCTGGGAAGGCCATCAGCAACTCGCGCTCCTCGCCTTGGTGCAGTAGGTCCCGCTGCTGGGCGACGGGGGGAGCGACATGCATGGGAATGGTCGGCGGCGCCGGTCCCGGCGGCATGTCACCGAAGTAGTCGTCGATGAGGCGCCGCGCGACGGCGGGATCGAAGTCGCCGACCAGCGCGGCGACCATGTTGCCGGGCACGTAGTAGGTCGCGGAGAAGGCGCGCGCCAAGTTCGGCGAAAGTGCGGCCAGGTCCTCCGCGAAGCCGATGGTCGGATTGCGATAGGGGTGATCACCGAAGGCCAGGGTCTGCATCCGCTCCCAGGCCATGCCCTCCGGGCTGTCGCTCAGCCGCATGCGGCGCTCTTCCTTGACCACCTCCAGCTCGGCATAGAACTCCCTGAACACGGTGTGCTGCAGGCGCTCGCTCTCGATGAGCATCCAGGCTTCGAGCGCGTTGGCCGGCACGGTGGCCTCGTAGATCGTGAAGTCCTCGCCGGTACGCGCGTTGTAGTCGTAGGCAAAGCGATCGTAGAGCTGGAAGAAGGCCATCGCATCGGCGTACGCGGCGGCCCGCGCTTCGAGAGCGGCAATCTCGGCCGCCAGGATCGCAACGCGCGCACTGTCGACAACCGCCGCCTTCAGCGCCTGGCGCAGCGCGTCGCCAGTGGCGGCGATGGAGTCGAGCACGGCCGCCTCGGCGGCGGCATCGAGGGCGCCCATGACGTCCGTACCCTTGAAGGCGAGGTGCTCGAACATGTGGGCGAGGCCGGAGTCCCCCGGCGGGTTGTCCACGTTGCCCGCCTTGACGAGGATGCGGGCCGCAATGCTCGGCACGTCGTGGCGAGGCAAGAGGAGAAAGAGCATGCCGTTGTCCAGGCGGACCTCCTCGACGGCGGCAAAGAGCGGTGGAGCCCCGGCCGGCGGGGGACCTTGCGAACGCTGCGCGCAGTCCGCGCCGAGCAGCGCCGGCAAGAGCATCAGCGCACTGAGACCAAGGAGCGGGGTTCGCTGCAGGCAGGGCTTGCACATGGCTGGGATCCTCCCGGAGGCCGCTCGACGGCCCGCCGCCGAGCGAAACAGTGAATGCTCATCGCGAGGTTACCAAACCATCCCCCAAACAGATAGAGAAATCCTCAGCTGCGCAAACCGGGCGACCCGGGCGTCGGGATTGCACGATCGCGGGTGGGGGCCTATGTTTCGCCACTTCGCCGCCGGGATCGCCGGGGCGGCATGGCCTGCCCGTGGCCCAGGCTGGCCCGGTGTGGCGCATCCTTCCGCGGCGCCGGCTCGCGGCGGGGGTCGCCGGGGGCAGGCGGCAGGGCATGTCTCTTGCAGTTGCGGCCGCAAGGCCAGTTCAAACCCCAAGAGGTACATCGTGAAGCGCAGCATCCTTGCCCTCATCGTGCTCGCCACCCTTCCCTTCGCGGCAGCAGCCCAGGAGCGCGACACCGGTGACAGCCAGAACCTGATGCTGCTTTCGCGCTGGCCGGACGGCCCCTGCTACGGCGCCAACTGGAACGCGGGGATCATCTACTACGGCAACGGCGGCTCCATCTCCATCGCCGATGTGAGCGACCCGGCCAATCCCGTGGCGCTCGGCCAGGTCGCAGTGCCCGGCCCCACGCTGGGCATGGACCAGGCGGGCGATTATGTCTACACGAGCGCCTGGACCGACGGCCTGCGCATCATCGACGTCTCCGATCCCGGGAACCCCGTCGAGGTCAGCCACTCCCTGACCGGGCAGTACACCTACGACGTCGCCGTGGCCGACACACTGGTTCTGCTTGCCGAGTACTTCGACGGCCTGCGCATCGTGGACGTCTCGGACCCGGCCTATCCCATCACCCTGGGCACCTACAACACGCCGGACCGCGCCCACGGCGTCTGCGCAGTCGACACGTTGGCCTACGTCGCCGACTGGAGCGCCGGCCTGCGCATCATCGATATCAGCGACCCCGCGCATCCAACAGAGATCGGCTTCCTCGACACGCCGGGCGGCGCCTTTCGCGTGGAGGTCGTCGACACGCTTGCCTACATCGCCGACCAGAACACCGGCCTGCGCATCATCAGCGTGGCCGATCCGACGCAACCCTACGAGGTCGGCTTCTACGACACCGTTGGCTTCGCCTGGGAAGTGGAGGTGGTCGACAGCTTGGCCTTCGTGGCCGACGACAGCAACGGCCTCGTGGTGATCAACGTGAGCAATCCCGCAGCACCCACGCTGATGAGCACTGAGAACACACCGGTGGCGGCCTATGGCGTCGCCGTCGGGGGCGGCTACGCCTGGGTCTGCGACTTCGGTGGCGGTCTGGTCGCCATGGACCTGGTCAATCCGCTCGACCCGGTCACCGTGGCCACGCTGGAATCGGGTGACTACAGCCAGGGCATTGCCACCGACGGGCCCTTCGCCTACGTCGCCGCCAATCGCCTCGGCCTCATCGTGCTCGACGTCGGCAATCCGCTGGCGCCGCAGCGCCTGGCGCGACTGGACACCCCCGGCTACACCTACGGCATTGCGGTCGCGGGCGACATCGCCTATCTGGCGGACTGGACGCCGGGCCTCAAGGTCGTGAGCGTGAGCGACCGCTCGCATCCCAGCCTGCTGGCCAGTCTATCCTTGAGCGGCGCCGGTACGCGGGCGGTGGCCCTGGCGGGCAGTATGGCCTGCGTGGCGGCCTCGGAGGCCGGGCTCGTGCTCGTGGACGTGAGCGATCCCAGCGCGCCCGTGCGCCGCGGCACGCTCGACACGCCGGGCTACGCCCGCGACGTCGCCGTTGAGGGCAACCTGGCCTGCGTGGCCGACGGCCCGCAGGGCCTGCGCATCGTGGATATCAGCGACCCCGACGTCCCCATCGAGCTGGGCAGCCTGCTGCTGGCCGACGCGGCGTACGGCGTGGACGTTCAGGGCAGCTACGCCTACATGGCGGCCTACACCATGGGCCTGCGCATCGTGGACTTCAGCAATCCGGCGAGCCCCGTGGAGATCGGCGCCTACGACACCGTGGATTCGGCGCGCAAGGTGCGCATCGCCGGGCCCTACGCCTACGTCTCCGACTACGGCGACGGCCTGCGCGTGATCGACATCAGCGATCCCTACAATCCCATCGAGGTCGGCTACTTCGACACCGGCGGCCGGGCCCTGGACGCCGCCGTATCCGGGCCGCAGGTCTTCGTCGCCGACGACCGCAACGGCGTCGCGATCCTGGGCGACGAGGCCATCCCCGTTTTCCTCGCCTGGTTCCGCGCCGAACGCGGGCAGGACGGCGTCTGGCTGCGCTGGGAAGTGGCCTGGGAGGACGAGAGCGCTGGCTTCCTGCTGGAGCGCCGCGAGGGCCAGGGCGCCTGGCACCGGTTGACCCCGGTGCCGCTGACGGGCGGGCCCCTGTTCAGCCTGCTCGACGGCGAGGCGCCGGCGGGCGCGCTCAGCTACCGCCTCCTCGAGCGGGACATCTTCGGCCAGGAGCGCGTCCTGCGCAGCCTCGAGCTGCCGGCCGCCGGCGGGGAGCTGGCGGCGGCGGGGAGCCTGGACGCCTTTCCCAATCCGTTCAATCCGCAGACCACCCTGCGCCTCTCCCTGGGCGCAACCGGCCCGGCGCAACTGGCCATCTTCGACCTGCAGGGGCGGCGCTTGCGCCAGCTCCTCGCGGGATCGCAGCCGGCCGGCGAGCAGAGCCTCGTCTGGGACGGCCGTGACGATAACGGCCATGCCGTCGCCAGCGGCCTCTACCTGGCCCGGCTGCAGAGCGCGGCGGGGAGCTGGGAGCGGAAGCTGGTGCTGGCCCGCTAGGCGCGGCGACCGCGCCAGCCAGCGGCCCTAGGCGGGCTGCACCGGCGCGTTGCGGCGGGCGAGTTGATTGAGGATCGCGGCGACGAGCTGGTGGCGATCGATGGGCTTCGTGCAGTGGTCGTCGCAGCCGGCCTCAAGCGCGGCGTCGCGGTCCCGCTCCATGGCGTGGGCCGTCAACGCGATGATCGCGCCCTCGTAGCCGCGCCGGCGCAACTCGCGCGCGGCGGCGTGACCGTCCATCCCCGGCATCTGGATGTCCATGAGGATGATGTCGTAGGCCTCGCCCCGCTCGCGGGCGGCGAGCGCCGTGTCGACGGCCTCCCGGCCGTTCTCGGCCACGCCCACCCAAGCCCCGAGCTTCTCGAGCACGTGGCGCACTAGGCGCTGGTTGGTGCGGTTGTCCTCGGCGAGCAAGATGCGTAGGTTGAGCCGCTCGGGGCCCATCAGGGGCTCCTCGGGCGCCTTCAAGAAGGCCATGCCCTCCTCGGCGCTGATCATGCGCAGATCGTCCATGAGGCCGGTGGCGACGACGATGCGGAAGGTGCTGCCCTTGCCCTCCTGGCTCTCGACGCTGATCGTGCCGCCGAGCATCTCGGCCAGGCGGCGGCTGATGGACAGGCCGAGCCCCGTGCCGCCGAAGCGGCGCTGCGCGGTGCCGTCCACCTGAGTGAAGGGCTCAAAGAGCGCGGCGAGCTTGGCCTCGCTCATGCCGACGCCCGTGTCGCGGATCTCGATCTCGAGCACGGGCAAGCTGGGGTGGTGGTGGTAGTCCGCGCGGATGCGCACGCCGCCCCGCTCGGTGAACTTGATCGCGTTGCTGAGCAGGTTGATCAGGATCTGGCGCAGGCGCACCGGGTCGGTGCGCACCACGGCCGGCATCAGGTCCGGATACTCCACGGTGAGCGAAAGGCCCTTCTCGTGGGCGCGCACCCGCATCAGCTCCTGCACATGGTGAAGGAGCTGGAAGATCGAGACGCGGCGGAAGCTGAGCTCGAGCCGGCCGGCCTCGATCGTCGACAGATCGAGGATGTCGTTGATGATCTGCAGCAGGTAGCGCCCGTGCTCGCGGATGATGCCGAGGGCCTCGCGGTCCTCGGGGTCGGCGATGCGCTCGCTGAGGATGTCCGCGTAGCCGAGGATGGCCGTCATCGGCGTGCGGATCTCGTGGCTCATGTTGGCCAGGAACTCAGTCTTGGCCCGCGTGGCGGCGCGGGCCTTCTCGCTCACGTTCTGCAGGGAGTGGTTGCTCTCTTCGAGCGCTCGCGAGTACTCCGTGAGCTGCGCCTCGGCTTCCTTGCGCTCGCTGATGTCGAAGACGGTGCCCGTCCACAGGCGGCGGTCTCCCTCCTGCGGCGCGGCCTGGGCGAAGACCTCCATCCAGCGCTGCTCGCCCCCGAGCTGGAGGCGGAACTCGCCGTGGAACGCGCGGCCCGCGGCCGCGGCCAGATCGGCCTGCTCGAGCAGGACGGGGACGTCCTCGCGATGGATGGCCCGGAAGATGTCGTCGGGTTCGGCGAGTGCGCGCTCGTAGAGCTCTCCACCCAGCATGGCGCGCGCGCCGGGGCCGAGGTAGCGCAGATGGCGGTGCTTGTCGGGATCCTGGAGGTAGGAGAAGACGATCCCAGGCAGATTCTCGGCGAGCTGGCGGAAGCGCTCTTCGCTCTCGCGCAGGGCCTGGTCGGCCTGCAGGCGCTCGATCTCGGCCGCCGCGCGCGCGGCGAAGACCTCGAGGATGGACGCCAGCCAGCGCTCGTCCTCCATCGGCCGCTCGTCCATCACGCAGAGATGGCCGACGGTGCGCCCGTCGCTGGCGGCCAGGCGAAGCCCGAAGTAGGCATCCACCTGGAGCCGCGCGAGATCGCGATCCTCCGGGAAGCGCGCCTGGGCGCCGCGGGGGCAGAAGAAGCGGCCTTCGGCGATGACCTGGGCGCAGGGGGTGAAGGCCTGCAGGTAGTCGAAGTTCGGCAGCCAGTCGCGCCCGGCCCAGAAGGAGAGCGTGCGCAGGCGGGCCGGGTCGGCCGGCGGCTGCTCGGTGACGAAGGCGTAGCGCACGCCGAGCACGCCGGCGAGCTGCCGCGTGAGGCCTTCGAAGAAGGCCTCGCCGGTCAGACCGGCCGTGCTCTCCGCGATCCTGAGCAGGAT
>Ga0299912_10004498_pt1 | contig 11433 bp, 8 predicted proteins | sample RVTome_2_FD_207667 | JGI IMG/M metagenome (GOLD analysis project Ga0299912, IMG submission 207667) | Soil microbial communities from uranium-contaminated site in the Upper Colorado River Basin, Wyoming, United States - RVT95D214 (version 2) ... | reverse complement strand
ATCGCCAAAGTCCCACAGCCGATTCCAGTCCATAAAAGCAGCGCTGTTAAACTCCGGTCTGAACCACGTCTCAACCGTGATGGCGGTATATCCAGTGACCAAGTCTGCCGGGAACGCTAGGTATTGGCAAGCGACGTTGCTGGAGGCTACAAACCCATTACCGCCGTTGCTCAGTACACAAGAGCCGAGGCCATCAAGGGAAGCGCCCTGCAGGAGTTGGCCAGTTTTCTGGCCGACAGAGTCGGCCGTAGTGCAATTAATGCAGGCTGCTTCGTTGAAGCTCCAGCGGTTGGCAATGGTGGCCCCAGAAGCCGCCAGTTGCAGGCTTGCCAGTGCCGTGCAGCACCAGGGCAACGCCTTTCTCAGAGTTATACATCGCGTTTTCATATCTCACTCGGTTGGTTTTTTGGTTTGTTGGTCTGCCTCTCCAAAATGTTGCACCTCCCGAAAGCCTGCCCGGCACGAAGCCTCGTGACGCACGTGAACCGGGCTGGTCGGATTGTGCCACATAGGACTATTAGAATTGAAACCTCGGGTTGCCCCAATAATTGGTCATCAGCCGGTAGGGTCGCCATTCGACGTGGCTGTCAAGAAACGAGGTATTGCCGCCCGCGGGGCGGCTGCCACGGTTCAAATGGCTGGTGCGTTGATCCACTATATCAGACAATGACCCCAATCCCCCCACTGGCACCTTTGTATAAACCCACGTGTTTCCCTTCAAATAACTGATGGTAATATCACAGGTAAGCTCGGTTGTGGCGGGAAGGTTTGTCTCATTGCCCAGAATGGAATAGCGCACGAACCGTTCCGGGATTGGATTCAAATTCCCACCAGTTCCCGAAAGCAGAAACAGATAACCGATAATTCGGAAATCGCCTTGCGTAGCTGGAGTTCCCCCGCCTCCACTTGGGTTAAAATACCAAACGCGGTCATGGTTCCACTGTGCGTTCGATTGGCAGTAGAAAACATCCCGCCTCGCCCCGTAATCCATCAGCCAGTCAACGAGCACATTAGGCGCGTCCCAAGGCCAGTTTCCAATCGGTGGGTCCCCCTCCTGTTTGACGAAGGGAGGTTTTCGCAGGTTGGGCAGTTTATCCCTGCTGTCGTTTGCATACATCTGAAAAGCAAGGGCCAACTGTTTCATGTTGCTCTTGCAGGCGGCTCGATTCGCCTGCTCTTTCGCCCGGCCGAGGGCCGGCAAGAGCAAGGCCGCCAGGACCGCGATGATGGCGATGACCACCAGCAACTCGATCAAAGTGAACGCCTGTTCCCATCGGGACGCTGCTCTCCGGCGCGGACATGCGCTCTGGTCGTTAGCAACCGTGGACATAATATTCAGCAAGCTTTTCTCCGGGCGGTCTGTAAACCCCGCCCCTGGACATTCACTGTCAGTTTGATCGGTGATCTGATGTAGTATTCGTCATCCTCTGCGTGCCAGACAACGCCACTTTGCGGAAATGATTCGCCATTTTGCGCACATCGTCGCGTTGCGTGGGCGCTGTACTGTTTTCGGTACGCCAGCGGACTCATCTGCCTCGCGGCACGGAAATAGCGGGCAAAATGCTGGACGTCCTCAAACCCCAGCGACTCGGCAATGTGCCCGACCGGCAACTGCGTCTCGACCAGCAACCGGGCAATCTGTTCCGTGCGCGCCCGCCGGACCCCGTGTAGAATTGAATGGCCGAGTTCCTGCCGGAACCGCTTCTCCAGCGCGCGCCGCGACAATCCGGCAGCCCGGGCTACGTCATCCACCGACAGCGGTTCGCGATCGTGGTCGCGGATGAACCGCAGAGCCTTGGCGAGATAGTGATCCTCAACCGCAACCACATCCGTTGACCGGCGGGCAACGACGTGCGTGGCGCGGGCGGTGATCTTGGGCGGTATCCTCTTGGCGCCATGCATCAAACGGTCGAGTGCTTCGGCGGCTTCATACCCGGCCCGTTGGAAACTGACGGCAATGCTCGACAGGGGCGGATTGGAAAGTCCGCACACCACCTGGTCATTGTCCGCGCCAATCACGCCTACGACATCCGGGACGGGCAGATTCGCGAGCTTGCAGGCTTCCATGACCTGTTGGCCGCAGTCGTCGTTGCAGGCCAGCAGGCCGAGCGGTTTGGAGAGTGACTCAAGCCACCGGGCCAGCGCGCGGCGCTCCTCCTGCCAGTCCGTCCTCGTTGGCAGTAGCAGGTGATGTGGGGGTGGCTGGAAACCCGCCTGCGTAATCCGCTCGCTGAATGACTGCCGGCGGAGTTCAGACCAAGGGGCATGTTCAAGCGGGGTGCTCGCATAGCCGCAAAAAGCAAAATGCCTGAACCCGCAGTGAAGCAGGTGCTCCGCAGCCATCCGCCCGATCGCTGCTGAGTCTGTGACCACGTTAACCAGGCCGGAAACCTCTTCGCTGCGATGGCCCACGACGACTGCGGGCATGCCGAACGCCAGCACCTCATCCAGTTTGTCCACGTCTCGCAAGATGATGCCATCCGCATCGAATGTCTTCAGCACTGGCCACGCTTTCTCCAACCCTCCCGGTTCCCAATAGAACGACCAGGGGCCATGGTGATGGGCATAGTCTGCAATTCCCTGGAGCAAGTTCCGTCCGGACGCGCGCGAGGACTCAATCAACAAGACGACTTTCGGGATTCGCGACATGTTTTCTTCCGCTTTGTTATGCGCCGTCTGCCTCCCAAACCCGACATGGATTCCTGCGTTTAGAGCCTGGCTGTTTGGGATGCGGGCTTATGTGCGCGGCTCGCATGGGTGTTTAACGACCTTCTGGGCGAGGTTCCTGTGGCAGCAAGCTGACAATCTACTGCGTCACAAGTCGTTAAACTCTGTCCGATGGGAGGCGGGCAGCCGCAGCAAGCTGGAGATCCCGCCGGCTGAGAACCGGCTCTACCAACAGATGTCGCCGCTGGCCCGGAGATTCAGGCTACTTCACGTTGGCGGATGGATTGACGGCTGGGGACGTCTCTTCGATCAGGGCCGTGGCCTCCCGAAGAAGAATGCGCGCAAAGACCCAGTCGAACCAGAAACCCTGCACGCCGGTGCCGCGCTCCAGACCGCTCTGGAACTTCCTCTCAATTGTCTCGCGGCCTTGGGCCAGTCCGGAGCGGGCTTCATCTGTCTGACCGAGTTGATGGCGGGACATGGCGAGAATGATGCGGGCGGTCGCGCTCCTTGGCGCATTGTATTCGGGATAGCCCAGACACCGCCGGCTCCATTCCACGGCCTTGGCGTGGTTGCCGCGCCGGTACTCCCACAAGGCCAGCGACACCGACCTCCATGCGGCCTGGAAAACGTCGCCACGGACATTGTCATCGGGTCCGGACAGCGATTGCTCCGCAACCTCGGCCAGCGGCTGCAACGAACGGATGATCTTCTCGTCGGGGGGCAGGAGCAAACTGATCTTGACAATGCGATCGGCGACCGGGTTCACGGTGCCGGTAAAGCGGGCGATTGCCGCCCGACGGAAACGCTCGTAACCGTTCCGGTCGCCCAGTTCGATCAGCGGAGGGCCGCACTCCAGATAATCCAGGGTGGCAGCGTCCCATCCGTCGAGTTGGTTGATTCGCAGCAGCACGGCAAAGCGGTCTGCCGCCTGTTTCCAGCGGTTGTGGAGGGCATGCCATTCACCGAGTGCGCGGAGCACGGCCGCCCCTTCCACCGTGGGCTGGGGAAGAGAGAGTTCCTGAGCGATCTTGTCGGCTTCATCAAATCGGTCTTGGCTCACCAGAAACGCTGCTTGCGTGATCTTCACCCGGGTTTCGGCTTGTCGGCGCAGCTCGGCTTCATTCGCGCGGGCCAGTTCGGCTTCCTCGCGCAACCGGATTTGTTCTCGCCGGGCTTCCCTTTCTTTGAGAAAAAGCCACGTGGAAGTGCCCAGGCCGATGACCAACGCGGCGCTCACCGCCCCGGCCGCGGCAACGAGGACCTTGTTCCGGCGAACGAGCTTCTGGAACCGGTAGCGCCGGCTCGGGGGACGGGCCATTACCGGTTCATTGTCCAGATGGCGCTGGATGTCCATCGCCAGCGCGTTGGCCGTTTCGTAACGGCGCCGGCGGTCCTTCTCCAGACATTTCATTACGATCCAATCCAGGTCGCCGCGGAGCAGCGACTTGAGTTTGGGCGGTTCGACGTGACGGTGGATGGCGGTCTGCGTCAGTTCGGTGCCGTGCAGCGTGTTGAGTTTGGTCGAAGGCCGATGCGGCTCCTTTTCCCGCAACGTGCGGCGCATCTCGTCCAGGCCGGACTGAAGAAGTTCCTTCTGGTCGAACGGGGTCTTGCCGGTGAGCAGTTCGTAAAGCAGCACGCCCAGGCTGTAGATGTCGCTCCGCGTATCCACGTCCAGCCCGCTCATCTCCGCCTGTTCCGGACTCATGTAAACCGGGGTGCCGATGATCTGCGCGTAAGCGGTGAAGAGCGTCTTGTCGGTCAGGCGCGCCTCTGTCGCCTTGGCGATCCCGAAGTCAATCACCTTGGGCACCGGCACGCCGTCGTGCAGCGTGACCAGGATGTTGGACGGCTTGATATCGCGATGAATAATCCCCTTCTGGTGCGCGTGCTGAATGGCGTGGCAGACCTGGATGAACAGCTCGAGCCGCTGACGGGTGTCGAGATTGTTCTCGTCGCAGTATTCGGTGACTCTGAATCCGCGCACCAGTTCCATGACGAAGTAAGGCCGCCCCGTGTCCGTCGCGCCCGCGTCGAGCACCCGGGCGATGTTCGGATGGTCCATCATGGCCAGCGCCTGCCGTTCGGCTTCGAACCGGGCGATGACGGACTTGGTATCCATGCCCAGCTTGATGATTTTGAGCGCCACGCGGCGGCGAACCGGTTCCTCCTGCTGCGCCATGTAAACTGCGCCACAGCCGCCCTCGCCGATCGTCTCCAGAAGCTTGTAACGTCCGATGCGCGTGCCGACCCGCTCTTCCGCGGCCAGTCTTGAGGCCACACCCAGTCGCTCAGCCTCCGGATTGGTCAAAGCGTGGAGGTCGCCACCTTGGGATCGCACGGTTGAGATTCCCTCGGCGAAAAACTGCTCCGCCTCCCCCAGCGCCACCAGCAGCTCCTCGACCCGCGCCCGCAGGCCGGGATCGTGGGCACACGCCTGGTCGAGGAACGCCTTGCGCTGCACGGCATCGGCGAGTTGCCGCGCGGCATCGAAGATCTCCTCTTCCTGTCGCAAGATTGAATTCATCGTCTCGACGCTCAACCTTCTCATGCGCTCCCGGCACACCAAAACCGACACCGACACCGCGGGTGAGTCTGGCGTCCCATCACATCTGACTGCGGATGCTTCGGAACAACCACGCCTTGGCAAACGCCCACTGGCGCTCGATGGTGCGTTCGGTCACGCCCAGGGTTTCCGCGACTTCTTGATTGGTCAGGCCACCGAAAAACTTCAACACCACAACCCGCGCCTTCGCCGGGTCCTCCCCTTGCAGCCGCTCCAGGGCCTCGTCAATTAACAGAACCTTGTCATCCGGTGTTGTCGCCGAGAGTTCCAGTTCATTGATGTCCAGCCGCAACTGGCCGCCGCCGCGCTTGAGCCGGGATTTCCGGCGCGCCTTTTCGATCAGTATTCGCCGCATGGCCTCGGCCGCCGCGCCGAAAAAGTGCGCCCGATTTTGCCACGTCCGGTCGCCATCACCGACCAGTCGCAGCCAGGCCTCATGCACCAGAGCCGTCGGTTGCAGGGTCTGGCCCGCGGCCTCCTGTGCCATGCGTGCCGCGGCGAGCCGCCGCAGTTCGTCGTAAACCAGCGGCAACAATTCCTCGGAAGCACGGCCTTCGCCCCGCCCAATGGCCTGCAGCACCAGCGTGATCTCACTCATCGGTTCGCGAGTGAGGAGGATACACGAAATGATCGAGCTTGGCGACACCGAACTCTGGCGCCCATAAGGCGTCCATCAGCCGTCTGCCTGATGTCGAAAGGCGGCAACTGCACCTTGTCTGCTGAATACCCTGACCTGTGGAAGTCCTCCGATGCAAAGTCCCTGCGCCCTCTGCGCGGACGCAAACCAAGGCCGGCGACGCTGGGCGCTCAGCAGTGTCCAGCGTCCCCTTCTGCGCGGCGCGTCAACGACCCGCCCTAATCAAGCGTCGTCCTGAAGCCGCTTCGAAGACAGCCCGCCTGTGTGCTCCCTTTGCGGACGACTCTCGTGGGTGCGCTTCCGTCCCCAGCGTCGCCGGCTGGTGCGAAGCGACGAAGTAACGCGCCCTCCGCCGGCGGATGCTCCGGTTGATGGCTATGGCCGCTCGCGTTCCGCGGCGGCAGCCGTCGTGCAACGCCGTGAGCGAACAGCTCACTCGTGCAGATAAACCTCCCAGCCGAGGTACTTGCTCAACGCTTCCTTCACGCCCGCCGAGATGCGTGTCGGGTTCACGGCGACGTGGTGCTCGAAACCATTTTCACAGATGTAGCGCAGCAATCTTTGGAAATTCGGAATCTTCACCACCCCGTAGCCACCAAAGGTCTGGAGCGGGTCTTTGGTCAGTTCGCCTTCGCCCACATAGGCGCGGATGCAGCCCCAACGGTCGTCCGTGCTCACGCGCAGGTAGGTGAGCGGCGCGGCCTTCACCCGGCCCACCACCGTGCCGTAGGTGTTCTCCTTGCCCACCGTGCCGGCGATGATTTCCTGGTAATCCATCGTCGGCTTGGACTCGAAGATGTCCTTCGGCAGGTTCGAGCAATGGAAAATGACGCCCTTGTCCGGGTCGGTGCCGTAATTGTTGTTCCAGTCCACCAGGGCGCTGGGTTTGCCGCTGGCCTGCGCCATGGCATACATGGCCACCGTGCCCATGATGTCCACCTCGCACGCGCTGCTCATCAGCATGTTGCTCATCATGCTCATGAGCGTGCAGGGCACCACGCCGAAAAACTCCTCCATCGCCGTCCAGCATTGAATGGCCGTCGCGTTGAGGCGCGTAGCTTTCATCCATTTGTCCACTGCCACGCCAAACTTGGCCATCTTCACCAACGCGGGTGCCGGGATGCTCTTGGCAAAGACGTAGTCCTGAATCTCCTTGAGCTTGGCCTGCACGGCTTTGTCGGTGTCCTTCATTTTGTTGACCCAGCCAAACAACTCGAACAGGTCGAGCGTCTCGATGCTGATGCCCGATTCCTCGAGCAGTTTCTCGCTGTAGCGGACGGTGTTGAAGGCCGTGGGCCGAGCGCCGAGTGCGCCGATGCGGAGGTTCTTCAACCCGCGCAACACGCGGCAGGTCACGACAAAATCCTGCAAATCCTGCTGGAAACTCTTGTCGTCCGGGTTGCAGGTGTGCAGCCGCGTGAGCGTGAAGGGGACGCCGTACTGCCGGAGATTGTTGCAGACGGACATCTTGCCGCAGAAACTGTCGCGGCGGTCCTTGATCGTCATGGTCTTCGGGTCGTCATTGAAGGCGTGCACCAGCACGGGCACACGCAGGCCGGACCAGCGGATGGCATTGGCCACGCCGCGTTCGTCCCCGAAATTGGGCAGCGTGACGAAGATGCCGTCAATCTTCCCGGCATTCCGCTTGAACAGATCGGCGCATTTCTGCGCGTCGCTCAGGCTTTCCACCGCGCCGAACTTGGTGGCGGTGGTGGGCAGGACGACGGTCTTGATGGCGAGCTTTTCGAGCGTTTCAAGAATATGCTTGCGGCCTGAATCGCAAAGGTGGCCGGGGAAAAAGCCGCGGTTTCCGACAATGATGCCAAGAGTCATTTGCATATCTGTGTTTACGTACTGTGTGTTTCCGGTTTTGGAACGTCCAGTTGATTTCCGTCGGGTCAGCGCGATTTCGGGCGCCTGCACCGGGCCGCATATTGCCCGGATTCCTTGGCCGTGGCAAATACCATCTTGACTAAATCGAAGGCCGGGCTTGCGTGTCCGTGGAACCGCCCCGCGCCGGCTCGTGGGCGACCCCTTGGCAAAGTGTTGCGAAAATGCGGGACTGAGCCGTCTGTGAAACGAGTCTTGATAACCTTTGGCCTGGCCGGTGGCGGGTTGTCACTTGTCGCCTTGCTGCCCGGAGAGTCAGTGTCCATCAGCGAGTTCTCAAATCTCTTCGTGCCGCCCTGTTAAGTGCAGAGAACTGGGCGTGATCTTCAGCCAGCTTTGCAGTGGGAAATGACGCGAAGGGGCGCTGCTGAACCTTTGAGTTCCAATCCTTCATGAACCCGAAAAAGCTGAATTGAACTGGGGAGCGCACGCGGCCCGCGTGCCGTTTTCGGCGGCTCGCCGAAAACACTCATCCCCTCCTGCCTGTTCCGGCTTGAACTTCTCCTGACAAATAGGTGCGGGGGAAAAACAGTGTGTTCCGGGCTGTCGGGCGAGCCGCCCGACAGCACACGCCAGCGACGTATGCTCCCCAACTTCGTTTCTCGCGTTAAGTTCCAAACCGTGACAGGCCCGGCGGCTCATCGGGGAATGGCTTGCCAGGACCGGATGTGAGGAGCAGGATTTGTCACGCTGTCGCAAGGGGCGGCCCGGAGAAAGTGGCCAGTGCCCGGCGGCTGCGTTGGGGGACGAAGATGACTTTGGCATGGATGGCAGCAAGGATGCGGATGGGCGCTGTGGCATACATGAACAATCGGTTACACCTGCGGCGGCAGGGCAAACTCGAAAAGTAGATGATGACAAGATGTGACCCCTTTGAGGAGAACTCTTTATCAGGCCGGTTCGAATGAGTCCTATGATGAAGAAACCGAATGTTAAGGCGGTGATTCTTGTGGCAATTTTGTGGTCGGCCATTTGCATAGTTGCCATTCGAGCCATGGTGCGCCCTGCGGTCGAATGTTATGCTTCCGGATCGCCGACTCAACTGCCCAAGCTAACGTTGGCGACATTGGAAATCCTTTCTGTCCCGTTTTCTGAATGGGTAATTGTGTCACTCGTGGCTGTTTTCTTCCTTCTGCGTGCCTATTTGCAGCGCTCTAATGGCAAGCCAGCCCTCGGCTATCCATACATGATCGTGCTCGGATTGGTCGTCGCCGTGATATTTGGTATTTTGTATCTGCCCCTAATTTACAGCACGGCGGTTCCCTATCAAAAATGAGTCTATCTGAGCCGAGAGCGGAGATCGCGACGACGACCAAGAGTTGCGACAATCTCAATCGCGAAAATGGGTCGGTCAACAGCGTTGACGCCCCCAGGGACGGTGGCGCTCCTCATCTTTGGCCCAAGCGCGGCCTCGATGACACAGAGATGACTGTGCGTCCGCTGGCCACCCTCCAGCATCGCCAAATGCGGGGTTCGAGCTACTTAATCTTCAGTTCCCGTTGAATCCCGAACTTCGCGATCCGCTTCCGCAAGGTGGCCCGGGTGATGCCCAGCAGTCTGGCCGCCTGAACCTGGTTGTTGCCCGTCTCCTTGAGCGCTTGAATCACCAGTTCACGTTCGACGGCGGGGATGACTTTTAATTTCGGGTCGCGTTGGGCGATTTGGAACAACTGCCGGGCCAAAGCCGCTGCGTCCGACATCGCACTGTCGCCGGCGGTTGTCGCAACCGGCGCACTTGGTGTGCCTTGTCCGGTGACTTCCGCCGGCAGGTCGCCCGGCAAAATGGCGTCGCCCTTGGCCATGACGTGCGCGCGGCGGATGACGTTCTCCAACTCGCGCACGTTGCCCGGCCAGTGATGCTTCCCGAGCGCCTTGACGGCTGACGCGGCGATGGATTTCGGTTTGCGCCGCTGGTCGTGTGCGATCTTCTTCAGGAAATAATTCACCAGTAGCGGAATGTCCTCGCGGCGTTCGCGCAACGGCGGGAGGTGAATGCGCACAACGTTGAGCCGGTAAAACAAATCCTCGCGGAACTGCCGCGCGGCCACGGCCTGCTCCAGCGGCTTGTTAGTGGCCGCGATAACGCGCACGTCCACCTGAATCGGTGTGTTGCCGCCGACGCGCTCGAACGTGCCGGATTGCAGGACGCGCAAGATCTTCGTCTGCGTCGCCGGTGTCATGTCGCCGATTTCATCGAGGAAGATCGTGCCGCGATTGCACTGTTCGAACTTGCCGATGCGCTGGTTGGTTGCACCGGTGAACGCGCCGCGTTCGTGGCCAAACAATTCGCTTTCCAGCAATTGCTCTGGGATGGCCGCGCAGTTCACCGCGAGGAACGGTTGCGCGCTGCGGTTGCCGTGATGATAAATCGCGCGCGCGACGAGTTCCTTGCCCGTGCCGCTCTCGCCCGTGATGAGTGCGGTGGCATCCGAGGCCGCAAGCTGGCCGATGAGCTTGAACACCTGCTGCATCGCCTCGCTGCGGCCCACGATCCCCAGTTCGTAATCTTCCGATTCGAGCAACGGCTGATACGACACCACCTGTTTCATGTCGCGCGCGGCCTTGAGCGCGCCCTCGACGATCTCCTTCAGCTTGGGCACGTCGAACGGTTTGAGCAGGTAATCGTAGGCGCCAAGCTTCATTGCTTCGATGGCGGTCTGCGTCGTGCCGTAGGCCGTCATGAGGATGACGAGCAGCTTGGTATCCATCTGGCGCATGCGGCGCAGGGTTTCGAGGCCGCTCATGCCGCCCATGCGAATGTCCATGAGCACGAGGTCAGGCTTGAGTTTGGGAATGAGCTTCAGCCCCTCCTCGCCGCTGGAGGCGGTGGCCAACTCGATTTCCGGCGAATTGAAAATGCGCCGGAACGAGTATTGCACGTCCGCCTCGTCGTCAATTAACAGCAGTTTATTCATCGTCTCCTGAAATGACGAACCCAAGCATAGCGAATTGCGGCGGAGCGAACAGGGGAAATTGGGGCGGACTCGGATTTGGCTCGCGCTCCGTTGCTGACAGCACAACCTTAGTCGTTGAGAAGAAACACCAACAAGTTGTCAGTGTGCGCTGCGGCGTTCACGCGGCCAGGCCGGTGGTCTCGAAGGTTTGATGCAGTGCTTCGCGCAGGTTGATGTAGCTTCTTGCCCGCACTCGATGCCACGGTGTGAAAACGGTTCAGGAACGGTGGAAAAGGCGAAGGGCGTTGGACTGCTGGGCTGCGGTCGGCACAGGTGCGTTGCGGAAGATTTGGGAAAGCAAAACGCCCAGCCAGCGAATCCGCCAGCCGGGCGCGCAAGGGATGGCGACAGCCTGCGCCGTGAACACTACCTGACCTGCTGACGGTGATACTGCCGGAGCGCTACGAAGCCCACGCCCAGCAGCGCCACCACTTTCAGCGCCTCCGTGCTCGGTTCGGGGATAGGTGTAAAGGCATTGGCAATCTCCGCTGGTGCTAGCGCGCCGTACCAAATCCGGATCTCGTCCACCCTGCCGGCAGAGGCCTCCTCCTCGCCGGTGAGGAAATCATCACGGAAGAAATGGAAGACAGCGTTTCCGCCGAGCAGCGTCGCGACCGCGAGATTGTCGGAGTCCACGAACGAGTACTGCGGTGTTGAGGAGCCATTCAGATAAGCCGCGAAGGTGGAGCCGTCGCGCGTGAGCAGCAAATCCACCA
>Ga0299912_10004497_pt1 | contig 11433 bp, 10 predicted proteins | sample RVTome_2_FD_207667 | JGI IMG/M metagenome (GOLD analysis project Ga0299912, IMG submission 207667) | Soil microbial communities from uranium-contaminated site in the Upper Colorado River Basin, Wyoming, United States - RVT95D214 (version 2) ... | reverse complement strand
TCGACAAAGCGGCTTAAGGTAGAGCAATGGGGAGTCCCGCCCATGGCGGGATTAAAAATACTAACGATGGAGAGGTGTCACTTTGGAACGTGAAAAATGGAGGCGACTGTCGTCTACTGTATTTGCGGGCCCGACAAATGCTTCCTCGCCCCGACATTTTACGTTCCGTCCCGCTTCCCACGGCCCCCCTTTTTCTAAAAACGAAGGACATCGCAAATAGCTCGTCAAAGAAAACCCTTGACATCCCAAATTAATTTATGTAATTTAGTTTCGGGTCCAGAAATACCTCAGAATATTTCTGGAGGTTAAGAAGCTGGATAGTCGGGCCGCTATCCGAAGATAAAACTTCGGGTAGCGGCTTTTTTATTGGGAGAGCATCCAAGGGGGTGAATAAGAAATGAAAGAAGAAAAAGAGTCAATACTTCCAATGCTGGTCTTATTAATAACGATTGGAATAGGAGTGATCGTATTGGTGAGGTTCATACTTTTCGAATAGGGAGAAGAGGGGGGGGAGGGAAACTGCTGAAAAGATGCGATCAAAGGGAAAACTGTAACAGGCCAACTTAGCTCTAACAACAAGCGCTCAGGAAATTGAAGGAGACTGTTTTATGGAAACCCCCTTCCCTGCAACGACATCCAGAGAAGACGGCCCGTAAAGGGAGATACGATGGACGCAGTAGAACGACTGAAGGAGATGGTTGAAGATACAGGCGACGTTGATTCAGTATATGGTGGGTTTGAGATCAGGATTGTAAAACCAACTTTGTTCCCATGGTATAAAGTCATTAATGAATTGCTTGAAATCGGCCAGGAGATTTGGATCGCTAAGAAAGAAGGTAGGATCTGTATTATTTCGGAACCGGAAGCCCGATAACGATTTATCATAAGGATAAGATTCATGAAATGGAAGGGAATTTTCTACGTATCGATCATCCTGGGCCTAAGCGCCCTCTCTTCCTTGGTCGGTTTTTCGACCCATCAGGTTCTGTCGCTCGCCATCTTCTTTATGGTCATTTTCGGAACTATCCTTTTCTGGCAATTCCGGCTTCCCTTTGCCCTATTAGGGATTTCTTCACTTCTTGCCTTTGGTCTTCTTGATATCCATCATCTTATTGAATTTGCCGGACTGGACATCATCCTCTTTTTGATCGGGATGATGATTTTAGTGGGGTATCTGGAGGAGAACCGCTTCTTTGAATCCCTCGTCAATACCCTTATTCGATATATTGGACCAAGGCCTCTTCTTCTTGTGGTAATTCTTATGATTGTCGGGGCAATCTCTGCCGCATTGGTCGATGAGGTCACCTCGATCCTGTTTATGACAGCTACGATGATCCATCTGACCTCGCGGTTCGGCGTCAATCCGATTCCCTTTGTGATCATCCAGGTTTTTGCCACGAATATTGGATCAAGTGCGACAGTCGTTGGAAATCCAATAGGTGTCATGATTGCGATGAGGGCGGGATTGACCTTTCAGGATTTTCTCCGATGGGCCTCTCCTATCTCGTTGTGTGCGCTTTTGGTAACTATCCCGCTATCCCTTCTTTACTACTCAAAAGAGATTCGGGATTGGAGACAGAAAATAAAGGGCAAAGATTTATAAAAAGAGGAGATCCCTTCGATAAAAAATTCTCGGCAGAGAGCCATCTGCTTCATTCTTTTTATCGGGACAATATCAGGTTTGGTGATGCATGCCTCGATAGAAAAATATTTAGGATTACAAAAGAATACTCTTCTGATTGGGACGGCATTTCTGTTTGCGGGGATCAGTCTCCTTCTGGAAAAGGATCGAGCAAGAGAGTTAGTGGAGCGAAGAGTAGATTGGTGGACCCTGACCTTCTTCATGATGCTTTTTGCTTCAGTGGGAACCCTTAAATATGTTGGGACTACAGAGGTTGTTGCCAAATCTCTGACTTCATGGGTAGGAGGTAATCCAAAAAGTCTTTTCGTCTTACTTACCTGGGCGATTGGCATTTTAACAGGATTTATGGATAATGTCTTAGCTGTGGCTACGTTCATCCCAATTGTCCAAGACATCGGAAAAACAGGGATTGATGTTACACCCTATTGGTGGGGGATACTTTTTGGAGGGACGCTTTTTGGAAATCTAACCATGATTGGAAGTACGGCTAATATTGTCGCTATCGGAATCATTGAGCCTCAAAAAATTGGTCACATCACTTTCGGTCAATGGATTAAACCTGGCACAATTGTCTCTATTTCGACATTGGGAATCGCCACTCTTCTCATCTATTTACAGTTTTATGACTGACCACCCTATATGCGATTTTATGAAGCCTTACACCTCGAGACATCAACCATTGTTGAAGAATGCGAATGACTCTGCCTCTTCATCTGTAAGCCAAATATAGAAGGGTTATTTCCTCGGTATCGTATTACTCAGAAATGGCCATATGATACCATATCTCTCGGTTGTAGCCCATGTGAGATACCCGATCTCGAAACTCGCGCATAGGATATGCATAAAGGAGAGAATCATGGATTTTGAGAGGACCATATTTAGCATATGGACTTTTTTGAAAAAAAACTGGGCAATCCTGATCGGAGTGGGAGCCGCAACTTTCTTGGTGGGAAGTGTAAAAATGTTGCTTGTAAACATTGCATACGCGCTAATTGTGAGAGAAATCGAGGAACGCAGAAAAACTTCATTGGGTATAAGCCCAGTTTCAATAGAAAGATTGAAGGAGATGGTTGAGGCGCAACATCAAATACTTTCGTGGATACTGTCGCTTAAATACATATTGGCAGAATGTTTCGACAGCCTCAAGGACGAAGGCATAATTTTCTGGAGTGATGAATTGAAGACATATTGTTACAGTAACCGTTCAAGGAGATTGTCTTGAACACCCCAAACCCCCGGGGTGATTTTACACGGTACTCCCATTGGCTTTCAATCCTTGTATGGAATACATCTGATTGCTCAACAGAGATTAACGGTTCTACTTGACAATGCGGATCAGAGTGATATAAAATTGTTTTGGCTGCTAATATTACGGAGTCGAAATACAGTTTTGTGAAGAGGAAAGGTTCAAATGAATATTCACCGTGACGATGCAGTATCTGGAATCATGCAGTCCCTTAGGAGGATTTTTAAGGCTATCCAGGATTATTCCCATGAAGTATCTAGGAATTACGGGATTACTGGCCCACAACTCTGGGCGATTAAAACCATCTCCCTTGAAGGAAGGCTTTCCTTAGGCGATCTGGGCAAACGGATGTATTTACAACCTAGCACGATCACAGGTCTTATAGACGTGTTGGAACAGAAGGGCTACGTAGGGAGAGTTAGGGATCGAGAGGATAGAAGAGTTGTCAAGGTCCAATTGACCCCAAGGGGACAACAACTGGCAAAAAAGGCCCCAAGTCCTGCCCAGGGGAAAATGATTTATGGTTTAACGAAGCTTAGGGGGCGTGAACTAAATCTGATCTTTAACTCCATTCAAAAATTAGTGGAGATCATGGAGGCTCAGAACATAAAAGTCACCTTTTTCTTCGATCAGAAATAGGTGTAGGAAATCGAATGATCTTACGATCTCGTGAAAGGTTGCCTTAAAATAGCCCGTGATGCTTATGATTAGACAATTTCTTCAATCCTTTTCGCCGACTCGAATGAGATCGATATGGCGCTGGATTCTTCTTGGGATCCTTATTGGTGTAGTCTCAGGTTTTGGGGCTATCCTCTTCAGTTTTCTCCTTCAAGGCGGAACTCAATTCTTTATGAAGGATCTCATAGCCCTTTTGTTTCCGAAGGATCTCCAGGAAGTCCTTTTCTTTGGGTTTCCCCTTTCCCGTTGGATGATGCTCTGGATCCCTGCCCTCGGAGGATTACTTTCAGGGCTAATCGTATTCCATTTTGCTCCCGAGGCAGAGGGTCACGGGACCGATGCGATGATTGACAGTTTCCACAGGAAAAAGGGAATTATACGAAAAAGAGTCCCTTTTGTTAAAACGATCGCGTCGGCCATAACCATTGGTTCAGGGGGCTCTGCAGGAAAAGAAGGGCCTATTGCTCAAATCGGCTCCGGATTTGCTTCATTTCTGTCCTCTCTTTTAAAGATGGAAGATCGGGACCGCCGAATTATGTTACTGGCAGGGGCGGCAGGAGGGATTGGAGCAATCTTTAAGGCGCCGATGGGCGCTGCCCTCTTTGCAACGGAGGTGCTCTATTGGAGGCCGGAATTCGAATTCGAGGCCATCATCCCGTCTATCTTCTCGTCGATCGTGGCTTACACCGTGTTTACCCTCTACTATGGATGGGCAACCGTGTTTCACATACCTACGCTGATACCCATCTTCCCCACGAGTGAACTTATAATCTACGCTGTGTTCGGGGGATTGTGCGCCGGTGTCGGGTTCATTTACATTTCCTTTTTTTATGGTCTCCGGGACCGGTTCTTCAGGCCTCTTAGGGTCTCAAGATTTCTAAAGCCCGCGGTGGGAGGGCTCTTACTTGGAGGCTTGGCTTTCTTTTTCCCCCAGGTGTTGGGGGGAGGATACGATTGGATTCAATCGGCCATTGACGGCAATCTGACAGCAAGCCTAATGCTTGGACTTGCTTTTGCCAAAATCGCCGCAACGTCCTTCACGATTAGTTCAGGAGGAAGTGGAGGCGTTTTTGCACCATCCCTCTTTATTGGGGCAATGCTGGGTGGATTCTATGGTAATCTTTGTTCAAAACTATTCCCTGGATTAGTCATCAATCCAAGCGCCTTCGTTTTGGTCGGCATGGGCGGCTTTTTTGCGGGTGTAGCAAAGGTTCCTATCGCTTCCTTGATCTTGGTCTCCGAAATGACAGGAGGCTACAGTCTCATTGTCCCTCTCTTGGTTGTTTCTACTATTTCGTATCTCCTTTTGGGAGAATTTTCTCTGTATGAAAAACAGGTCTCAACGAGAGTGGATTCCCCAGCACACCTCGGAGATTTTGCCACAAATATCTTGGAACATATTCTTGTAAAGAATGCCTTGCCCACAGACAGGAAAGTGGAGATGATTCCAGAGGAGATGAGGCTGGATAGAATCATGGATCTGATCGTAGATTCAAATCAGATGGATTTCCCTGTTGTGGATAAGGAAATGCGCTTGAAAGGAATTCTATCGTTGACAGACGTTCGGAAAGTGATGCTCGACAAAAACATGCATCACCTGGTAGTCGCCAAAGACATAGCTACAGGGCACGTGTTCACCGTAACCCCAGAAGACAGCCTCCATACGGCCCTCAAGAAGATGACAGCGGCTGAAATTCGTGAGCTGCCCGTCGTAAGTAAAGAGGATCCAAGAAAGGTTATCTCCATGGTGAGCCGAAAGGATGTCATTCGAACTTATCACGACGAAACTGAGAAAGCTACCAGGGAGAAAGCTGCCAATTCTATCATATGAGGAAGAAGTGAAAGGTCCAATAAATTCATTCACAGTTTGAACGAAAACAAGAACAAAATCCCGGAAAGGAGGATCATATGGTTAAGAAATATGTTAGCATCATTTTTTTTGTTCTGTGCATTGGACTTATCACGACAGGATGTCCAAAGAAGACAGTGGTTAAAGAGGAGCCATCTGTAAGCAAGGCGGAGGAAGCGGCAGCTCAAAGAGAGAGGGCAGCGAAGCTTGAGGCCGAACGGAAGGAAAGAGAGGCGAGAGAAAAAGAAGTAGCCAGGATCAGAGAAGAAGCCAAAAAGGCGGAAGCTCAAAAAGAGTTCGAGAAGAGTTTAGTTGCTAAGAAGACCCCAGGAATTGAAGGAGAGGTCTTTGAAAGCAAACTGCTAAAAGACATCCATTTCGACTTTGATAAGTACAACATTCGTCCAGGGGATGCAGAGATTTTAAAGGAGAATACAGCCCTCCTTCTAAAGTATCCAAACGTGAAGATACAAATCGAGGGTCATTGTGACGAAAGAGGAACCAATGAATATAACCTTGCCCTTGGAGAAAGAAGAGCCAATAGTGCGAAGAAATACCTCATCACCCTCGGCGTTGCTGAGAGTCGGATTTCCACTATTTCCTATGGAGAGGAAAAGCCCTTAGATCCTAGTCATAATGAGGAGGCTTGGGCTAAAAATCGAAGGGCTCATATCGTCGTTGTATCCAAGTAGGGGGATGAGGTATCAGAAGAATCCCATGCTGTACGAAATCTTTTGGCTATTCTATGCCTTAGGGATTGTCATTTTAATAAGTATCGGGCTTTGGGGTATCTTTTTCCTCCAATCCATCCCTGCACCAAGAACGAAACTGATGGCTGTGTTTTTATCTGTAATAATCATTTTGGCTGGTTCATATTTTTCTTACCAGTGGAACATTAAAAAAAGAGAAATCCGAATATTTACCCAGCAGGTTGAGGAAAGCATCAAACAATACTTATCCAGGCATAAGACATGATATTAACCCACATTGGGTTAAACATCGCACCTGAAATCAGATTCTGAGGTTTATTGGGTCCAGAAATATTTTAATGTTTCTGGAGGTTAAAAGGCTGGATAGTCGGGCCGCTATCCGAAAGTAAAATTTCGGGTAGTGGCTTTTTTATTGGAAAAGGAGCCAAGACATTCAAAAAACCCCGGATGAAATTATCGGAAAGCATCAATACGAATTGACCGACGCAACAAAGATTTGCACCTTAATCCCAGATTGAAAATGTGTGAGTGAGTTAAATCAATGCACCGGTTCAGATTCATAAATGATGGCGGCAAAAAGAGGCGAAAGAAATGGTTGATATTTTCTGGAGTATCTATCAGCCTTTTGTTATTCTCTCCCTGTTTCTTTTCTTCCAAGCCAATTCCCAACTTACCGCAACCGGAGCCCCAACTTAAAGTGTCGGAGGGAGAGATCAAGAAGAAGAGCACCCTTTTCGATTCTTTTGTTGAAAATAAGATTCCGCTTCGATGGATTCAGCTGATTGTCTCAAAGCTGAAACCCTATGTTGACTTCAACAAGATCACAGGAGGAACTTACCGATTCATTACTGATATGGAGGGGAAACTGGTAAAGTTCATCTTCGAAAAGAGCCCGACAGAAGTCTATAGCGTCGAAAAGGGACCTCACGGATACGTGGCACAAAAGCAAGAAGTTCTGTTTGATAGGTATTTGGCAAAAGTGGAGGGAGAAATACGCTCTTCTTTCTTCGACGCCGTGAATGCCGCGGGAGAGCTGGATCAGCTAACCCTCTCTCTTGCCGAGATCTTGGCCTGGGAAGTCGACTTCTATAAAGACGTCAGGGAGGGGGATCGGTTCAAGGTGGTTGTGGAGAAGATCTACAAGGAGGATCAGTTTATTCAATACGGGATTATCCATGCAGTGGAATATCAGGGGAGAGAAAGGATCATCAGGGCGATCCGATACCGTGGTGGCTATTATGACGACAACGGAAACTCTTTAAAGAAGGCATTTTTGAAGGCGCCCTTGCGGTTCGACCGCATCAGTTCAAAATTCAGCCGAGCGAGGAGACACCCCATTTTAGGCGGCCTTTATCCCCATTTCGGAGTTGATTATGCAGCTCCGACCGGAACGCCGGTCTGGGCGGTTTCAGACGGGACTGTTATTTCAGTTGGCCGCAGCCTTGGTTTTGGGAAACAGGTCATCCTTCGACATAAGAATGGATATTCGACCTATTACAGTCATCTTTCCCGTTACGGGCCTAGAATTGGAAAAGGCAAGGACGTGAAACAGAAGGATATCATCGGGTATGTGGGGTCCACCGGCCTTTCGACCGGGCCTCACCTTGATTATCGATTGGCTAAGAATGGCCAATTCCTAAACCCTCTGAAAGAAACCCTACCTCAAGGCTATCCTATCAAGGGAAGTCATATTGAGCAATTTCTTAAAGGGAGGGATGAGATGGTGACTTGGTTGACAAAGGATATCCCGAAGCAAAAAAGATTGGAACGGATTACTAGTGATGCCCTTTAGGTGGTCGCGGGTGAAATTTGTCTAAAGCTAAAAACGGCAATGAAGATCCTTCACCAGACAATAATTTATTGTATTTTGTTATCGAGAAGCAATTATATATCCAGATGAAAGAGATGATGGAAAAGGGAGACGATCATGCGAAACAATGGATTGAGACCTTCCATAAGTTGGGGGCTCAGTTTTATGTGAAAATACGATCATGAAGCCATCTATAACGTTCAGAAAAGGTTTTCCATTCCATATATCAGGTAGGTGGTGGTGGAGTCTACGCAAAAATTAATCCGAGGTTTAATCTGTTCATGAAGGACTTGAAGTTTCTTTTTGAAAATTGATAAAATAGATACTAAAATTGAGAATGTTTAAATATGGAGGTGTTGAAGATGGACAAGACTAAATGGCCTTATTCATTTTTAATCATCTTTGTTGTGGTCTTTGGGCTCACAATGATCACTGGAGAAAATCCCAATGCTTTTGCACAAGAAGCAAATCCAAAAGTATTTAAAATGTTAAAAGAAAAGTCGGTCGACCCAAAGACTGGATTGCCAAAGACTTTTGATCCGAACCTTTTTAAAGGCAAAGCTAAGGCAGCCTACCAGGTAGCAAGAGAGATTCCTGAAATTCTCGTTCAGGTGCCTTGTTTCTGCGAATGTGAGGCTTATGGCCATGAAAATCTTTTGGACTGTTTTATTGATAATCACGGTGCAGGGTGAATGATATGCCAAGAGGAGGCCCTCTTGACAAAAAAATTACATGAAGAGAAAATGCCAATCGAAAAGATTAAGGAGAAAATCACAGACAAATTTAAATAACCTTCATCTTTGATTTACACTCATGCAAGCAGGGCTGACTAATTGCTGGGTTGGTCGGGTTTTTTTCTTCCATTCTCCTAAGGGATTTAACCTTTGGGGGGGCATTTCTATTCTATTAATCCTGGAGATTGTCCTTTGCGGATCAATTTACGTATTATTCTCTCGATTGTCGTCGTGATCAGCGTCCTTGTATTTCTCTTTACCCTCATGCAGGTACGGCAGGAGAAAGAAAGGTTGACAATTGACCTCCAGCGCCGTTCTTCCCTCTTAGGCGAGAGCCTGAAAGAGACCATTGAACCCCTATTGGAAAAAGGCCGCCCAGAGCGTCTGCAAAAAATCGTTGAAAAATTTGGAAACAGGGAAAGGCTTGCTGGAGTGGCGGTTTATGACGTGAAAGACAAATTAATCGCCGCCACTCCCCCATTATCCACCCATCTGTCCATAACCCCGGCACTTGTGACCAACGCCATGAACTCCGATCTCGAGAAAGGACATTTTTCTCGCCTTGGTGGAAAAGAGATGTACCTTTATGCTTTGCCCCTTCACCAGGAAGAAGGCGTGGCGGGCGCCTTGGTCATCATTCAAGATCCTTCCTATATTCAGAACCAACTCTCGCTTATCTGGAAAAATAGTTTTATCCGTTTCTTAGTGAACGCCCTTGTCATTTCTCTGACTACTCTCCTTTTGATTCGTTGGAGTATGACTGGGCCGATTGCCAAAATGGCTGAATGGATGAAACACCTGCGAACAGAAAAGAGCAAAGAACCCTTCCGCCTTCCTTCGGGGGGAGTTTTTGAACCTCTGACTAAGGAAGTAACGCAGATAGCCAGGAGTATCTCAGCGGCTCGCAAGGCTGCCGAGGAAGAAGCACGCCTTAGACACACCGCCGAATCCATATGGACTCCAACGCGGCTTAAAGAGCAGGTTCGTACCCTCCTCCAGGAAAGGCCTTTCTTCGTGATCTCCAACCGTGAACCTTATATGCATGAAAAAAAGGGAAAAAAGATTGAATGCATGGTGCCGGCCAGTGGATTGGTGACAGCGTTAGAGCCTATCCTTAAGGCCTGCGGAGGAACCTGGATTGCCCATGGAAGCGGTGATGCCGACCGCGAGGTGGTTGATGCCCACAGCAAAATCAGAGTTCCCCCCGAGGAGCCTCAATATGTCCTCAAAAGGGTCTGGCTCACGAAGGAAGAAGAAAAGGGTTATTATTACGGATTTTCCAATGAGGGGCTCTGGCCGCTCTGCCACATCGCGCATACACGTCCATCCTTCCGGGCTGAGGATTGGGGGTATTATCAAAGCGTCAACAAGAAATTTGCTCGAACCACTTTGGAAGAACTGGAGGACGTCGAGGAGCCCTTGATTTTGATTCAGGATTATCATTTTGCCTTACTCCCCCGATTGATCAAAGAAAAGCGTCCGGAGGCTCGGGTGGCTCTTTTCTGGCATATTCCTTGGCCGAATCCAGAGTCCTTCAGCATCTGCCCTTGGCAGAGGGAACTTCTGCATGGCATGCTAGGAGCAGACATCATCGGCTTTCACATCCAGTTTCATTGTAACAACTTTCTTGATACAGTTGATCGTGCCTTAGAATCACGGATTGACTGGGAACATTTTGCGGTCGAAAGAGGAGGGCAAACCACCCTAGTGAAGCCATTTCCCATCAGTATTTCCTTCCCGGGCCAATCCAACGCCACCCCAGAAAGCAATGCTACAAAGCCCAACAAAGAGAGTCTTCTGAAGGATCTGGGCATCAAGGGAAAATATTTAGGCGTGGGGGTGGATCGCATTGATTACACGAAGGGGATCCTGGAGCGCTTTAAAGCCATCGAACGATTCTTGGAAAAATATCCTGCTTATCATGGGGAATTCACTTTTGTGGAACTTGGGGCTCCAAGTCGAACCCACATTAAGGAGTACCACGATTTAATTGCGACGGTGGAGGTAGAGGTAGATCGGATCAACTGGCGTTTTAAGAGTAAAGAATGGCAGCCGATCGTTTTCTTAAAAAAGCACCACAGCCATGAAGAAATTAGGGTATTTTACGAGAACGCCGACCTCTGTCTGGTTACCTCTTTACACGATGGGATGAATTTGGTGGCGAAGGAATATATCGGCGCTCGGGATGACGAATCAGGCGTCCTAATTCTCAGCCAATTCACCGGAGCATCGAGGGAACTCAGAGATGCCCTGATTGTCAACCCTTATGACATTGAAGAAATGGCTGAAGCGATTCACATAGCCCTGAAGATGGACCCTACAGAACAAAAGGCTCGCATACGAGGTATGCGGGAAACTTTAAAAAGCCGAAACATTTATTATTGGGCTGTAGAACTAATCACCGCCCTTGCTCAGGTTCGTTTGGAGAAGCTTGCATGAAGCAAATAACCTTCAGCCAATCATTGGCGATAACCCAACCCCGGCAATTGTTGAGTAACAAAAGCTGACCATTGCCCAATATTTCCTGAAATCACAGCTAAGGTGGGTATATTCTTTGAAATGTTACTGGAGCAGGCTCAGCTCAGAGGTGTTTCAGATGATAGTGGGGTAAAAAACGGCTTTCTGTGGTAGAATGGATGATTGAGTAATTATTGGGAATTAGAGATGATGGTTGAGTGGCTAATCGATAATTGGTTGAAGATAACTGTTCCTGTGCTGGCTTTTCTTGCTAGCTACATTGTTGGTCTATGGGTGAGGAGGGTGG
>Ga0299912_10004496_pt1 | contig 11433 bp, 9 predicted proteins | sample RVTome_2_FD_207667 | JGI IMG/M metagenome (GOLD analysis project Ga0299912, IMG submission 207667) | Soil microbial communities from uranium-contaminated site in the Upper Colorado River Basin, Wyoming, United States - RVT95D214 (version 2) ... | reverse complement strand
CATTTCCGGACCTCTGTTGCTACAGGAATCCAGATCATTGAAAAATTGCGGGGGCACACCACTGGTTATGCCGTCCCCACTTATGTCGTAGATGCACCTGGTGGGGGAGGGAAAATCCCTGTGGAGCCTGTTTACCTGGTTTCGAGGGGAAAGGGCAAGGTTGTTTTGAGAAATTATGAAGGGAAGGTTTTCGAGTATCCAGAGCCGAACATTCTTGAATTTAAAAAAGCCAGGTCGATTGGGGAGGAGAAGGTTATTTCGAAGAAGGTAACAGCTTAAAACGGCGTCGAGAGAATCATGCAGGGGTTGCAAGCATAAATTCCAAATGACAAATTCCAAATCCCAAATAAATTCCAATTTTTGAAGCCAAATGACCGAAACGATTTTGTCTGGAATTTTGGGAATTTGAAATTTTTTTATTAGAGCTTGTTTGTAATTTGGTGCTTATTGAGCTTCGCAAAAGTAATGGAACATTATCCATTTTATTACGTCCCCCTCACCCTCCCCTCTCCCCCGACTACGGGGGGAGAGGGGAGGGGGTCTAATGTGATGGCAATCTTCGTTCCATTATTTACGTGAAAGTCAATAGCTTAGCCCGAAAGATTTTAGTGTCAATTGAGCAACCAACTTCTGAGAATTTAGTTGGCCGAAAAGGGGGGAGGGAGTCTGTGTTAAAGGTAGCGCTTTTATACAATCTTCTTGAGCGACTCCAGAAGGGAGAAGAGAAGGATATCCTGGCAGAGGATGGAATCATCGAAGAGATCGGAGCGGTGGAGAATGCAATCCGGTCTCTTGGCCATGAATGTTATGTGATGGCCATTCGTGATGAGATCCTCTCGGTGGTTTACTGGCTGAAAGAAATTCGTCCGGATGTGGTCTTCAACTTGTGTGAAAGCGTTTACGGAAATGCTTGTTGGGAAATGAATATCCCGGCCCTTTTGGATCTTTTCCGAATTCCATATACCGGGTCCTCTCCACTGACATTAGGATTGTGTCAAGATAAAGGGAAGGTGAAGGACATTCTCCTGTCTCAAGGTATTTTGACCCCCCGATATAAGATCTTTGATCAGCAGGTTGACCATATTAAAGGGAATATTTTCCCCATCATCGTCAAACCCCTTCACGAAGATGGGAGTCTGGGAATTTCACAAGAAAGTGTTGTCTATGACGATGAAACGTTGAGCAGGCAGATTCGATACGTTATCGAGAAATATCACCAACCCGCCTTGGTGGAGGAGTTCATCGATGGCAGAGAGTTGAATGTGAGTCTGATGGAGAGCAACGGGACAATAGGGGTCCTTCCTATCTCTGAGATCGATTATTCTGCGTTTCCGGATGGGATTCCCAGGATATGCGGATATGAAGCCAAGTGGGTCAATGAGAGCACCGAATATCAAAAGACAAAGCCTATCTGTCCTGCTCCCTTAGAATGGGTGATGAAGAGGAGGGTGGAACATATTGCTGTCAAGGTCTTTAAACTTTTCGGATGTCGAGATTACGCCAGGGTGGATATGCGTGTTGACCGGAGTGGGAGAATCTTCGTGCTAGAAGTCAACCCAAACCCAGATATCTCTCCCCAGGCAGGGATGACAAGATCCATCAAAGTTCAAGGGATGACTTACGCGGAATTCATCGGGGGTTTGCTCGAAAGGGCCTTTCAAAGGAGCCCGTCGTAACCAGGCATTGCTGCCCCAATCACTTCTGTAGCTTCGAATTACAGATAGATACCCATGACAATGCCCAAATTCCAAACTTCAAATCCCAAATAAATTTTATATGACGAGTTCGCCACCTGCGAACCATGAAAATAGCAATAATTCCCCTCCCCCTTGAGAGACTGTGTCACAATTCACCGTTCGCCCTTCGACACGCTCAGGACGAACGGCTAAGCAATTGATTTTTAATGTGCTGTTGTCCGTTCGTGCTGAGCTTGTCGAACCATGAACGGACTTACGACACAGCCTCTGATGGGAGGGGTGGGGGGTGGACAAGAATCCACCCACCTTAATCCTCCTCCGCAAGAGGCTGTATCACAATGAGAGAAGGACTATGTTTGTCATTCTGAACGAAGTGAAGAATCTCATAGAATCAATAGGTTAGAAACTGGAGATTCTTCGGCTAGCGCCTCGCAATGACATTGTGACACAGTCTCCAAGGGGAGAGGAGATCTTTTATTATTTTCCATGTAAATTCCAATTCCTAATAACCAAACGATAAACTTGTTGTTTAGCATTGGTTTTGTTTCGGTGATTGGAATTTGATTATTAGTGATTATTTGTTCCCGCCTTGTCGGGATTGGAATTTGGTGATTGGAGCTTAAGGTGTAGCAGAAGGTGTAGAGGGATGAGGACATTTCCAAGAATCATCTTAAAGAGAGGAAAGGAGAAGCCACTCCTTAGGGGCCACCCTTGGGTCTATTCAGGAGCGGTCTCAAAAGTGGAGGGAGAGGTTTCCCCGGGGGATTTTGGTGAGGTTTATTCCGCGGAGGGCCAATTCTTAGGTACTGGCCATCTTAATCCCTATTCCCAAATCATCCTCCGTCTCCTAACACAAAAGAAAGAAAATTTAAAGATAGATTTTTTTAGAGAACGGTTATCAAAGGCAGCTTTTTTGAGAGAGATCTGTTTCAAAGGAAAGACCAATGCCTATCGGATGGTCAATGGGGAAGGAGATTTCCTCCCCGGACTGATTGTGGATTGTTATAACAAGTCCTTTGTCGTCCAATTTCTGACAGCGGGAATGGAGCGATTGAAAGGACTTCTCATAGATTTGGTAGTCAGCGATTTTCATCCTCAAAACATCTATGAAAGAAGCGATGTAGCCACCAGAAAAGAGGAAGGATTGTCAGAAGCGAGCGGTCTTCTCTATGGGAAAGAAGTTCCGGATCGGATTGAGATAGAGGAGTACGGTTGCCGTTTCAGAGTCGATGTGAAGAGGGGTCAAAAGACCGGTTTCTATTTGGATCAGAGGGAGAATCGCTTCGCCTTAAAAGAACTTTCTAATGGGAAAAAGATTTTGGACTGTTTTTCCTATACAGGAGCCTTCTCCGTTCATGCCGGATTAGGAGGCATAAAAGAGGCCAATCTGATCGATGCTTCTGAAGAAGCTTTGGATAGAGCCGAAGACCATTTTCATTTAAACCATTTGGAGAAAATACCTCATCATCTGATCCGAGGAGATGCCTTTAAGGTCATGAGAGATCTTGAAGATGAATATGATATCATCATTCTCGACCCCCCTCCTTTTGCTAAAAAGAAAAGCCATCTTCAAAGTGCTTCGCGAGGATATAAAGATCTCAATCTTCAAGCCTTTCGTTTATTGAAGCGAGAAGGTCTCCTCCTTACCTTCTCTTGCTCTCATCATATGAGTTGGGATCTGTTCCAGAAGATTGTGTTTTCTGCAGCGGTGGATGCAGGGAGAAGGGTTCAGCTATTAGGCCGAAGAGGGCACCCTGTCGACCACCCCACTGATTTATGCCACCCGGAAGGGGAGTACCTGAGGGGACTGATCTGCAGGGTGTTGTGAGGTTTGGCGATTGATTTTCCCCCTGAATACCAATAGCAGAGCGGTTCCAAATTAGCATATCAATAACCCTTTGTAGCCGCAACCTATAGGTTGCGTTGCTTCAAAAAGGCGTTTCATATCGCAGGCTGCTCCTACGAGACATTTGTTCGCCAAATGTAAAGAAGTGTTAGATTCATTACATTAGGAGCTATATGCCAAATGAGGGTAGGGGGGAAGCGTTGGTAATGAGTTTGAACCCGTAGAGACAGAAATACCATATTTGCGATGCCCTATTCAGTTTGGCCCTCGGACCGCCTTTTTTATACTTATGGGTCAAAAGGGCTCTTTTCAGCATTTCCCTTACGCGATGAAAGCCATGGAAACTGTACCGAAGCAGGAGATCGAATGCCGAATCAGAAACTTTCAGTTGAGCCTCCAGGAAATGGGTCTGGAGGGGGCCGTCATCCTTCAGAACACAGACCTTTTCTATTTTTCTGGGACTATCCAATCGTCTGTCCTCTTTATTCCCCAGCAGGGAGAACCGGTCCTCATGGTCCAAAAGGGCTTGCAGAGGGCACGACATGAATCTCCCTTAAGACATGTGTTCCCTGCGACCGCAAGAGGCCAAATTAAAAAAGTGCTGAGAGATTTTGGTTTTTTAGATCTCAAAAAGATTGGCCTCGAGATGGATGTCCTTCCAATGAATCTCTATTTCAGATATCAGCAGACTTTCCCGGAGTTTGACTGGTCTGATGTATCCGGTGCGATTAAAAGGCTTCGGATGATTAAGACTCCATATGAAGTCGAACAGATTCGGAGCGCTGCCCGAATTCTTCATAAAGGATACCTGGAAATTAAAGAGATCATTCGAGAAGGAATAACAGAGCTTGAAATCGATGGTCACCTGGCTCTGATCGCCCGGCGAGAGGGTCACATGGGGATTTTGAGGATGCGCGGATGGAACCAGGAAATGACCTATGCCCATGTCCTTTCGGGTGAGAGCGGGGCGGCCATCTCTTTTCTCGACAGCCCTCATGGTGGAAAAGGCAATACACCGGCGATGGCCCAGGGTGCAAGTTTTCGCAGGATTGGAAAGAACGAACCCATTGGAATTGATTACGGTGTTGGCATCAATGGCTACCTTGCCGACCAGTTTCGGACATTCGTCATTGGAGATCTCCCGCCTGATCTGATGAGAGCCTACGACTGTTCTGTAGAGGTCCATGACCTCTTCGTCAAAGAGGCGAAACCTGGTGTATCCTCTTCGGATCTTTACCGCTTGGCTATGAAGAAAGCTGAAGTGGCCAGCTTTGGGGAGCACTTTATGGGCTGCGGGGAGGGAAAGGTGAGGTTTGTTGGTCACGGACTGGGTCTGGAAATTGATGAGCATCCGATCCTCGCTCCGCGATCTAACCAGAGACTCGAGCCTGGAATGGTTATTGCATTAGAGCCAAAGTTCGTTTTCCCGAACAAAGGTGTAGTTGGCTTAGAGGATGATTATCTTGTTACGGAAACAGGAGTTGAAAGGCTCACTCTCACTGATCAAACGGTTATAAGACTTTAACCCATCAACAGTTTTGGGCATTGGTAATAAGTAATTAATGTCCCCTTCGTCTTTTTGTCTGCAGTCCGCAGATTCCTTGACAAATGGATCTATCTATGCAATCTTTCATGACGGGTTCGTCACCCTTGTCCGATAAAAGTTATCAAATATTATCCTCCCCCTTGATGGGGGAGGATTGAGGTGGGGGTGGACCTGGTATGTTCCTCCTCACCACAGCCCTCTCCAGCCAGGGGAGAGGGGGTAATCGGTTTATTTTCTGAGCAATGAAATGACTCAAATTAATAACCTTAATGATACTGGCTGAGGAAAGGAAAAGAAAATGAGCGATAAAGGCGATGTGGTTATTGTAAGTGGCGTAAGAACGCCTTTCAGCAAATTTGGCGGGGTGTTGCGAGAGGTGCATAGCACGGATCTCGGAGTGATAGTGATCAAGGAGAGCTTGAAACGCGCGGGCCTGAAAGGTGAAGACCTGGATGAATTGTACTACGGAATGTGCGATCAGGCGGAGGCCGCCCTCTACGATAATGTTAATGGGAGACAGGCCCTTTTGCGCGCAGGATTGCCTAAGACTTTAGTCTCCTTAACGATAGACAGGGCATGTTGCTCATCGCTATGTGCAGTTCATCTGGGACGCAGGGCTATACTATTGCGTGAAGCCGATACCTGTATGGCTGTGGGAGCTGAGAATATGAGCAATACGCCCTTGCTGATGAATGGACATCGCTGGGGGTCAGGGATGAAGCCGCTTTTGGTTCAAGATTATCTCAATCCCATCACTTATCGAGAGTATAGTCCTCTGGGGCGAGATGCCGGAGAGATTGCCATTGAGTACGGTATATCGCGAGAAGAGCAAGATAAATGGGCACTGGAGTCGCAAAAAAAATGGGCATTGGCTGATAAAGCAGAGAAATTCAATGATGAATTAGTGTCTGTTGAAGTTTCACAGAAAAAAGGGCCCCCCTTCGTTTTTAATAAAGATGAATTTCCTAAGCCCGACACAACATTGGAGGGTCTTGCAAAATTGAAGACAATCTACGAAAGCCCCACCGTTAGCGCGGGTAATGCACCTGGTTTGGATGCGGGGGCAGCGGCCGTGATCATTATGAGAAGATCCGAAGCAGAAGAAAAGGGGATCCCTCCCTTAGCAACCATTGTTTCTGTGGCAAGTGGCGCCAGTGAGCCAAGGAGAATGGCCGAGCTTCCAGGGTTTGTCATACAGAAGGCTTTGGAGAGAGCCGGTTTGAGCATAGATGATATGAAAGTCATCGAAATCAACGAAGCATTCGCTGCGGTGACTCTGGTGTCAACAAAAATATTGGCTGGACGAAATGAAACAAAGTGGCGCGAGCTTCTGGAAAAGACCAACCCCAACGGAGGTGCTATCGCTATCGGTCATCCTGTAGGAGCAAGCGGAGCACGCATCTTAATGACCATGATGTACGAATTACGGAGAAGAGGTGGCGGCTTGGGTGTCTGCGCTATTTGTGGAGGTTTGGCACAAGGAGATGCTGTTGTCATTAGAGTAGATTAACCCAAAGTATTTAATATTCTGATTATGGAACGATAACCACTTTAATGGGATTCTCACCTTCGATCTCCCCTGCTGCCACTTTCACTGCTTTCTCAGCCTCCTCCAAAGGGAATCGATGGGTCACCATCTTTTCCAAAGAATATTTTCCAGATTCGGCCAATTGGATGGCTGGAATAACAGATCGAAAATCGTTGCTGAATACGCCCTGAATCCTCACTTCCTTGTAGATGATCTTATCGAGAACAAGAGGGATCTCCTTATCCATTCCATATAAACCTGGAAGTATAACGGTTCCTTTCTTCTTGACCAGGTCGATGGCCGACATAGCCCCTTTCGGACTTCCAGTAACATCCATTACGAAATCGGCCATTCTTCCATGTGTGATCTCCCTCACCGCTTCCGCAGGATTCCCCTTCTCAACATCAATGATCTCATCTGCCCCAAAGATCCTTGCCAGTTCAAATCGAGCGAAGTCCTTTGTCATTCCTGTGACAATGATTTTTCCTGCTCCAGCCTCTTTGGCTACGATCACACCTGCTAGGCCTTGCTGTCCAGGCCCCTGAATCACGACAATATCCCCTTGAGAGACCCCTCCTATCATCCGAAGCCACCTAATAGCGTTCCCCAGGACCGCACAGATCAGAACTCCGATTTCTGGTAGGAGATCTCTTCTGACCTGATGGATCATTGCCCTTGGGGGAAGGTAGAGATATTCACTATAAGCACCCCAGAGGTAGGGCGGATCTTTGCAGGAGATCATGGATCCATAGTTAAAGTAGGACTCACAGTGGATATAATCTCCATTCATACAATAGAGACATTTCCCACAACCAAAGGCATATTCGACAATGACCCGATCTCCTATTCCGATATTCTGTCTTTCGGATGCCTTTTCTCCAATCTCAGCGATCGTTCCAAAGATTTCATGACCCATAATAATGGGATAGGGTCGCGGTGCCCGGGTAGCTTTGCCTCGATAGATTCCAACATCCGAACCGCATACTCCAACCATTTCGACTTTGAGAAGCCCTTCATCAGGTCCAATATTAGGAAGAGGAAATTCTTTCAGGACCATTCTTTTAGGTGCTTCAAGGACCATGGCTCTCGATGTCTTCATCTTTCTTTTCCATCTCGAATGTGGGAATGTATCTCTCACATTTCAAATTTGGTTGGGGTTTACCCCGTTAGAAAGCCCCGGTATTTATGCCGGGGATACTATAAATAGAGAACGTTAGCTCCTTAATGAGGGCGGGGTCAAAGCCCCGCCCTTTCTAACGGGGTTTACTCCCAATCTTAACCTAAACTTCAACCTTAACCTTGTGTTGTTAAATTTTCATCTCCCGATCGTGGCCATCCTTTATTAAGACCGCACCTGAAAACCCCGTCCTGTGGACGGGGATGAAAGGCGCGTCTGCTGAAAGCAGAAAAAAAGCAAACCAGATGCTGAAACAAGTTCAGCATGACATGACTGTTCATTTCTGCTCTTTTTGTCATCCCGAACCAGGTCCTGAACTTGTTTCAGGATCTACGATTTCGGGATCTCGGTTTTGGGTTTAAGAATTTAGGTTTTAAAGCCCCGCTCTGTGGGCGGGGCTCTTTACTAAATAAGGCTTTTCCTGCCTCAACACTTCTTTCATTACTCTCCCCATAGCGTTTTTGGGAAGATCCGTTTGGTCCTCCAAAACTGAGACACTTTTTCCCTTCCTTCGTATGATCTCCTTCATCCTTCCAGTTAAGAAAAAATATCCCTCTTCATCCCGATATCCGCTTATCCACTAAAATTTCCTACTTATTTTGTGACTCTATAAAATATTTCCGGATTCGTCAAGGGAGAAACGAGTTTCAAAACCTCTAAAAAGTTACACGATCTCCAAAATTTAGTTTACATCCGTCCCAGAATCTGCTACTTTATGATTGCGGTTTGCCACGGAGCGCAATTACACGTCTTTGATATGAGTTTAATCGAAGAAGTATGCCATTGTTTCCGTATTTTTCCCCTTTTTGTCTGAGGATATGAAAGTATCAAGGGATATCTTTGATGTACCTCGACTTGCATGGCTTTCGAGAAAAACCTTTTAACCTAACCCCCGACCCCCGGTTTGTATTCCTGAGCAAGAACCATAGGGAGGCATTTGCCCACCTTCTGTATGGCATTAACAATCGTGCAGGATTCATTGCCCTAACGGGGGAGGTGGGATCGGGGAAAACAACAGTCTTGCGTGCACTTCTCAGCCAGCTTGATGCAGATCATCACCGTACAGCCTTGATCTTTAATCCCTGTCTTTCGGCACCTGAGCTTCTTCAAAACATAAACCGGGAGTTCGATATTCCAACCTCTACCTCCAATAGTTCGAGCCTCTTGGATGCCCTCAACCAGTTTCTTCTCCAGCAGAATACTGAGGGCCGTACCGTCGTCCTCGCTATAGATGAGGCGCAGGATCTGGAAGGACCGGTGCTCGAGCAGATCCGGCTGATCTCGAACCTGGAGACTGACAGGGAAAAGCTTATACAGATCATCCTGTCGGGACAGCCCGAGTTCATACAGATCCTGGAGAGGAAAGAAATGCGGCAGCTCAGCCAGCGGATCACCGTGCGATATCATCTGCAGCCCATGGATTTTCAGGACACTGTCAATTACATCAACCACCGGCTTGTAGCGGCAGGAGGAAAGGGTGGAGACATCTTTTCCAGGAGGGCATTGAAGCGAATATACACGTATTCACGGGGGCTTCCGAGACTCATCAATGCGGCGTGCGATAGGGCGCTCCTGGCTGGCTACACAAGAGACACGGTAAAGATAAGCTCCCCGATTGCCGCAGCAGGGATCAAAGACATAAAAAGGAATACAGCGCCTTATACCCGGAAACGACGTCTTATTCTAATCCCGACGTTTGTAATGCTCGCGGCCTTCTTGGCGGCGGGCATCTATTTTAAATGGTATGACTTCATCGACCAGTTCAATGCTTCACAGCACATCGAGACAAGGGTGAAGGGGGAAGAACTCTCCCGTGCCATGGCTGCTGAACTCGGGAAAGTCACGGAATTAGAAAGTGCTCGAAGGGCTTTTAATACTTTGGCTAGCTTCTGGAATGTTCAACCCGTCCCCGAAAGCGACAATTTGAAACAGTTCAATGCATTTGAGCGTGCAGCTCTGGACCGGGAGCTCCGTCTGTACAAATTTTCTGGAAACCTGGGCGCCTTGCTTCGCATCGATTATCCGGCAGTGCTCGAACTGACCATGTCGAGCATACCGGGGAGACGCTTCGTTTCGCTGGTGGGCATGGAGAACGGACAGCTCTTTGTCGCCCCATCGATTGCAGGGAGGAGATCCCTTTCGTTCAGCGAGCTCGAAAAGCACTGGTCCGGCCAGGGCTTCCTTCTTTGGAAAGATCCCCTGAATCTCCTGACGAGTATATCGCCGGGGGCAAGGGGAGTGCACATTGAGCGGCTCCAGGGCCTTCTCAGAGAGGCAGGAGCCTATCGCAGCCCTTTGACGGGTGTTTATGACGGGGATACCCTTTCGGCTATCAAGGAGTTCCAGTCGTCAAAGGGTATCGAACAGGACGGTATCGTAGGTGGTCAAACACTAATGGTCTTATATCGTTCCATCGATCGTTTCGAAGTGCCAAGACTCACGGTAGGGCGAAAATGAGCATAATCCTTGATGCCTTGAAAAAACTCGATCGCGAAAAGTCATCCCACCGGAACGCAGCGGCCAATATCGCCATCGAGATTCTTAGACCTGATCTGCCCCGTCCTGGGAAAAGAATCCCGCTATATTTTGCCGCCATCTCCCTCACGGCTGTCGCCACTACCGTCATCACCTATGCCGTAATGGTGGAGTTCGGTTTCCTGTCGAAATCATCAGTTCCTGCGTCTATGAATCCTCCTGCGACAAGCCAACAGGCTGCACCTGTTCCTCAGGATTCTAGCTCCCTGTCGAAATTATCGCCTCCTGTGCCCATGAATCCTCCTGCACCAAGTCAGCAGGTTGCACCTGCTCCACTTTCCCATGAACCGGTCCGCGACACTCAAGACGAAATAAGCCGGGTTCCCCCGAAAATCCAGGGCCATGCTGAAAGCAAAAACTCTGTAACCTTCCCGACTGAGAAAAAAGTTGACCGGAAGGTTATCCCAGAAGAGGCAATTGTTGCTCCCGAAAAAACAAAAACGCCAACTGAACACACTCCAACCCCCGCTCAACAAATCCCGAAAGAATTTCCCACGACTCCGCCGTCGCTAAAAGTATCGGCGATCGTCTGGTATGAAGAACCCTCAAAGCGCTTCGCAATGATCAACGGTGTGATCGCCAATGAGGGATCCGTAATCGAAGAGGTGAAGGTTGAGGAGATCTATCCCAACCGTGTACGCTTCTCGTACAACGGCCGGCCTTTTGAAATCGCCATCAAATGAGAAGCCCCATGATAGTTGCCGTTATGGAGCCCTACGGGCTAATCCCGTGGTACCTCCATCTCTTCGGCGGAATCCGTCGAAGGATACTCTTCTACGCCAAAGCCTCGATGGATTATCCGTTAATTGGTCTAGTTTACCTCATCGGTTTGCCGAGAGCACTCAACACCACCGTAGCCAATCTCTTGTTGGATAGAGCAACAAGACAACCAATATTCAATTGCCAGAGGGCGAGTCGGGGGCAGGAATAACCCTGCCTTTTTGGTAGTGGGCCAGTTTGAAATATTGTTTCTGCGGGATGGTGTAAAAATTGCCGGAGTTATTCAATTTTTGAACGATTTCACCCAAGGACAGTAGATCAAAAATATATTCTATCCCCCATCCTTTCTACGGTCTTGCCCCCATTGTTTTAGACATTTAAGAA
>Ga0299912_10004495_pt1 | contig 11434 bp, 10 predicted proteins | sample RVTome_2_FD_207667 | JGI IMG/M metagenome (GOLD analysis project Ga0299912, IMG submission 207667) | Soil microbial communities from uranium-contaminated site in the Upper Colorado River Basin, Wyoming, United States - RVT95D214 (version 2) ... | reverse complement strand
GATGGCAAAAAGGGTGCATAAACCACCCCTTCCGCCAGTTCGCCGGCAGGTATCGCTCACTCTTCAATATCTGCCCAATGAGCGGAATAATCGTCTGACATGCCAATGCCTCGCGACACGGCTGCCGACAAATGGGCGCAAATTTTGTTGCCGAACCGCCCATGCAACCGCTAAGAACTCAGCAGACTATGAAGATTCTCATTACTGGCGGCGCCGGTTACATAGGGTCGGTCCTGACGCCTGCTCTCCTGGCGGAAGGTCACGAGGTGACCGTGCTCGACAATTTTTATTTCAACCAAAATAGCCTGCTCGACTGCTGCCAGTACGAGAAATTCCATGTCATCCGCGGCGATTGCCGTGAAGAAGCGGTGATGAAACCGTTGGTGGCCAAGGCGGATTTGATCATCCCGCTGGCGGCGCTCGTGGGAGTGCCGATCTGCAACACGGACCAGATCGCCACGAAGACCACGAACCAGGACGCCGTGGAACTGCTGTGCCGCCTGGCCGGCAAGAACCAGTGGATGATCATGCCCGTCACCAACAGCGGTTACGGCGTCGGCCAAAAAGGCAAGCTTTGCACCGAGGATACGCCGCTCCAGCCGATTTCCACCTATGGCGTCACCAAGGTCAAAGCCGAGGAAGCCGTGCTGAAACGCGAAAACAGCATCAGCTTCCGGCTGGCCACGGTGTTCGGCATGTCACCGCGCATGAGGATTGATCTGCTGGTGAACGATTTCGTCTATCGCGCCGTGTATGACCGTGCGGTCGTGGTTTTCGAGGGCCACTTCAAGCGCAACTACATTCACGTCCGCGACGTGATGCGCGCCTTCCTGCACGCCATGGCCAACTTCGACCAGATGAAAGGCAGGCCTTACAACGTCGGCCTCGACGATGCCAATCTCTCGAAGCTCGAACTCTGTGCCGTGATTCAGAAGCATCTGCCGAAGTTCGTTTATCTGGAGGCGCCCGTGGGCGAAGACCCGGACAAGCGCGATTACATCGTGTCGAATGCGCGCATGGCGGCGACGGGCTTCAAGCCGGAGTGGGGACTGGATCGCGGCATCCAGGAACTGATCAAGGGCTACACCATTCTGCGCAACAGCATCTACTCAAACGTCTGAGCTGCCGCGCCCGACCGATGTTCACGCCCGACCAAGTTACCGCTGTCGTCCTTGCCGGCGGTCTTGGCGCGCGCATCCAACATCTGTTGCCGCACCTGCCCAAGCCGATGGCGTCGGTGGCGGGCAAACCGTTCCTGGAATGGGTCGTGCGTTATCTGGCCCGGCAAAACATTCGCCGCGTGATCATTTCCACCGGCTATCTCGCCGAAACCGTGGAGCGCCACTTCGCCACGCAGCCGGTAAGAACGGTGGCGGTGCGTTGCGTCCCGGAAACCGCCCCGCTGGGCACTGCCGGTGGTTTCCTGAATGCGGCCCGGGCCAGCGGAGAACGGCCGGCAGCCTGGCTGGTGTTGAATGGCGATTCGCTCGCCCTTGCGCCGCTGGACGGGCTGTGGCACGCGCTGGCGGAACCGGACGTGGACGGCGCGATTCTCGGCGTGCCGATGCCGGACGCGTCGCGTTACGGAACGATTGTGCAGGACGCGGAGAGCAGCTTGATTGGCTTCAAGGAAAAGCAGCCCGGGGAAGGCGTCATCAACGCCGGCGTCTATCTGTTTCGCGCATCGGTGGTTGAGAGTTTTCCCGCTCATCTGCCGTTGAGTTTCGAGAGGGATGTTTTCCCGGCCCTGATCGCGCGTAAAGTCCGCCTGAAAGTGTGCGTGACGGCGGCGCCGTTTTTGGATATAGGTACGCCGGAATCGCTGCCGCTGGCCGAAGATTTCATCCGGCGAAGCGCGGACCGTTTTTGAAGACGTTTATTGTTGCGCCATGATCATCAGCCGAACGCCATATCGAATTTCCTTCTTCGGTGGTGGGACGGATTACCCGGCGTGGTATCGGCAGCACGGCGGCGCGGTGCTGGCCGCCACGATCAACAAATACTGCTATCTCACGTGCCGTTACATGCCGCCGTTTCTCGAACATCGCATCCGGGTGGTGTATTCGAGAATCGAGCTGTGCCAGAAGGTTGACGAAATCGCGCATCCCGCAGTGCGGGAGATATTGCGTTACTTGGGGATTGATCGTGGCATTGAAATCCAGCACGGCGGCGATTTGCCCGGGCGCAGCGGTATGGGGTCGAGTTCGGCCTTCACGGTCGGTTTGCTGCACGCGCTTTACGCGCTCAAGGGGCAGGTGGTGGGCAAGAAACAACTCGCTGAGGAAGGCATTCACCTTGAACAGGACGTGCTCAAGGAGACCGTCGGCTCGCAAGACCAGGTTTCGGCGGCCTATGGTGGCGTGAACCGCGTTGGTTTCTTGCAGAACGGCGATTTCTCCGTGCAGCCGATGACGCTGTCGCGGGAGCGGTTGGCGGAATTGAATTCGCACCTCATGTTGTTCTACACGGGCATCAAACGGACGGCGTCGGAAGTGGCGTCCAGCTATGTTTCGAGCATGGAAGGCCGGGCGGCGCTGCTGCGCCAGATGCACGACTACGTCGAGCAAAGCTGTGCCCTCCTCAACAGCCAACAGGACCTGGCCGGCTTCGGCGAACTGCTGCACCAGGGCTGGCTCGCCAAGCGCGCGTTGAGCGACAAGGTTTCCAACCCGCAGGTGGACGCGCTCTATGCCGAGGCGCGCGCGGCCGGCGCGCTGGGCGGCAAGCTGCTTGGCGCAGGCGGCGGCGGATTCATTCTGCTGTTCGTTCCACCCAAGCAGCGCAACCAGGTCCGCCGGCGGCTCAGCCGGCTCATTCACGTGCCGTTCGAGTTTGAATTCTCCGGCAGCCAGATCATCTTCTTCGATCTGGAAGAAGACTTCGCCGAGCACGACCAGGCCCGCGCCAGCCGGCAGTTCGAAGCGTTCCGCGAATTGAACCCGGACTCCGCTTCGGCCACATCCGCACCAGCGAGACCCGCTGCCACGCCATGACCGAGACTCCCGCTTTCTCCGAATCGTCCAGCGCGCAGGATTCCTGGGCCGGCCGCAAGGTCCTTGTCTCCGGCGCGACCGGTTTCGTGGGATCAAACCTCGTGCCGCTGCTGCAGCAGACGGGATGCGAGCTGGTTACGCCGTCGCACGACGACTACGACCTGCTGGAACAGGCGCAGGTGCAGCGGATGCTCGAGAATCACCGGCCGGACATCGTGATTCATCTGGCCGGGTTGGTGGGCGGCATTGGCGCCAACAAGGCGCGCCCGGCGGATTTCTGCTACCAGAACCTCATCATGGGTACGATGATGCTGCACGAGAGCTGGCGCATCGGCGCGCACAAATACATCACGCTCATTGGCGGTTGCAGCTACCCGGCGCATGCGCCCAGTCCGATCAAGGAAACCGAGTTGTTCAACGGCATGCCGCAGGCCGAAAGCGCCCCCTATTCGCTGGCCAAGGCGATGAGCGTGATCCAGGCCCAGGCCTATCGCCGCCAGCACGGTTTCAATGCCATCGTGCTCGTGCCGGGCAACATCTACGGGCCGCACGACAATTTCGACCTCGACAACTCGCACGTGATCCCGGCGCTGATCCGAAAGTTCATCGAGGCGAAGAACGCCAACAAACCCCATGTGGCCGCCTGGGGCACCGGACGCCCGACGCGCGACTTCGTTTACGTCGCGGACGCATGCGAGGCCATTCTCGTGGCTGCGGAAAAATACGATGGCGGCGACATCATCAATCTCTCATCCGGGCACACCGTGTCCATCAAGGAGCTGACCGAGACCGTGGCCGAACTGACAGGTTTCCAAGGCAAAGTGGTTTGGGATGCCACCAAGCCCGACGGTCAGTTGTACAAAGGCTTCGACGCCGCGCGCATGAAGGAGCTGCTGGGCTACGAATGTCACACCAGTCTGCGCGAGGGTTTGAAAAAGACCATCGAGTGGTATTTGAGCAAGCCGGCGGGTTTGCGGCTCTGATCGGGGAATATGCGCGTGACCGTCATTGGCGCGAAGGGATTCGTCGGCTCGGCTTTTGTCCGCCTTTTGCAGGCGCGCCCGGAGGTGCAACTCGTTTGCGTGACGGAGGAGAATTACGATTCGTTCACCGCGGCGCACAGCGACGTGGTCATCGAAGCGGCGTGCAACTCGATGAAATTTCTCGCCACGGAAAATCCGCTGGCCGAGTTCAAAGCGTCGGTCACGCACCGGCTCGAAACCCTGCTGCGTTTCCCTGCCGGTTTGCAGGTCCACATTTCCAGCGTGGACGTTTACAGTGACCTGGCTTCGCCGGCGACGACGCGCGAGGACTCCGCCATTGATCTGGCCGCCACCTCCCGCTACGGCCTGCACAAACTGCTCGCCGAGGACCTCGTCCGCCATTACGCGCCACGGTGGCTGATCCTGCGGCTCGCGGGCATGGTCGGCCCGGGCCTGCGCAAGAATCCGGTGTTCGACATCCTCAACCATCAGCCGCTTCGGATTCATCCGGACTCGCGCTACCAATACCTGCTCACCGACGAAGTGGCGCGCATTGCCTGGAAGCTGGTCGAGCGAGGCGCGGCCGGGGAGATTTTCAACATCTGCGGCAACGGCACGATCACCATGCGCGAAATCGCGAGTCTGGCCGGGCGTGAACTGGATCTTTCCGCACTGCCACCGGACGCGACCCCGCGCATCGTCGAGGCCAGCAACGAAAAAATCCGGAAGCTCTTCCCCATTCCTGACACCGCCGCCGTCCTCCGCGATTTTGTTCGCGGTCCGAGGAATTGACCCGGGCAGGGGCAATTGCGATTCCATTTCAGGCCGGGCATTTGCCCGGCCATCCTGGTTTCATGTCCGTGAAGACTCAACTCCACGAACCATGTTGGGGAGCATACGCCGCTGGCGTGTGCCGTCCGGCGACTCGCCGGACAGGCCCAAACACGCTGTTTTTCCGCGCCGCCTCTCGACTGGAAAAGTCGGGCCTGAAACATACAGGCTTGGGGTCTTGTTTTCGCCGAGCCGGCGAAAACGGCCCGCGAGCCGCGGGCGCTCCCCATTTCAACTTCGCCTTTCAGGTTCAAATCGTTGGAGAACGGACGAATGCGGCAAGGCTGTTTCGGCAGGGGTCTGCAAATCGGCGCAGCTTCTCGAAGCTCTTGACATTCCGTTTTTCGCTCAAGAGCATGAAATCAAATGCGCTTCGCGAGCACGGCCCGTATGGCTGATCCCCCAACGCAGATGACGCATCGCTGTGGGCGGGGCGTCCTTGGGGCTTATCACCGGTGACCCATTCCGATCAGCCCTGAAGCATCCCATGTCCTCGAGCCGTTTTTCAGTCAACGAATCATTGTGGGTCCGGGGCGAAACCATTGATCGCACCCAGCGAAACGCCCGCTCGGAGAACGAAGCGCTTCGTGCCCGGGGGGCCAGGCTGTTCATGCTCAAGGGGCGCGGAGACGCGGAGGGTCTGGCACAACTCCAACGTCGCCTGCGCCAGAGCGACGAGCATGTCATCCTGGCCCGGTTATTGCCGGCTGAACTTCGCGTCTTGCGTCCGCTTCTGCGCGAGCGGCGGAACTTCTCCATCGTGGTGGAAGACTGGTGGAGCACGCCCGATTGGTTTCTCCGCATGGCCGAATATGTCCTGTTCCGCAATTACAGCGGGATCGCGGTTCGACTTGGACGACCCTTCCTGGCGCATGGTTTGCGGCCGCCCGTGTTCTTCGTTCCCCAACCTCCGGTCGCCAACTATCATTGGCTGGCGGCCGCGCTGCGAATTCCCGCCCTGGCCGTCTGGCCGTTGGTTGACCTTTTCAATCATGTTTTCCGCCGCGGCGACGAACCGGTGTCGTTGGCGCGGTTGCTCTACTTCCCCTTTCCGGTCAACGCCGCCGATGTCCCGCTGACCACCGAGAAACTCGAATACGACTTCGCCAACACGGGCGGCACCTGCGGCATTTGGTTGATGCGCGACCCCCGCGTTTCCTTCCGCTACACCTTCGCGAATCTTTACCATGACCGGCAGCGCCTGGCGGACGGCATCGCCCTGTTTGAAGGCAAACCATTTGCGTTTTATGACTGTCGCCGCGAACCACGGATGCTGACCTACGACGAGTATGTAAAAAAGAACCGGCAGAGCCGTTATCTCATTGCCACCGGCGGATTGCAGGACACCAGCGTGCCCAAATATCTGGAGTATGCCTGCGTGGGCACCCCCATGATCGGGCGGAAGCTGCCTTTTGAATACCCCTGGCTCGATGAATGCCTCTTCGAAGTGGACATCATGCGCCTGACTCCCGGACAACTGAAACCGCTGTTGCACCAAGCCATCGAGCGTTACCCGGAATTCCGGGCCAATTGCCTGAACTGGCGCGGCCGCCTGCTGGAACTCTACAATACCAACCGCTTGTTGGACGTGTTACAGAGCCAGGCCGACGGCAAACCCATGCCGCCCGGTTACTTGAAAGTGGATCTCAAGACTGCCGCGAAGGCGCAGGCCGAGAAGGGCGGCCAACCCGTCGTGACCGTGCGTCCGTGAAATCCATGAGCTGAAAGTCGTCTCGATCAGGTGCGCCGCGGTGGGACGGTTCCCCGACATCGGCAGGCTGGAAATTGATAACATGATTCATGAGCGCGCCGTGGCGTTGCAGGTCATGCCGGCCGTTGCGTTGGATGACCTTCAACGGTTGTTTCAGTGATTGAAGTCATTTGTTTGCAGCACAACGATCGAGCGAACCTGAATCGTGCCGCGCACCGATGCCAGCAACTCTAAGGCGATGAACGCTGATCCTTCCTTGACCTTGACCAGCCGAAAACCCATAACCAACCCGATGGGCAAATTATGGCGGAGTGGGGCAATCCTGACCGTGGCCGGATTGGTCGGCGGATTGGGCAACTACTTCTTTCAGGTAATCATCGGGCGTCAACTGGAACGGGCCGAATACGGTTACGTCAACAGCACTCTCGGCTTCATCGGTCTGCTGGGCCTGCCACTGCTGATCGCCACCACGTCGGTGACGCACTACATCGCCCGTTTTCGCGCCCTCGGCGACGAAGCGCGGCTGCAAGGTTTGCTCTCCGGCTGCCGGCGGTTCCTCTTCCGTCTGACGATTGGGGGCTCGGTGCTGGCCGTGGTATTGGTAAAACCGTTGAGCGATTTTTTTCACTTTCCCCGGCCCGGTCTCATGCTGGTGGCGTTGGTTTGTGTGCTGGCCGGTCTTTGGAGTTCTCTGGCCACTGCGCTGTGTCAAGGACTGGCTTGGTTCAAACGGCTGGCTTTCATTGGCCTGTTAGGCGTGGGGCTGAGGCTGTTGTTCGGATGGTCGGCCACAATGAAATACCCGGTGGCGGAAGGAGCGGTGCTGGCGTCCGCGGTCGCTCTGCTCGCCAATCTGGTGCTCATTTATTGGCGAAAAGACCTGTCCTGGCACGGTGAAGTCTTGTCGCCTTGGAACCGTGAATTCCTCCAATACCTGATCGTGGGAGCAGCCTGTGTGGGCGGCGGCTATTGCTTCACCCAAGGCGATTTGCTCGTGGCGCAGCGCTATTTTTCCGGGGAACAGTTGGGCTCTTACACCGCCGCCGGAGTGCTCGCGCGCGCGTTGCCGCTGGTGGTGGCGCCGTTGTTGGTGGTGCTGTTCACGTCCCGCTCGGGCCACCACTCGGGCAGCGCGGTCGGGGAACAATTGAGGCTGCTCGGGATTTACGCCGCCGGATTGGTTGCCGGCGCAGTGGGTCTGCTGTTGTTCCGGGCATTCTGCGTGAAACTCATTTTTGGCCGATACACCCCGGAAGCGGCCGATATGGTCGGGCGGCTGGCTCTGGCGATGGTGTTCGTCGGATTGCTCCAGGCGCTCGGGATGTGGGCGCTCGCCAGCCGCTGGTTGAAGGTGGCGCTGTTGTATGGCGGGCTGGGACTCAGTTACTGGGTGATTTTGCTGTGTCTGGGAAAATCGCCCCAGCTTTTGCTGCGGCTGATGCCGCCGGCTGCGATCACGGCATTTGTCATTCTATTCACGGTATGGATCGCTATGATGCGCAATGACAACCACCGCAGCGTCAGGAACGGCGGCGCCCAGCCTGACCACGCCACATGAAGACTGGCTGACGCAAGGCGCGGCTGGATTTGAATTCACGGCGCCTCTTCGCTAAACTCGCCCCATGCCGCCGGCGTCCGACAATCTCATGAACTGGCCTCGCGTGAGCTTCATCCTGCCGACGCTCAACGTGGAGGCGCTGCTGGAGAACTGCTTGGCGTCCATCGCCCGGCAGACCTACCCGCGTGACCGCTACGAAATCATCCTCGCCGATGCCCATTCCACGGACCGCACGCGGGAAATCGCCAAAAAGTACGGCGCCGTCATCCTGGATGACGACGGCAAGAACATGGAAGAAGGCAAGCGGCTCGCGCTGCGCCACGCCGCCGGCGACTACATCGTTTTCCTGGACGCCGACAATGAGATCAGCCATCCCGATTACATCGAACTGGCCGTGAAGGCGCTGGCGGCCAATCCGCACGCGCTCGGCGTGGAAGCCTGCTATCCGCCCTCACCCAGGATGAGTTCGTTCTGCGCCTACCTCACGCACCGGTTGCACATCAGCGATCCAATCTGCTGGCTCATGAGCCGCAACCCCATCCCGGTTGGGCGCGACGGCGAAGTGGAGCGGTGGCGGCTGCCGGGCGATTCGCTTTCCTACCCGCTCGGCGCGAATGGCTTCGTGTTCCGGCGCGCTGATTTGGAATCCGTGAAGGCGGGGGAACATTTTCAAGATACGCACGCCGCGCTTCATCTCATGCTGGCCGGCAAACGCGAATGGCTGCGCATCCGCGGCCGCGGGGTGCACCACTACTACGTGCAAACGCTCGGACGCTTCGTCCAGAAGCGCCGCCGTGCCACGGTGCATTTCCTCCAGGTGCAGGAGGAAGTACCGGTAAACTGGATGAACGAGAAGCCCCCCCTGCCGCTCTGGATGGCGGCGCTTTATTGCGTCACGTTCGTCGGCCCCATCTGGCACACCGTGCTCGGCCTGGTCCGCGACCGCGATCCGCGCTGGCTGTGGCACGTGCCCGCGAGTGTGGCCAGCGTGATCGGCGATGCGTGGGGCGTGCTCACCTACAGGCGCCGCGGCAGGAACAGACGGCTCGTCGCGGAATTGCAGGTGAAGCAACGTTTGAAACCCTGAGCGTTTCGAAGAATTCATGGAATCACCGCCAGACGCCGGTCGCCGCTCCGCTGCTCGCGAGGGGAGTGGTTCTCGTCTCGTCTGCTTTGTCAACGGCATTTTCTCCGAAAGCATCGGCGGGGGCGACGTTTACTTCCACCACATGGCTCGTGCAGCGCTGGAGGCGGGGCATCCGATTCATTTCTTCGGCGGGCACGCCTTCAAACGCTATCTGGAGAACCGTGGCCTGCCGTTGGATCTCACGCTGACCGACTCAGCCGCGGGCCAGCTCGGGGACGTGAACCGGATGTCCGGGCAGTTTCGCCTGCTGTGGGACTTTGGACGACGGCTGGCCGGTACGCTGCCTCGTCTTGGCGAGGTGAAGCCGGGTGACATTGCCTACGCGATGTCTGACTACTGGTTTGACTCGATCCCGCTTATCCGTTGCCGGGCGCGAAGGAAGATTCTCTATCTTGGCATGATTGCGCCGACGTTCGGCCAAGTCCTCCTCAAACGGCGGGCCGATGTGACGCCGGCGCGGCTGCCGTCGCTTTATTACTGGGCGAGCCAACAATTTTCGCTGCGCTGTTTCCGGCGTTGTCGCGGCGGCATGGTCACGTATAGCCATCCGGAAATGGGCGATTACGCGCGGACGTTCGGATACCGCGATTCTCAGCTTTGGTACGTGCCCAATGGCAGCGATGTGACGATCGCCGACCGCGTTCCGGAACAGCCCAAGCAGTTCGATGTGGTCTGGACCGGCCGGGTCCATCCGCAAAAGGGGATTGCAGACCTGCTGGCCACGCTGGCCTGGCTGAAAGAGCGTCTCCCTGATTTTCGCGCGGTCATCATTGGCAAGAGCAAGGACGCTCTCCAGCCTGAGGTGAGCCGGATGGGCCTGCGTGACAACGTCTTGTTCAGCGGACTGGTGTCCGAGGAGGAGAAGTTTCGACTGCTCAAGAGCAGCCGCGTGTTCGTGATGCCGAGCCGGTATGAAGGCTGGGGCATCGTGGTGGGCGAAGCGCTCATCTCCGGCGTGCCGGTGGTGGCCTACCGACTCTCGTGTTATCCGCCCATGTTCGGCGACTTCGTCCGTTACGTAACGCCCTTTGACGGCGAACAATTCAAACGCGCGGTCGAAGAGGAGGTGCGCCACCAGCGGGCGGGCCGCAATTACCTGGCAGGAATGGGGCTGGCGGAACTGAAGCAGGCGTTGGACTGGAAAACGGCGCAGGCCAGTTTCTCCAAACTCCTCTCAAAAGTGGAACGGGACCAGCCTGCATCCGGTTGAGACGTTCTGCTTCTGCTACAGCCAGAACAGGGCGTATTCGTCCTCGCTCAAGCCTTCCTCCGCCGCGCGGTGGCTTTCGGAATCCATCTTGGCAATCTAAGAAATTGTAGGAAGCGACGTGAAACTCCAATCTCCTCGGCAACGCGCGGGCCAGAGCCTCCTCCTCAACTCGTCTCCTCCAATTTTTTGCGGCATGAGGCCTCTTAGCTGGAACGATTCAATTGCGCGGGGAGCGCCCGCGGCTCGCGGGCCGTTTTCGCCGGCTCGGCGAAAACTTCAAACCACTGATTCCCAACGCACTGAATGGCGCACTGAAGAGGGTGAGACGAATGTGTTCGGCGGGCCGCCAAACACCGCAGGCCGGCGGCGTGCGCTCCCCTTTCAACTGCATCGTTCCGGCTTGGTGTCCACGGGGGCTGAGCGGCACAGTCTGGCAACAACGAAATTCAGGGCTTGACAGAGCGCTCATTTAATGGTCTGCCTGGTTCAAGGTGAACTGGCTAAAACATATGTTCGGTCGTCGCCCGCAGAGCACGCCGTCCCCATTTGTCAGTTGGCCCGGGCAGTCCGGCACCGAGTATCAATACGAGATTTGTCCCCTTGACACTGCTTTCCGGCCGCTGCCAGGCAATTACATTTATGCCAAACAATCCGAGGACGGCAGTTGGATTCCGATCTACATCGCTCAAACTCGAGCTCTGCACCAGCGACTTGAGGGTCACGTGACGCAGGCTGACGCCATTGCGAATGGCGCCACGCATGTCCATGTCCATTATTGTACCACTAGTCAGGCGGCCCGATGCACGGAGGAACGGGATCTCCTTCTGCGCTGGCAGCCGGTGTGCAATGACGTGATCGCAAGCTGACCTGGTGAGAGCGCTCAGAAAGAGTGAGGGCGCGGGTTAAAGTGTCTCCAGGCGAGTTTGAGTGAGCTGGGGAGTTTTCCCCCACCTATATTCATGGGTAATCAATCACGCTTGCGGCGCAGGAAAATCCGGTAA
>Ga0299912_10004494_pt1 | contig 11434 bp, 11 predicted proteins | sample RVTome_2_FD_207667 | JGI IMG/M metagenome (GOLD analysis project Ga0299912, IMG submission 207667) | Soil microbial communities from uranium-contaminated site in the Upper Colorado River Basin, Wyoming, United States - RVT95D214 (version 2) ... | reverse complement strand
TTGAACCCTGAACCCTGAACCCTGAACCCTGAACCCTGAACCCTGAACCCTGAACCCTGAACCCTGAACCCTGAACCCTGAACCCGTTTTATAGTTCCTTCGCAAGCAGGGCAAAGCGGTAGTCGCCGGCGGGCAGCGGGATGCGCACGCGGTGGCCGCCGCCCGGCGCTTCCTGCAGTTCCGCGCCATTGCGTCCCTCCATGTGTTCCAGGATGAACCTGCGGTTGCCCTGCGGCGCGATCAGTTCCAGCCGGTCGCCGACGCGGATCTTGTTCTTGACGTCGATCTCGGCCAGGCCGGTGGCGGGGTCGTAGCCGTCGATTTCACCGACGAACTGCTGTTTCTCGCCGCTGGACGCGCCCTTCATGTAGCTCTGGTATTCCTGGGTGTGGTGGCGCACGTAAAAGCCGTCGGTGTAGCCGCGGTTGGCGAGGTTTTCCAGTTCCGCCAGCAGGGTGGTGTCGAAGGGACGGCCGGCGGCGGCGTCGTCCACCGCCTTGCGGTAGGCCTGCACGGTGCGGGCGATGTAGTAGTGGGATTTGGTGCGGCCTTCGATCTTGAGCGAGTCGACGCCGATGCGCACCAGCTCGGCCACATGCTCCACCGCGCGCAGGTCGCGCGAGTTGAGGATGTAGGTGCCGTGCTCGTCCTCCTCGATGGGCATCAGTTCGCCCGGTCGCTGGCTTTCCTCGATGAGCCAGGTCTTCTGCGCCTCGGCGCGGCGCACGTCACCGCTCCCGCGCATCCCTGCGCCCGCGGCATTAGTCCTTCCCTGGACGTCGCCGCTGTCGTCGGTGACGGTGTCGTGCACCTTGTAGTCCCAGCGGCAGGAGTTGGTGCAGGTGCCCTGGTTGGGGTCGCGGTGATTGAAGTAGCCGGACAGCAGGCAGCGGCCGGAATAGGCGATGCACAGGGCGCCGTGCACGAACACCTCCAGCTCCATGTCGGGACACTGCTGACGGATCTCGGCCACTTCCTCCAGCGACAGCTCGCGCGACAGGATGATGCGCTGCACCCCCTGGCGCTGCCAGAAGCGTACCGTGGCGTAGTTGACGGTGTTGGCCTGCACCGACAGGTGGATGGGCAGTTCCGGCCAGCGTTCGCGCACCAGCATGATCAGGCCGGGGTCGGCCATGATCAGCGCGTCGGGCCCGAGCGCGACCACCGGCGCCATGTCGGCCATGAAGGTCTTCACCTTGGCGTTATGCGGCATGACATTGCTGGCGAGGAAGAATTTTTTGCCCTGGCCGTGGGCCGTGGCGATGCCGCGTTCGAGGGTGGCCAAATCAAAGTCGTTGTTGCGCACCCGCAGGCTGTAGCGCGGCAGTCCGGCGTACACGGCGTCGGCGCCGTACGCGAAGGCGACGTCCAGGTGGCGCAGGTTGCCGGCGGGGGCGAGGAGTTCGGGGGCTTTCATTGCGTAAAGTATTCAATCACGGCAGGCGGCAGGGGCGGCTATTCTAACGCTGATTGCCGCTGTGATGCCGATGGGCGACAATCTGCGCAACTTAATGACGTATGGACACAAGGGAGATAACCATGGTTTCGACACGCAGGCTGCACGGATTCGTGATCACGCTGCTGGCGTTCGGGCTGTTGCTGGGTGCGAGCGCCGGGGCCGCCAGTGTGCCGCAGGCGCCGGAGCAGCTGATGACCGAAGTTAGCCGGCAGATGCTCGACACCCTCAAGCGCGAGCGCGAGGCGGTGCGCGAGCGGCCGCAACACCTCTTCGACCTGGTGGACGAGGTGCTCGGCCCCCACGTGGATTTCCCGCGCATGTCCGGCTGGGTGCTGGGCAAGTACTGGCGCCAGGCCTCGGCGGAGCAGCGTCGGCGTTTCATCAGCGCCTTCCGCATCATGATGGTGCGCTTCTATACCGCCGCCCTGCTGGATGATCCGAACCAGCTGGACGACCTGCTGGCGCGCGAAGATGGCCTGATCACCTTCCTGCCCGGCCGCCCGGCCGAGGGCGACACCACCACCGTGCGTTCCGAGGTGCACATGAACGACGGCAAGGTGGTGCAGGTGCTGTTTGCCGTGCACAACCGCGACGGCGACTGGAAGGTCTACGACGTGACCGTCGAGGGCGTCAGCCTGGTCACCAACTACCGTACCTCCTTCGCCCAGGAGATCCAGCAGGGCGGCATCGACGCCCTCATCGCCCGCCTGGAGGAGCGCAACCAGGCGCTGATGGAGCAGGTGGTCAACGGCAAGAAGGCTGCGCAGTAATCCTGCAAATGGAATCCGCAAATGAACCCGAATGGACGCAAATAGACAGCAGATTAAGGCTATCGGGCGGCACCGCTGTACCGCCGGGTGAGTCGGTGAGCTGTTGCAACACCATGAATATTCGCGTTCTATTTGCGTTCATTTGCGGACTAAATGAGATTTATTAGGATGACCCCATGGTCGCGCTGCTGCGCCTGATCGCCAACGGCCTGGCGCCGCTGACCCTGGCGGGTGCCGTCGCCGCCTACCTGGAGCCGGGCCTGTTCCTGGTATTCAAGGACGTCTTCCTCTGGCTGTTCGCCGCCACCATGCTCGCCCTGGGCGTGGTGCTGGAGCCCACCGATTTGCAGGACACCCTGGGCCGGCCCCGCGCCATTCTGGCGGGCGTCGCCACCCAGTACACCCTGATGCCCCTGCTCGGTTTCGCCGCCGCCACCTTCGGCGGTCTACCGCCGGCCCTGGCCCTGGGTTTCGTCATCGTCGGTTGCGCGCCGGGCGCCATGGCCAGCAACGTCATCGTCTACCTGGCCGGTGGTGCGGTGGCCTACTCCATCGCCCTCACCACCCTGGCCACCCTGCTGTCGCCGCTGCTCACCCCGGCCCTGGTCAAGCTGCTCGGCGCCGCCTTTCTCGACATCCCCTTCTGGCCCATGATGCAGACCATCCTGATGACCGTGGTGCTGCCGCTGGTGGCCGGCATGGGCCTGCGCCAGATCCTGGGCCGGCAACTGGCCCTGGCGCGGGAGATCGCCCCGGCGGTGGCCGCCGTGGCCATCGTCATCATTTGCAGCTATGCGGTGGCCGCCAACCAGGGCCGGCTGGCCGACGTCGGCGCCCAGGTGTTCCTGCTGGTGGTGCTGGTCAACGCCCTGGGTTACGCGCTCGGCTGGCAGGCGGCGCGCTGGTTCGGCTTCGACGCCCGCCATCGCCTCACCCTGGCCATCGAGATCGGCATGCAGAACGCCGGCCTTGGCGTGGCCCTCGCCCTCAAGCACTTCGAACCGGAGACGGCCCTGCCCGGCGCCCTGTTCGCGGTGTGGTGCATCATCACCTCCGCCGGGGCGGCGGGCTATTTCCGCCGTACCACTCGCCGCGCAGCGGTGCTGACGCCGTGATGGTGTAACATTACGCCCTCGGCATTTGGGGAGACTCGACTTTGGAACAATATCGCGGCACCACCATCCTGGCGGTGCGCCGTCACGGCAGGGTGGTCGTGGGCGGCGACGGCCAGGTGACCCTGGGCAACACGGTGATGAAGGGCAATGCGCGCAAGGTACGCCGCCTGTACAAGGACCGCGTCCTCGCCGGTTTCGCCGGCGGCACCGCCGATGCCTTCACCCTGTTCGAACGCTTCGAGGGCAAGCTGGAAAAGCACCAGGGCAATCTCACCCGCGCCGCGGTGGAGATGGCCAAGGATTGGCGCACCGACCGCGTGCTGCGCCGCCTGGAGGCCCTGCTCATCGTCGCCGACAACACGGCCACCCTGATGATCACCGGCAACGGCGACGTCATCGAGCCGGAACACGACCTCATCGCCATCGGCTCCGGCGGTCCCTTCGCCCAGTCCGCCGCCCTGGCCCTGTACCAGAACACCGAGCTGGATGCCCGCAGCATCGTCGAGAAATCCCTCGGCATCGCCGCCGGCATCTGCATCTACACCAACGGCAACCTCACCATCGAGGAGCTGGGTTAACAGCAAAACACTTGCCGCGGAGACGCAGAGGCGCAGAGGCGCAGAGGCGCAGAGTGTATCAACGCTATGGATTGTTACCTTGATTCCCTCCGCGTCTCTGCGTCTCCGCGGCGGGTCTTGGAATTTGAGAATTCAGGAAACATCGCATGTCTGAAATGACGCCCCGTGAAATCGTCCAGGAACTGGACAAGCACATCATCGGCCAGGGCGCCGCCAAGCGTTCGGTGGCGGTGGCGCTGCGCAACCGCTGGCGCCGCAGCCAGGTGAGCGATCAGCTGCGCAACGAAATCACCCCGAAGAACATCCTGATGATCGGTCCCACCGGTGTCGGCAAGACCGAGATCGCGCGCCGTCTGGCCAAGCTGGCCAACGCGCCGTTCATCAAGGTGGAGGCCACCAAGTTCACCGAGGTGGGCTACGTGGGCCGCGACGTGGAATCCATCATCCGCGACCTGGTGGACATCGCCATCAAGCTGCTGCGCGAGCAGGAGATGGCCAAGGTGCGCCACCGCGCCTTCGAGGCGGCGGAAGATCGTGTGCTCGACATCCTGCTGCCGCCGGCGCGGGGTTTCGAACAGGAGCAGGCCGATTCCGGCACGCGGCAGAAATTCCGCAAGAAGCTGCGCGAGGGCGAACTGGACGACAAGGAAATCGAACTGGATCTGAGCGCTGCGCCCATGGGCGTGGAGATCATGGCGCCCCCCGGCATGGAGGAGATGACCTCGCAGTTGCAGGGCCTGTTCAAGAACCTGGGCGGCAGCCGCACCAAGCGGCGCAAGTTGCCGGTGAAGGAGGCCATGCGCCTGCTCACCGACGAAGAGGCGGCGCGGATGATCAACGAGGAAGAACTGAAGACCCGCGCGCTGCGTGCGGTGGAACAGAACGGCATCGTGTTCCTCGACGAAATGGACAAGATCTGCCGCCGCGGCAGCGAGTCGGCGTCGGGCGCCGACGTGTCGCGCGAAGGCGTGCAGCGCGACCTGCTGCCGCTGGTGGAGGGCAGCACCGTGTCCACCAAGTACGGCATGATCAAGACCGACCACATCCTGTTCATCGCCTCCGGCGCCTTCCATCTGGCGCGGCCCTCGGACCTGATCCCCGAATTGCAGGGCCGCTTTCCCATCCGCGTCGAACTGGACGCCCTGTCGGTGGATGACTTCGTGCGCATCCTCACCGAGCCGGACGCCTCGCTGACGGAACAGTACCGGGCGCTGCTCGCCACCGAGGGCGTCACCGTCGACTTCGCCGCCGACGGCATCGACCGCATCGCCGAGATCGCCTGGCAGGTGAACGAGACCACCGAGAACATCGGCGCCCGCCGCCTGCACACCGTGCTGGAGCGCCTGCTGGAAAGCCTGTCCTTCGACGCCGCCGATCAGGGCGGCAGCACGGTCACCGTGGACGCCGCCTATGTCGATACCCAGCTGGGCGAACTGGCGCGGGACGAGGATTTGAGCAGATATATCCTTTAAGGCAGATACAAGATTCAAGAGGAAAGATACAAGTAAAAAGCATTGGGTTCGCATAGCGGCGCCACCATTTCCCCATCTTGCATCTTGTATCTTTACTCTTGTATCTGAGGTTAAGACCATGAACGAAAAACCCATTCCCACCGAAATCACCCTGCACAAGGCCAAGCATCTGCTGGAGATCGCCTATTCCGACGGCCAGCGTTTCCAGCTGCCGACCGAGTACCTGCGCGTGTTCTCCCCTTCCGCCGAGGTGCGTGGTCACGGCCCCGGCCAGGAGACCCTGCAGCTGGGCAAGGAAGACGTGAACATCGAGCAGATCGAGCAGGTGGGCAGCTACGCGATCCAGCCCCACTTTGACGACGGTCATAACACCGGCATCTATGCCTGGGATACCCTGTACGACCTCGGGGTCAATTATCAGCAGAACTGGCAGACCTATCTGGACCAGCTGGCCGCCGCCGGCCATCAGCGCAAGACGCCGGCCCACCAGGCCTGACGCGGTCCATCAACACGACGGAGTTTGAGATGAGCGAGCACGACACCACCCACTTCGGGTACAAGCAGGTGGCGGTGGAGGAAAAGGTCCACATGGTGGCCGACGTGTTCCACTCCGTCGCCTCCAAGTACGACATGATGAACGACATGATGTCGTTCGGCATTCATCGTCTGTGGAAGCGCTATACGGTAGAGATGAGCGGCGTGCGTGCCGGCCAGCGGGTGCTCGACCTGGCCGGCGGTACCGGCGATCTGGCGATGAAGTTCTCCCGCATCGTCGGTCCCGAGGGCCAGGTGGTGCTGGCGGACATCAACGCCTCCATGCTGGAGGTGGGCCGCAAGCGCCTGGTGGACGAGGGCATCGTCGGCAACGTCGAGTATGCCCAGGTCAACGCCGAGTGCCTGCCCTTTCCCGACAACCATTTCGATCTCATCACCATCGCCTTCGGCCTGCGCAACGTCACCGACAAGGACAAGGCTCTGGCCTCCATGCAGCGCGTGCTGAAGCCGGGCGGGCGCCTGCTGGTGCTGGAGTTCTCCAAGCCGGCGGTGCCCGGGCTGTCGCCGCTGTATGACCTGTACTCCTTCACCATGCTGCCGCTGATGGGCAAGATCATCGCCGGCGACTCGGAGAGCTACCGTTACCTGGCCGAGTCCATCCGCATGCACCCGGACCAGCAGACCCTCAAGGGCATGATGGAAAACGCCGGCTTCGACCGCGTGGAGTTCTTCAACCTGTCCGGCGGCATCGTCGCGCTGCACCGCGGGTTCAAGGCCTAGCCGCCGACGCTGATGAACGCGCAGCCGCAGTATGCCGGGTTCTGGCGCCGCGTCGGCGCCTCCCTCATCGATACGGTGATCCTGCTGGCGGTGATCTCGCCGCTGCTCTACCTGTTGTATGGCGCCGCCTATTTCACCGAGGCGCGCGCGCCGTTCGGCTATGCCGGCGTGGGCGACTTCATCCTCAACCAGGTCCTGCCGCTGGTGGCGGCGGTGGTGCTGTGGGTGAAGTTCCGCGGCACGCCCGGCAAGCGGCTGCTCGACTGCGTGGTGGTGGACGCCGACACCCTGCAGCCGTTGACGGTGAAGCAGGCGGTGATCCGCTATTTCGCCTACATCGTGTCCATCCTGCCCCTGGGGCTGGGGTTTCTCTGGATCATCTGGCACAAGCGCAAGCAGGGGTTTCACGACCTGATTGCGAAGACCGTGGTGCTGCATGCACCCGATGACGAGTCGGAAAAGTCCCTGCGGTGCCTGATGGAGGAAGTGCGATGAGTTCGGTGACCATGCTGCCGCAGGCCGGGCTGGCGCTGCTGGAAGGCGCCATCAACACCGCCCTGGCGCTGGACCCGGAAACGCTGGCGCGGCTGGGCCGGCTGGAAGGCAAGGTGATTGCCGTCGAACTGGAAGGTGCGGGCGTCACCCTGTTCCTGCTGCCCGACGGCCGCGGCTTCCGCCTGATGGGACACTACGAGGGCGAGCCCGATACCCGCCTGCGCGGCACCCCGCTGGCGCTGCTGCGCCTCAACGGCGGCAAGCCCGGCGAGGGGCTGTTTTCCGGCGCGGTGAAGATCGAGGGCGACGTGGAGCTGGGCCAGCGCGTGCAGCGCATCCTCGGCGGCCTGGACATCGACTGGGAGGAACACCTGTCGCGCCTGACCGGCGATGTGGTGGCGCACCAAATCGGCAACGCGGTGCGCGGCCTGCTGCGCTGGAGTGAACAGGCTGCCGCCAGCCTCGGCCGTGGTTTCGCCGACCACGTCCAGGAAGAGCGGCGCAATCTGCCGCCGCGGTGGGAAGTGGAAGAGTTTCTCGCCGGCGTCGACGAACTGCGCAGCGCCGTGGACCGGCTGGAGGCGCGCCTGCGTCGGCTGGAACAGGGGCTGAATAAATAAATCAGGACTCTCGCCAAGATGCCAGGACGCAAAGAGAAGGGAACAGATAGCACTGGTTCTTCTTCCCTCACGGGTGGTAATTGCGGAACGATAAGCTCGCGTGTTTTCTTGGCGGCCTTGGCGTCTTGGCGAGAGTTATCGCCGTATTTCGGCTGAATTTAGGGGGCCATAACGTGTTGCTACGTCCGAGTCAGGCACTGCGCCTGCTCTACATCAGCTGGGTATTGGTGCGGCATGGTCTGGATGATCTGCTCCTCGCCACCCACCTGTTCCGCCCGCTGTCCTTCCTGCGCGTGTTCATGTGGTGGAACTGGTTTCGCCGCCACGGTCCGCGCGGTGAGCGCATCCGCCGCGCACTGGAAGACCTCGGCCCGATCTTCGTCAAGTTCGGCCAGATCCTGTCCACCCGCCGCGACCTGCTGCCCGACGACATCGCCCTGGAGCTGGCCCGCCTGCAGGACCGGGTGCCGCCGTTCCCGGGCAAGCAGGCGCGCGCCATCGTCGAGAAGGCCTACCGCCAGTCCGTCGATACGGTGTTCGCCGAGTTCGACGAGAACCCCATGGCCTCGGCCTCCATCGCCCAGGTCCATGCCGCCCGCCTGCACGACGGCCGCGAGGTGGTGGTGAAGGTGCTGCGGCCGGACATCGCCCCGGTGATCCGGCGCGACATCAGCCTGATGTACATCATCGCCGAGAAGATGGAGCAGTTCTGGGCCGACGGCCGCCGCCTGCGTCCGCGCGAGGTGGTGGCCGAGTTCGAGCGCACCATCCTCGACGAACTGGACCTGATGCGCGAGGCGGCCAACGCCTCGCAGATCCGCCGCAACTTCACCGACTCGCCGCAGCTGTACATCCCCGAGGTGTACTGGCCGCTGTGCCGCCGCAACGTGATGGTGATGGAGCGCATCCACGGCATTCCCATCGCCAACCTGGAGGCGGTGCGCAACGCCGGCGTCGACATGAAGACGCTGGCCGAGCGCGGCGTGGAGATCTTCTTCACCCAGGTGTTCCGCCACAACTTCTTCCACGCCGACATGCATCCCGGCAACATCTTCGTCGAGCCGAGCGGGCGCTACATCGCGGTGGATTTCGGCATCGTCGGTTCGCTCAGCGCCGAGGATCAGCGCTACCTGGCGGAGAACCTGCTGGCCTTCTTCAAGCGCGACTACAACCGCGTCGCCGTGCTGCACGTGGAGTCGGGCTGGGTACCGGCCGGCACCCGCGTCGACGAGTTCGAGGCGGCCATCCGCACCGTGTGCGAACCCATCTTCGAGCGCCCCTTCGCCGAGATTTCCTTCGGCCACCTGCTGCTGCGCCTGTTCCAGACCGCGCGCCGCTTCAACATGGAGGTGCAGCCGCAGCTGGTGTTGTTACAGAAGACCCTGCTCAATATCGAGGGCCTGGGACGGCAGATCGACCCGCAACTCAACCTGTGGTCCACCGCCAAGCCCTTCCTGGAACGCTGGATGAGCGAACAGGTGGGTGTGCGTTCCTTCCTCAATCGCATCAAGGAAAACATCCCCAGCTGGGGCGAGAGCCTGCCCGAGGTGCCGCAGCTGATCCACGACGTGCTGGCCCGCGCCCGCAACGGCACCCTGCAGGTGCAGGGCAGTACCGAGGAGATGCAGCACCTGCGGCGGGAGATCCGCCAGGCCAACCGGCGCAGCATCGCCGCCATTGCCGGTGCGGCCCTGGTGGTCAGCGCCGCCGTGCTGCTGGGGCTGGACGGTTATGCCCCGGACATGGCCGCCGGCGCCCCCATCGCGTCGTGGGTACTCGGCGCGGCCGGTGCCGTGCTGTGGCTCTTCGCCTGGCCGCGGGGAGACTGAAAACCCTCACCGCACAGGCCTTCAACGCAAAGACGCAAAGAACGCAAAGGTGTTGGTTGGTTGAATGTGGCCTGCCGGATCGGGGGGCGGGAGTAATCCCGCTGGCACGGTATCCTGCCTGATTCCCTTTGCGTTTGACTCTTGAAATGGTTTTTTAGCTGAAAAAAAAGGGGAAGAGTGCGCTCTTCCCCTTTTTGCTGTCCGGCCGGTTGCCGGCGCGGGCTCAGAATATCTTGGCCAGGAATACCAGGTAGAACAGGGCGCCGAAGACGGCGGTGGCAATGAGAGTTTCAACCATGGTCTATCTCCTCAGTAACGGTTGGTAACGAGAGAGTCCGCTGTCGCAGGCGTTGCGCCTGCCTTATAGCGGCATAGACCATAGGGTTATTGCCGATGGGCTGTCATTGATAATCCGCAATTATTGCAGGGAAATAAAAAAGGGGCCGGCGCCCGGGCGCCGGCCCCTGTTTGATCCTGCAACCGCGGTATCAGGCCGAGGCGGCGCTGGGACGCGGATCCTGGCCGGTGAGCAGCATGACCAGCAGGTCGTGCACCGAGCGGATCTGGTCGCCGAAGGGCAGGGACTCGGAGCCGCGGAAGAACAGGCCCTTTTCCACGTTGCCGTGTACTGCGGCCTCCAGCTGGGTGTCGATACAGAACTGGCCGGCGGCGGGGTTGCCGTCCTTGAGGCCGCACTGGGTGAGGCACTCGAACCATACGGCGCAGCTGGCCTTCTCCGGGGTGGCGCGGGCACGCACCTTCTCCTCGCGCTCCAGGTATTTCTTCAGCCACGGGGTCAGCACGGCACGGCAGGGCAGGCCGGCGGTGCTCATGAAGGTGACGATGTCCTCCGGCTTGGCCTCCAGCAGCACCTTCTTGAAGTTGGGATGGGCGTCGCCTTCCTCGGTGACTGCGAAGGGGGTGCCGATCTGCACGCCGCTGGCGCCCATGTCGAACATCTCCTTGATCTTCTTGAAGGAGTTGATGCCGCCAGCGGGCAGCAGGGGGATGTGGGGAATATCCAGCTCCTTGAAGACGGTGAAGATCTCCGCCAGCACGCGCTTGAAGTCGAACTTGGGATTGGTGATGTCTTCCGGCTTGGGGGCGCCCAGGTGGCCGCCGGCATAGCGCGGGTGCTCGATGACGATGGCGTCGGGCAGGATGCCCTTGCGCATCCAGCGCTTGAGTACGGCGCGCACGCCGCGTTCTTCGGAAAGGATCGGAATCAGCGCCACGTCCTTCTTGTACTCACCCACCAGGTCGGGCAGATCGAAGGGCAGGCCGGCGCCCATGATGATGGCGTTGGCGCCGCTTTCGCAGGACTGGCGCACCATCTCCGGGTGGCGGTCCACGGCCTTCATGACATTGACGGCGATGATGCCTTCCGGCGCAATGGCGCGGGCCGCCTTGATCTCGCGGTCCAGGGCTTCCAGGTTGGCGTTGTCGATGATCTGGCGGTCCTTGGTGCGCTTGGTACGTTCCATCAGGTCAGGATGGTGCACGCGCAGGTCGATGCTGGCGATGGTGCCGATGGCACCTTCGCGGGCCACGGTGCCCGCCAGGTGGTGAGCGGAAACGCCCACACCCATTCCTCCCTGGATGATGGGCAGAACATCCCGTCCGCGCAGTTTCAACAGAGGGAATGGGGTCTTGATCATGAATCACCTGTTAGAATCAAAAGCGGTTGAGACTACATGATACATCACGGCGCGATATTGATCTGCGTCAATCGAATTGCGTCATTAAGTCGCTTACACTCCCTCCCCTCGAACAGGAACAGGTTGCGGCATGCCTAAAGTTTCGCACCGGCAGCAACAGGAA
>Ga0299912_10004493_pt1 | contig 11436 bp, 4 predicted proteins | sample RVTome_2_FD_207667 | JGI IMG/M metagenome (GOLD analysis project Ga0299912, IMG submission 207667) | Soil microbial communities from uranium-contaminated site in the Upper Colorado River Basin, Wyoming, United States - RVT95D214 (version 2) ... | reverse complement strand
CGCCATTACTTCGAGTCCCCTATTTCCAGCCATGTTTTTTACCCGATTCTTACCGCCATCTACAGGCATCGTATTAACGACATGGCAGGCGGACAGTGGGGCATTTCTCACCGCCTGCTGCGGACCTATTTAAAGGATACTCCAAAACTGTGGCAGACCGATATGAGCGGCTATGGTGTAGACAGCTGGTTGGTCACCACCGCTATCAGCAGCGAGGCCAGGATTTGTGAGGCTAACCTGGGTGTAAAAATTCACATCTCGACGCCGGGAAAAGCAGAGCTGGTGCTGCGGAGGCTGGCCGGAGTGCTGTTCGACCAAATTTTAGATGATAGAGAGTGGTGGAGAGAAACAGAGGTCATCGGTGAACCGCCGTTAATAGAACCGTTGGCTACTTTCGGGTTAAAAAAGACGCACCTGCCGGCAGAAGTGCAAATAAACCCCCATCTGTCGGTATCCAGATATAAACACGGGTTTAATACATTCCATTCACTTTATGAGAATATTCTCCCTGAAGAAGCCTGCCGGCAGCTGGACAAACTGTCCCGGACTGAAACTACAGCTTTTGATTTTCCTGCCCGGTTGTGGGCACAAATCGTCTATCGTTTTTTACTGCACTTTGCTTTTGGCAAAGGGTTCGCCAGAGGTGACCTGCTTAATGCAGTTATTCCTCTTTATCAGGGCTGCGTCGCCAGTTTTGTCCTGAAGATGCATGCCTTGAAATCCAGCCTGGCGTCTCTTCCCGCAGAGGAGGCAGAAAGTTTGACGTCATTAGCCGCCGAGCGGGAGATTGAAGAAATAGTGGATGAGTTCCTCCGCCAGAAGCGGGATTTCCTGGCAGCCTGGGAAATGAAAGAGGAAGCCATCAAACCGCCGGTGCCCAAGGTGACCTACCGCGAGTTCATTCCCGGCGTGCCGCTGGTCGTCCCCCTCGAGCTCACTGCCCCGGACGGGAAGGTATTAGCTACAGCCAACGGCATTTATGACTCCGTCTTCTCCGGGTACAAGGAGGAGTTTGAGCGATTTATTTATGAAAAGCTGAAAGCCCCGCGTGATGCCGGTCCCTTGGAAATTGGGGCGCGAATAAGCATTTTCATGCACCAGTTGGAGGAACAACTAAATAGGATTCTGTTGCCCGGGGACTGCATCACTGTAGAAGGAACGCGGGAGATGGTAGAGGTTATCTTCCGTTACTTCCCGCATAATGATACCTTTGCCCTCACCCCTGAGATGGCAGCGTGGCTCTTACGGCGCCAGCCTCCTATCAACCTGCTCACCAAACTGGGTTACAGCAATGTCGAGGCACTGCTCAATGAATATGAGTCCAACGCTGCCCTGGCCCTGGCCACCTGGTCTGAAGAAGAGGATTATATAGAATCGTTATGGGTGCTGCTGGAAAAGAGCGCCCGCCCCGAGCACTTCAGATATTCTGCTTTTAAACCGATGGTGGTGAGCAATGAAGAATTCCCCTCACTGATGGAGATGAGAGAAAGCAGCGCTCTATGCAAAATCGCCGGGAAAATAGTGATTAGCAACCTGCACAAAGGTATGGGTGGAGAATTCCCCAAGTTGCGTTACTTTACCGCCATTGCCAAGAACATCGTCGAGTTCGAGAGGTATGGCAAGATATGGCACCGTTTTGCCGAGGAAAGGAAAGACCTCGGGGAAAAGGTAATTAATTCGCTCAGGGGCCACTGGGGGAAGGAGCCTCTATCCGCCCACAATATCTTCGAGAACGGGCATCAGCGGGAACTGGTTGAGAGAGTGAGACAGATGGCACATCGAATCACCGAGGAGGCGAGTGGAGATGCCTCCCGCTTAAAACTCGCTGAGACTCTTAAAGATATGGCTGATTCTTACCACCTTGCCCAGACGCTTCCCGATGGCACCTTTATTCCCTGCTCTGCCTGGACCTGGGCCAGTTACAGCTTTAAGGGAGGGACCGGAATACCCACTCCGCTTTCCCTGCACGTAGAGCGGGATTGGGTTTCACGGGAATTCCTCACCGAGTATTTCAAGGCGGCGGGAGGCACCGAGGCAGCCATAGAGGAAAAGATTGTGGAGCTTATGGCGGACGGCAGGGAATGGGAGGACCTGGCTAAGATTCTGCTTGGTGTAGTGGAAGAAGCCGTTGAGATAGTGCCGGAACAAATTAGCGCCCCGGAATACCCCCGGGCCGGAGCCCTGGTCCGTTTTGCCGGCAATCCTGTACTCGAGCCCATCGAGGAGCACACCTGGGAATCGAAATACGTATTGAATCCGGGTGCTATAAACCTGAGGAATAAGATTTATCTTGTCTACCGGGCGGTAGGAGATGATGTTATCTCCCGTCTTGGGCTGGCGGTAAGTGAAGACGGGTTTAAATTTACCGAAAGGCTGGACAAGCCGATATTTGAGCCGAAGGGCAAGAGCGAAGAGAAAGGGTGTGAAGACGCCCGGTTGACCCTGATTGGCGACCGTATTTATATGGTTTATACTGCCTACAGTGGCCTGGTGGCACAAATTGCTATGGCTTCTATCAGCGTCACTGATTTCTTGAATTATCGCTGGGAAGGCTGGCGAAGACACGGGCTGGTCTTCCCCGGATTCACCGACAAAGACGGCACCCTGTTTCCGGAACTTTTTAACGGTAAATTTGCCATGCTTCACCGGGTGGACCCGAATATATGGATAACCTTTTCCCGCCATTTGAACTGCCCCTGGCCCAGGGGAGAACACCAGATACTGACCGGTGCGCGTTCCGGTATGGCCTGGGACGGATCAAAAATTGGCGGTGGTGCCCAGCCCATAAAGACCAAGTACGGTTGGTTGCTCATCACCCACGGTGTTGACCATGCGCATATCTACCGGCTGGGAGCCATGCTGGTCGATTTAGCCGACCCGACAGTCCTGCTTTATCGCTCGCCCAATCCCATACTCGAGCCTACGGAAGAGTTTGAAAAAGGCGGAACGGAGAAGCACTGGGTGCCCAACGTGGTTTTTACCTGTGGTGCAGTGCCGCGGGAGGATGGTGAAGTGCTGTTCTATTCAGGTAATGAGCTGCTGGTTTACTACGGCGCCGCCGATACTGCCATTGGCGTCGCTACCGCCACAATTTCCGACCTTATCCCCACTTAAAGCCAGCATTTTACTGTCATTGCGAGCCCTTCGCCTTGTCATTCTGAGCGAAGCGAAGAATCTACTTTTAACTTCTAATTTGTACCTTTGACTTTTGGTTTTTAATTTTTAATTTAAGTTGACCCTCCCCCTTGAGGGGGAGGGCAGGGTAGGGGTGAAATAAAACTAATATTGAAAGGCTTTGATTACGCAGCGCCTGCTGCAGCCAGGTAAAAAATATAACATCCGCTCCCAAGTCAATTACGACGGCGTACTCCGCAATACAGGAAGGCCTCGATTATATATTAAGTGAAAATGAGCACTATACCCTTTCATGCAGCCTTCAGCGCAGGGTTGGCAAGGGTGAGGTTTGATGTGCGAAACGCGCATGCTAAATTTCTAGCGACAACGGAAGTTTACCATGATGACTAGGCAAACACACCTTGAAGTTCGATATAGTGAACCTTGCCCTTCTGAATGTCGGATTTAAGAACATTCACCACTTCATCTTTTGCTGTAAAGTAAACAATTTGCCACCCAAGCTCTGAGACCACCCTTCTTAATACATCAATCTGCCTTTGTAATCTTTCTTTATCGGCCTTGATGAAAGGGTCATCCATGATGAAAAAGCCAGTGACTCCTTTCAGCAACTTCTGGCCAAGGGCAAGCCGGATCGAAAGATATAGCTGATCATAAGCACCACCCGATAACTTGATAGCATCCAACATGCCACCGTCTTTTAGCCTAACTTGTATTTTTTTAACGTCGTCAATTATAAACTCTATGTCTTTATAAATGCCACCCGTTATTTCACTAAAGTATTGGGAAACAGGGCTGTCCTTACCAAAAAGAGACGAAATCTTTTCCTCCTCTTCTTTCTCAAGACCCTCGAAGATACTGATGACTATGAGCGCATTGTCTTTGTTTTCTTCAACTTCGGCCAGGAATTTCAATAATTTATCTCTAATGGCAATCATATCCACGGAACTATCACAGCGCAAGTAGTCGTCTTCAAGCTGCAAAACCTCATTAGCTTCCCTTTGTACTTCTCTTAGCTCGTCACAGAAAGTCACTATCTTGCCAGTCAACTCCTGTTCTTTGCCTTGAAATCCGACTAGCTCACCTTTTAATTGCGAAACGGATTTCTCATCGTAAGTTATATCCATAGCTTTGTTCTCAAATCCTTTGAGGGCCTCAATTTGGCCATGCCAATAAGGAAGATTCTCGTCCAGCCCGCCTTCCATGTGACCAAAATGGCTCCTCAGTATTTCAAGCTGCATTTCAGCTGACTGCTGACAGTTCATCTTAAGTTTGAGCTTACCATGATACTCTTGAAGTTTTTGCAGTCCTGTTTTTTGAGCAATAACATCTATTTTATTTCGAGCCTGTGCTATTTTGCTCGCCAGACCCACAATGTCTATATCCGTAATTCTTTTGATTTCACTTTCCAATAGTGAGACGCTAGTCCTTGACTGTTCTAATTCCTTTTGCTTTCTGGAATATTCCTCATCAAACTTCTGAATGTCTGATAGAATTTCTTCTACGGTTTCTGCATGAAGTTCAAACCTGGAAGCAGCCAACCTAATTCTTTCAAACATTCCGGAAAGCCAAGCTTTCTCCCTCGTTACTAAAAAACGAAGCGTTGCAAAGGCTAGAGTTGCTATCAAAGAAACTGTAAGTAGCACGTAAAGTAGTGATGATGGGTTCGCTATCACGCCCACTATCGAAATTACTAACAACAATGTCGAGATTATTGCTGCTACACTGAAAAACCCTTGTTTTACTTCTTTAGGTTTTAATTCTCCGCTCTTGATCTCGTAGTTTTTCACCTGTGGCCTAATTTGGTCATCTATTACCGTCTTCCTATTACTTAAAGATTCGAAAACTAGCTTTTTCTCATCCAATTCTCTAACTTTCTGTTCGCACCCAATCCTCTTTAAATTGACTTCTTTTTGTAGCTTATTTGATTCCTTTGTCCATTCGCCAATATCCCTCTCACAATTCGCCCATATATCCACATCCTCATTAGTATACACACTTAGTTTTTCCAGTTCCTGCTGTGCAGAGATGAAGGTCTGGTAGGCTTTACTACCCTCTTCATATTCTTTTCGTTTCCTAGCTTCTTCAAAAGTCTCTATTTTGTGACTTGTCTCACTCGTTTGCTCCTTAACTTTGAAGAGCATTTCTTCGAGGTTATCAAGTCCTTCCTCAGCAACCTCCTCCTGCAATTCATCAATTCTTCTAATCAGGTTGTCAGCTTGTTTTGCTCTAGTCTTTAGTTTTTCGCCAGATCTATCGCGTAAGGAACCAGCGCTGTCAGGCCTCGTTAGTTTACCGATCTCCTGCAGTTGATTTTTTATAGATAAAATCTTTTCCGTCCTTAAACCTGTAAGCCGATCTGTGACATTGCGATAAAACTCGGTCTCTATGGCGATAGAAAGGTCACTATTCCGTATGATGAAAATGTTACGGCATTCTTCGGGCGTAAGACCTGTGAGGTATGTCAAGTCACCCTTTTCAGGTAGTTTCATTTCCTTGCCCGTAGGATCATCAACAACTACATAGCCTTCTGGCTCTTCATCGACTCTCTTTATTTGCTCAAAGAGCGACCTACCATGCTGGAGCAACAGTTTTACTAAAGCATCTATTGTCAGTGTCTTACCGTACTCGTTTTTCCCAAACAGTAAAGAAAAATCCCCTAATGTTACCCGTCCTGTATCAGGCAAAGGCCCATATCGCCTTATTGAGAATTCATTAATTCTCATATCCCTGCCTTGATTATCGCCTGAATAGTAATATGTTGTAATTGCTTTACTTTCTCTGCCGGATAGCCAGCTTCTATAATTTTATTTGTGAAGCTCTTGAATAGATCGTTTTCCAGGATGCTAGAGATATTCCGGAACTCATAGCTTTCCTCTACACATTTTCCCATGGCTATTTCCTTTGACTTGGCTACAATCTCCACCTCTGACATTCGTATCTTTTCACTATTTATGTAACCTCCGATTGTAAGTATGACTTTTGCCTGCGGATGTAGAACTTGAAAATGCTCTTTGATTATTTCGATAGGATTATCGTCTTTGATTGGATCTAATTCTATGTTCACTTCTGCATAATGTGGTGTATCAACCAGATACTCTCTTGGTGGTTGGCCCACTTCAAAAATGTTAACTTTTCTCTGTCCTGTTTCTCTCCTGGTGATTGAGACTGGTGACCCGGGATAAACAAAGTACCCCCCGTCTTTTAATTGCCACACATCAAATCTTGAATGGAAATGTCCAGCAAGCACATAATCAATATGTAATTCCTCGAAGTAGGATAGCCTGAAGGGCATGTACCTTCCTTCACCCTCAGCTCCAAAACATCCTCTAGAAAAGAAAGCATCTAGCAATTCGCCATGACATAGGAGGATATTCTTTCTATCGGACGTTAATATATCTTTCAAATCTCGGATTCTTTTGAGCAGCTGCTCACCTTGTATAGGCTCAAAGGGCAACCCGACTATTCTAATATCTCCATATTCAACAGGTTCTCTACCAAGGATGCAGACATCTTCTCCAAAATACATACCTTCTTTAAATGAATCGCTATCGTGATTGCCAGGAATTATTAAAACCTTGGAGCCAGTGTTGGAAAGAACTTCTCGCATCTGGGGTCTGAGACTTTCGGCATCAACGCCTCCGTCAAAGATGTCACCACATATCACGAAAAGGTCAACTTCATTCTGTCTGCCAATATTGATTAGCTTCAGCAGGGTTTCCCACCTCTCATCCTGGTACCCTGTGATGTGAATATCAGCTGTATGAAGCACTTTCATCATGTCGCCATCTTGGAACTAAATAGGTGTTACGTTAGATTCATAGACGCATTTGCCGAATCAGGGCTGAATCTATGAGCGAATCTTTGCTTTATAGGTGAAAAAGTTAGTTGGCTCATTGAACATTGTACCTGATAGACAATAATACTGAGACCTCATACCTTCAATTTATTTATTGCGTCGACTATTGCCTGTAAAGTTGGGCATGTTGCCCCTTGTTTCTCCGCGCGGCACAGAAGCTCACCTAATAATTGCGGGCTTTTCAATGCATCATCCTTGCTACCATAGCCAAATTCTTCTTGCAAATCACCGAGTAGTAAATCAAATTTTGTCTGCCCAATCTCATCGCATACTGTATCCTCTAACTTGGTCTCAAAACAAGCAAACCGTTCATAAACACCGCAAGGCCAGTCGCTAATCTCGGCTCCGACTATCTTAAGCAGAAGATGGTTTTCACGAGGATTAGCACCTGTTCTTCCCTTATCGCTATCCCATACAACGTAAACTTGGATACCAAACTTCCGAAAAATTAGGCACGGACGGTCGAGAGCGCTTTTCCCTCCAACAGGAATAACTGTTATATCATAGCTTTCGAAGTCACAATCCTTGGCCAACGCTGCACCCAATATGGCTGCGCGTTCATCCGGGCCCTCAACAAGGACAACTACATCAGCAAAGAATCCCTCCGCCACCCACGGGGTCATAATCGCTTTCAGACGAGGTTGTAATGTTTCCCAAGTATAAACTGGCACAGGATTGCCCTTTCTGTCTTTACCCTCACATGCCTCCCACAGTTCCTTCGCCACCACATCCCCCTTTACTTCAACTATCCTAGTAATTCTGGGTTTTTCTGGACCGTTGGTGATTTTACGCAGGACCCGTACTTGGTTGAAGCGGTCAATGCCAACAAATAGAGGTGAATGCGTTGAATATATAACTTGTATCCTTTTAGCCACGCCAGGTACAGTGCCTCTGGATAATTTTAACAATATATTAGATAGATGCCGTTGTCTGCTTGGATGCTGATACAGCTCAGGCTCTTCAATCGCGAGAACTAGGCTGGGCATTGCAGATAAGGATCCCTCAGATGAATCTTCTTGTTCGGCCGATGCGTAAACTTCCATGCCTTCCTCCTTCGGCATTTCAGCTTGAACAGCAGCCAAGTGTTGAAACATGGTCAAAATAAAGGCTCGTTGCAGACCATGTCCTGCTCTTGCCACGGGTGTGGGGTAACCATGTTCTACCAGTTTAACATCTGCCGCTGGCATCTCGACCGTAATACCGCCCCCTGTGATCCACTGTAACTCCACTGCCGCATCAGGCACAAAGATCTTCAACGTCGATGTGAGTTTATCCTCAAGCTTATCTAATTCTTCCGTGGTATCTCCTGCCATTACTTCGTCATATCGTTTTTGCGCCTGCTCACGAAGTTCATTAAGCTCGGGGCGGTTAGCCAAAGTAGCTCTTATGACCAAGTCTAGAATCTCTGTTATCAGTCGGCCTCTTCCTTCTGTGGCATCTTCAGACGCATCGCGGACCGCCGGTATGCTAATCAGGTGCGTGAACCGGCCTAGGTAACCTTGGGCAACTCCCGTGAATCCAAAGAACTGCCCGTCATCTAGCTGTCTAGTACATTTCTCAAGATGATCGAGTTCCCATTGCCGCATTGCCTCAAGAACAGTATCTTTCGAATTTGCTGAAGGAAGGTCAGCATACTCTGGTCTCTGCCTAAGTTCAGCATATTTTTGTCTAACTTCCATTGCAGGCCCTGCTTCCCTAATCGGAACAAAGTCGGCATTTTGAAGTTTAGCCCCGTGGAACTTGGCGGAGAGTTTCTCATTATGGAGTGAGAGCACGCGAGTCACAGTGAGTTCTGCACCATCGAGATAAGGAGCAAACCTTTTTCGAGCATCATCTTCCAAGTCTTCGAAGGTAACGCTGATTTCTATGTCTTGCTTCGTTTCCTTGTTGTAAAAATCATCTTCATCGAATCTTGGAGCGGAAGCATAGAAGAGTTCAAGAGCCCGTAGGAAACATGACTTTCCTGTGCCGTTTGGGCCTACGATGGCTGTGAGTTCCTCACAGTTCAGCGTCTCATTAAGGATACACCTAAAATTCTTTACATGAATAGATTTAATTATCATAAATGCAACCTCATACCACTTTCCGATACGGGTATTTTTCTTTAATATGCCTGTGCAAGAACGAACCAAGTGACGAGGCTGCCATAAAAGATACATATACATCCTCTGGGATACCATCATATTGATAGATATTACCATTACGGAATTCGATCTCCAGCACCAATGATGTAGGATCATAACCTACTGACTTTAGATTACTAGAGCTCACAGGCTGACGTATCATTTCTTTTCCTCCTCGACTCACCAGTGGTTATTGTATATAAACAAAAACCGACCACTTATATGGTCGGTTTCACTATTGGCTCCGCGGCATCCAAGTGACCTTTTACGGATGCTGTTTCCTTGCCCCCATTAACTTTTTATCTTCTATAGGTTTATCGTGTATGTGCTTAAAGAAATTATACACCTCTTGTCAATAGCCATCTACCTATACTCCATATGCCCGCTGTATACGAGTGAATATTTCATTCAATCTGTTTTAATCTGATAAGCCTAATGGGAAAGGCTGAAATCGCTAATTGTGAAACGGAAAATGAACGATCCGTAAGATTGTACATAGCCTATGCTCTATCCTGATATCCTGAGCTGCATATTCTTTCAGGAGCCCTCGCCGTGGCCCTGCTTCCAGGTCTCTGCCCGGTGCATCACGCCGCGGGCGTCGGTCAGGGAAACTTCGGTGTACTGCGGACCGGCAAGCATGACGGCAATCTCCCTGGTTCGTTCCTCGCCTTCAAGCGGCTGAAGCAGGCTGACAGTCCGAGCGCCTGACTCTTCTTTATGAACCTGGTAATGGGCATCGGCATAGGCAGCGATCTGGGGAAGATGGGTTACGCAAATCACCTGGCGGTTCTGAGCCAGCGTCCAGAGTTTCTTGCCTATTATTTCGCCGCTCCGTCCACCCACACCGATGTCTATCTCGTCGAAAATGAGAATGGGGATACTATCAACCTCCGACAGAGCACATTTAAGCGCCAGCGTAAAACGGGAGATTTCTCCTGTAGAGGCAATTTTGGTTATGGGCTTGACAGGCTCCCCGGGATTGGTCGAAGCCATGAACTCAACCACATCAACTCCCTCGCTGTTGAAGGCGTAAGTTTTACCGTCAGGCAGAGGAATACCGTCTTCAGCTTCCTCCCTGGTTAGGGACACCTCGAATTCAACCTGCTCCATGTTTAAATCTTTAAGTTCCTTCTTCACCTCGGCAACCAGCTTCTCCGCCGTCGCCGAGCGCGCTGTGGATAGCTCAGAGGCTATCCCGCCCATCTCCACCTTGAGCTCAGTGCGCATCTTCTCCAGCTCAGCCTGCCTCTCTGAAGAACGCGAGATTGTCTCCAGCTCTTTTTCAGTCTTCTCCAGGTAGCCCAGTATGTCAGCGACGGTCTGCCCGTATTTCCGTTTTAAGCTCTTTATAACCTCAAAACGCGACTCCACCTCCTCCAGCCGCTCCGGATTCTGCTCCAACCTTCCGCTGTAAGCGCTGATTTCCCGCGCTGCCTCCTCGACCTTATACACGGTCTCTTCGAGCGAACTCAATTGCTGGCTAAGCGTGGGGTCCAGCTCTACGAGCTTCTTCATAACTGCCAGCGCTTCATTCAATTTGTCCAGAGCCGGAGCCGAACCACGCGAGGCATCTTCCTTGCCCAGAGCCTGGTAGGCTTCGTAAGACATGGCCTTCAGCTTCTCAGCCGAAGACAGGAGAGTCCGTTCTTTTTCCAGCTCTTCCTCCTCCCCGGGACGCAGCTCGGCTTTTTTTATCTCATCGAGCTGGAAGCGCAGGAATTCCTGGCGGCGTGCGGCGTCTTTCTCGGCTTCAACCAGCGCCTTTAGCTCCTGCTCCAGTTTATGAAGCTCCGTCACTTTAGCGGTGAAGCCCTGTCGCAGGTTCAGGGTGTGGCCGTAGGCATCCAGAAAATCCAGGTGATACCTGGTATCGAGGAGAGACAGGTGCTCGCTCTGGCCGTGAATATCGATTAGCAGGCGTCCTATCTGGCGCAGAATAGTTCTGGTAACGGCATGTCCGTTGACCCTGACAATGCCGCGCCCATGCCTTTTGGATTCGCAACTGATAACCAGATTATCCTCATCTGATTTCAAGCCATTTTCGTCCAGGAGTTCCCTGAGCTGCGCCAGGTGTTCATTATCGGGCAGGGCGAAAATACCTTCGATTTGGGCTTCGTCGCTGCCATGGCGGATAACCTCCTCGCCCACTTTCCCTTCCAGCAGCGTCTCCACGGCATCGATGATGAGCGATTTGCCGGCGCCGGTCTCGCCGGTGATGACGTTCAGGCCGCGGCCCAGGCTCCAGTCGATGCTCTCGATGATGCCCAGGTTACGGACGCGGATTTCAAGTAACAAGCTAATATCCCCCGGAGGTATATTGTA